>OIGD01000204.1_pt1 | contig 81303 bp, 60 predicted proteins | sample 1582211 | NCBI WGS metagenome assembly OIGD01 (sample SAMN04414078, study PRJEB24778) | human gut metagenome | material: faecal | host: Homo sapiens
GCTACGAGGATCCTTACTACTTCTCCCGACAGTTTTCGAAGGTGATGGGCATGAGCCCCAAAAGCTACCGGGCAAGAATCAAGTAAATAAACTGGTAACCGCATGCCCGTTCAAAGACATGCGGTTACAGAACCGGCATCACGGTTGATGTTGCCGAGGAATTAATTGCCTGTTATCACGAAGGTATTGAATGAGTGCGGCTGGAGCGATTGGTTCAGATACCTGTTTCCGACTTTCACGGAGAGGGGGCGTTCGGAATCTTCGAAATTTCCGGCTACGACGACAGTACGGTTGTCCGGCGTTGCGAAGATAATGGACAGAAGGTTGCTGTCGGCGGTGCGTGGACGGTATCCGATCATCCTGCTGCCGGGCGCCACGTGGTTGGTGAAATGCTTTACAGCGTAGTATTCGGGCGTATAGCGGAATTTACGGGTCTTGGAATCAACCTGTATCAGCGCGTTCTGCTTCCAGCCCCAGGGACTTTCGCCATTGTCGGGGAGAAGGAAATTCCAGTTGTACCATTCGTCGCATCCGTTGCCCATATTGTCGGCTATCAGGAAAAACGTGTGTTCGCCGGCTTTCCAGTCCATCGAGCCGTCGCCGCATTCGCTTTCGGAACAGATGTAATGGAAATCGGGATATTGTCTGCGTATTGCCGGCAGAATCTCCCGGCCTTCCCACTGAAACGCGACGCCGTCGATGCAATCACGCAGCCCCGCGTCGCCAAGTACCTTTTCCACATGGTCCTGACGGTTGGTATTGAACGTGCCGATGTACAGCTTGACTTCAGGGTGATTCCTGCGGAGCGTCGGAGCGAGATAGTCGCGGTTGAAACGGATGGTACCCTCCGCCGTCCAGGGGCAGCCGGGGTAGGGGGTATAGCTGTACGCCTCGTTCTGATAGATCACCATGTCGATCGGTATGCCCTGCTTGCCGTATTCGTCGATGAACCTGCAGAAATAGTTGGCGTATGCCTGCAGATAGCGAGGGTCCTGGATGAAATAGTCCTGCGTGGCCAGTTTGCGGGGGAACTTGCCGTTGCGTTCGCCCAGAAATTTCATCTCGTCCTCGTCTATCCCCTCTACCGAACCATAGAGCAGGTAATCTATGTTTGGATCGGCGTCATTGTGGCGGCTGCTTACCACGGGATAGTCGTGGTTGATTTTCATCCAGCTCGGCGGACTCCAGGGGGAAATCCAGAAGGTGAGGTCAGGGTTATAACGCTGTGCGGCCCGTATCAGGGGTATGATGCCGCGCTTGTCGCGTTCTATGTTGAAATGCTTCAGCTCGAGGTCGCCGGCAACTTCGTCGCAGCTGTACCATGAGCGGCCGTAATCGTTGCAGTTCATCGAGATACGGCCTCGCGTGAACTTCAGGTCGCCGTCCGGAGCGAAAAGATTGTGCATGATTTCCTCCTGCTCGGTGCGCGTCAGTGTCAGAAACGCGTCCCAGTCGAGTTCATTGAAAGTGGTTCCCCACGCCTTGAGGGGAGTGCCCTCCGAAGAAGCGTCGACCGTGATTAGATTATCGGATGCAGGCTTGTTTGACAGCTTTACGACCGACTCGCTCCACGGCTTACCTTCGACGGTAGTGTATTTGGTGACTTTCGCGGCATCGGCCTGAATGAAATGTGCACTCGATACCACGCATGCGATTGCCGCACATACCAGCAGTTTCGATCCTGACATATCAATTGGATTTATTTACACCTTTAAAATGTTCGGCCTCATTGCTTCGAAGTACTCAGTCAGCAAATTATCGGCTATAAGAACATTACGGCCGTATTCGTCGACACGCTCAATTACGATGCGTAAACAATAAAACGGTGTCAGCGTGGCTGCCACCGTTTCCAATGGAACATGCACAGTCATTTCTGCACCTTGCGGTGACGGGGAAATAAGATCTTCCTGGCTTTGACCGGAAGCGTGTTGTCGAATGCGGCACTGCGCGTGTCGACGTCATCGTACGAATAGTTGTACGTCCAGCCGCCAACTCTTTCGGAGCTTATGAGGTCGTCACTGTTGGTGGAGACGCTGACGGAATAGTTGGTGTGATAGCTTTCCTCGTCTATTTCTATGTTCGAAGGGAAGTTGGCCGTACCGACACCGAACATGCCCACATGGCCCAACACGCTGAACTCGAAGCTGAATACTTGACCGAGCAGGCCTTCGGTCCACTGCTTGAAGACATTTTCCGAGTTATGGTCGTAGGTTACTTCGTAATTGTCTGTCCCTTTCACCCCTTCACCATCTTCAACACCGCTCCATTCATGCTTGAGACGCACGAGATTACCGTTTTCCCATGTCAACGTATAGACGGACGAACCCTTGTATGTGAATTTTTCGCCATCTTCCGTGCCGCTTTCCGAGGAATCGTAGGTAGCCTTGGTCAGATGTCCGGATTTGTCGTACGACAGGGATGCCTTACCGCTGCCCTTGCTTGAATAGTCTTCCTCTTTGTAATTCCATGACTGGGTAAATTCCGTGATGTAGCCCTTGGAGTTGGTCTTGAATTTGACCGGAGCACTTTCCATGTCGTCGTCGGAATCCGTGGCGATGAATTCGCCTTTGTCCCAGTCTATGGTAAAGTCGTCGTCATCATAACCGCTGATACTCTCCATGCCGATGCAGCGGCATTTGTCATCGTAGTTGAACCTGTAGTTGCCTACGCGGGTGAGACGCATGCCGGTCTCCTTCTCGATCTCGCTCTGTCCCGGAGGTGTCACGCCTCCGTCATCCTTGCTGCATGATGCAGTACCTGCGCACGTCAGCACCGTAATCAGCGCCAATGTCGAAAATTTCAGTTTCTTCATTTTTTAAGTTTTAGTTTAGGTTTATATTTCAATCATTCAATGAGAATGATTGGGTTAGTATTTGTTCCTTAAATATTGAATAGTAGCGGTTATGAATTCATAATCTTGAGTTTTCTGTATACGTTCTGCAATATCTCCTTGCCCTTGCGCGTACGGATGCTGTCGGGGTAATGCACAGCTTTATGCAGCACATTGTCGTACACCGTGACTCCGGTGGAGTCACGGAATGTGAATCCATTGACGAAAGTGCTGAAGCTGAAGGGATATGAATAATTCTTAGACATTATGTCCCGGCTAAACTGAAAATCATCGTGAGGTAATTCGAGCTGCCCAAGTATCATAGCCGGGATATCGGTCTGTGATACTATTCTTGAGTCCTTGGATTTTTTAGACAAGGCACCGCCGGTGACAAGCAAAGGGATGTGATGATAGGGAGGGTCACTGAATGCGCCATAACGGAAGCCATGGTCGGCCGTAATGATCACCATAAGATTGGCCCATGCCGGCGTTCGTTTTAACTCGTTTAGAAATTCTCCGATAGATTCGTCGGTATACGCGAATGCGTTAAGTTTTTCATCTTTCAGTTTATGATATGGTACATCGAACGGTGTGTGGGAGCTTTGGGTCAGGAGAAAGGTATAATGGGGAGAAGTATGGTCAGTATTCAGTTCCGTGAGCGCGCGTTTGAACAGAAGATGGTCAGGAACACCCCATTCCGTAGTTTTCTCGGAATCAGGAAAATCGTGGATGTCGATTACCTTTTGATGACCGACCGCCGCCAGATAATCGACCATATTGAAGAAAGAGGCGTCGCCGCCCAACATGGCGGTGGTGGAATAGCCGGCTTTGTCGGCGAGTGAGCGGGCGATGCCGGGCAGAGCGCGAATCACGTGATGGTACCGCATGGCCGAGGTGGTGGGCTGCCCGGGGAAACCGCTCAGTATGGCCACCAACCCTCGGTCGGTTCGGAAGCTGCTGGCGTAGCACTGCGTGAATGCGTATGAGTCGTTGATAAGTCTGTCCATATTCGGCGTCACGCCGTCAAGTCCGCCTAATTCCTTGATGAAACATGCTCCCATCCCCTCGATGGTGATCAACAGGATGTCGGGACGGTCGGCGGTTATGATTTTCTCAGTATCGTGGCTTTGGGTAGGATACCATGCGCGTACGTCACGTTCCACGACTTCAGGATCGAAAAACTGAAATTCGTCAAAATTCTTACCCTGATACGACAGGCTGTATATAAAGTTGAACAGCGGATTGACGGCAGCGTGGTTGAAACCCTGAACCTCGGAATAGTATGAATTGGCGGGTGTCTTGGGCCATATCTCGATGCCACGGGCAAAGATGAACAGGATGGCACCGGTGATGACGAATTCGAGGCTCTGAACGCATTTCCATTTCAATGATGATTCCCGGGCCGTAAGGACAGCGATCTTGATGCAAATGAAGTTAAGCCACAACCATATCAAAAGAAACAATACGGCTACCGCTGCAATCGCCCCGGCCATATATCCCCACGACACATTCTGTCCGAGTTTGTCAAGAACGCCGAGATACAACAGAACGGTGGAGTCTATCTTGAATCCCCAGAACGTGTACAGCACGCAGTCGGCCACAATCAGCAGAGCCAGTGCAAATGCGATTATGCAGTTATAGACTGCGAATATCCTGTTGACCATCAGTTTTGGAATCCATACGCTCAGGATGTACAGAATCAAAGGCATGGCCGAGAGATAGGCGCATGCCGCCAAGTCGAGAGTCAGGCCGTGGCGGTATATGTGCCATACTTCTGATGCGGACAGCTGTACATTGTCCGGCAGACTGAATATCAGAAACAGAGGTTTCTGTATCAGGAGGAATATCGCTGCAACTCCAAGGAAATATGCTGATGCGCAAAGCAGCAGATACAGCCACTTACTGACGTGCCTCAGTGTTATTGACAAGTGAAAGTTCATGTAAGATTTTATCTACTATATGATTGGGTTCGATGGAATGCATGCAGTCGAAATGACCTTCGGGGCATAGACGGGATCCGGCTATGGAGCATGGCTGACATGGAATGCGGGCCACGATGCTGTTGGCGGGAGATTGCCGGAACGGCGCGAAGCCGCATAACGGGGCAGTGGCTCCCCATATCGTGATGACTTTGGTGCCGACGAGCGACGCTATATGCTGGTTGGCCGAATCCATTGACAGAATCAACGGAAGTGATTGCATGACGGACATTTCTTCCGGCAGCGAATATCGGCCGGCCATGGAATGGCAACAGGGATATTTGTGCGACCATTCGTCAAGCTGTTTCTGTTCCTTGCCACCGGCTCCGAACAGATATACATTGACATTGTTTTTCGTGAGCGATGCTATCACTTCCTCCATCTTGTCCAGAGGATAGGTTTTGGTATGGAATCTTGCGAATGGCGCTATGCCTACGGCCGGCTGTCTGATAGGGAAAGGGGGCGAGGCCATAGGCGGCAATGTGTCCATGATGGCGCGCGATGTCTCCAGACCTGATTTGGTGAACACATCCAGGTATCTGTCTATGAAATTCCGTTGGCCCGACTTCCGTTTGAGGGCGGAATGTCTGAAAAGCCGCCGTTTGTTGACACATCCTACCCTTATGCCATGGAGCATGGCATAAAGGTCGGTGGGCCAAGTGCGTGATACGTTATGTAAGTCGGCGATCAAAGCGGGTTTATGTAGCCGGGTTTCTTTCCGGAGCGTTCGGTATACGTGCAGTGGCCCTATGTCATCCAGTCCGATTACCTCCAGATTGGAGGGCGCGTCGACAAACAGTCCGGAGAATCCCGCCTTGGTGAAATACACGAACCGGCAGCCCGGGTTCGCCCCGGCCACGGCATATACCGGAGGTATGGTCATGGCCACGTCTCCGAGCGCGCTGAACCGCAATATGAATATTGTATCGTTCATAACTGTCCCGTCTGTATGAAATATTCGCGGACTGCCAGAGCCATGGCGCACCGCTCGATATGTGGATTCATGAACCGTTCGGTCCAACGGTTGGCATTGTGGATGATATATTCCGCATCCTCGGGATGCGAGATGAACCATTCCATTCTGTCGGGCAGGTCGGAATAGTCGTCATTGATTTCCACATAATGCACCTCCGGTTCCAGCAGTCCCTCCTGATACCATGATTCTACCGTCGGCTTAGGCATGACGGCCAGGGAATTGGACGACATGACCCATTTGAGGTTGGTGGCCACATCGTTGCCACGGATGCACATCACGAATTTGTATTTCAATTGGTCTGTGACAGGCATAAAAGGCCGTATCCATTCCGGATTACCGCAGTCGCTGTTTATCTGTCCGAAGTCAGTCAGTGGATGCCCGCAATACATGTCGAGCAATTTGCTTCGCCACGGCTGCTTCCTCACTTCATTGCGCGATACGGCCATGTCGAGTTTCTGTCCGAACGGAATCCGGTCTTTGACAAACCGGAAGTGTCGCAGGCTGTTGAGGCGGCATATCGCGGAATTCGTGGCACCGTCGGCGACGGGGCGCGATTTGATGAGTGTGGGACATACGGCTTCCTTATCGGTGTCTCCCGCGAAATAATTGAATCTCAAATGACCGGGAAGAATGCTCAGATAAGGATACAGGTCAAGGAAATACGCCGAATGCCTTTCCTGCCGGTCCCAGGGGAAACGGAACCGGTCTATCTCAAAATCTCCGACAAACGTCGAGGGGCAATCCTGAGGCAGCCGGACATAATATGCCACCCGCTCCTCGACCACGGCTTTTTGCCGGGGTGTCAGCTCCCTCAATTCTGAATCTATGAAACGGGACATGATGCCTCCCGGAAGCAGGTATTCCATGAATCCCGAAGCATAGTAGCGGGCCCGTCGCCATCCCTCTCTGAGATCTGTCATGTTCTGCGCTCTCTTATCGACCTGTTGAATCAAACTTATAGACCCATTGAATCAAGGTATGCCTCCACGCCCTCGATGTCCTTACGGGTGTCGACAGACAGGGACTTGCAATGACAGTTGTAATAGTATATGGGCACGTGATTCTCCAGAAAGCGGAAGGAATCGTTCTCCTCTACCTTTTCAATCGGCCCGCGCGGTGTGGTGTGGTAGAATTCCAACGCTTCGCGGTTGAACGCTCCGACGCCTACGAATTTGTGGTATATCACGTCCAGACTCCCTTTGGGATAGGGAATCGGGCTGCGGGAAATGAACAGGCAGCGATGGTCGGCGCCCGTCACGATTTTCAGGTTTGTGGAGTCAACCACCTCGACGGGATTGGAGAAATCCGTCATCAGATTGGAAACATATATCTCGCCGGCCGGAATATGCGGGGGAATGCACTGCACGATTGCCTCCTTGGTCAGCAGGGGTTCGTCGCCGTTTACCATTACATACAGGTCGGCGTCAATCTTGGTAGATACCTCGTACAGCCGTTCGGTCGCGGTGTCGTGACGGGACGAAGTCATTACCACAGTGGCTCCGAAAGACCGGGCCGCGTCTTTGATTCTGTCGCTGTCGGTCGCTACGACCACGTCTGTAAATGCCTCGACCTCACGGCAATGTTCGTACACCCACTGCAGCATGGGCTTCCCCTTGATCAGCGCGAGGGGCTTCTCGAAGAACCGGGATGACTCCGCCCGGGCCGGGATTACACATAATATGTTCATAAGTCAGTTGTTTAATTGAGATTAAATAAGTATTCAGCATTTGTCGGCGTCGAGTATGCCGGATATGATGTTTACAATATGCCGTGACGCTCCTAAGTTTGCCTGTACATACTCCCGAGCTTTCTCCCGGATTTCCGACAGACGTGCGTCGTCACGCATGATGGTCCTGAACCAATTCCTTATTTCCGCCGGACTGCCGACACTCTCGCCGATTCCTGCATCAATCAGTTGCAGTGGTGTGGTCTTGCGTCTGATGTCCGGCCCGAAGGCGACGGGGATTCCATACACCACCGGCTCGATGACGCTGTGGAGGTATCGGGTGAATCCGCCTCCGACGTATGCCCATGTGCCGTAGCGGTATAATAAGGGGAGGTCGCCGAAATAATCTACCACCAATGTCTGGACGTCGGAAAAATCGGTATTGTCGGTGCATTCCGAATATAGCGCCGCCTTGCCGTTCAGCGAAGATATGATCCGGTTCAGGACGTTCTCGCTGATGGTGTGCGGGACAATCAGGAATTTCGTGTCGCCGAATGTGTTGGCGAGCGACGATACCAGTTTCAGGTCCCGGTCGGTGTCGATGCTTCCGGCTACAAACAGCCTGTCCGTGCCCTTGAAGCGTTCGATGACGGGATTGGAGTATTCTTTTCTTGAATTGATGTATGCGTTGTCAAACAGAGGATCTCCTATTACGGAATATGAGGCGACGCCAAGTTTTTTCAGATTGTCGGCCGATCTGTCGTTCAGGCAGAATATATGCGAGAATTGCTTTATCATCATGCGGTGCAATGCGCCGTATGGCTTGAAGAATACGGAATTATCCCTGATCAGGGCTGAGATCAGCAAGGCGGGAATTTTTCTTTTCTTCAATTCCTCCATATAGCAGAGCCATAATTCGGACACCATGAACAGCGCGATATCCGGCTTGACAATGTCAAGGAAAGCACTTGCATTTGACGCGGAGTCGATGGGGAGATAAAACGTGTTTTTAAACTTATGGCTGCCTGAAGTCGGTTCATAACCGGACGGAGAGAAGAAAGTAATCACTATGTTGCAGTCAGCGAGTGTGGAGATAAGGGGCCGCGCTATGGCGAACTCCCCGAAGGAAGACGAGTGGATCCATACCGTTTTGCGCGAAGAATCTATGTCAATGTTCCGGCGTATGTGGTTCAGGACATTTTTCCGGCCGATTACGAATTTAGAGAATTTGGAATCCGGTCTGGCCACAGCCAGACGGTAGTACCCGTCGACAAGTCTGTCGGTCAGACGCATCACATTGACGTAGGCGTTGCGGAAAAGTTTCTGCGAAAGGGGCAATGAACGCATATTACGGTATGACCGACAGCTCTCTGAGTCGGTGGCTATAAAAAAAGAAGCGTGAGAGCCTGAATCTGTTGCCCGTTCCACGGATCGAGGCTCTGGCATGTGCCCATCTGAGTAGAACGAGCAACGCGGAGCCTCACGCCGTATGATATAGCAATCATTTAGAGGATGCGTCAGCGCATGCTCTAAGATGACAATCATACCCGAAGGCGCCTATCGTTGACTCATCCTTGACTCAGATTTTGAAACTGCCAGATTTCGATCCGTCAAGAACAAGCGTCGGATAAACGCTTTTATATTATTATGTCTGCTACCCACCTCGCGCCCCATATCGGGCTCCGTGGTCGATATGCGTTTGCAAATTTAATAACAAATTTCCATATATCAACAATTATACCGGAAATTAATCTGAAATTAACAGATGTATCCGGCTTTCAGAGGCGGATGCGGCGGAAGTAGCGGAGCGACATCAGGCTGGCGCAGAGCAGGGCGACGTTGAAGCTCCAGTAGGCGCCGAGGTTGCCGCCGCCGAAGCCTACGGCAAAGAGCATCAGCAACGGAATGCCGACGGCAATGTAGGACGTGACGGAAATCCACAGCAGGTATTTCACCTGGCCGGTGCCTCGGATGGCGTTGCAGAACGTCAGCTGCGAGGCGTCGAAGTATTGATACACCACCAATGGCAGTATCAGCGCCGTGGCGCTGGCTATCACTTCCACACCCTTGGCTCCTTCGGCCGAGGTGTTGATGAATACGTTGATCAGCGGCTCGGCAAAGAGTATGAACACCAGCGAGGCGATGGTGGCCAGCACGAGGTTGACGTGCAGTCCGGCCCGCGCAACGGCTCCGGCTCCCTGCTCGTTGCGCAGTCCGGCGTAATAGGCCACGCGGATGGCCACGGCCGAGGCGAAGCTCATGAATACCATGAATCCGAGCTGGCTGATGGTGTTCACCACCTGATAGGCGGCGAGCTGCACGGGTCCGAACCATCCCACCACCACGGCGCCTACGGTCCACAGCACGCACTCTGCGCCGCTTTGCAGCATCAGAGGCCATGATGTCTTCCATGCCTTGACACGCTCGGCGCCACGCCGGCAACGCTCGGTGAACCCTCCCTGATAGTCACGGTATCTGTGCAGCTTCCGGAATGCCGTCCACATGGCCGCCATGCCCACCACACGCCCGAATACCGTCGCGATACCCGCGCCTAACAGGCCCATCTCGGGGAAGCCTAATTTGCCATATATCAGAACCCAGTTGCCGAATATGTTAAGCAGGATGCCTCCTACGGTGACCCACATCGGCACCGAGGTGTATTCGATGCCGTTGGAGCTCTGCGCCAGCACGTTGTATATGGCCATAGGCACCGGCATCAGCATCAGCACCAGATAGTAGGACTGGATCTGCGGCAGCAGTTCCGGCGCCTGACCCATATAGGGGAGCAGGAAGTACATCAGGCCCATGATCAGGGTGCAGATCAGGGCCATGACGATGTTCACCTGGAGTGAACCGCGCGTTATCGAGCCGGCTTCGCTATACCTCTGTTGCGAATACAACGCCCCGACCAGTGGCGTGACGCCACTGGCCAGACCCATCATCATCACGTTCGGCACCAGGAACAGACTGTTGACGAACGCCGCGGCCGCGAGCGCGTTGACGCTGTAATGTCCTACCATGATGGTGTCGCTGAACGCAAACACGATCACGCTGAGCTGGGTCACCAATATAGGGCCTCCCAGTTGCAGCAGCTTGCGATACTCCTCTTTATACTTTCTTAATATGCCGGTCATACACTGGATGCGGAGCGGATTGAAGTCGTTTCTATAGTTTCTTAATGACGAAAGTTCCGTATGTTGAGTAACGGCAAGGACACTCCTATTATTTGATGATTGATAATTTTATGCTCCAAAAAGGACATTTGTTGGTCAAATATGCGCATTTTAAGATATGCGTCAATTCTTTGGCTATCTTTTTGCGTTAAACTCTCAGAGAATTGAAAGCTCTGATAAATTCCACGATAGAATTATATCTTTATGGCAAAATACAGACGCTCCATATTGTTTGTAGTGATGGCCGCGGCCGGTGTCGCGGGCGTCAGCGCGCAGGGCGGCGTGGTGAGTCTTGACTCATGCCGCAGCATGGCGTTGCGCAACAACAAGACCATCGCGATAGCGCAGGAGACGGTGACCGGCACCGGCTATGACCGCAAGGCGGCCAAGGCCATGTATCTGCCCGGCATCGATTTCAGCGCCGCTTACATGTACAATCAGCGTAAGATCAATCTGCTGGCCGAGGACGCCAAGCTTCCGACCATGTCGTTCAATCCCGGCACCGGCAAATTCGACTGGAACATACTGACCGATCCTCAGGGCAATCCCATCAAGAATCCCGACGGCGGAGGCTACATTCCTACCGAAGTGGCCGTGATACCCAAGGATGCGCTGAGTTTCGACACGCACCATATCTTTACGGGCGCCGTGACGCTGACGCAGCCGGTGTTCATGGGCGGAACCATCAAGGCCCTGAACGACATCGCCAAATATGCCGAGAGCGCGGCCGTGGCCGGACGCAACGCCGTGGTGCAGGAGGTGACATTCGCTGTGGACCAGGCTTACTGGCTGGTGGTGTCGCTGCGCGCCAAGCAGAAATTGGCCGAGAGTTTCGTTCAGCTTGTCGATACGCTGCACCGCAACGTCGAGGCGATGTACGAGGAGGGAGTGGCCACGCGCAGCGATGTCCTGACTGTGGACGTCAAGCTGAACGAGGCCCGCATAATGGAGACAAAGGTGAACGACGGCCTGACGCTGGCGCGCATGAACCTGGCCCAGGTGTGCGGCCTTCCCGCCGATACGCAGCTCACGCTGAGCGACGAAGTGGAGGGAGTGTCATCGACACCGCCGGCATATACATACAATCTTGAGGACGTGTACGCCAACCGTCAGGATCTGGAGGCCATACGCCAGGGCATCAACGTGCTGAAAGGACGCGAGAGGATGGTGATGGGCACAATGCTTCCCAAAGTGGGGGTGTTCGGAGCCTACGAATTCTCGACGCCTAACCTTAACAACGGCTTCAGCAAGCATGTGCGCGGCGGTTTCTCGGTAGGCGCGGCGCTGACCATTCCGATCTGGCACTGGGGCGGCAACTACAACCACTACCGTGCAGCCAAGAGCGCCACGCGCGCCCAGCAGCTGATGCTGGAGGACATGGAACAGAAAGTGGAGCTCCAGGTGTCGCAGGCCAGGTTCAAGTTCAATGAGGCGTTCAAGACCCTGGACATGACGCGCTCCAACATGCGCAGCGCGCAGGAGAACCTGGACAACGCCCGCATCGCTTTCAAGGAAGGCGTGATGACCACAAACGACGTGATACTGGCCCAGACCGGCTGGCTTCAGGCCAATTCCGAGAAGATAGACGCGGAAATAGGCGTGCGCCTGTGCGAAGTATATCTGGCCAAGGTGCTCGGAACCCTCGGCAATTGAAACGGTACCACCCGGCAATTAAGAAACGGAAAAATACAGCGAGATGGCAACAGACAATAATACACAGCAGAGAGAAAACATGACGCCGGCAACCGACAGCGTGACGTCGGAGAAGGTGCCTGTGGTGCGCATAGTGCCGATGGGCGAGGAGGATCCGGTGGCAGTGTCCAAAAAAGACAGATTCCTGTTAAGCACCATCGTGGTGCTGCTCATTATACTTGCGGCGCTTGCGGTGCTGGGCTTTCTTGTGATCAAACCCGGCCCCGACGTGGTGCAGGGTCAGGGCGAGGCCACCGAGATACGTGTATCGGGCAAGATGCCGGGCCGTGTGGCGCATATATATGTGGAGGAAGGCCAGCAGGTGCGCAAGGGCGACACGTTGGTGCACATAGTGTCGCCTTTGGTCGACGCGCAGTATGACGAGGCGCAGGCCATGGAGGACGTGGCCGCCGCCGGCCGCAAGAAAGTGGACGCGGGCACTCGCGTTCAGATAGTCCAGGCCGCCAAGGACGTGTGGGAACAGGCCCAGGCCGGCGTGACCATCGCCGAGAAGACCTACCGACGCATGGAGGCACTCTATGCCAAGGGTGTGGTGTCGGCCCAGCGCCGCGACGAGGCCAAGGCCGCATACGAGATGGCGAAATCGGGTGCCGAGGCCGCCCGTTCCAGCTATGAGCTGGCCAAGTCCGGAGCACAGCCCGAGGACAAGGAGACCGCCAGCGCGCTGGTGACCGTGGCCAAGATGTCGACCAAGAAGGTGGAGGCCATACGCGAGGACCAGTACCTGACCGCGCCGTTCGACGGAGAGATCATCAGTATCTATCCGGCCGTGTCGGAGCTCATAGCCACGGGCGCTCCTGTCGCCACGCTGCAGCTGCCCGACCGCTGGGCCGTGTTCAACGTGCGCGAGACAATGCTGAAGGACATAGAGGTAGGCACGAAGCTAAAGGTTTACATTCCTGCTCTGGACATGAACACCGAAATGACGGTGTTCTATATCAAGGACTTGGGTACATACGCCAACTGGCAGGCCACCAAGGCCACCGGCGACTATGACGCCCGTACGTTCCAGATCAAGGCGCGTCCCGAGAAGCCCATCGAAAATTTCCGTCCCGGAATGTCGGTGGTGTACAAGGGAGTGGCCGGCAAGGCAGAAGGTAAAGACGGCAAGAAATGAAAACGGAACCCCGCGGCAGCAAGGTGTGGATTATTCCCGACACGGTGAAGGGAATAATGGTACGCTCCCTGATCCAGATAGCGCGCAGACCGCTGATGTGGGTGGGGCTGTTCCTGTTGCCGCTGTTCATGTTCCTGTTCATTGGCACCATGCTTGACGCGGGACTGCCCACACGCATACCCGCCGGCATCGTCGACAAGGACGGTACCAAGCTGTCGCGCGGCATCACCCAGACCTTAAGCGGCATGCAGATGGTGGACCTTAAGGAAACACCCAATTCCTACACGCAGGCGCGTCAGATGCTGCAGGAGGGCAAGATATACGGATTCTTCATGATTCCGGAAAACTTCCAGTCCGACCTGCTGGCAGGACGCAAGCCGGCCATCACGTTCTATACCAACATGGCGTACTACGTGCCCGGCACGCTGCTGTTCAAGACCTTCAAGGCCACGGCCATATACTCCAAGGCCGGAGTGGCCATGGAGGTGGTGCAGGACGTGGGCCAGAATCCTGAGAACTTCGCCTCGCTGATGATGCCCGTCAACGTGACGTCGCGCTGCATAGGAAACCCGCAGCTGAACTACGGCATATACCTCGGCAATTCGTTCATGCCCGCCGTGCTGCAGCTGATGATAATGCTGTGCACGGTGTTCGCGCTCGGCCAGGAAGTAAAATACCACACGTCGCCCCGCCTCATGAAGATGGCGCACGGATCGATAGCCCGGGCACTGTTCGGCAAGCTGTTCCCGCAGACAGTGATATGGTGGGTGATGGCATTTTTCCTGACCGCATGGATGTTCAGGTTCAACCATTATCCCATGTACGGCCAGTGGTGGGTCATAGCCTTGTCGCAGCTGCTGTATGTGGTGGCGTCGCAGGCGTTTGCCGTGGCCGTGTTCGGCGCGTTGCCCAACCTGAGGTTCAGTCTGTCGGTGTGCGCGCTGACCGGTATACTGACGTTCTCGATCGCCGCCTATTCGTTCCCGGTGCAGAGCATGTACAGCGGTATGGCAATATTCAGCTATCTTATGCCCGCCCGCTATAACTTCCTGATATACGCCAACACGGCGCTGAACGGACTGCCGTTCCACTATTCGGGAATATGGTTTGCCTGCTACTTAGTGTATCCGTTGCTGGCCATCCTGCTGATGGGCCGCATCAGGAAGGCATTTGTGAAACCTGTATATAGTCCTTAAACCATGAGGTATCGGAATAGAAAGAAACGGAGTCCGTGGGGACATGTCAAGGCGTGGCTGACACGGCTGTTCCGGGTGTATGCGCACGAGTTCACCCTGGTGCTGCACGACAAGGGGCTGTTGTTGTTCTTCGGCTTCCTGCCGTTTGTGTATCCGGTGCTTTATTCACTGATATACAATCCGGAAGTGGTGCGCGAGGTGGAGATGATCGTGGTGGACCACGACCGCACTCCGCTCAGCCGCGAGATGGTGCGCAAGATAGACGCCTGCGAGCAGGCATGGGTCATGGGCTACGCCACCGACCTGGCCGAAGCCCGCGAGGCCATGAACCGCGGCGACTGTTACGCCATTCTGGAGATACCGGAGGGATTCGAGCGCAAGGTGGGTCGCGGAGAGACCGGCAATGCCGTGATGTATTGCGAGATGAGCCTGCTGCTGAGGTATAAGTCGCTGCTGATAGCCGTCACGAACGTGATGGAGGACATGGGCTCGGAACTGATGACCGAGACCATAAACCGTGTCGGGCCATTGGTAGGCACCATCACCGACGGCAACCTGATGCCCATCGTGAATGCAAGTTTAGGAAACATCAAGAGCGGTTTCGATTCGTTCATCATGCCCGCGGTGATAATCCTGATATTGCAGCAGTGTCTGATACTTGTGGTGGGAATGGCCGGAGGCGCCAAGCACGAGAATCCGCGATTCACGCTGTACAATCCCTACAACTACATGGGCTCCACCATCGGCACCATGCTGGGACAGGCGTTGTGTTATATGACCATCATGTTCATTCCGTGCGTGTTCATGATACACTATGTGCCGATGATATTCCGGTTCCCGATGGCCGGGAACGTGCTTGAGGAACTGATGTTCCTGTTGCCGATGACGTTAGGGTGTGTCGGCATGGGTTTCGTGTTCCAGGCCGTGGTGACTGAGCGCGAGTCGGTGTTCGTGAGCTGGGTGGTCACCTCCCTGCTGTTCCTGTTGATATCGGGCATAATCTGGCCGCGTTACGACATGCCGGTGGTATGGCGCTGGCTCAGTGCGATATTCCCCTCGACATGGGGCGTGGAAGGATTCGTGAAGATGAACACCGACGGTTCCCGGCTGTGGCAGGTGGGTTCGGAATATATCAATCTGTGGATTCTGGCCGTTGTATGGTGGATAGCGGGATGGTGCGCCCAGAAATGGGTGGTGCATCCCGAGATAAGACGCCACGAGCTGCAGCGTGCGGTAGTGGTGGCGCAGATTAAGGCACAACGAACGGAACGTGATGAAACTGAGGTTCAAGGATAAGATCAACTATATATTATTGTGCGGCGTGGTGTATCCGCTGTCGCTGCTGCCCCTCAGGGTATTGTATCTGTTTGCCGACGTCACGGCGTGGCTGGCGCGCTGCGTGGTGCATTACCGCCGGGGCACCGTGCGCCGCAACATAGAGGAGGCATATCCCGACAGGGACACGAAGGAGCTGCGCCGCATCGAAAAGGGATTCTATCACTGGCTGGCCGATTACGGCGTGGAGACTCTGAAGCTCCTGACCATGTCCGAGCGCACCATCAGGCGCCGCCTTGTGGTGGAGAATCCGGAGCCGGTGAGCCGCGCGCTGGAACGGGGCCGCAACGTCACCCTGTTCTTGGGTCATTACTGCAATTGGGAGTGGGTGTCGTCATTGCCCGTTCATTTCCCTAAGGATGCGGTGTGCGCGCAGGTGTACCATCCGCTGCACAACAAGGCGATGGACCGTCTGTTCATCAGGATACGCACGCATTTCCACGCCAACAACGAGCCGATGAAGGAGATAATGCGCTTCCTGATAGACTGCAAGCGGAGCGGGAAACCATCAGTGACAGGTTTCATAGCCGACCAGCGCCCGGGATGGGAGGCCCATCTGTTCGTCGATTTCCTGAATCACGATACGGCGGTGTTCACCGGCCCGGAAAGAATCTCGAAGTTCCTGGATTCCGAGGTGTATTACTGTCATCTGAGCCGTCCGCGGCGAGGGCGGTACGTGCTGAAGTTCGTGCCGATTACGGATACGCCGAAAAAGGAGCCGGACTTCTCCATCACGCGCCGGTACTTCGACATGCTGCAGGCCAATATCGACGAGGCTCCGCAGTATTATCTGTGGAGCCACAAGCGGTGGAAGTACACCCGCGATCAATATTACGAACGCTGGGGCGACCACAAGGACGAGATGCTGGCGCATCTGTGACACGGTGAATGGCGTTGTGAGGCGTCATTTGACAATATCGGGGGGATGAACTTCGTTTTAAAGAGGTGAAAAAGTGGGTAAAAGCGACAATATTCATGCTGGCGGCGGCCGTGACGGCCGGCGCTGTGTCGTGCGGCACCAACCGCAACACCCCCGCCTCGCGCAACTGGCAGGCCTTCACCACACGTTACAACGTCTACTACAACGGCAAGACCAATTATGACGAGCAGCTGAAGGAAATGCTCTCAAGCTACGAGGACGACTACTCGCAGCGCGTGCTGATACATCCCGCCGAGGCCCGCAACGACAAGAAGGCTCCGCAGCCCAACGGGTCGTTCAAGCGCACCATCGAGAAGATGCAGAAGTCCATACAGCTGCATTCCATCAAGAAGAAACCTCCCAAGAAGAAAGGAACGCCTAAGGAGAAGGCGTTCCGTGCCCGCGACGAGTTCAATCCATTCCTGCACAATTCGTGGATCACGATGGGCAAGGGGCAATATATGGACGGCGATTTCTTGGGCGCCGCCTCTACATTCCTCTATACTTCCAAGCATTTCACATGGCTGCCCAACACCGTGACCGAGGCGCAGCTGTGGATGGCCCTCAGCTATCTGGCCATGGGATGGGATTACGAGGCAGAAAACGCCCTGCATCCCGTCAAGGAGAAAAGCCTGACCAACGGCTACCTGAAGAACCTGTACAACCTGGCATGGGCCGACTATTACGTGCACACGCGCCAGTGGGAGAAGGCGGTGGAGCCGCTGCAATATGCCGCCGGTCATGCCAAGGGTTCGCAGAAGAACAGACTGTGGTTCCTGTTGGGCCAGACCTACACGCAGTTAGGCAAGAAAAAAGAGGCTTATAAGGCATTCAAGAAAGCCGGAGCCGGCGCGTCGACCAACTACCGCACCAAATTCAACGCACGCATCAAGCAGAGCGAGGTATTCCAGGGCACCAACATCAAGGGCGAGGTACGCTCGCTCAAGACCATGACACGCTATGCCCGCAACTCCGAATTTCTGGACCAGATATATTACGCCATCGGCAATCTCTTCCTGAGCCGCAAGGATACGGCCGAGGCCGTGAAGAATTATTGCCTCGCTGTGGAGAAATCCACCCGCAACGGCATCGACAAGGCCCTGGCCCAGCTCACGTTGGGCGGCATATATTTCAAGCAGGGAGATTATGTCAAGGCGCAGCCATGCTATTCGGAGGCGATACCCCAGCTGCCCGAGACGTATCCCGACTACAAGATGCTGAAGAAGCGGAGCGATGTGCTGGACGAGCTGGCCACATACGCCGGCAACGTGCATCTGCAGGACTCGCTGCTGACGCTGTCGCGCATGACGCCCGAGGAACAGCGGAAAGTGTGTCAGAAGATAGTGGACGAGCTTAAGGAGCGCGAGCGCAAGGCCGCCGAGGATGCCGCGCGCGAGGAATACCTGGCAAAGAATCAGGGCGTGGACGACAATATCAAGCGCAATGACGCTCCCACAACCGGCATAATGAACAATACCGACAAGTCCTGGTACTTCTACAACACCATGACCAAGAACCAGGGCAAGACGGAATTCGTGCGCCGCTGGGGTGCGCGCAAGAACGAGGACGACTGGCGCCGCCGCAACAAGACCACCTATTCGCTCGACGAGCCGGAGGAATCCGAGGAGGACAGCGAAGGTTCGGAAGGATTACCCAACGACACCACGGCCATGACCGACGACCAGAAAAAGGAAAAGGCAGCTCAGGAGGCGGCATCCGATCCGCACAACGTGGAGTATTACCTGGCTCAGATTCCCAAGACGCCCGAGGAAATAAAGGTGTGCAACGACGTGATTCAGGAGGGCCTGTACAATATGGGCTTGATACTGAAGGACAAGCTCGACGATTTCCCGGCATCGCGCAGGGAGTTCAACAAACTGTTGGAGCGTTACCCGGACAATATCTACCGTCTTGACGTGTACTACAACATGTACCTGATGGCGGTGCGTACCGGCGACAAGGCGCAGGCCGAGAAATGGCGCGCGCTGATACTCTCCGACTTCCCCGACTCGCCGTACGGCCAGGCCATGCTCGATCCGAATTATTTCGACAACCTTCGCCGCATGAACCAGGTGCAGGAGGAGAAATATCAGAACGCCTACGACGCCTACCTGCAGAACGCCAACAGCCGCGTGCACGAGCTGACCGGCGAGATGGAACGCGACTTCCCGCTGTCGAAGATATTGCCGAAGTTCGTGTTTATCGATGCGTTGAGCTATCTGACGGAGGACAACGTGCCGAAGTTCAAGGAGCGGCTGGAATACCTGCTGGAGAAATGGCCCGATACCGACATGACGCCGATGGCCGGAAGCATAGTGAAGGGACTGCGCCAGGGACGCCAGCCAAACAAGGGAATGACCAACCAGCGCGGAATGCTGTGGACCATGAGGCTCAGCAACGACTCGGTAGGCACCAACCCCGACGGTACGCCGGCCAACTTCGAACGCGACCCGAATTCGCCGCAATACTTGGTACTGGCCTTCCCCAAGGATTCTGTCAACGCAAACCAGTTGCTGTACGACGTGGCGAGGTTCAATTTCTCGTCGTTCGTGGTGCGCGACTTCGATCTGGAGCCGATGTCGTTCGGTAACGTAGGACTGCTCATAATCAAGGGATTCGGTAACGTTAAGCAATTAGAGCATTACCGCAATGTGATGGCCGAAAAGCATTTTGAACTGCCGGACGGCGTGCGCCCCATCATGATCAGTAAGCCGAATTTCGAACTCTTGCTGCGCGAGGGACGTTCATTTGAGGAATACTTCCGCTATGAGGAGGAGAAGACGGTGGCCGAGACCGAGGACGCGGCGCTGAAGGCTCCCGTAGCCGACGAAGAAGGCGAGGAATCGGTAGAGGAATCCTCTGAAGGGGAAGAAGAACCGGTCGAGGAGCCGGCTCAGACTGAAGAAATACAATAGCTTATGAACCGCATACTTTGGGCAGACGATGAGATAGATCTGCTGAAACCGCATATAATGTTCCTTAAGGCGAAGGGTTATGACGTGGATACCGTGTCCAACGGCCGCGACGCGCTCGACGCGCTGGAACACGCCAACTATTCGCTGATACTGCTGGACGAGAACATGCCCGGCATCTCCGGTCTGGAGACGCTGGACATCATCAACGAACGGCATCCGGAGCTGCCGGTGGTGATGATCACCAAGTCGGAGGAGGAGAACATCATGGACCAGGCCATAGGCAACCGCATCGCCGACTATCTGATCAAGCCCGTAAACCCCAACCAGATACTGCTGTCGATCAAGAAGAACCTGCACAGCCGCGAGATCGTGACCGAGCAGACATCTTCAGACTATCAGCAGGAATTCAACGAGCTGTCGCGGCAGATCAACATGGCCTCCGACCTGGAGGAGTGGAAGGAAGTGTACCGCCGCCTCGTAAACTGGGAGATGAAGCTGGCGCAGTCGTCGTCGCCCATGGCCGAGATGCTGCTGATGCAGAAGCGTGACGCCAATTCCAATTTCTGCAAGTACATTCGCCGCACCTACGAAAGCTGGGTTACTTCAGAGGACCGTCCGCTGATGAGTCCGAGGCTGTTCAAGAACAATGTGTTTCCGCTGCTGGACAAGGGGGAGAAGGTATGCTTCTTTCTGATAGACAATTTCCGTCTTGACCAATGGAAAGCCATACAGCCTATGCTGGCCGAGCATTTCAATGTGTCGGAGGACCTGTACACCACCATCCTGCCGACGTCGACGCAGTATGCGCGCAACGCCATCTTCGCCGGGCTGATGCCCGTGGACATCGCCACTATGTATCCGCAATACTGGGTGGAGGAGGACGAGGACGAGGGTCTGAACGTGCATGAGCAGGAGCTGGTGCAGACGCAGTTAGACCGTTTCCGCCGTAAGGAGAAGTTCACGTACACCAAGATATACGATTCCACCGGCTGTGAGAAATATCTGGCGCGCCTGGGCAAGACGCGCGACATCCCCCTGCAGGTGGTGGTGCTGAACTTCATCGACATGCTGTCGCACGCGCGTACGGAATCGAAGATGATCCGTGAGCTGGCCAGCAACGACGCCGCATACCGCTCGTTGTCGGAGTCGTGGTTCCGGCACTCGGGCGTGCTCGACATCTTCGCGCGTCTGGCCGAGTTCGGATATAAGGTGGTGCTCACCACAGACCACGGCACCATCCGCGTTGAGAATCCCATCAAGGTGGTGGGTGACAAGAACACCAACACCAACCTGCGTTACAAGGTAGGCAAGACGTTGAGCTACAATCCCAAGCAGGTGTACGAGATAAAGAATCCGAAACGCTTCGGACTGCCGGCACCCAATATAGCGAGTGCCTACATATTCGCCACCAACGAGGATTTCTTCTCCTATCCCAACAACTACAACTACTACGTGCAGTATTACAACGGGACGTTCCAGCACGGCGGCATCTCGCTGGAGGAAATGATAGTGCCGCTGATAACGCTGACGCCGAAGGGGGAATGACGGACGGCCTCCGGAGCAAAGCTCCGGACGGAAACGGCTACGCAATAGTAAGTTGAGAGTACGGGAAAAGTACGGGAAAAGTACGGAAAAAGTAAGGGGGAGAGTAAGGAATAAGTACGGAAAAAGTAAGGAATAAGCAATAAGCAATGAGGAAGGCGGTACTGATACTGTTGGGGGTGATGGTGGCCACGATGTTCGCGGCCACGCCTGAGGGACGCAGGGCGTTCCGTCAGTTCGAGCAGCGCGCCGAGAACGGCGACGCGGAGGCACAGTATCGTCTTGCCACAATTCTTGAAACAGGCTGGGATTCGGTGCCCGTCGATTCGGTCAGGGCGTTGGACCTGATGCAGCGTTCAGCCCGGAACGGTTTCCCGCCGGCCATGAATTATTTAGGCTATCTATACGGCAAAGGATACAAAGTCGGCGACCGGAAGCTGATTCCGGTTGACCGTGACAGTTCCGTGATGTGGTTGCGGCGCAGTGCGGATGCCGGCGACCCCAGGGCTGTCAGCAATCTGGCCTACCTGTTGTTGAACGATACCGTGTCCGGGCGCACGCCTGAGGAACGGTTGGGAGCCGATTCTACTGCATATGCCTATCTTGTGAAAGGTGCCAATGCACAGATACCCACGGCCTTCAGTATGCTTGGCGACATGTATCGCGACGGCCGCTGGGTGAAACGTGACACATTGAAGGCCGCAGCCAATTATGAAGCGGCGTTGGAACGCGGCCTCGGCGATGCCGAGGCGCGCCTTATCGCACTGATGGGCTACCGCTGGCAGCGACTCCCGCAGGACTCCGCCTTCAATTTAGGCCTGCGTTATTACACAGGTTATGCCCCCGGCGCCGGTGTGCTCTTGCTGGAGCGTGCCGCCGAGATTCCCGACACCATCGGCATCGGCGCACGCGCCATGGCCTTACTCGGCGACGCCTATTCCCGAGGTGTGGGCGTAAAGTACAGCCACGACAAGAGCCTGGAATACTTGGCGCGCGCCGCACTTGCCGGCAATCCCTCGGCCATGTTCATCCTTGCCGAGACCCTCGAGGTTTTTCTCGATGCGTTACAAGACTTTCCCGCCGCCTTCCCGGACCGCGAGGCTGTCATAGACCGTCTCAGCGATCCCGCCCGGCTGCGCGCCGAAGCCGCCCGCAGCGGCATCCACACCTCCACCGACGCCCACCGCGCCCTTTTCGCCCACTAAAATATAGCTTAACGCACTTCAATCTCCAATTCTTGCCTGATATCGGCTGATGACGATCCGAACAGCAGGCGGAACTTACCCGGTTCCTCTATCCACCCGCTGTTACGATCGTCATAATAGCTGAAATCCTCCGGCGTGAGTATAAACCGAAGTATTCCCGTTTCCCCCGGGTTCAGATTGATTTTCGCAAATCCTTTAAGTTCCTTGACCGGACGAGGCAACGAACTTTCTACGTCCGACACGTACAGTTGAACAGTCTCCTTGCCTTCACGATTCCCTATGTTGGAAACAGGAATGGATACAGCCACACTGTCACCCCTGGCAATTACCTTTCCGGCAACCGAAGGCCTTCCATATCCGAACCTGGTGTACGACAGTCCGTGTCCGAATGGAAACGCAGGTTTCACTCCAGTCCTGTCAACGTATCTGTAGCCTACGAATATATCTTCATTATAATGCACTCTCTTGCCATCGCCGGGATACTCCCCACACGCTATCGCGCCGCAATCTTCAAGACTCCGGTAGAACGTGACCGGAAGTTTTCCCGACGGATTCACGCGTCCGTCAAGTACATCCAATAGCGCCGTTCCCGATTCCGATCCGCCGTACCACGCATGAACCATGGCGTCGATTCCATCCGCGTATGGCATGTCGAATATATCCGCGCCCATCGTCACCAATACGATACGCTTCTTCATCTTCACAAGTTTCTCCAGCAGTTCCCCCTGTCGGAATGGTGCCTCGGTCGATACACGGTCATAACTTTCCGTGTCATGATTCGGGTATTTGTTGTGACCGCCTATAAAGATAATAAGGTCTGCTGTTTCGGCATCCCTGACAGCGTCGACCATGAGTGAGTCCTGTGTCTCCCTGTTTGGCGGCCAATCGGAAGTATAGCCCTTCCGCCGGCTCCAGCTTCCGCCGTCTCCCCATGCGCAGCGCATGGCCTGTAAGGGTGTGGTCTCATATCTTGCCTTGACATTCGAGCTGCCGCCCCATCTGGTAAGCATGAAGTCGGCATTCTCGCCGACGACAAGTATGCGCCGGTATTTATTATGATCTATGGGTAAAATGTTGTCTCTGTTCTTCAATAACACGATTCCCTCGCGCTGGATTTCCAAGGCATCCTCCGAGTGTCGCGGAGAGTTCATCGAGCCGAAAGGCCGGTTCCGGTTCATGTTGGTTCTGAAACATAGGCGCAGCACCCTGCGGACCTTGTCGTCCAGTTCTGAAATTCCGACTTCTCCGGATTGAATCATTTTCAGATAAGGGGAAGCCAGAAAATAATTGTCGTAGGCATTGTCAAGACCTGACCCCAAACCATCCGTAAACGTTCCGAATTCAAGGTCCAGCCCGTTTCGCACGGCCTGACGGGTATCGGTGGCACCTCCCCAGTCGGACAGGAAAACACCGTCAAATCCCCAGTCATCTTTAAGTATGGAGTTAAGGCGGCTGTTATGACAGCAATACTCACCATTGTACCTGTTATACGCACCCATCACAGTCCACACGTTGCCTTTCCGGACTGATTTCCTGAATGCCGGCAGATATATTTCATGCAACGCCCGGTCCGATAACACCACATCGGTGTCATGACGGTACATTTCCTGATTGTTCAGAGCGAAATGCTTGACACACGCAGCCACACCGTTGAGCTGGATTCCACGGATTGCTTCCACCGCCATTTCGCCGGCAAGGAATGGATCCTCGCCCATATATTCGAAGTTGCGCCCGCACAGCGGATGCCTGTATATATTGACGCCGGGCGTCAGCGCTATGTCCTTGCCACGATACCTGAATTCCTCACCGATAGATTTCCCGTATAGATACGCCATATCCCTGTTCCATGTAGCCGCTACCGACATCAGCGACGGATAGGCCGTGCAGGAATCATTGGTCTGACAGGCGCTGTCCCACTTGTCCCACATCAATTCCTCGCGGACTCCCTGCGGTCCGTCGGAGGCACGCAACGCCGGTATTCCCAATCGCGGACAGCCCGCGGTGCTGAATTTCGAATCGGCGTGAATCATGGCTATTTTCTCCTGCAAGGTCATGCGTGACAGCGCATCTTCCACACGTATCTCCATGGAGGCCGTTTCGTCAAGATACAAAGGAGTATCGAATCGGTCGGCATGAGCTCCGTACGCAGCCATGCAGGATAAAAAAAGCAACAATCCTATTTTAACATCCGCTATTTGGTTCTTTTCCATATTATCATTAACTTTGTTACAAGATTATGGGAAACGCAAATTTCATATACGACGAGGACGCTTCATACGTAAGCCGTCTCAAGGAGGGTGACGCCAAGGCATACGAGCATCTGTTCAAGAAATACTATGCGGCCTTGTGCGCGTACGCACGCCGTTACGTGGAACTTGAGGATGTCGAGGATATCGCCGACGACTGTATGACATGGCTTTGGGAAAAGCGGGCGTCGCTCGATATCCGCTGCACCTTCCGTCAATATATATTTTCTATGATCTATCACAGGTCCATCAAAGTAGCCGTTGACCAGCATATAGCCGACAAGACAGCAGCTTATCTGGAGGATTACCGAATGCGGTACAAACTCGACGGCAACGATTTCCTGCTGGAACAGGAACTGCGCAGCCGGATACGCATGTCGCTGGATTCACTTCCGGACACCTATCGCGAGGCCTTCATAAGACATCGGTTCGAGGGCAAAAGCTACAAGGAGATCGCAGAGTTGTGCGGCATGTCGGTCAAGACGGTGGACTATCGCATCCAGCAGGCTCTGAAGAGGCTGCGCAAGGATCTGCAGGACTATCTTCCGGCTGTCACGCTCGCCATAGTGATGGGTTATCTGGAATGTGATGCGTCACAGTTCTCGTTCCGCTCCTCCATGGATTTCAGGAACGTCGTGACGCGGTCAACCGACGTGCGGTATTGTTCGGTGAACGTATAATGTTCCGTGGCCGGAGCCACCATTATCTCCTTAGGCGATTTTATGACATTGAATACCGACTGAACCGATGTCGGCGGACACGTGGTGTCGTTATATCCGAAAGTGTAGAATCCGGGAACCTTTATGAACCGTGCGAAATTAGCCGTATCATAATATGCCAGTGCGTTTACCGTCGCTTCGTTCCGGTGCCGGTCGTCCTTGAATATATGGGGCCATCCGCCGGCACGGCCATGGATATATCCGGGCAGATCGCTCATGGCGGGGAAATGCGCCACCAGGAATCTGACATCCGGATGCAACGCTGCAACGGCTATCGACAGGAATCCACCCTGACTGCCTCCGTATGTCCCCACGTTGCCGTTGCATTCGGGCAACGACAGCAGATAGTCCACGGCGCGCACGCAGCCCTGAATCACCCTACGGTAATAATACCTGTCACGGTCATCTATATTGCAGGTCTGATAACTCTGCAACGCACCGTAGTCCAGATTACGGTACACCCCAGGATCCAAATCGCCGGGAATACCGTGTATGCCGATACTGAGGGATATCACACCGTTGTCGGCCAGATCCATCGCCGGCTTTATCGGATAGATCCCGGCGCCGGGATACATCACCACGCCAGGCATCCGGGTTCCAGTTTTCGGCACGGCCAGCATGCCGTATATACGTTTGTCGGGATGGCCGCAGGCAAACGACACTTCATATACGTCGACATAATCGGTCGACATATCCGGTCTGTGACGTTTCCGGGGCAACAGCTCGCTGTCCCTGACTTCCGAAACAGCACGTTTCCAGAACTCCTCGAAATCATCGGGCATCTCAACCACGGGTCTTAATTTATCCACGTCGAATCCACAGGTTCCGGATGCGGAGTATGTCATGCCTCCCTCCCTGATCTCCACCCGACATCGCAGGAATCCCGGCTTACGCATGGTGCCACCCTTGATACGGGCCTTTCCCCGACGCACATGCGCCGTGCCCTGCTGACGCGGAGACATCATATCCTCCGACACCTCGTATTTTACCTCGCCGGACTCAAGCGGCGTATTGTCGTGCATCACCAGGACATCGAACTCCACATTGTCTCCGGTCCCTACAAGCCATTCGCCGCCGGCAGGCGATACGAACAGTTCATAATTCTCGTATCTGTGACTCGCCGCGCAGTCGAGACACACCGACACGGCCGCCATGATACCCATTACCATCCTTATCGCTCGATACATATAATTTCCCCTTTAAATTTTACCTTGTAATCCGAGTCGGAGGAAACGTACAGATTCGTCATCTGCGGTTCGTCCGCAATGACGGTCAGCACCCCGTCCTCCAGACTCGCGCTGCAGTTGTAGCAACCCAGTGATCCGTCGCGGCGTTCCACCACAAAGGCATTCCTCAGCACCGCTTCGGCTATGAACTTGAACACTTCATGCACGTCATTGTCCGACGACACCATGGTCTGCCAGTCGGAAATCATGGGTACATACCGTTCGCCGATAGTGTAGTCGGCGTGCGGATACATGTCGGGATGCGGACATCCGTATGATGGAGTGTCTGCCGTCAGTGTGGAGTCCGGCACTGCAATCTGCCTTACGTTTACAGCCGGATCCACCACGAACGCCCAGTTGAGCCGGTGCGTGTCGAAATCGACAAGTGCCGCGAACGAAGCGGCGGCATCGAACGTCTGTGCCAGCCACTTCTCGTCGCCGGTCAGAAGCCAGGCATAATATGTGGCGTAGGCCCTCCACGCGCTCCATCCGTGTGGCGAGGATATCATGTTGGGCTGGATATGCACGTCGTACTGCGCCTCCCAGAAACGCATCGTGCCGCCGCGGCGCCGGCCGTCGGCCACCCGGAGCTGAGTCAGGCAGTCATGTCCCTCAAGCAGTTTCAGCATGGCGTCGCGGTACCGTCTCCGTTTATCGGCATCCTTGCATCTCAAAGCCATGGCCCCCATCTGAAGCGCGGCGCAGCTCACCATCCCGTCCTCGTAGGTTATCTCCCCCTCGGTATTGAAATTCCCGTCCAGGGCCACAAGGCGGTCGATTGCCTTTCGGGCCGCTTCTTCGTACTTCCTTCCACGTGAACGCCGCGATGCCGCATACTCCGCGTCGGCAAGTTCAAGCAGACTCTTGGCCGGATATATGACCGAGGAATAGTCCGTCTGTCCGTTCATGAAGGCACCGTCGGCCCGCTGTGAATCGGATATGACCCGGTCGGCTATCCTTTCTGCCGTCAACAGGTCTTTCTTATTGCCGTACGCTTCATAACGGTCGGCAAGCATTCCCACCGTAGAGAACGCGTTCTGTATCCGCCATTCATATCTGTTCTGACGGCCGCTTTCAGGATTGAAAACTGTAGCCGTCACCATGTCGAACCGGGCGTTCAGCGCTGAATCCGGTTCATGGTCGGGGAAATATCTCGCCGCGAGAAACGCCGTATGGAATCCGTACCAGCTCTCGACGTGCGACGAGGCTTTTTGCCGGCATCGCAACGCTTCCCGGCGCGCTGTCCTAATGATTTCATTCCAGGGCCGAGTCACATTCACATATCCGTGTGTCTGCCTGTCTCCGTCGTTTATCTCCAGTTCATATATGCCGGGATTGTCTTGTCTGAAAACGAAATTCCAGGTATCGTGCCCCATTGCCCGGACCGGCAATTCACGAGGGCCGTCCTTGACCTTGGGATTGTGGCCATATATGGTAATTTCAATCGGTTCGCCGGGACGGCACGACGTGCGCGACATCATCGGAACGGGAACGCCTGCCGCGTAATGAACCGTTTTCTCAAAATCGTCCGGACCGTCGATATCGATCAACTGCAGTGTCCATTCACGGGATTCGCCCGCTTCCAGTTCCCGGCACCCTCGCGGATGACGATCCGGCTGCGGCTGTGTGGACAGAAGGTCGAGGTTCAGCGACTTGATACGGTGCCCGTAGAACCAGTAAGGCTCCGGCTCCATGTATCCTAAATTATAATCCAGACTCCATGAAGCCACCGGACTGTCCGACACTATGGCCTTGACACTGCCCGACGGCGACTGCATGTAGCCGTAGCAATGCGTCGGCTCGCAGACCATCATGGTCGGGAAATACTTGTCGTTCCATTCCGGATACCTGTCCATGTAGGTATCGACTCCAAGCCTGATACCGGCTTTGACCGGCTGAAAGGGCGTATGACGGAGATTGCGCATTACCACATGCACAATCTCCCTGTTTTCAACTTTCTCGACAGTAATGTCACATTGTATTCCTTTGCCGTCTGCGCCGCCCGGCTCCACACAGTAGAACGTGTGGGCGGACACGGTGCCGGCGGCCACGGACAGTGTCAACACCGTCGCCAGAATTCTCCGAGTGCTCATATCATGCAAAACCGCTCACCGTCAATATCCCGGATTCTGCAGTACCTGACCGCGTCCTTCGTTGATTATCTCCTGAGGCAACGGGAAGAGCACCATGTGCGGCTGGGCCGTGCGGCTCTTTTTGTAGAGCTTGGCGTATGCTATGAACTTGCCGTGACGTATCAGGTCGCTTCGGCGCCATCCCTCGAAAAAGAGTTCGTGACCACGTTCCTCCAGGACGGCGTTCAGGAATGAATCCAGACTGCCGAAGTCGCCGAGGCGGTAAGCCTTCAGTCCGGCACGTGTCCGCACGCGGTTCAGAAGCTGTACGGCATTTTCGGTGACTCCTCCGGCCGCACGGGCCAGCGCCTCGGCCTGCAGGGTCAGCACGTCGGCGTAACGCAATACAATCCAGTCTATGGTCGAACCCGATCCCGTATCCTTCGGGTCCTCCTCGTACTTTATGGGCAGCGCGCCTTGCTGCAGGAAACTTCCCGGATTGCGCTCGTTGTAGACGATGCCGGACTCCGACCTGAATTCGGCACAGATCACCTCCAGACGCTTGTCGCCGGCCTCATACGAATGATAGAACGACCATGGCATACGGTAACCGTTCCACTTCTGGATGTTGGGATTCTGCGTGGGATAGTTGGAAGGAAGCACCTGCGACAGCCACAGCTGCGTGTTGATGCCGCTGTCCTCCGTGCAAGCCCAGATGGTCTCGGCGTTCCCTTCGCCGGCTATCGAGAATATATCCTTGTATTCAGGCACGAGGTCGTAACCGTACTTCGGTTTCATCAGTTCCTCGCCGATAGCCGCCGCGTCCTCCCACCGGCCCTCGTGCATGTAGAGATGCATCAGCACCGTATAGGCGGCTCCGGCCGTGAAGCGTCCGTAATCGGCATCACCGTAGGGAATTGTGGCAGGCAGATATCTGGCGGCTTCAAGCAAATCGGCCTCAATGAACCGGACCGTCTCCTCATCGGTGGAGCGCGGCACGATCACATTCGCAGCCGGATTCTGCAGCGCTTCGTCGGTGACCAACTGCAGCCGTCCGAACAGATCGTAGAGAATGTAGGCCAGCCAGCCGCGGCCGCAATAGGCCTGCGCAATCAGCTTTTTCTTATTATCCTCATTTATCTGGTCGGTCTGTTCGATGGTGCGTATGATGTTGGTCATGCGCGCCAGCGCACCGATATTGTTGCGGTACAGCAGCGGTGTCGACTCCACCAGATTGTTGTTGAAATTCACGTTTATCAGGTCCGACCAATAGATGTCGTTCCATGCGCAGTCACCAAGGTCAGTGCACATGTCGTTGTTAACCTGGACTCCACGGTTGCTCACGGTGAACAGACCCTCGAATGCGTTGGAGCGGAACGGGGCGTACACACCGCCTACCAGCAACGCATTTATGTCCTCCTCGGTCTGGGGAAAGACCGACGTGTTGTATGCGTCATATACTTTCGATTTCAGTCCATCCTCGCATCCGCTCAGGAACACCGCCGACATCAACAGCGACGTATATAATATCTTGTTTGATTTCATTTTGTTTCGGTTTAGAAAGTCAGGTCAATGCCGAACGAGAACGAACGCACGTTGGGGTAGGCCCATTGTGAATCGTCGGTTTCCATGTCAAGGCCCTTGTAATTCGACAGTATGAATGGATTGGTCACATCGACATATACGCGGAGGTTGTCGAGTCGTTTTACCGGTATACGGTAACCCAGCGTTATGTTACGGCAACGCACAAACCAGCATTTCTTCAGGTAGAAGGTGGTGGAGCCGGAGTCGTATGTGTTGTAACGCTGCGCGTATCCGGGGCGCCATCCGTCCGGGTTGTCGGTGCTCCATATTTCCGAAGCGCTTGTCGGCATGTTGGAACCATTGGCTATATTCTGGACCGAACCCAGCCAGATGTCCTGATAGGCTCCTGTGGTCCATTGGTTGAAATGGCCGTAGAAGTATATGTTAAGGTCGAAATCCCGATATTTGAACGTATTGTTGAATCCCATTATGAACCCGGGATCGCGGCTCCCCACGGTGATGCGGTCGGCGTCATTGATCTTGCCGTCGGGCTCTCCCGTCAATATGGGCAGTCCGTGTTCGTCGGTCTTGAATGTGCCGTCCTCGTTGTAGGTATAGCCGTTGATGTCCTTCACCTTTATCTGACCCGGTATGGCGTTGGGCATATAGGGAATATCTTCGCCGGGCTGTACCAGGCCGTCGGCCACATAGAATCCCTCCCAGGGACGTATCCAGCCGTCGTACTGCTGATAAGCGGCCGGACTCCAGCTGTCGGCGCGTGTCTTCCAGCGGTCGCGGTAGAACTGGAATGTCAGGTCGGTGGTCCAGGTGAAGTTCCGGTTCTCAATGTTTACCGTATTGAGAGAGATCTCCAGACCATGGCTCTGCGTCGAGCCGATGTTGTCGGCGATGCTCAGCACTTCCTGGATATGTTGCAGCGGACGCCAGTTCAGCAAGTTGGAAATCTCTTTCTTGAAGAAGTCGACGCTGAGTCCGATACGGTTGTTGATGAAGCCTAAGTCAAGACCTATGTTCCATTCGGTTGTCGTCTCCCACGTGATGTCGGGATTGCCAAGCTGTGTGAGCTGGAATCCCAGATTGGCCGTGCCTCCGAATCCGTGCACGAATACATTGCCGTAGCTGTCACGGTCGCGGTACAGGCTTATGGTCTGATAACCGATGCTGGAGTTACCTGTCTGTCCCCATGAGAGACGAAGCTTACCGTTGGACAACCAGCTGTTGGCCGCCGCGAGGAATTCCTCGTCGGCGAATCTCCAGCCTAAAGCCACCGAAGGGAAGTAACCCCACTGGTGTCCCTTGGCAAAATATGAGCTGCCGTCCGCACGGAGCGTGGCCGTAAGCAGATAGCGGCCCTTGTAGCTGTAATTCACACGCCCGAACACCGACGCCATCTCGTCGCTTGAGTTCGAGGAGCCTACCCACGGCTTGGCATACTGGCCGAAACTCAACGCATTGTAAAGCAGGGCGTCCGACAGGAAATCACTGTTGCCGGCATTTACTCCCTCCTTGTTGAAGTTCTGGTAGGAAGCTCCGGCCACTACATTAAGGCGGTGGTCCTCGGCGAAGGTATTGTTATATGAGGCGGTGAACTCCAGAAGATAGTCGTTCTGGTCGTACTGCGCGATGTCGGCCTGGCCGTTTACTTTCGCGCCGTAGAGTGTGGTCTTGGGCAGATATACCTTGCGCTTGTGCGCATTGTGGTCCATGCCGGCATTGAGCTTCAGCACAAGTTCCTCGATGGGCCGGTATTCCAGGTAGACTGAACCCAGGAAGCGGTCGCGACGGCTCACGTTGGTGATTTCAAGCAGCGACACCGGGTTGGGCAGATAGGCTCTCTCCGGATTGATGGTGTACGTGCCGTCTTCGTTACGGATCGGAAGCAACGGATTGCTTTGCGAGGCGGCCACTATGACACCGGCGTCCTCATTGTGCGAGCTGCCGCCGGGTATGCTGTTCTGATCCATCCGCGACAGTGTCATGTTGATTCCTCCGGAGAAGTGCTTGTTGAACTTCTGGTCGATGTTGGTACGGAGTGTGTATCGCTTCAGGTCGTTGTTCTTCACGATACCGTTCTGCAGAAAGACGTTGCCCGACACCAGATAACGCATCGCATCCGTACCTCCGGACACCGACAGGTTGTGCTGGGTCTGGAATCCGGTACGCGTCACTGCATCCATCCAGTCGGTGGTGGGACCGGGATTGGCTATCTGATCGGCCGTGAACTTGGGAACGTATGGATTGCTCTGCATCATTTCATCTTCGTCCTTGCCTCCGAATATGCCGACATAATTGTCGATGCGCCACATCTCGCGCAGATAGCGTTCGGATTCGGTCATGAAGCCGGCGGCGTCGAGCATCCTGTAATTCTTGGCGATGGTCTGCAGCGACACCGAACCGGAATAGTTCACCTTGGCGCGTCCTTTCTGACCCTTCTTGGTGGTGATCAGAATCACGCCGTGGCCGGCGCGTGCGCCGTAGATGGCGGTGGAGGAGGCATCCTTCAGCACCTCGATGGATTCGATGTCGTTCGGATTTATGGAGCCAAGGAAATTGTCGTTGGAGCCGGAATCGTACTTTCCGACGGATGTCTTGGAATCGGACGTGGGATTCACGGGAAACCCGTCGATAATGATCAGGGGCGAGTTGTCGCTGTTGGGCGAGGCTGCGCCGCGGATGCGGAACGTGGAGCCGGCGCCGGGCTGCGCGTTATTGACCGACACCTGCAGACCGGCGGCTTTACCGGCCAGCGCATTGGACACCGACGACACCGTAGCCGCAGTCGTTTCGTTTATCTTGACCGACGAGACGGAGCCGGTCAGGTCGCGCTTCTTCATCGATCCGTAACCTATCACCACAACCTCGTTAAGCGACGAGGCATTTTCCTTCATCACAACGGTCAACGGAGTGCCGGCGCCGGCTTTCAGCTCCACCTGGTCGAATCCGACGTAATTGACCACCAGCCGTGAATTGGCGGATTCGACATTCAGGCTGAAGTTGCCTTCAAGATCGGTCGCCGCTCCGTTGGCGGTGCCCTTCTCGTGGATTGTGGCGCCTATCAGCGGTTCGCCGCTCTCGTCTACGACGGTACCCGACACTTTCACACTGTGGGATTCAGATGTATTACCGTTTCTGTCGTTACGTTTCGTGCCGGTCTTTTCGCTGCCTCCTGCGCGGCGCGTCAGTATCACCTGTCGATCGCGGATTATGTAATGGATGTCGGTGCCGCGGAACAGCATGTCGAGCACCGCGGACAGATCCTGGTCCTTCGCGTTGACCTTCACCGCACGCTTGCCGTCGATGTGGCTGTCGTTGTAGAAGAATTCATATCCCGTGTCATGTTTCAACCGTTTCAGTACTGCGGATACAGTGCGGTCACGACTGTCGACGGTCACCTTCGGGCCCTCGGCCATCAGCGGAGACGCTGTAATCAAGGCCGTCAGCATTATTGCTAATATACGTTTCATTGCAGATGTTATTTACGTATGCGGATATTGTCCAGATAAATGGTCTTGCCTACGAGATTCCCGTTACCCTCAGGCACGAATTCGATATGGTTGATGCAGTCCCATGCGAATCCTTCGTCCCCGGCACCCGGTGCATCCTTCCAGTCGCCTTGGGTCCCGTGAATGTAGAATTTGCTCAGAGGTATCGAGACGCGGTGCCACTGTCCGTCGGCGGCAAAGTTTATGTCAGAGCTTCCACCCTTGGAGGTGCATATCTCCACCATGTTGCGCCACTGCCATGCGGCTCCTTCCTTGTACTGCGTGAACCGCACTGTCAGGCTGTCGAATTCCCTGTCGGTACGGATGGAAAACTCCAGATTGGCGTCAGCATTGCGCTGGCGGCTGAAGTCGGCCACCGGCCAGGGGGTCATTACGAGACCTCCCCATTTGTCGTCGACATCCCAGCGGATGCAATTCAGAGACCCGCCTTCGGGATTCTCCTTGCACATAAAGTCGATTTTCGGCTCATAGCCTTCCCATTTGCCTCCCTGCTGCCACCAGAAGGGTATCTCGTCATCGAAAATCACCACTTCGGGGCATCCCGTGCGATATGATTCGGGAACCGTAAGCCCCATCGCGTCACATAAATCCACATCGAGATTGGATTCGAAGATGTTGGCTCCCTTGAAGATTCCGAAATTCGGCGTCTTCGTGTCGCGATACTCCCATGCAGTCCAGGAAATGCCATAGGCCGCGAAATAATCGCAGACGGTCTTGTACCATCTTGCCCGGCTCTCGGACGGAGCGTACGTCAATGTGCCGAACTCTCCGCAGAACAGCAGCCTGCCGTTCTGCGACGCCCAGCTGTAGAGGTTCATCAGCAAGTCTCCGATATACTTCTCGGTGCCCTGTGCCGGATAACTGTTGTAATATTCCGTATACTCGGCGTTGCCGTTAAAGGATTCCGGAGCCGCCGGCATCGTCGTGGCGTCGTAAGGAAAATCGACGGCCCCGATGTTCTGCAACGGATTGTTGTCCCAGTTGGCGCCCTGATGAGTGAAGATGAAAGGATTGTAGAAATGGAATGTATGGATCAGACGCGTGTCGTCATATTCAGGCAGCTTCATAAGTTCGTCGATCATACATCCATAACCGGTCACAATCAGTATGCGGTTCTTGTCAATGGCCCGTATCCCGGCGATGAGCCGTTTCTGCATTTCGGGCCAGTTCGCTTCGAGGTATGTTCCGCCCGGCTCGTTGAAAAGCTCGATTATCAGATGGTCGGAACGGTCCTTGTAACGCTCGGCCAGCTGACGCAGACCTGCGCTGACCAGCTGCTCGCCGTAGCCTTCGGGGAACATGCGCGAGCCATAATAGCTGTGCTGGTCAAGAATGACGTACATATCACGCTTCAGCGCCATGTCCACGGCTTTGTCAAGCGCTGTCAGGAAACTGTCGCTGAACTTATATTCCGGTGCTCCGCCCATGAAAACGGGAAAATTCAGGGGGAGGCGCAAGGCGTCTATACCAAGGCTCTTGAGATTGTCGAAATCCTTGTCGGTGTACGTGTCGGCCTTGAAATACCGTATGTCGGAAACGTTGAACCAATCGCTGAGGTTGAGGCCCTTATTGAAGGGCACCTTGGTCAACGGTTTGACATCTTCATTTCCAGGCGTGTCGGGCACTTCCTTTCCGGGATCGGGCTCCGGAGGCGTTACTCCGGAGCCATCTTTGGAACAGGAGCCGGTCAACGACAGCACCGCCAGCATGGCGACGGCCATTGTTACGAATTTCTTCATGGTTGTGTGTTTGATTGATTGTTATGTTGTTATTGTTTTAATATCTTCATGGAGTCATATCACTTGTTCTTGGAGCGGCTGATCATTATCTCGGGCTTTTCGTCGGTGTGGGACTTCCCGGAATCGTAGCGATAGGCCCATTCGATGCCCGATGACAGTCTGAGGGAGCTCAGTATGTAATCAAGGCTTTTCAGCGATATGCTGCCGCCCGAGAAGGTGCAGTCATTGAGCGTTTCATCCTCCACAGCGAAGCGGACATCATATTTTTTCTCCAGGATACGCAGGATTTTGCTCAACGGAGTGTTGTCCAGTATTATGATATTGTCCTTCCAGGCTGTCTCCATACTGATGTCGGCGCTGACTATCTCCACGCCGTCATCGCCGGTGTGGTGGGTCAGTGTCTGGTCGGGGCGAAGCCGATATTCACGTAAATTGCCGTCGCCGTCGGTGAACGAATATCCGATGCTGCCCTCCACCAGCGTGGCCACGCATCCGGGGCCTCCGCTGTAGGCATCAACGTTAAACGTGGTGCCGTACACATGAATCTTTCCTCCGCCGGGCAACATCACTTCCATCGGATGCGCGGGGTCCTTATGTATCTGCATGTATGCCTCGCCGTCGAGCCATACCGTGCGTTCCGATGCGGTAAACTCTGAGGGATAGCGCAATGTGCTGTGAGCGTTGAGTATCACTACCGAGCCGTCGGGCAGTTCCACGCGACCCGTCATGCCGTCGCCTGTGCGCAGCTCGTTGATGACCGGTTCAGGAGTATTATGCGATACAGCCATATATATAGTGGCCGCCAGCAACGGAAGCATCAGCACCGCCGCCACGCGGTGCATCACTCCGAATACGCGCTTGCGACGCAGCCCCAGTTTACCCGTGACCCGTGCATACGCCTTGTTGACGTCGATGGCACGCATCACCGTCAGAGATTCGATGTCGGCGTCAAGCCGCTCCGTTACATCGGAGATCCTTTTATTCTCGTCTGTCCTGTCTGTATCACCCATTACCTTTCCGATCGATTTGATATTTACTGAGGGTGAATTTACATTGATATTCCTAAAGTGATATTTGCACTTTTTTGCTTTTTGCCATACTTTTCTAAAAATATGTTACAGAACATATATTGCTGAATTAGGAGATTTCCATATTCACAACCCATGATTATAGTGATTTTATAAACCAATACAGTTATCATGAAAAAATTTTTATCTTTTGCAGCCGTAGCGCTTCTGGGACTTACGTACTCCCAGGCCGCCGATGTAACGGCACTGTACGTAATCGGGCCCGCAGGGACAGTAGTGAACGGCACCACGCTTCCCGACTGGAAGATGCTCGAGGCCGTAAAGGTTGAGCTGAACCGCGGCAAGTTTACAATGGAGTGTCAGAACCTGTCGGTCATAGCTGTCTCCGACAAGTCGGTAGAGACCGAGGACTGGGGTAACTGGAAGACAGGCCTGTGGTCGCTGGCCGCTCCGCTTACCTCCGCCGATCTGGGCAAGGCAGTGGCTCTGGAGGGCCCGGGCGACAAGAATTTCGAACTCCCCTGGAAAGGTGACTGGAAACTGGAGTTCTCGTCCGACCTCAAGACCGTGACCTGCACCACTACCACTCCCGAGCCGGAAACGACATATTATCTGGTTGGTGACGGCAATATCGGCTGGAGCGCTTCGGATACCTATAAGTTCACCAAGGCCGAGGATGGCACATACTGGCTCGACGTGACCGAAGAACACAAGATCCAGGGTGTCGACGGTGGGAATGTCGCAAACATCAACATAATCCGCAACGGCGAATGGAACGCATGGTGGGGATGTCAGACCCGTCCCATCGAGCCGTCGGAAACAGCGATGGAATGGAAATGGATGGCCAATGGCGATGCCGATTCCTTCTGTTTCGCAGCCGGAGTCTCCTACACAGGTTCCATCAAATTCGTGGAGCCGGCTACTATGGACAGCAACAGCGCTGCAATGGTGACATTCTATCCTACGATAGTAGGGCGTCCCGGTTCCGGTGTCACATCGATCATGCATGATGAAACGGTTCCTGTATATTATGACCTGAACGGCGTACGCATCTCCAACCCCCGTCCCGGTACTATCTGCATAGTCCGTCAGGGCACCAAGGTTTACAAGCACATTGCCCGCTGATCAATTCCCCGATAAATAAAATTGAAGGAGGCGAGGTCCCTGTCGGACCCGCCTCCTTCTTATCTTATTTCAGCAATTTACTTGAAAATATATTCAACGATTTACTTGAAAATATATTCAACGATTTACTTGAAAATCACTTTCTGTGAGCGGCAGCCTCGCTTCATGATGTAAAGGTTGCCTTTCACAGGATGATCCACACGGAGACCCTGGAGGTTGTAATATCCAGGCTGTTCGGTTTCAGCTGATACGATTCCTATTCCTACATGCTGGTCGCGGACCATCATCACGTTTGCGGTGCGGGCTTTGCCTGGTTCCACGGGCTCAGGTGTCAAAGTAATCTTGCCTTTGAAATCATCGGCCAACGTGGTATTGTCGGCAGTTCCCCATTGCCAGGTCATGTCGCTGTCCATATCCGTGGCGTCTATCTGTGTACCGTATGTGTAATATACGGGCGAGAGTTCCCACGAGCGTGCGGAAATCTTGAACGGCGTATTCCCGGGAATCTCCGTATCAATCACATACTTGCCATCTTCCTTGTGGAACTGCCATGTCGGATCGTTCACGTCCATGGCCCAGCCGTTGAAGTCGCCCACAAGAAATACGACGGCATCCTCAGGCGTTTCCGGAGTGGCAGTGACGGTAGACATGTCGCCCGATACAGTCACGTTGTAGTACCGGCTTATGCATGGATAAGTTATGTTTCCGTCCGAATGATTCAGCTGTGTCGCTACTCCTTCGTTCATTATTGCTGCCGAATATTTGCCGGCTCCCCATACGCCCCAGTCATCGCCGTTTTTGAAGATGGATATGTTCTGGTTGCTGACATTTCCGTTGGGCGCCGGTATGATACTGAAATGAAAATCGCCGTCATCACCTTTCTCCACAATAGCCGGTGGATTGATTATCCAACCTCCTAATGTCACACCGTTCACCACAGTGCCGTTCTCACCGGCCAGATATATACGGTCCGGAAGCGCCTTGACCGTCTTCAGATCGCCCGCTACCACGAACGTGAAGTTGCCCCCGGTGAAATTCCAGGCATTGTTGTTGTCGAAACCTGCAGTGCTCTTGATCAGATTCATCTCGACACACGGCTGTAGTGTCGCATCCTCGATAGACAGCTGGTTGGGATTCCAGTCGGTGTTCCAGTCCGTCACGCCGTTGGCAGATTTCTGTGTGGAGATATGGAAATTGCTGAAATTTTCCACCTTGATTGTGAATACTCCGTTTTCCAAGGGGATGGCTATAGGATCGGTGATGGTCCATCCGGGACACGTAGTGCCGTTTACGGTCTGGCTTGCATCGCCGTTGACGTAGATTACATCCGTCTGTGCGGATCCTTGCGGATATGCGGAAGCCGCGAAGAAGGCTGCCAGCGATAACAGGAAAAATTTCTTCATGATGAATGTTGTTTAGGTTATAATGGTTGAGTTGTTATCGTTGAGTTATAATCGCTGCGTATCCGCCGCCGCGTGCCATGTCTATCGCAAGCACGGGACTGTCGGACACAACGCTGTCGGTACGGAAATCCTTAGCCTGGGTGCCGGCGTTGACCCCATCGGAATGGCTGAAAATATTCTTAGAGCCACTACCCATAAATGACAGGTCAAGCTCCAGATGCAAAGGTGCGTCGGTGCCGTTCAAGGCGCCGACATACCATGTGTCGCCGTTACGGCGCGCCACCGCCACATATTCACCCAATCGCCCGCATAACGGCACGGTCTCGTCCCATACCACAGGAATACTCTTAATGAAGTCGCGGCTTTCGGGATTGGCATCGTAATGTACAGGAGAATCGGCCATGGCCTGGAGAGGACTCTCGTACACCACGTACAGCGCCACCTGATGGCTGCGTGTACCTTGGCTCATCGGTTCGTCGTGAATGGCACGGAATCGGTCGGCGTGCGCGTTGTTCATAGCTCCGGGGGTGTAATCCATCGGGCCGGAGAACTGCCTGATATATGACAGCAGCACATCGTGGCGCGGAGTGACACGGTCGCTCCACTTGTTGTTTTCAAGGCCATAGACGCCCTCGCGCGTCATGATGTTGGGATAGCGGCGCCGCATGCCGTCGGGAGGATAGCAGCCGTGAAAATTCACCATCATCTGTCTGGCTGCGGCCTCGCGGGCCGTGCGCTCGAAGAACGACGTCATCCACGCATCGTTGCGGTCCATGAAATCGACCTTGATACCCTTTACGCCCCATCCGTGCATCATGTCGAGTGCCTGATCCATCTGTCGGTCGAGATTGACCCATTTCACCCACAGCAGGATACCCACATTCCGGCTGCGCGCATAGTCACAGATTCTTTTCATGTCGACATCCTCGGAAAGTGTCAGCAGGTCGAACGGCGCAGACCAGCCCTCGTCGATGAGAAGATACTCCATTCCGTTGCGGGCCGCGTAATCGACCATGTACAGGTATGTGTCGGTGTTGATTCCCACACGGAAATCCACTCCGTAGATATCCCTGCAGTTCCACCAGTCCCACAGTACCTTGCCGGGCCGTACCCAGCTGTAGTCTGTGCCCTTATCCGGTTCGGAGGCGAGGAGATATACCAGCTCGGAGGCAAGAATGTCTTTCTCGTCGTCGAATGTAGCCACTATGCGCCACGGGAATGTGCGTCTCCCCGCATCACGTATCAGATATGGCTCGCGGGTGTCGACATACCGTTTGTTGCCGTTCTCAATCTCCTTCTCCGTCGCAGGATAGCCTGCGAACTCACCTTGCAGCATATCGCCCGATTTCTTCAGGTACATGCCGGGATAGCCATATACGTCCGATTCGGCTAACAGCACCTTGCAGTCGCCGTAATCCAGCAGTGCCGGAAGTATCACAAGACTGTCCGAGGGGAGTCCCCGGTATGGACGTTCCGTATAATTGTATTCAAACCATTGCTGGAGACGGTCGGTCAACTGAGTGTAGGTCGCCGGATTCCCCGATATGCGGAACGATGTCCGTTCTCCCTCCACTTTATTGGCCTTTCGTGCGTCAGACACGAATCTATAGGCCATGCCGTCGTCATATACCCGGAACTCAATGTCGTAATCTCCATATTTCAGTACCGCGCCGTTGTATCGGTCGGATACCGTCCGGCTGCGTCTGGGTACATCCACAGACACCCGGTCGCGGCCTGTCGACCGCTTTACTGACCGGCATCGTACTTTCGTGCCCCATTCGGTACCGTCGACTCTCATTTCTATCGGCGATGTCCCGATTATCTCGCGGTTGTCGCGGCTTAACCTGTAATTGACCGGACCATCCTTCTCTACTGTCACGATGTTGCGTCCGTCCGGCGATTTTATCTCCAGTTCGGCACCCTGTAATCCGCAGGCTATGGCCAACAATGTTATCGCTGCCGTTATATTCCTGATTCCCATAGTGTAAATGCTTGTTTAGTTATTGCCTGCTACCGTGATCATGGCGAGTCCGGCCACAAAAAGTATGAACATCATGGCCAGCAACGTCGTGGTGCGTCTGTCAACTCCTTTGAATTCTTTCCAGATAAAGAGTCCCCATAGTGCCGCTATCATCGGGGCTCCCTGACCCAGTGCATACGACACGGCGGCTCCCGCCTTGCCGGCGGCGATATAACTCAACGCCGTTCCGAGACCCCATACACAACCGCCAAGGATTCCAACCAGGTGGGTACCGGACTTCCCTTTGAAATATTCCGAATATGTCACGGGCGCGCCATCGAAGGGATGATACATGGCCAATGTGTTGAAGATGAAATTGCTCAGGAACACTCCGACGCTGAAAATGAAGAACGCCGTGTATGGAGTCGCCATGCCGGCGGCCGGGTTGTGGAAATCGGACAGGTCCATGGAGGCTACCACGAAACGATAGAAGAAGGACATCAGCAGTCCCGCCAACAAAGCCAGGCCGATACCTTTTTTTACTTTGCCGGATCCGTTGCTTTCATTGCGCCTCGCTGCCACTCCGTTGAGTATGATGGCCAGAGTCACAAGCCCTACACCGATGAACAGCAGTAGCGCGTCTCCCTTGGGCTGTCCGCTGTAATTGATGAATACACCCAACACCAATGCCAGTCCTACTCCCAACGGAAAGGCCACAGCCATGCCTGCAAGAGCCACCGATGCCGACAGCAGTATGTTGGATGCGTTGAAGATCACACCTCCTGTGAGGGCGCTGATTACCCTACGGCCATCCACCTGGCTCAGATCCTCGATAAAACCGCGCCCTGAGTCACCGATGCTGCCCATCGTGAAGCATAACAGAATTGAGAACAGCAGGATTCCTATCGTGTAATCCCAATAAAAGAGTTCGTACCGCCATGTCCTGGCTGCCAGTTTCTGGGTGTTGCCCCAGCTGCCCCAGCATATCATGGTGATCACGCAGAACACTACCGCAAGGGCGTAATTATCTACTATGAACATAATGTAATTATTTGGATTTTATTCACATCGGTCTTTAACGCGGTCGGCCAATACCGTCGAAAGATCAGTCCCGTTTAGTTTCAGATATCTGAACCGGCCGTCGTGCTGTGGCGTGAAAACAGTTACACCGGAGGAGTCAACAGTAACTTTACCCGGTTCCGACAGGTCGAACCATCCATTGTCGGGTTCGATGGCGTAGAGCACCGATGTCAGGTCCCAGCAAGGCCTGTCGTACGGCATATCCAGAAAATGCTCGTAGCCGACCCGTAACGGATGATTCGCCGGAAAGTCCGATTCCAGCCTCTGATGCGGATACAGCACATCATTGCCGACTTCGAAACCGCTCGCCACCATTTTCACCGGCCATGCCGACATGACGTATTGCGCTGCCCCGATGCTTTGAAGAATATTCCATTCCGGAGTTCCGGTGCCGGTGTAGTCACCTCCCATCACACTCAACATCCTTACCTTCCTCGACACGAGTCCGATACCGTCAAGATCGCTGACGGAATCGGGAACACTGCGTAGAAGTGCCTCAAGATTCACCATTGGTCCGGTGGTTATGATCACCACTGATGAATCGGGCGACTCCGACAGAATCCTGCGCATCATTTCGTAACCTTTAGAATGCCCGCATCCCACATGTGCGGAATCGGATACTGCCGCGTTATTCAGCGCTTCGATTACCGGCAGGAGATAATTGCCGGCATCTCTGTTGGGCCCGTCTATTACGGTTCCGAACCGCGGATTGCCGCTGCCGAAACATCCGTAGTAACGGCAGGCCGCTTCCAATGCCAGCGGATTGTCTTTGGACACAGCCGTTCCGGCAAGCTTTATCTTACCGCTTTTCTCGTAGTTTATCAGCATCTGATAAGCCAGCAGATCATCGATGTCATTACCGAGGTCTGTGTCGAAAATCACCGTGACAGGATTTAGGGAATTCACGGTATTTCCGGCGGAGCTGTATGAAGCAACCATGGCGGATGCGGTCAATGCCAACATCAATGGCGGGAGGGAACGGTAGCTCATGTTCATTTCTGTTTCGATAAGAAATCGAGAACATCCTCCCGAAAGGGTATGGAGGGCTGAGCTCCATGCTTAGTGACCGACAGGGCCGATGCTGCGGAAGCAAACTCAAGCGAATCGCGGTTTAGTTTCTTGTGATGAGCATATTCCACTGCTATTGCGCCGCAGTAGGTGTCGCCTGCGCCGACGGTATCGACTGCCTTGACCTTGAAGGACGGTACAAAATACTCATCTTCTTGAGTCAGAGCGTAACTCCCCTCTGTTCCGAGTGTAATGATGACGGTGTTCACTCCGCGCGAGCGGATGGTTTCGGCTGCTGTTTTGTAGTCATCGGATATGCCTGTAAGCTGACCGGCTTCAGTCTGATTCAGAATCATGACGTCGGTCATGGCGTACATCCCGCTGTCTACCGGACCGACAGGGGCCGGATTATAGATTACCGATGCACCCGCATCCCGGGCTATCCTTGCGGCATGCTTCACCGTGGCGTAAGGTATCTCGCCTTGCATCAATACCACATCGGCGTCCTGAATCATGTTCCGGTGACTTTCCAGCAGGGCCACATCCAGAGCAGCATTGGCGCCGGGGCATACGGAAATTGAGTTCTCGCCATGGCTGTCCACCATTATCAGTGCCACACCGCTATGTTCTCCTTTGATTGTGGAGATGCCGTCGGTTGACATTCCCTCGGACACAAAATGTCGTATCTGTTCTGTGCCGAACGAATCATCGCCTACGGCCGAGATGAACGTTACATCTGCTCCGAGACGTGAGGCGGCCACAGCCTGATTCGCCCCTTTGCCTCCGTACGCCTGCATGAACCGGCCTCCAAGAACAGTCTCTCCCGCTCCAGGCAATTGACGCATGTTCGATATCATATCAATATTGGAACTCCCGATGACGGTTATTTTCATGATTAAGGTATAGTTTATAGTTTAAGGTTTATAGTTCCGCTTTACAACTTATTTTAGCTTTATAGCTAAAGTGTAATATATATAAGGGAGCGTTTCCTCAAACAATCCTAAACCTTTCTAAAATTTTTAACCGGATAGCATAGATTGTCCTTTTCAGGACCATCTTCTTGGAAATCGGGAATAAATTTTATGCAAATTTGCAGCGTTGTTGCAAATTTGCATAAAATCATTAACATTCCCGGTAATTGATATTAATATTCTCGGTAATTGATAATGGAGGTGTAGCCGACAGAGGGGAGAGTCTGGCCTGAATAGATTATGGACTTTTTGTGAACCAGTTCGGGAAATGCCTTTTCGAAATTATTCAATCCCTTGGCAAAATCGGGATGGAATGTAGCCGATGACTTGATTTCATAACAGTCATAACCGCTGCCGTCCTTTACCAGCAGATCAACCTCATTGCCATTGGAATCTCGGTAAAAATACAATCCGCCGTTCTGACCGGAATTATACCTTTTCTTTAGAAAATTCATTATCACCATATTTTCAAACAGGTGTCCCCGCATTTTGTCGCGGTTCATGGTGTCGGCAGAGTCGATATCCAGCAGATAGGCAGCCAGACCGCAGTCTGTGAAATATAGTTTTGGACTTTTTGTCAGGCGTTTGCGTGTGTTGGTGAAGAAAGGAGGCAGCATATACACTATGTACGATGCCTGAAGCACCGATAGCCATGAGTTGATGGTATTCGATGCAACTCCAAGCTCGTTCGACAGTTCTGAAGCATTGAAAATGCTACCGATGCGAGCGGCACATAGCTTGATGAACCGCTGGAAGGTGTCGAGATCCTTTATTGACAGTATATTGCGGACATCTCGTTCTATATATGTTTTGACGTATGCGGGATATAGGAACTTCGGCAAGTTCTTGCCGCTCCAGATAGCGGGATAGAACCCTTTATACATCAGGTCATTGGCAGAATCACCCTGATCAAGCCCGGCGATCTCCCCCAATGATAATGGCAGCAACTCAAATACTGCAGAGCGCCCCGCCAAAGACTGTGACACGGAATGCAGCAATCCAAACTGCGAACTGCCTGTTAGGTAGAACTTTCGCTGAGGATTCTCGTCGACTATACCCTGTATATATGAAAGAAGTTCCGGCACATGCTGCACCTCGTCGATGATGACACCATTCTGGGATTGTGTCAGAAAACCACGTGGATCTGATTTTGCCAGCAGTCGAATGTCAGGATCTTCCATCGAATAATAGGGCAGATCCTTGAACAGATGTCTCAGCAGAGTCGATTTGCCCGACTGTCGTGGTCCCGTCAGCGTCACGACAGGGAAGTACCGAGCCGCCTCGACGACCGCCTCCGCCATAGTCCTTATAATAAAATTCCCATCCATACACTCTCTATATTATGCAAATCTGCAATACCACTGCAAATTTACATAAAATAATCAAGACGAACAAGGTCAAATGGCGAGAAAGCAGGAAGTACCTTTATGGAACTGCATGCAAGTGCAAAGTTCTGATTTTGAGAATTGGAGAAAAAAGGTTAAATTTGCGGAATGCAAAAGATTATCGGAGCATTCATGGTGACGGCGGCGATATTGACGGCCGGAGTGTCGTGCGGCGGGGCGCGGAATGGTTCTGCGGCCGGTGACGGTGCACCCTCTTCCGAAACGACCGATGCCGAGACAGCCTCCGTGCCTGAATTCGATGCGGACAGCGCATACGTTTATCTGAAACGTCAGGTGGATTTCGGGCCGCGTGTGCCCAACAGCGAGGCGCATCGCAAGACGGCTGATATGTTAGTGGCGGAACTGAAACGCAGCGGCGCGCAGGTACATGAACAGCGTTTTGACGCCAAGGCTTTCGACGGCACCGTACTGCAGTCGCGCAACATCTTCGCCCGTTTCAATCCGGAAAAGGAAACGGGGCGGCTGTTGCTTCTCGCACATTACGACACCCGTCCCTGGGCCGATCAGGATCCCGATGAATCTAAGCGCAAGCAACCCATAGCCGGTGCCAACGACGGCGCAAGCGGCGTGGCTGTACTGTTGGAGACGGCACGTCAGCTCGCCATCAAAAATCCCGGTTACGGCATAGACATCCTATTTGTGGACGCTGAGGATTACGGCACTGACAATCAGGATGATTCCTGGGCAATGGGCGCGAAATATTTCGCCGACAACATGGACGCCAAGGGCTGGCGTCCGGCCAAGGCGATACTGCTCGATATGGTGGGAGGACGCAACGCACGGTTTCCCTACGAGTATTTCTCGCAGCAGGCGGCACCGGAACTGAACGCGCAGTTCCGTCAGGCGGCCGGCGCGGCCGGATATGCCTCGTATTTCCCGCAGACCATGGGCGGCGCGGTGACCGACGACCATGTGAAGCTGATAGAACAGGGTGTGCCGGCCATAGACATAATAGACTATGACCCGCGGCAGGGATTCAATCCGACATGGCATACCGTAAGCGACAATATCGGCAACATCGACAAGACCACGCTAAAGGCAGTGGGTCAGTCGCTGCTGCAATTCATATATAAATAACCGAATAATAACAAACGACATAAGAATACGACAATGGACTTCATACAGGAACTGACATGGCGAGGCATGGTACATACAGTAATGCCCGGTACTGACGAAGAACTGAAAAAAGGTATGACCACCGCATACTTAGGCATAGACCCGACGGCGGATTCGCTGCATATTGGCCATCTGTGCGGCGTGATGATGCTGCGTCATTTCCAGCGTTGCGGCCACAAGCCATTGGTGTTGGTGGGTGGTGCCACCGGCATGATCGGCGACCCTTCGGGCAAATCGGCCGAGCGCAACCTGCTTGACGAGAAGACTCTGCGCCACAACCAGGAGGCAATCAAGAACCAGCTGAAGAAATTCCTGGATTTCGACAGCGACGCGCCCAACCGTGCCGAGATGGTGAACAACTACGACTGGACCAAGGACGTGACCTTTCTGGATTTCGCCCGCGAGATAGGCAAGCATATCACCGTCAACTACATGATGGCCAAGGATTCGGTGCAGAAACGCCTCAACGGCGAGGCTCGCGACGGACTGAGTTTCACCGAGTTCACCTACCAGCTGCTGCAGGGATTCGACTATTACACGCTGTATAAGGACCGCAACTGCCGTCTGCAGCTCGGCGGTTCGGACCAGTGGGGCAATATCACTACCGGTACGGAGCTGATACGCCGCAAGCTCGGCGGCGAGGCTTACGCCCTGACCTGCCCGCTGATCACCAAGGCCGACGGCGGCAAGTTCGGCAAGACCGAGAGCGGAAATATATGGCTCGACCCCGAGCGCACGTCGCCCTACAAGTTCTATCAGTTCTGGCTGAACGTCAGCGACGAAGACGCCGAGAAATACCTGAAGATATTCACGTTCCTGAGCCAGGAGGAGATCCAGGCTCTTGCCGAGGAACACGCCGCCAACCCCGGCGCGCGTCCCATGCAGAAGCGGCTGGCCAAGGAACTGACCGTGATGGTGCACAGCGAGGAGGCATACAACAGCGCAGTGGCTGCCAGCGAGATACTGTTCAGCCCCAAGGCCGCCGAGGCCCTGCATAACGTGGACGAAAAGACGCTGCTCGAGGTGTTCGAAGGCGTGCCGATGTTCGACATCGCCCTGGGCGACCTTGAGGCCGGAGTGCCTCTGATTGACCTCGTGGCTGTCAAGTCACAGGTGTTCCCCAGCAAGGGGGAGGCGCGCAAGATGATACAGCAGGGCGGCGTGTCGGTCAACAAGGAGAAAGTGACCGATCCCAATGCCACGATAGGCAAGGACGCACTGCTTGGCGGAAAGTACATCCACGTGCAGAAAGGCAAAAAGAACCATTACTTACTTAAGGCAGAGTAAAGAGTGAAAAGGATAGCGATATTGACGAGCGGGTCGGCACCGGTGGCAACCGAGATGATGGACACGCTGAACAGGGGAAGCCGTTACCGCATCGGAATGGTACCCGAGTCCCTGGCCATGAACCCGGAGCGACTGGCCGACGCGCTGAAGCAGGAGGGCGTGGAGTTCCTGATACTTGAGAACTACACGCAGAGCCTTCCGGAAGGATTCGGTGTGCCGTACATGGTCATAAGCGAAGGAGAAAGCGTGACCGACGCCACGCGCCGCCTCAACGTGGAGTGTCCCGAATACGGACCCGAACGCCGTTGGGCGCAGACGCTGCGCGAGGATTTTGCCGTAAAGGCACAGACCCCTCCGCCCATGCCGGCAGAAGCGGGGGAACCCGAGCAACCTCAGGCACAGACCCAGGCGCCCGAGCCACAGCCGGCATACTTCAATCCGGCACCGTCGGCAATGTCTCAGGGCAATCCGGCGTCCGCTCCGGCCGAGCGCAAGCCCATGCCCAAGTCGTATCTGCTGTGGGCCATACTGGCCACCATTTTCTGCTGTATGCCCGCCGGCATAGTGGCGATAGTGTTCAGCACACAGGTCAGCAGCCGGTACTTCGTCGGTGACGAAGCCGGTGCCGAGAAGGCCTCCAACCGCGCCCAGATATGGATCATAGCCTCCATTGTGCTGAGCATCATCACCAATTCGCTGTACACTCCGCTGATGTTCCTGAGCGCTGCGATGTGATGCGCAGTACCGGAAAATCGCGTAACATACTGACTGTGGCTCTCATTGCGGGAGTCACGGTCATTGTTTTGTTTTACGCCATATTCGATCCCGAGCTGCCGTGGATGCCCAAGTGCAGGTTTCATGCCCTGACGGGCTGGAACTGTCCCGGCTGCGGCTCGCAACGAGCCATACACGCCCTGCTTCACGGTCGGGTGGCCGATGCCTGGAATTATAACGCATTGGTGGTATGTCTGTTGCCGCTGATGGCACTCTGGACATTCGCCGAATTCAACCGCACCCGCAGGCCGAGGCTGTATGCACGGCTCAACTCGGTGCCTGTCATTATAGTGGTGTCCGCGGCAATCGTGATATGGTTTATAATAAGCAACTCTGATAAGATATTTATATGAAACCTCCTGTGTTCATACTCGGATATATGGCATGTGGCAAGACCACGTTGGGCCGCGCGCTGGCCCGTGCTTTGGATCGCGAATTCATAGACATGGACTTCCGGATAGAGCAGCGTTACCGCAAGACAATCAAGGAACTGTTCGCAGAGCGAGGCGAGGCCGGTTTCCGCGATATAGAGAGCCGGATGCTTGACGAGATTTCCTATATGGAGGATGTGGTGGTGGCATGTGGCGGCGGAACGCCCTGCTTCAACGACAACATGGCCAAGATGAACGAGCGTGGCGTGACGGTATGGCTTGAAGCCACCCCCGAACGAATAGTGCAGCGGCTCGTCATCAACCGCGGGCGTCGTCCGCTGATGGCCGACAAGAAACCCGAGGAGCTGTTGGAGGCGGTAAACGCCGGACTCGCCGGGCGTCGGCAATATTATTCGCAGGCCTGTATCCGCTTTAACGGCGACGAGTTGGAGAACCGCCACGAGATAGACACCACCGTGGCCCGCTTCCTCCGGATGTACGAGGTATAACAACCTGAACAAAAGGCTTGTTGGTTTCCTTGATTAAACTTTTAATTTTCTTGATTAAAGCTGTTGGAATTTGCTGATAATCGAAGAATAATTAGTAATTTTGTGTTATGACACAGGATTTGACACTCTCTAAGAATAAAGAGTACCGTAGTTGGGTTAAGGAACTCAAGCAACGGTACCTCTCCGCCCGTCTTAAAGCCTCCGTAGATGCCAACCGCACACTGTTGGAATACTATTGGAGTCTGGGGCGCGACATCGCCGACAAACAGTATGCTAATACGTACGGTACCGGATTCTATAAAACTCTTAGTCACGATTTGAGGTCTGAAATGCCTGGCGAAAAAGGCTTTTCAGAAGGTAATATCCGGTATATGTGTCGCTTCTACCAGCTTTATTCTCAGCACATTGAAAATCTTCTACACGCTGTAGAAGAATCTGCTCCTACAAATCTTCTACGAGGCGTAGAAGATTTCAAATCTACAAAATATCCGCAAGGTGCGGATGATTTGATTGCTGAAATATGTTCCATACCATGGTTCCACCAGCAGCGTATCATCGATAAATGCAAAGGGGATGTGAAAAAGGCTCTTTTCTTTGTCCGTAAGGTGATAGAGAATAGCTGGGGCCGCGATGTGCTGCTGAATTTTCTCGGCACGGACTTATACGAGCGTCAGGCGAAAGCTATTACCAATTTCAGCAAGACGCTTCCGGCTCTGCAAAGTGATCTTGCCCAACAGACCACCAAAGACCCATACGTGTTCAATTTCCTGGCGATGACGGAAGACTATAACGAGCGGGAACTTGAGGACGCTCTTGTCGCCAATGTGACGAAATTCCTTGTTGAACTGGGTACAGGATTCGCCTACATGGGAAGACAGTATCGACTGCAGGTAGGCGAAAAAGAAATCTTCATCGACCTTCTGTTTTACAACACCCGCATACACGCTTATTGCTGTGTGGAGTTGAAAACGGGTTCATTCGAGGCATCCCATCTCGGACAATTAGGTCTTTATGTTACGGCAGTCAATCATCAGTTTAAGACTGAATACGACAATCCTACCATCGGATTGTTGATTTGCAAGGACAAAGACAACATCGAGGCTCAATATTCATTAGAGGCATACAATCTTCCTCTTGGAATATCTCAATACGAGCTGTCCAGACTTATTCCCAAAGATATTAAGAGTTCCCTGCCTTCTATCGAGCAGATAGAATCAACGCTGGAGCAGTTGTCGGAGAATAGCGAGGACTGATATTTCTTTCGACGGCAATTTGAACGTGCGTTTGCAAGTGACGATTAAAAATATTAATTTTGCTCCCGTACTAAGCCTTAACACGACGAGGCTTATGGGAATGCCTTAAAGAAAAGCCCTAAAGACTGAAAGATATGAGCACGACAAATAATGGGAACGACGGTGCCTGCACGGCACTTGAGCCGCAACTTGAAGAACAGGTTGAAAAAGGATCGCGTCCGCGAATATGTGTTGGAATGGTAGGCAACTACGCGGACTCGGACGAGACCAGGCTGTTGCTTACTCCCGAAGCCTGCGGCATGCTGACGTCGTCGGGCATACAGGTGTCGATGGAGGCGGGAGCCGGCGTGGACATCAGCTTCAGCGATGATGCGTACGCCGAATACGGCGTGAAGATAGTGACCCGCGACGAGGCCCTGAAGCAACCGGTCGTGCTGTCATTCATGCCCCTGCGCGCCAAGGACGTCAGGAAAATGACCAAGGGCGCTGCATTGTTGTGCATGATGGGCCATGACCTGTTCGAGCCGGGGACCATCAAGGCGTTGCTGTCGCAGCACATAGACACCGGATGTCTGGACAATATGTATTCCCATCACGACATACCGATTTTCGCCAATATCCTTGACGAGATAGACGGTCGTGTGGCCGTGATGTATGCCGAGGAGGCTCTGAGCTACTTAGGCGGCGGCAAAGGTGTGCTGCTGGCCGGCGTGGCCGGTCTGAATCCCTGCGAGGTGATGGTGATAGGCTCCAGCAGCGCGTGCGTGCATGCGGCGAACGCAGCCGCCGCCAACGGCGCGAAGTGCGTGATAATGGACAACGACGTGTCGGCTCTGGAAACCATACGGCCCAGTCTGATGCCGCAGGTGGAGCTTGTGGCCATACATCCCAGGGTGCTCGCCAACCGTGTCAAGACTGCCGACGTGATCATACTGGGCAGCACTACGCGCGAGTTCAAGTTCCCCCAGGTGCTGTCGTCGCAGCTTAAGGATAATGTGTATGTCCTGGATCTGAACGAGATGCATCCTTCGGTGTCCGTGCCGCGGACGGTGGCCATGGCCATATCGAATCCGCTGATCAATTTCTTTGAGGAAATGAAGATCAAGGAGGGGCTGGACGGCATGGTGGCCACGACGGCCGGTGTGCAGAACGGCATGGTGACATACCGGGGCAAGCTGGTGGACAAACTGATAGGGTCGTATACGGCGATGCCCAGTGTGGACATCCGGGTGATGCTCTCTACAACCAACTGATAGCAGATAGAAACGAAACGACAGCTGATACATATCGTCTCATCGACGAAATGGGGAGGTGTCGAGCAATATGCGCTCGACATCTGCGGTCATTATCATACGTTGGGGTGGGCCGTGACGGCCGTGACCCGCGACGCGAAGGCCGTTGACTCCCACTTCGCCGCCTGCGGCATCCCGCTGCGCCACATTCTGTTCGGAGGATACACCGACATGGGCTCCATCTGGGGCATGGGCCGAATGCTGAAGGAATGCGCCAAAGGGACGATAGTGCATGTGCACCGGTATTGCGACGCTTTCACTGTGTTGGCAGCCAAACGATTGGTGTGCCGTCCCGACGTGCTGGTGGTGGCCACGTGCCATACGGTGGCTCCGGGTCGTGACACATGGCTGTTCCGACGTCTGTACAATAAAATCAACGCTCATATCTTCGTGTCGCAGACGGCCAAGGACACATTCCTGTCCACATGGCGCGACAACCGCGTGCCCATACCGGCCGACCACATGTACATGCTGCATGACAGCGTGAACCTCGACGACGTGAAGCCGTCGGCCGAACCGGCGCGGGGTCCCGTAACGGCCCTGTGCCACGGCACCATCGTGGAAGGCAAGGGCCTGGAGAACGTGATAGACGCGCTGTCGGTGCTGACTCGGCGCGGGGTAAAGCTGCGCCTGCGCATAGCCGGATACGGCGACCCGGACTATATCGACGACCTGCGGCGCCGAGCCATAACCCGGGGAGTGATGGACAAGATAGACTGGATCATACCGCCGGGCGACATACTGCTGCTGATAGGTGAGAGTCACTTCGGTGTCCAGCCGTCGGTGCGCCGCGAGGCCTTCGGGCTGGAGAGCCTGCGGTACATGGCCTGCGGGCGTCCGCAGGTATGCGTGCCCAACGGCGCACAGTCGGAATACCTGACCGACGGCGTGACGGCCATATTCGCGCCGCCTAACGACTCGTCGCGATTGGCCGACGCAATGCAGCGACTGGCGGAAGACCCGCAGCTGCGTCTCGAGATGGGTAACGCCTCGCGTCAGAGATATGAGGAAAATCAGGACTGGAATAAGTTCATAGAGGAACTGGACCGTATTTACAGTAAATTTGTCGATGACAAACAGTGAATCAGTCAATGGCTATTGAATCCGCGATAGAAAGACGTGTACACCGATGGGTGTGCGGCGTGGTGTTCACGTTGCTGCTCGCCACGTATTGGCTCACCACTCCCGACAGCGTCAGCTATTGGGACTGCCCGGAATATGTGTCGGCCGCATATCTGCTGGAGATAGGGCATCCGCCGGGCAATCCGGTGTGGATGTTGGCTGAGCACATCGTCACGCTGTTGTCCGGGCCGGAACATGCCGCATACGCCGTGAACCTGTCCAGCGGACTGTTCACCGCCCTGGCCGGGATGTTGCTCGCCTCGGTGCTGTATAAGGTGACGTTGTGGCTGCTGAGGCGACGTAAGGAGTCGGGTGTATGTCCTGTATGGGGAGCCGCCGGCACGGCTGCGGTGGGGGCGCTGTGTTTCGGATGGTGCGACTCCTCATGGTATTCGGCCGTGGAAGCCGAGGTCTACGCCATGTCTATATTCTTCACGGCGCTTACCGTATGGCTGATGGTGAAATGGATGTTCACCGCCGACAACCTCGCCGCCAACCGACTACTGGTGCTGTTGGCCTACATATTCGGACTCAGTATCGGCGTGCATCAGCTGAATCTGTTGGCTATTCCAGCATTGGCTCTGATATGGGGCATGAAGCGCGGCATCCGCAGCTTCTGGAAGCTGGTGCTGATAGTGGTGCTCGGCGCGCTGTGCGTCGGGGTGATACTGATAGTGATAATGCCCAAAAGCATATCGGCCGCAGCATGGCTCGAACTGCTGTTTGTCAACAGGCTCGGTATGCCGATGCTGTCAGGTGTGGTGGCGTTCGTGCTGTTGCTCGGAGTGTTGATAGTGGCAGGCATGGCCGTGACACTAAAAACGGGCTTACGCCGCTTCAACCTTGCCTTCTGGATGATCAGCCTGTTCCTGATAGGCTACGGTGCATACGCGTTGGTGCCGATACGCGGCGGCATACCGTCGCCCGCCAACTCGGCGATGCCCGGCGAGCCTTTCTCGTTCGCGCGGTATCAGGCTCGCGAGCAATATGGCGCAGCGCCGCTGTTCTACGGATATACGCCTTACAGCAAGCCTCTGTTTCAAGAGGAATGGAAGCCTGGTGCCACGCGTCCGGAGTATGTGAAATATGCCATTGAAAAGAAACATAAACTGCTGATGCCATACGAACCGGGTGCCCGGATGAACACGACGCGCGGCCGACTTCTGCCGGAGGATTCAGCGGCCAACGCACGGCTTATTGCGTCCGGAAAGCCCGGATATATTGTCAAGGGCTATTCTCTGAAAAACATCTATACGCCGGAACTCAACAGCTTCCTGCCGCGCATCACGAGCCGCAACCCAGTTGACATAGCGTCGTTCGCCGACTGGGTGGGAATGGACACATCGAACATGCGTCGTGTGGAGGTGTCGGAGGCTCTGGATACACTCGGCAATCCGGTGCCGATGATGGACGCTGCCGGAAACAGAGTCCACAAGACTTCGTACAAACCTACCGCCGCACAGCATCTGCGCATGTTAGGCACATATCAGATAGGATACATGTACTTCCGCTATCTGATGTGGAACTTCGCGGGCCGACAGAACGACATACCCTCCCAGGGCGAAGTGCAGCACGGCAATTTCATATTCGGCATAGACTCTATTGACAATGTTATGCTCGGCGCAGAGGACTACCTGCCGGCGGAGGCCGGATCTGCCAATCCGGGACGCAACCGTTATTTCGGCATACCGTTGCTGCTTGGCATCTTGGGCCTGATATGGCTGCTGCGTTCGGGCCATCGCGGCCGACAGGTTGCGGCCGTGTCGTCGCTGCTGTTCGTGATGACTGGCATTGCCATAGTGATATATCTGAACCAGAGCCCCGGCGAGCCGAGGGAGCGCGATTACTCGTTCTTAGGGTCGTTCTGGGCGTACTCGATATGGATTGGTTACGGAGCGCTGTGGGTGGCGCGGATGTTCAGGACTCCCTGGGCTTTCGCGCTCACGCTGATGGTGCCGGCGTGGATGTGTACCGAGAATTGGGACGACCATGACCGCAGCGGACGTCGCGCCGCCGCCACAATAGCACGCATCACGCTGGAATCGCTTGACAGGGATGCCGTGATATTCGTGGACGGCGACAACTTCACTTTCCCGTTGTGGTACGCCCAGGAAGTAGAGGGAATACGAACGGACGTGCGGGTGGTGAACCTGTCGTATCTCGGATTGCCCGGCTATGCCGCCAACATGATGCGACAGTGGCGTGAATCGAAACCAGTCAATACCACCCTGAAACGCGGGGACATAATCTATGACGCATTCACACAAGCCCGGATAAGAGACAACGGAGATACCTTGGCCGCAAACGAACAGCTGCAACGGCTTAAGGATTCCGGAGAGTCTGGATCAATACCTGAATTCCCGGCCCGGTATGCCTCTATACGGATTCCGGGAATGGACCGCGACACGGTGTTTGACATGAGAAAGCTTTCGGAAACCGGTGGGGGACGCAATGTCCGGTTTGCTCAGCTCATAATGTTCGACATGCTGGCGAATGCCGGCGACAGGCCGATATATTGGTTTGCCGCTGCCCGGAAGGCAGCTCGTCTGCATCTGGACAGCGCGATGCTGACGCCATCGCTTACCGGCGATAGATTCGGTAAGATGACGGAGTCGGCCGGGCATGCGGAATTGATGCGTGGAGTGGATGTGACTGAAGCTCCGAATGCGACGGACCGGAATGTGTACATGGACGCGACACCGGCCCGAATGGTGGGCCAGCTTCGTGCGGCGTTGATAAAGGCTGCCCGCACCATGCTGTCGGAAGGGAGATACAAAGATGCATATATGGCTCTGTATAAGGCCGACGTATTGATGGGAACCCATCCTCTGTCGTATCCCTTTGTGGCTGACGCCGACGTCGTGAGGGACACCCGGTACGAGTTGGGGCGGCTTCAGCTCGAGCTGGCGCGACATCTGGGCGATCCTCAGTCCACCGAGTTGCGTGCGCGGGGATTATACAATCTAAGGCGTGCCGAACGACGCAAGGCCGCGTGGCGCCACTATAGGAAGCATCTGCCGGAACGACTTCGTGGAGCCATGGCTCCGTTGTCATGACAAAAATGCGTCAAAAAGAACAGTCTGAGGTGCAAAATGACGAATTTTTTGGCCGTTCAAGTATTTTAAATTAACTTTGTGGCATGTATGCGCTATTTCAGCCCGATTTCTACTGCATGGTCTGCGCGGTGATGCTCGCGATGGCCGTGGTGGTGTTCATAGGCCTGCACCGGATCACGGCAGGCTATGGCGTGGCATACACATCGAAATGGGGACCGGCCATCAACAATAAGGCAGGCTGGATCATAATGGAGGCACCGGCCTTTATAGTGATGCTGCTGCTGTGGCTGTGCAGCTCGCGCAGGGGAGAGCCGGCGCTTGTGGTGATGGCCCTGCTGTTCGAACTCCATTATTTCCAACGTTCGTTCATATTCCCGATGCTGATCAGAGGAAAGAACCGCATGCCCTGGATCATAATTCTGATGGGCGTGATATTCAACACTATAAACTGTTACCTGATAGGCGGCTGGTTCTTCTATGTCAGTCCGGAAGGCTCGTATCCGGTATCGTGGCTGTATAGCCCGCTGTTCATACTGGGAACGCTGATATTCCTGGCGGGAATGTGGATAAACATATCATCGGATTATATCATACGGCACCTCAGAAAGCCCGGCGACACAAAGCATTACATACCGCGCGGCGGCATGTTCAGGTTTGTGACCGGAGCCAATTATTTCGGAGAACTGACCGAGTGGACAGGCTATGCCATATTGTCGTGGTCGCTTGGAGGACTGACGTTCGCGATATGGACGTTCGCCAACCTGGCGCCCAGAGCGGTGTCGCTACATAAGAGATACATTAAGGAATTCGGAGATGAATACCGCAATCTGAAGCGGCGTTACATCATACCGTATATATACTGATCAATACATACTGATCATGAAACTATTCACAGCAGGCCGGCTTGGGCCGGTGGAGCTGAGGAACCGCACCATCCGTTCCGCAGCGTTCGAAGGCATGGGCCGCGACAACGGCCCGACGCAGCAACTCAGAGACTACCATGTATCGGTGGCCCGCGGCGGAGTGGGAATGACCACGCTGGCATACGCCGGCATCTGTGAGTCGGCGCTGTCGTTCAAGACGCAACTGTGGCTCCGTCCCGAAATAGTGCCCGAACTGCGCAAGATCACCGACGACATCCACGCCGAGGGAGCCAAGGCCAGCATACAGATAGGACACTGCGGCAACATGACGCACCGCTCCACGGCCGGCTGCACACCCGTGGGCGCCTCAACAGGATTCAACCTATATTCACCTACATTCTGCCGCGGTCTGCGCGAGGACGAGCTGGTGACGCTGGCACGTCAGTTCGGCGAGGCCGTGGACACCGCGCGCGACGCCGGTTTCGACTGCGTGGAGGTGCATGCCGGACACGGGTATCTGATATCGCAGTTCCTGTCGCCATACACCAACCGCCGTCGCGACGGGTTCGGAGGTTCGCTGCAGAACCGAATGCGGTTCATGAATATGTGTCTGGAGCAGGTGATGAAACATGCCGGTTCGGACATGGGCGTGATAGTGAAGACCAACATGCGCGACGGCTTCAGGGGAGGTCTGGAGATAGACGACTGCCTGACCGTGGCCAGGGAGATAGAACGTGCCGGAGTGCACGGAATGGTACTGTCCGGCGGATTCGTGAGCAAGGCGCCCATGTACGTGATGCGCGGCGAGATGCCCATATACACCATGACATACTATATGAAGCAGCTGTGGCTGAAATATGGCGTCAGGATGGTGGGCAAGTATATGATACCGACGGTGCCGTTCAAGGACCTCTATTTCCTGGACGACGCACGCCTGTTCCGCAAGGAACTGAAGCTACCGCTGATATATGTGGGCGGCGTGGTGGACCGCGACGGCGCCAACAAGGTGCTGGACGACGAGGGATTCGATTTCGTACAGATGGGCCGCGCGTTGCTGACCGAGCCTGACTTCGTGAACAAAATGCGTCAGAGCGAGGATAACCACAATTGCGGCTGCGAGCATGTAAACTACTGCATAGCGCGTATGTACAGCAAGGAAATGGCCTGTCACAAATATTGCAAGGATCTGCCTCCGCGCATCCAGCGCGAGATAGAGAAAATCAAGGAACGCAATGGCTAAGACCCCATCCCACAAAATTTGTTAACGTCAGGGGGGTGGATTTTCGAGGTAATTTATTCGGTCTCAGAGGGAGCAGCCTCGTGGCTGTGACCGAGGAGAGCGGATAAATTAACCGAAAAGACACCGGTCAAAGCACATAATGATGTAGAATTGTTAAAAAATAAAGTCAGAATGGGACTTTCTGAAAAAATATTAGCCCAGCCTCGCAGCAGCACACCATCTTCCTCCTTTTGGCTCAGTCACATAGCCCGCTATGCTCCTGAGCCTGCAAGAAGGAATCTGGCGCACTGCTGCGACCCTGACGTTAACAAATTTTGTGGGATGGGGTCTAAGACGGCGGTCGTGACCGGAGCCAGTTCCGGCATCGGACTCTGCTTCAGCAAGGAGCTGGCCGGCAGGGGGTATGACCTGGTGATGGTGTCCAACCAGCGTGAGGAACTGGAGCGCGCCGCCGCAGAATTGAACGGCACGAACGGCATAAAGGCCGTGCCTTTCTATTGCGACCTGACGGCTCCGGACGCCCACACGCAGATTACATCCTTTCTTGACGAGAACGGAATAGATGCCGACGTGCTGATCAACAACGCCGGCATATTCAGCTTCGATATGGTGACAGACACGCCGGAACGGAAAATCAACTGTTTCCTGGACCTGCACTGTCGTGCGGTGACGATGCTGAGCCGCGAGTTCGCCGAGCGTTTTAAGAAGCGCGGCTCGGGACGGATACTGAACATGTCGTCGATGTCGTGCTGGATGCCGATGCCCGGCATAGCGATGTATTCGGCCACCAAAGCCTACATTCGCGTGTTTTCGCGCGCGCTGCATTACGAGATGTGCGACAGCGGCGTGAGTATCACAGTGGCCTGTCCCGGCGGCATAGCCACCGACCTGTTCGGACTGCCCCCGAACCTGATGAAACTGGCCGTGCGCATCCATGCCGTACAGACGCCCGAAAAATTCGTGCATAAGGCGGTGAACAAGATGCTGCGCGGCAAGAAACAATACATCAACGGATTTATCAACCGCCTCGCGATTGTGGCGGTCGGAATGACGCCGACCGGCGTCAGAATGCTTATAAAACACAAGATGCTGGACCGCGACATCAAGCGGTGAGGCATAACTGACCAACAAACATCAAAGTTTGTTTGTTAGGAAAATACACTTCAACTTGAGTTTTCGAAAGTTGAACAATTAAGGTTATGGAAAATATTCTGGTGGAAATAATAGATCGCCAGGCCCGGAAGTATGGCGATCGCGAAGCGTATAGGTTTTGTTGGCGAAAGGACGGCGAATGGCTGTCGACGTCATGGACCGAGTTTGCGGCACAGGTCAAGGTTGCCGGCAAGGCTTTGGCGGCCCTGGGTCTGATGGAGAAAGACACGATTGCGATATGTTCTCCCAATACCCCGCAGATCCTTATCACGGAACTCGGAGCGTTCCGCAACCGACTGGCCTCGATTCCAATCTATGCCTCGTCGGTCACGTCCCAGTTCGATTTCATCGTCAACGACGGGGGCGCCCGGGTGCTGTTCGTGGGCGACAAGCATCAGTATCCCATGGCCTACGATTACTGGAAGAAACATCCCGACCAGATACTGAAGATAGTGGTGTTCAAGAACGACGGTCTGGCACTGAAGGACGACGATACGGTCACCATATTCTGGGACGATTTCGTACGCCTGGGCATGGAGGCCGGCGAGGAGATTGAAAAGGAGGTGGCCGCCCGCATGGAACGCGGACTGCCCGAGGACATGGCCACGCTGATATACACCTCAGGCACCACCGGCGAACCCAAGGGCGTGTGCATCACCCACGCCAACTACGCATCCTGCATCGACAAGCACCTGAAGTTGCTGCACACCCTTACGGACCGGGACCTGTCGATGGCTTTCCTTCCCATGAGCCACATACTGGAGAAGGCATGGTGCTATTTCCTGATTTGCAAGGGATGTCCGATAGCCGTGAACTACGATCCGCGCGTGATACAGGATACCATCCACTCAGTACACCCCAACGTGATGTGCTGTGTGCCACGTTTCTGGGAGAAGGTATATGCCGCCGTCAAGGAGAAAATCGCCGGCATGAACGCCATTGAGCGCTGGATGGTGAACCGCGCCATCGCCGTGGGCAAGAAGCGCAACCTGAAATACAGGCGAATGGGCAGGCAGGCACCCTGGCTGGTCGAGAAACAGTACCGGTTCTGGGACCGTCATATATTCCAGAAACTGAAGAATGCCATCGGCATACCGAACCCTAATTTCTTTCCGACTGCCGGAGCGCCGCTATCGGACCGCATCGTTGAGTTCATGCGCGCCGTAGGCATCGACATCGTGATCGGCTACGGACTCAGCGAGACCACAGCCACGGTGACATGTTACCCCGACGTAGGTTGGGAAATCGGCACTGTCGGCGTACCGCTGCCCGGCATCAAGGTGAAGATAGACACCAACGGCGAGATACTGGTGAAAGGGGGCACCGTGACGCCCGGATATTACAACAACCCCGAGGCCAACGCCCAGGCGTTCACGGCCGACGGCTATTTCCGCACCGGCGACGCCGGACATTTCACCCCATCGGGCGCTTTGGTACTTACAGAACGCGTGAAGGACCTGTTCAAGACATCGAACGGCAAGTATATCGCGCCGCAGATGATGGAATCGCGCTTGGCGGAAAACAAATACATCGACGAGGTAGCCGTGATAGGCGACCAGCGCAAGTTCGTGACGGCATTGGTAGTGCCCAACATATCGCAGCTGCGCAAATGGGCGCAAGGCAAAGGCCTGGACGAAGATACAGAGCTGTTGGTGAAGAATCCCAAGGTAGTGGAATTCATCATGAGCCAGATTCAGGAATATCAGAAAGACATAGCCGATTACGAGAAGATAAAGCGCATCACCCTGCTGCCGCACCACTTCTCGATCATGAACGGCGAGGTGACCAACACCATGAAGGTGCGCCGCCCCATCGTGGCCCGCAACTACGCCGCCCAGATCGAAGCCATGTACGCCTACTGACGCGCTAATCAAAAACAAAAGGGACACATAAAGATATGAAACAAGCATACCTTATAGCGGCCTTTACTAATTACGAGCATCTTAAGATACTAATCGAGACCCTTGACAGTAAGGATACTCTCTTATTTTTGGGTATTGACGCTAAGTCAGAGTATCCTTCATTTATCAGAGAACTTCATACTTGTAATCCAATTGTTGTTCTTCATGATAAACGTGTTGAGTGGGGCGACCAATCCCTGATAGTAATGGAATTGGATCTTTTTGCAAAGGCGTATGAAAATCCGGAGATAGAATGGTTTCATCTGATCTCCGGCACGGATTTTCCCTTGCGCTCAATAGACGAAATAAATAAATTCTTCGAAGAATCCAAAGATATAGATGGATTTATGGAAAGCGAGCCGCTTCCAGATCATCTTACCGATAGAGTGGAACTTTATCATTTATATGTACGGCGTCCATCAGAGAATGGACTCATACTGAATTGGATTACCCGGAAGTTGCTCGCAATGCAGAGGAGATTGAAGATATGCCGAAAACATCCCAAAGGGAAACCGTTTATGTATGGCTCAAACTGGGTTGACTTACGGCGTCGGGCTGTCGAGGTGTTGCTGAGTAAAAGTAGGGAAATACTTAGGGTTACTAAACTTGCTGCCTGTGCCGATGAGATATACAAGCAGACATTCCTTCAAGGTCAGGGATTAAGTATTATGGATGACAACTTGCGTTATATAGACTGGAGTGCGCGGAAGCCTTCGCCGAAATCTCTGAAGGTGGAAGATTTTCAGAATATCATGCGTAGTGGAAAACTGTTTGCACGGAAATTTGACTCCCCGGAATCACCTCAGCTCCGCGACATGATAATTGAAAGCATTAATGGCATGCAACCTGAATCAAACACCATCGTAGAAAGGAACGATGCCTTAGCTAAATAATCTTACAGCCTTTGAATGTGAGGCGATGGATGGGGGTGAGGCCGAGGCGGAGGATGGCGCCCTTGTGCTCGGCGGTGGGGTAGCCCATGTTGCGCTCCCAGCCGTAGCCGGGGTATTTCCGGGACAGCTCGGTCATCAGGTCATCGCGGTGTGTCTTGGCCAGAATCGATGCGGCGGCGATGCTGAGGTACTTGCCGTCTCCTTTCACCACCGTGTGGGCGGGAATGTCCATCATCGTGACGGGGTCGAGATATGGCTTGAATTTGTTGCCGTCTACTATGATATGTGCCGGGCGCACCTTGAGGGCGTCAAGAGCACGGTGCATTCCGAAAATGGAGGCGTTCAGGATGTTGATTCGGTCAATCTCGTCGTGGGGTACCATATACACGGCCCATGCCAGGGCCTGATCCTCGATAATGGCGCGCAGACGCTGACGCTCGGCGGCGTCGAGCTGCTTGGAGTCGTTCAGTCCGGGGTCCTCGAAATCAGGCGGAAGTATCACGGCTGCGCAGCTTACAGGCCCACATAGGCATCCGCGTCCGGCCTCGTCGCAGCCGGCTTCGGCTATGTCGGGAATCATGAACGGCAGCAGAGACATAATAGGTCAGAAGTAAGAGGTCAGAGTGATGAGGGACGAGATTCTAACGGTCGCGGCTGATGATGTAGTCGAAAATCTCGCGGAACGATTCCTTGCTTTCCGAGTCTGGGAGGGGCGCTATGATTTCGTCGGCTTCCTTCTGCATTTGCCGCATCTTGGCGAAGGCGTCGTCGATGCCTCCGTGAGCCTTGGCGAACTCCACGAGCGATTCGATTTCGGCGGTAGTGAGGTCGCCGCGACGAATCAGGTCTTTCATGCGGTTCGATTCGTCCTGAGGGGCGTTCCGCAGGGCATAGAGCAATGGGAGCGTTACCTTGCCCTCGCGGAGGTCGTTGCCGGTTGGCTTGCCAATCTGCGGGTTGGGGAAATAGTCGAAGATGTCGTCCTTGATCTGGAAGCAGAGGCCGAGCAGTTCGGCATAGCGGCCCATAGGCGCTACGTATTGCTCCGGTGCGTGGCTTACGTCCAGTCCGACGTTGACGCAGCTGCAGAACAGCGAGGCCGTCTTCTGTCGTATTACCGTAAAATAACTGTCGGTGTCGAAGCTGTGCTCGCGTGCGGTGGTGATCTGGTCTATCTCTCCGAGCGATAGCTCCTGACCCAAGGCGCACAGGGCCGACACGACCTTGATGCTGCCGCTGCGGAGTCCCACGGACAGAGCGTTGGAGACGAAGTAGTCGCCTACCAGAACAGCGATGTGGTTGCCCCATGACGCGTTGATTGTGTCGCGACCGCGCCGAAGGAAGGTCTCGTCCACTATGTCGTCGTGAATCAGCGAGGCGTTATGCAGCATCTCGAGCGACGCGCCGGCATACAGCACCTCATCGCTGACCCGGCCGAACATTTTGGCGGCCAGAATCACCAGCATGGGGCGTATCTGCTTCCCTTTCACCTCCAGGTAATGGTCCACGATGCCGTTCATCATACGGTTGGGGGTATGCAACGAATCGGCAATGATGCCGTTCATCGCTTCAAGTTCAGGAGCCAAACGCTTTACAATGTTTTCCATCCGGGCCATAATGGGGACAAAATTACAAAAAAAATGTCAATATACAAACCGGGAGAGGGGCCTGGAAGTGTAATTTTATGGCAAAAATCACGTTTCAATAGAGAACATTACGACCTGACACACAGAAGTCGTCCAAGGCGACTTCATTGAGCATCCGATTACATAATGAACAGAAGCATAGGATTATTGTTTGCCATAGCGGCAATCGTTACCAACGTAGGCGCCATGTCTATAAAGATGCATGCGCAGACAGCCGATGTCCCTACGGCGACAAATTCCACCTGGAAGACGCATACCGCGTTCGACGGCCAGATCAGCAAGATCATAGAAGGCGACCGTTATGTATATGTGTTCGCACATCAGGCATACTATCACGTAAATAAAAGTTGGAGCACCTACAACACTCCGCGTGCTACAGTCCTTTACATTGACAAACAGGACCCGGGGAAAGGAGCGAGGGGATTGCTTGATACGTATGAATCGTCAGGCGTAGGCGTAAGAGTCATGAATTATAATCCGCGCACCCGTAGCCTGTGGATATGTTATGATGACGGCAGTATCGATGTGTTTGAGGAATCAGGCACTATGCATTCAATCAAGGATCTCAAAAGTCAGGCAAAGTCTATGTCGGGTGCCGTGGGTACTGTCAGTTTTGACCTGAATGACGATGCATGGATTGCCCTGGACAAGGGGTATGCCCGAATAGACGGTACTACATTCGAAGTCAAGGAGTGGGCATATCTTGACACATCGATAGAATCTATATGCCGGGTAGGAGACAGGGTCGTGGCTATTATGGACAATGCCTTTTATGAGGCTCCGGAAAATTCGGATCGGACAGTGATGTCATCGTTCAGGAAACACTCGGAACTGACGTTTACCTCCGCCAATCGTATTCTGCCGATCTCCGCCGGTTCGTTTGCTACATTGATCGATGGTTCAAAACTAAGTCTGGCCTCCTGGAATAATGGAAATATGGTATTGACTCCAAAAATAACTGATGCGAATTTTTCAGGCCAATTATGTACCGACACCTCCAACATTACTGACGGCGTAAAGCCATGTTGTCGATATGTTGTGGCAAACCAGTATGAGAACAATTTCGTGCCGGTCAACAACGGATATCTGGCATTTTCCACGACAACGGCTTATTTCATTCCTTTAGAATCCTCAGGTTTCAAGATGGAGGTGAAGAGCTATAAGCTTCCCATGACGGCACCTCGTTATGTGGGTTCGCTTGATTTCCATGAATTCTGGTTTTATGAAAAGAGGAAAGGGTTCTATACCCGTAGTACATCGGATCAAGGCAAGACGTGGAGTGCAGCGAGCGCTATGATTGAATGGCAGGGTCCTGTGTCAATGCTGTTGTCCGAAATGGCCTATTCGCCCACACAGGGGTTATTGGTAATGAATAAATATTCCACGCCGGTAAATTTCATCGCATTCAATGGGTTTACTACAATGTTGCTCAGCGGATATAAGAATGGCAAATGGACCAATTATTCCCCTATTTACGGCGCTCCGCGGAGTATAGTCGGGAACAGCACACTGACGAATCGATTTAACAATGAAAGGTCTTATCCTTATCCCGTGACTTCGCCTACCGGTTTAATCCTGGATTCATTGCATCCCGATTATGTGTTGGTATCATCGTTGGGAGGAGGTATAATCGCAATGAATACAAAAGATGTCGAGGGCCAGGTGTTCCGTTTTTCCAATTCCAGTGATGCTTACAGCAGTTGTCCGGGATTCTTGAATAATTTCTCAGCATCCGATATAACCTGGTGCAAGGCAGTGGGCGAGGATTCTGACAATGTCCTTTGGGTATGTCAGACGGATGAGATAAACAGGTCGGGTAAGGGTCCGGGTGTGCATCTTATGTATTGGACTACCGAGGACCGTGACCAGGCCATGCAACTGCAGGATATATCCAAGGCACAGCCATGGAAAAGGATTTTCTTCCCTGTCGAGGATTTGAAGGGATACATGACAATGAGAGGAGGAGCCGGTGTGGCACTTAAACATCCTGAAAATAAAAATAAAATAGCTATAATAAATAATAACTCCGGAAGAGGCATAATAATATGTGATCATAACGGCACGCTTGATGATTTTGCCGATGATTCCGCGAAAATCATTAACAAAATCAATACACCGGAAGGACTCTTGACTTATGTCGGATATATGATGGATGTCGCCGAGGACCCATTGACAGGGCATATATGGATGGGTTTTGATTCAAAACTCGTATCAGTTGACTTGACTAAACCGATCAAGAACGGCGTTGCAGAGGGAGAACTTCTTTATGTCACCAACGCTGACGGAAGCCGTGAATCCACCGTCATGTCGGATATGGTGCATTGCATAGCTTTCGATGAATACAACCGTATGTGGGTTGGAACCGGATGGAGTGGTGTCTATGGTATTTCCACCGATCGTAAAAAAGTGTTCGCTCATTACGACATGTCCAACTCGCCTCTCAAGTCCAACCAGATAGACGGTCTGTGCTGGAATCCAGAGTCAAAAGAGCTGATGATAGGTTCGGATATGGGTCTGTTGTCGGTAAAGCCGGATAAGGCCGGATCGACAGTACAGGGCATCGCCAATCCGATGGCTTATCCGGTAAACGTACTTCCGGAATACAAGGGTACGGTAAAATTCGTGAATCTGCCGGTACAGGCGGTGCTTTCGGTATGCGATGGAGCAGGGAGGCAGATAAAGCAACTGCCCGCTGTTGACAACGGGCAGACTGTATGGGATGTATGTGATTCCGACGGCCAGCCGGTGCCTCAGGGTGTGTATACCGTAAGGGACGTGGCCAGACAGGTGTCGGATTTCCGGATCATAGTGACTCGCTGACGCGTTCTATGGCTTCGACGCACATACGTCCGTTGTGATACGGACATTTCCAGAAGCCGGCATGGTCGTCGTCAAGGTTGACCGTCTGCCGGCCTTCTTCGTTACGGCAGCTCCAGTACCATTCGCCTTGCTCGCGGTCTATCAGATGGTTCTTGATATAGTCCCAGGTCTGCATGGCGCGTTCCATCTGGGCGTCCTCGCCGTGAAAGCGTGCCAGGTATATCTGTCCCAGTACGGTCTCGGCCTGTACCCACCAGTGGCGGTCGTTGTCGTATGCTCCCGACTCATGACGCTCGTAAAGCAACGCACCGTCCACAGTGCGTCCCTCCAGGGCCGCGTGGGCCAGGTGATACGTCTTGTCGAGTGTTTCCTCGTATAGTGCCGGGTCGCCTATCACCTCGGCGGTCTCCAGCATCAGCCAGCTGCCTTCGATGTCGTGGCCATAGCTGATGATGCCGTCCTGACGCTGCCAGTCGTCGTTGAAGAACAGTCCCAAGTGGTGAGTTTCCGGGTCAAGGATGGTGTCGAGGAATATGCGCAGGCAACGCTTGGTGGCTTCGAGCACTGCGGGGTCGCGCCATACGCGCAGCAGGGACGTGTAACCCTCCATGATGTGCAGGTGGGTGTTCATGGTCTTCGACGCGTTGGCGTCCTTCTCGCTGAGACGCATATCGGCGATGGGCGACCAGTCGCGTTGCGACGCCTCGATATACCCGCTCTTCTCGCGGTCCAGACTATGGTTCTCTATGTCGTAGAACAGCTTCTTGGCCATCTCCAGCGAAGCCTCGTCGCCTGTGGCACGGTAATGCTCGGCCAGTCCGTAAATCACGAACGCTATGGCGTAATACTGCTTCTTTGTGTCGAGAGGTTCGCCATCGGCGGTGACGCTCCAGTACACGCCGCCGTATTCCGGATCGATGAAATACCGTGCGATATAGTCACGTGCGCGGAGAGCGGCCTCGGCGTAACGCTCGTCCTTGGTCAGACGATAGGCCGTGGAGAATGTCCAGAGAATGCGGCCGTTGAGGATGGCGCCCTTCTCGGCGTCAGGATGCAGACGGTCGTGGCCGTCGCGACGGCCGTAATAGCCGCCGCGAGGGTCAGTCATCTTGTCAATCCAATAATTCAGTATGTTGTTGTCGAGCGTGTCGCGCAGCTCGGATACGAATTCCTGTTTTGTCATAGATTGAATATAACGCGATATGTCAAGAGTTGGTGTTGGCGAAGTCCGTGGCCTCGTCCACTGCGGGGATGTCCACGGGAGCGGCTATGCCGCGCTGCAGAGCCAGCTGGCTGACGATGTCGTCCACGCGCTTGGTGGTGAGGGGATAGAAGTACACGATAACGACAGCGAGCGCTGCTACGATAGCGGGGATGAAGCTCATGAGCCACCACAGACAGGAGATGGCCGAGTCAGGCTGTGCTATTACCGCGTTGGCCTGGTCGGTGGAGCGGACTATGTATCCGAATCCGTCCAGCAGCCACATCACGGCCGCGCCGCCGATTGCACCGCCGAATTTCATGGCCATGGAGCTGGAGGAGAAGATCAGGCCGGTGGAGGCCGTTTTGAACTTAAGCTCGGCATAGTCGCTGACGTCGGCGTACATGGACCATACCAACGGCGACATGATACCCGTCAGTGTCGAGATCAGGATCTGGAACAGCAGCATCAGCCAGTATCCGGCGTTGCTGAGCGGCAGGAAGAAGAAGCCCACGCTCAGCACGATCAGTGTCATGTTTACGAGCATGAATGTAGTCTTCTTGCCCAGACGGTTGGCGATGGGCACGCACAGCGCCACGCCCACCATGTTGGCGATCTCTCCGATGCTCAGGAACAGACCGGCATAGAACAGGACGCTGAGTCCGAACAGCATGATGTTGGCGTCGGCGCCTATGACGTCGGCGAAGAAATAGGCCACCGAAGCGCCGCGGATGGTGTTGAACAGGTTGAAGCAGAGTGCCGCGCCTATCAGCAGCCACCACGGATTGTTATGTATCAGGCTCTTGAAGTCCTTGCCCACCGAGGCGGTGGAGACTGTCTTGATCTTCTCGCGGGTCAAGGCGAAGCAGCAGATGAACAGCACGAAGCAGCAGATGGCTATTACTATCATAGCCCCCTGCCACGAGCTCTGCAGGCTGTAGCCGCGGTCGCTGAACAGGTCAACCAGAGGCTGCCACAGCGCCAGCGCGATGAACGAGCCGCCGTAGGCGAAGAACATGCGGAAGGAGGAGAATACGGTTTTCTGTTTGGGATTGTCCGTTATTACACCTAACATCGCGCCGTAAGGCACGTTGATGCCGGTGTAGACGGTCATCATCAGGATGTATGTGACGTAAGCCCAGACCAGTTTGGCGGCATATCCCCAGTCGGGAGTGGTGAACAGCAGGATGCCGCAGATGGAGAACGGAGCCGCGATCCAGAGCAGATAGGGGCGGTACTTGCCCCAGCGCGTGTGGGTGCGGTCGGCTATGATGCCCATCATCGGGTCGGAGACTGCGTCCCAGATGCGTGTGATCAGCACCAGGAAGGCGGCGTCCACCAGCGACAGTCCGAACACGTTGGAATAAAAGAAGGGAAGGTAGTAGCTGAACACCTTCCAGAACATCGACGACGCCATGTCGCCGAAACCGTATCCGATTTTCTCTTTCAATAGAGCCATGGTGGTTTTTAAGATTATGATGGAACGCATTTACGGAATTCCGTAAATGCGTTCGCAATTATTAATTTATTTCAGGAAGGGAAGATTGCCGTCTATCAGACGGTTGATGGCCTCTACCGACTTGCCGGTGAACAGACCGTCCTGCGGTGTGTTGAAGCAATAGTCCACGAGCCGGTCGATTGTGGATGTGGCCACGTGCATTCGTGTGTCGGAGCTGGCGTAGTAGATGAACACCTTGCCGTCCTCGTCGGCGATCCAGCCGTTGGAGAACACCACGTTCATCACGTCGCCGATGTATTCATCGCCCACGGGAGCCATGAAGTATCCGCCGGGGCTGGCTATCTTCTCCCAGGGCTTCTCGAGGCTGGTCATGTACATGTACAGCACGTAGCGGAGTCCTGAAGCGCAGGCGCGCACGCCGTGGGCCAGGTGCAGCCATCCCTTAGGTGTCTTGATGGGGTGGGGACCCTCGCCGTTCTTCACCTCCTTGATGGTGTGGTAATAGCGGGGGTCGATGATGGTCTCGGGACCGAGCACGGCGTTGGTCATGTCCTCAACGAGACCCCAGCCGATGCCGCCGCCGCTGCCCGTGTCGATGAATCCGTCCTGCGGGCGCGTGTAGAGGGCATACTTGCTGTCGACGAATTCGGGATGGAGCACCACGTTGCGTTGCTGACTGGCGCATTTCAGGTCGGGCAGGCGTTCCCAGGTCACCAGGTCCTTGGTTCGGGCGATGCCGCAGGCTGCCGTGGCCGCGCTCAGGTCGCCGGGATGCGCGTCGTCGTGACGCTCGGCGCAGAACAGACCGTAGATCCAGCCGTCCTCATGCTGCGTGAGGCGCATGTCGTAGATGTTGGTGGTGGGGTTGCCGTCGATGTCGGGCATGGTTATGGGACGCTCGCGGAAACGGAAATTGTCGATGCCGTTGGGGCTTTCGGCCACGGCGAAGAACGACTTGCGGTCCATACCTTCGACACGTACCACCAGCACGTACTTGCCGTCGATTTTCATCGCACCGGAGTTCAGCGTGGCGTTCACGCCGATGCGCTCCATGAAGTAGGGGTTGCGTTCGGGATCATAGTCGTATTTCCAGAACGGGGGCACCATGTCGGCTGTGATCACGGGATGCGCGTAGCGGGTGTAGATGCCGTTGCCCTCCAACGGAATGTTGGCACGGGTCACCAGTTCTTCGTATCGTGTCTCTATCAGGGCCTTGCGGCGTTCGAATGTTGTCATCAGATGAGAAATTATCGTAGATTATATTAGAAATTATCCTCGGTTATAGTTTTATTATCCGTGTTTGGGGAAAGCTTATCGGCGTACGGGCTTTGCGTTGGGAGCCTTCGTGACGCGCACGCCGCTTTGGGCCCTGGCCTTTATGCCCATCGGCTTGCCGGCCATGACGATGAAGTCGTCCTCGGTAAATGCCTTGAAGTCGTCCGTTGCCGGATGGCCCTTGAAGGGAGTGTAGTAATGCTTCTTGTTGTCCTCGGCGTTGCGCCATACCACCACGTATGCCACGGGGTTGGCTTTAAGCAGAGGAAGCAGCTGGCCCGTGTACCACTTGGAATCGGATATGCCTTCCAGACCGGTCTCGGTGAATGCCGGAATCTTGTTATGCCTGCGCGCCAGGGAGGTCACTATGCCGAGCGATCTGCCGGCATCCTGACGATATGTGGCGTCGCCGCCCTCGCCTGCAAACTGGTACACGTCGGTGCCTAAAATGTCAACGTATTCATCGCCGGGATAAGTAAGCATATACTGTTCCTCGCTCTTGACGCGGTCGGGGCTGAACGCCCACACCACGTTGTTGACGTTCTCCTCGTCGAATATGCGGCGCATCTCGGTCCACAGGAACTTGTAGTCCTCGGGCGAACTGTTCTCGCCGCCCCAGAAGAACCACGAACCAGTCTGCTCGTGCCACGGACGGAATATCACGCCGAACGGACGGCCGTTCTCGTCGGTCATCTGCTTCAGGTAACGTGCCACGAGGCGCACGGTCTCCTGATATTTGGCCAATTGTTCGGGGTCGGTGCGCATCTTGTGTACGGCCTGCTTGTCCGACACGTCCCAGCTGTCGCCGCCGGTCACCTGGTTGCGAAGGTGCCAGCTGAAGGTGTTGACGCCGCCGCGCGCGTTCTGGGCGCGGGCTTCGCTAAGTATCAGGCTGAACGGAACGCCGTCAAGGTTCACCGTGTCTTGAAGTTCCAGGCCGCCGAGGTCCCATGACATGACACCGGGATAATAGCCCGATACGTCCTTCACGTCGCTGCGGCCCGCGGTGCCCTCGGCAAACTTTACGCCGGTCCAGTTATGGCCGTATGCCGTGTCGTCGTGATGGCCGAACGCCGTCTTGCCCGCCTTGACCAGGCTGTTAAGTCTGGATTTCAGCTGGGCGGCAGGCGTCTGATTCTGACAGCAGGCGTTTGTGCCGCAATCCTGTGCACTCGTTCCCAGTGAAGCTCCCGTTATGAGGGCGGTAGCCAGTATCCCTTTTATGAATTTAGAGTTCATGATTGAAAAGTGTGTTATCGTCAGTCTTTCTGGACCGGTTCATAACGAACGCAATCCTGAACGCTAAATTATAAAAAAATGAGGCGCATTGCAACTCTTGTCGTCGCTTTGATATTATTGCGCAACTAATTGCAAATAAAGTGTTAATTTATGGCGTGTCAGAGGTGCTGCATGTCCACCAGGCGCTTGTAGTGGCCTCCGAGGGCAATCAGCTCGTCGTGGGTGCCGCTTTCCACAATCTCGCCGCGGTGCAGCACGCAGATGCGGTCGGCGTTGACGATGGTGGAGAGGCGGTGGGCTATGACGATGGTGGTACGTCCTTTCATCAGGGCCTCCAGTGCTTCCTGCACCAGACGCTCGGACTCGGTGTCGAGGGCCGAAGTGGCCTCGTCGAGTATCAGGACGGCGGGGTTCTTCAGGATGGCGCGTGCTATGGATATGCGTTGGCGCTGGCCTCCGGACAGGCGGCATCCGCGATCGCCTATCATGGTCTGGTAGCCGTGCTCGGTTTCCATGATGAAGTCGTGGGCGTTGGCCACGCGGGCGGCTTCCTCCACCTGCTGTTGTGTGGCTGTGTCGCAGCCGAAGGCGATGTTGTTGAATATGGTGTCGTTGAACAGAATGGCCTCCTGGTTCACGTTGCCCATCAGACCGCGCAGGTCGTGCACGCGCAGGTCCTTGACGTCGATGCCGTCCACCTTGACGTGTCCGTGCTCCACATCCCAGAGGCGCGGTATCAGGTCTACCAAGGTGGACTTGCCCGAGCCGGATTCGCCGACAATGGCCACGGTCTGCCCTGCCTTGACGTCAAGGTTGACGTCCTTCAGCACGTCGCGCGAGTCGGGGTCGTCGGAATAGCGGAAAGTCACGTCCTCGAAGCGAACCCCTACAGGGGCGTTGCCGTTGGTGAGTTCACGCGGGGATTCGGGATCCTGAATCGGATTCTGAGCGTCCAAGATCTTGTCGATGCGCTCTTTGGCTCCCATACCCTTGCGGATGGTGTACGACACCTTGCTCAGTTCCTTGGCCGGGTTGATGATGGAATAGAACATCACCATGTAGTAGATGAACGCGGCGGCGTCGATGTCGGAATTGCCCGACAGGATCAACGACCCGCCGAACCAGAGGATGATGGCTACGGCTGTGGTGCCTAAGAACTCGCTCATGGGGTGAGCTAAGGCCGTGCGGCGTCCCACGGCATTGTTTATCTTATAGAACTGCTCGGTCTCCGAGGCGAAATGGCGCTCCATGAATCCCTCGGCGTTGAATGCCTTGATGACGCGGAGTCCGCCGATGGTCTCCTCGGCGCTTGACAGGATGTCGCCCCATTTCTGCTGAGCGGCCAGAGACTTGGCTTTCAGTTTCTTGCCCACGGCACCCATCAGCGCGCCGACTATCGGCAGCATTACGAACACGAAGATGGTGAGGCGCCAGCTGATGAATATCATCATGGCCAGGCAGGCGATAATCATGATGGGGTATTTCACCAGCGAGAACAGCGACGCCATCACGGAATTCTGCACCTCCTGCACGTCGCCCGACAGGCGCGCCATGATGTCGCCCTTGCGCTCGTTGGTGAAGAAGCCTACCGGCAGCGACACTATCTTATTGTACATCTGGCGCCTGATGTCGCGCACCACGCCGTTCTGCATCGGGATGGTGAAATATTCCGAGAAATAAGCGGTCAATACCTTAAGTAAGGTCATCACCACCAATATCAGGCCCAGGCATGCCAGTGTGGCCGATGGACCGTAATTCGCTATCATTTCGGCCACGTAGTAGTAGAAGTTGTTGACCACCACGTCCTTGAACGATGCGGAACCGATTTCCATGTAGAAGTACTGCGTGGTGCTGATGCCGAACAGCATCTGCAGGATGGGGATGATGAAAGCGAAGGAGAACAACGTGAAGAAAGCCGTCAGCAGGTTGAAGAGGATGCTGAGCAGAATATTGGCCTTATACGGTGTGGCGTATCTCTTGAGAAATAAGAATAGTTCCTTCATGACTTGTGGTCAGGTATATGACGAAAATGAGAGGAGATAAGAAAAAAACCTCTTCAGCTCCGAGCTGAAGAGGTTAGGAGGAGCCGCGAGTGGGACTCGAACCCACGACCTTTTCGTTACGAATGAAATGCTCTACCAACTGAGCTATTGCGGCAGATGGCCTTGTTTTTGCTGCCATTGCAGTGGCATGGGCCTGATGCGATTGCAAAATTACAAATAATTTCCCAAACTGCAAAATTTATGGGATGTAGCCAGTTACTTTTTCTTCAAAACAGGCTTGTCCAATACGAACCAGCAGATAAATGATGTTGCCGTGATTAATGCTATGGATACGATAAATATACCGGATGTGTCGAGATGTAACGGTTCTCTGTAGAGCCAGACAAGTCTGATTATCGGCAGATGAAACAGGTACATCTCATAGCTTACATTGTTCTTGTTGAAGGAACTGAACCAGCCTGAGAGCAGCATGGAGATTCCGATTGTCAGGATCGAGACACCCGCAGGCTCAAGAAATATCCCGAGCCATCCGTTGATACCTGAAATTATCACCATCAGTGCGGCTATCATCAGATACAGAGCCATGCGTCTGCGGAACATGGAATAGTATCTGAAGATTGTTACCCCGGTGTAAAAATAGCACAACTGACCGAAAACCTGACGTGACATCATATTGAATATCTCCTGACTCCGTAGGTCATAAAGCCACAGAAATGCCATTCTGTATGCGGCCGATATCAGATATAATCCTATAAAGAACGGGAATTCGTTTTTAATGGAAAACTTTCTGAGTGTCCAAACCACAATCGGTACGGAAAGGTAGAGAAGCCATTCAATCTTGATGGTCCATAAAGAGCCGTTTACAGCCTCGCCGTCAAACACTCCCGGTAATGAAGGATGCAGGAAGTTAAGGAACGTGAGGTTCGCTCCTAAATATTTGAACCAGTCGGCTGAAAAATAATGACTCCAGTCGTGTGGTTGGATTGTGAATCCTAAAAATAAGGCGCATGACAGGACAATCGTAAGATAGGGAGGCAGGATTTTCAGGGCACGGCGTCTGATGAAATGCTTCAGATCGCCTGATTTCACATAACTGTTGTAGACCAGGAACCCGCTCAGGGCAAAAAATCCGCCTACAGCATGATAACTTGAGACAGGGAAGTAATAATCGGCGCCTGTGACAACATTAAAATGTGCTACGACAACTCCAAAGGCCAGTATATAACGTATAAGGCCCATGCCGTTGTTGGTGTCTATCTTTGTTGTCATGTTCTGCAAGCTGTCATCATTGATTCAATTGCAAAATTAATAAGAACTTCCTTTTTATGCAATTATAATCGTTTGAGGCAATTCAAGAGCTTTTTTGCAGATGCCATTGTATATCCCTTAGGAGTTGAGGTCGGGCTTGAGGCGGTAGGTGAGGAAGGAAAAGACCAGGACGAAGGCGAGCAGGACCAGGAATACGATGGCGGTGCTGTGCATGACGTTGCCGATACCGGCCAGCGGGGCGACTATGGCGCCGACAATGTATCCTGACACGCCGAGCAGAGCCGAAGCCTCGCCTGCCTTGGCACGGCCTTCGTTCATGGCCAGGGTGTTGGAGACGCTGAATATCATGCCCCCGGCAAACAGCATCGTCACCATGCATATCTCGAACCATAGGAAACTGTGGATATGCCACAGGGCATACGCGCCGAACCCGATGGCGGGTATGAGGATCAGTGCCGCGATCGGCACAGCTTTTTTGAACGGATGGAACTTCAGCGACAGCATGGATCCTAAGGCCACGGCGATGGAGTTGAGGCCTATGATGATGCCGTACATAGTCTGCGAGAATCCGTAATGGTTCTCTAAGATGAACGGAGCGGCGGAGATGTATGTGAACAGGAGTCCGAGTGAAAAGCCTTTAAGACAGATATGTGTCACGAAAGCCTTGTTGCGCAGCAAGACCGCATATCCGGGTAGGGTCCGGTACCACGGCAGTTTCGACCTGTCCTGAGGATAGAGCGATTCCTTGAGTTTGCCGACGAAAGCCAGAATCAGCACCGTGAACGCGGCGAGAAACACGAACACGGCCTTCCAGCTTAACCAGTCGGCGATGAAGCCGCCCAATACCGGTGCCGATGCGGGTGCAAGACCGTTGACCGCACCGATAATGGCCATGAACTTGGCCAGCTCACGTCCGTGAAATATGTCGGCCGGGATGGTCCGGGCCAGAAAATATCCGCCCGACGCGCCCATGCCCTGTATCAGACGGCACATCAGGAAGAATGTCATGGAGGTGGAAAAAAGGGATATCACGGCCCCGGCGATGAATACGAGCATGGAGATGATCAGCACCGGTTTACGCCCGTAACGGTCGGATATAGGGCCGAGCAGCAGCTGCCCGATGGCCAGTCCTATCATGCCCATTGTCAGAGAGAGCTGCGACTGCGAGGGAGAACTGTGGAAATCACGGGCTATCTGAGGCAGCGACGGTGTGTACATGTCGTTGACGAACGAGCCCAGGGCGCTTAACAGCACCAGATATATGATGAGGAACCAGTAGTATCCGCGGTCGGTCTGCGCCGGTCGGAGTTCGGGGGTGGGTGAAGTGGGAGGAGCGGAAGTATTGGGAGAGGTGGGATTAGTGTCCATAACTTTGAGGTTTAGAAACGGTAATGGAGCCTGGGAGAGGGGCGGATCTGAAATATTAACAATCCGACTGCCGTCAAAGTTAGGACAAAATGAAAAGGTGTGTCGGATCGAATGTCCTGACGCACCTTTTTAAGACGTCTGATAAACTGCTACTGTAAAGCCGAATGTGCTGCCGAGATTAAGGAAGTGTTTTTCGTCAATAGTTGTCTATAGTCGTAGTGGAGGATCAACGATAGTCCTTCAGTATTTCACGGAGGCGCTTACGAGTGAAGAAAATCCGGCTTTTCACGGTGCCGAGAGGCATCTTGAGAGCGGAAGCGATTTCCTCGTACTTGTAGCCTGCCACGTGCATTGAGAAGGGCTGACGGTAATCCACGGGGAACCCTGCGAGAATCGTAGAGATTTCGTTGGCTGCGAATGCACCTTCAGGCGTTTCGTAGCCGGCATCCTGCGGTTGACTGAGATAGTAGAGGTCTTCGGTCGTGTCCACGATTGTGTTCTCGCGTGCGCTGCGACGATAATTGTTGATGAAGATGTTGCGCATGATGGTCAGCATCCAGCCTCTGAAGTTGGCGTTCTCGACATACTTCGATTCGTTGTCGAGCGCCTTGAAGCAGGTGTCCTGTACCAGATCATTCGCCTCCTCACGGTTAGTGGTTAGTTTCAGCGCGAACGACATCAGGTCTCCTTGCATCCCGATCACCGAGGATTTGAAGGTGTTGCTTCTGTCCATTAAATTAGTTGATTGGTTTGGTTTGGTTTGTGTGTTTGTTATAGTGTTTTTAAGATTCTCTCTGCTACAAAGGTTTTGGTTTTCCTTCATTCAAGCAGCGAAGTTAATGCAAATTTTGATTAAAACAAATTATTTTAATAAAATTTATAAAACAAATAAAAGAAGTACAATATAATGCACCAAATATATTGTCGATACGGGGTCTCGGTATCGGCGGTTATTGCTGTGGGTCGATATGTTGCACCCTGATCAGCTCGATCTTGGTGGTGGACATCTTCAGGACGGTGAACAGCAGGTGTCCCACCGTCACCGCCTCGCCTTCGGTCGGGAGTGCTCCGAGATTATACATCACGCATCCGGCCAGGGTGTGGTAGTCTTCGCTCTCCTTGATGTCGAGTCCGAACATCTCGTTGGCCTGGCTGACCTCGACGCGTCCCGAGAACTCGTAGACACCCGGCTCCACTTCGCGGGCCTCGAGACGTTCCTTGTCGTGTTCGTCCTCTATTTCGCCGAATATTTCTTCCACTATGTCTTCGAGGGTGACGAGCCCGGCGGTGCCTCCGAACTCGTCCACAACGATTGCCATGGAGCGCTTCTGGTTCATCATGCGGCGCATCATCTTGTTGGCCAGCATGGTCTCGGGAGTGAACAGCACCGGCTTGAGACGGCGCCGCCAGTCGTTGTCGCCGTTGAACAGTTCAGATACGTGCAGATAGCCCACCACGTCGTCGATGTCGTCGCGATAGACTATAACCTTGCTGCGGCCCGTGGATATGAACACCTTGAGCAGGTGCTCGCGAGTGGTGCCCTCCAGCGGAACGGATATTATCTCGTTGCGTGGGCGCATGCAGTCGCTTATCTGTGTGTCTTTGAAATCTATGGCGTTACGGAATATCTTCACCTCGTTTTCGATAGTTTCCTTGCCCTCGCGGCTTTCGATGGAATCCTGGATATAATCGTCCAGCTGATCCATGGTGAGGCGGCTGCTGTCGTCGTTCCTGTCCTTGATGCCGAACATTTTCATCAGTCCGCGCGAAATGGCCGACACGAACCATGACAGAGGATAGAGCACCAGATAGATGATGTACAGCGGCAACGCCAGCAGACGTATGGTGAAGTTCGGGTTGATCCTGAAGGTGGTCTTGGGCAGGAACTCTCCGGTGATAAGGATGATGCCTGTGGATAGGATGGTGTTGGTGATGAGTTCGAGCGCCTCGTTGTCAAGCCATTGATGCAGGTATGGATTTATTATGGCCGAGAACGAGATACCGTAAATTACGAGTACCACGTTGTTGCCTACCAGCAGGGTGGATATGAACATGTCCTCGTGGCGGGAGAAGAGGTGGATGATGCGGTCGATGATTCCGCCGCGCGCGGCGTCGATTTCCATGCGTACCTTGCTTGACTGCACGAAAGCGATTTCCGTGCCTGAGAATAGGCCGGAGAATGCTATTGCGATCAGCGTGATGACGATGGCGAGACTGAATGGGAGGTCCATTGGTTGGTTATCATTTTTTATTCGGGTCGGCCTTCACTTCCACAGCTTCCTTGGGCGCGGGGGATGACTGGGCCGATACCGGCTCGGGAGCCTGTGAGTCTCCGGGCTGGAAGTCGGCACGGTTCACGGGGAAGATGCCCTGCGGCTCGATCACGCGGTAGGAGGTGAGGTTCTCGTTGCTTTCGAATCCGATGCCTTCCAGCACGTGGGTCTCGGTCTCGATGTGCATGAACGAGTCGCTGTATATCTTGCCGCGGCCCTGGTCCCAGAACAGCTGTTGCGACAGGAACACATCCTTCGGAGCCTTGGTCAGCTCCACGTTGCCGTCAAGACGCCATAGTTTCTGGTTCTTGAAATATTTGGCCGAGTCCGCCGCCACGGTGGCTATCACGTGGAAGTAAGGATCGTACTTCTGGAGGTACAGGCCCTTCGGGAAATTCCAGTACGGGGTGTCGGCCTGGTCGTATACCGTCCATAGCGGCGACACTATCTTGTATTGTATGACGCCTGAGTCCGATATAAGGGTAGCCACGTTGACGGTGGTCATGGTGGCCATCTTCTTCGGATTGAGTCGTGAGGCGATGTCTATCTTTTTATCTTCGCGGCAGGAGGGTAATATAAGGGAAGCGGCCGTGAGCGTGACGAACGCCCAGGCCGAAAGTCTCATATCTGACAGATGCCGCTTCAATTCAGGTCTTGATGTTGATGCGTTTATTACTTGATCTTGCGCTTGAAGAACCACACTTCGTTGAAGTTCACGCCGAGGGTGACGTTGAAATAGTTCTCGGATATCAGGGTCTGAGGCGATGCCTGACGGTGTTTCCATTCAAGACCGAGATTGATCATGGTCTTGCCTTCGGGCGTCGGCAGTCCGAAACCGCAGGTCACGCCATATTCACGCACGCTGTTGGAATTGATTTTCAGATAGTCGTCGCAGTAGTAGGCGCCGATGCGGTAGTTGATGCGTTCGCCGTAATTGCCGCGCAGCTTCGGCACGAATTCGGCACCTACGGCATATCGCATGCGGTCGTTGAACTTCATGCCTTGGAACACCAGGTTGTCCTTGTCCATCAGATCGCCGTCGGCATACATGGGATCGTATTTACAGTCGCTCCATCCCTGCCACAGGTAATCGAACTCCACCATCCAGCGCGAGGCCTTTTCGTAGGTGTAGCTTACGCCGGCACCTACGGAATTCGGGGTATAGTAGTGGTTGCGCATGCTCATTTCCGACAGTGTGGTCTGGTCCACCTTGTTGTCGGACGACAGGGTCTGTTTGGTGACGCGGGCTGTGCCGAGCAATGTCTTCTTGGGCTTGTATGTCACGCCGAGCACGGCCTTGCTGAATCTGGAGGGACGCAGCGTGTACTGCGCTCCGATCAGCAGATCCCAGTCGCGGACGTTCATGGTGTGTTCCGTCTTGATCTGGTTCTGCCCGGTGGGTGTGGTGAAGAAGTCATTGGTGATGGTGCCGAAGTCGTATCCCACATTGACGCCTAACGACACTCCGAAATACTGTGCCGCCACACCGAGGTAAAGCTGGTTGATGCCGCCGGTTCCCTGATTGGCCAGGGTGCCGTGTTTGATCTCGTTGCCGAAGGAATAGCCCACCGAGGTGAGGGGAAGCATTCCGATCGAACCGCCGAAATGCTTGCCCATGCGGAACTGCGTGGTTAGATAGTCCACGCCGCCGCCTGTGGCATATTCTTTGGCGCTCCCTTCCTTGCTCCACATCATGGATACGTCGGCGCCCAGGTCGAACAGAAATGTCAGCGAGTCGGTGGCCGCGTACGCCGCCGGGTTCATCACGTTCACCTGACGGCCGGAATTCATGGCCACGCCGACGGATCCCATCTGGCGCTGCATGGAGGTGGCGTTGTCGCGCAACATGCCGTAGCCGTACATGGAGTAGGGCGTGGTGGTGTTCTGGGCCATCGCGCCTGTCATGACCGTCACTGCGGCCATGGTTGCTATAAATCGTGCGGTTTTATTCATTTCTCTCTTAACGGTTCGCAGTAATTGAATATTTTGACAAGTCCGCGTGCCACCGCGTTATTGCACACGGTGTGCGGCACATTCATTATGGTGAGTTGCCGGCTCAGTACGGGGGCGTCGCCTCCGGTGACGCACAGACGCGCGTCGGGACAGAACTGGCGGAACTGACCGAGCGCCGACATGGTTTCGTAAGCCATGCCCCGTATCACTCCCGAGCGTATTGCCTGCGCGGTGTCGCGGGCAAAGAGCGGAGCGGGGCCGTCGGGCGACATCAACGGAAGGCGGCGCGTGTGGCTGTGCAGGCTCTCAAAGCGCATGTTCATGCCCGGGGCTATGGAGCCGCCGGCGAACAGCATGCCGCGTGTCATGTC
>OIGD01000210.1_pt1 | contig 79813 bp, 61 predicted proteins | sample 1582211 | NCBI WGS metagenome assembly OIGD01 (sample SAMN04414078, study PRJEB24778) | human gut metagenome | material: faecal | host: Homo sapiens
GCCTGCGGCACCCTCTACAGTGGGCAAAGCCCGCGGCTTTGCCTCCTTAAGCGCGGTGGTGGCCGCCTCCTGCGGGGCGATGACGCGGGCGTAGTATTGGCGAAACGTTTCTTTGGGAGGCTCGGGGTTGGTGTGGTCGATGGCCCAGGGATTGAGGTGCGATTCTGTCAGTGCCTTCGGCAGGTTGCGGAGGGCCCAGAGACCTACCTTTTCGGCCATGGCGAGGTTGGTGCTGCTTTTCAGCACCGGCACGGCCATGGCCTGCTCGATGTTGTGCGAGGGCTGGCCGTAGCCATGCTTCACCACCTCGCTGCGCCAATAGAACACTAATTCAGGTATGGGCACCTTGACGGGACAGACGTTGCCGCACGAGCCGCAGTGCGTGCAGGAATACGGCAGGCGTGCGTACTTATATAGATCGTAGCTCGGTTCGAGCACGATGCCGATGGGACCCATATACGTGGCGTCGTAGCTGATGCCTGACGTGCGTCGGAACACCGGGCAGGTGTTCATGCACGCGCCACAGCGTATGCACTTCAGTACCTGCCAGTAGTCGGGTGACGCGAGGCGTTCGGAGCGCCCGTTGTCCAGTATGATCAGGTGCATCTCCTGTCCCGGTCGCGGCCCGTGGAAGTGCGAGGTGTACTGTGTCATGTCCAGGCCTAGTGCGCTGCGCGACAGAAGCCGGATGAACAGCGGCAGGTCGCTCTGGCGCGGTATCACCTTTTCCATTCCCATGGTGGCCACATACAGTGGCGGGAGGGTAGCGCTGATGTCGGCGTTGCCCTCGTTGGTGCACACCACTATGCCGCCTGTCTCGGCGATTCCGAAGTTTACGCCCGTCATGCCTGCGTCGGCCTTGACATATCGCGGGCGCATGTCGGCGCGCATCACGCCGTTCAGGTAATGCGGATCGTCGATGTCAGGGTCCGAGCCGAGGGTGCGGGCGAACAGTTCCGCCACGTCGCTGCGAAGCTTATGGATGGCCGGCATGACGATGTGCGACGGCCGTTGCCGGTCAAGTTGCTGGATGCGCTCGCCCAGGTCGGCCTCGTTGATCTCGATGCCATGAGCTTCCATATATTCGCGCATACCGCATTCGTCCATGGTCATGGACTTCCCTTTGGTAACTGTGCGGACGCCGTGACTGCGGAATATGTCGAGGATTATCTCGTTATGCTCTTTGGCGTCGCGGGCGCGGTGCACGTGGATGCCGTTGGCCTCCGCGTTGGCTATGAACCGGTCCAGATACCGGTCAAGATTCATGAGCGTATGCTGTTTAATCTCGGATGCGAGCTTGCGCATCTCCTCCCATTCGGGAATGGTGGAGGCCACCTTGTCGCGACGCATGCGCGCCTCCCACAGACAGCGGTCGTGCGACTCGCGGTGGGCGCGGCGGTTTATGAACTCCGCTCCTAATTTTACTTGGTTTACCTGTTTCATTTCGCGTCGCCGTTTAGAATTTCCGTGATATAGTACATTTTGAGGTCAAGGCCGATCTTGCGGGCCACGGTCTGCTGGTGTATCAGGCATGACATGTCCTGCGAGGTGACGTACTTAAAGCCGTTGCGTGCGTAGTCGCTGACCTTGTCGCGACCCTGCTGTCCGGAGCATGAGGGATCCCAGATGGCGAAGATGCCGCCGAATCCGCAGCATTCGTCGCGGCGCGTGGCATAGCCGATCTCGATGCCGTCCACCAGACGGAGCAGGTCGGCGCATTTGTCGAACGATGGAATCATCAGTTCCGTGGGTCGCGCCTCCATCAGATAACGCAGGGAGTGGCAGCCGTTGTGGATTGCCACGCGGTGCGGAAAACAGGGATGACTGGGAAGTTCGGTGATTTTCAGCACGTCGTGCAAGAATTCGACGGGATCATAGACGGTGTTACGGAAATGCACCACTTCCGGCGTCTGTTCCACTTCGTCGAAATGGCAGCGGAACTGGTCGGTGCAGATGCCGGAAGGCACCACCACATAATCATAGCGACCGTCGGCCACAAACGGGACGGTCCCCTTTTCGAGCGTACATGAATGCTTCACATAGCCCATGTCGAGTTCCGGAAGGCCGCAGCAGGCCGCCCGGTTGATGAATTCCACGTCCAGCCCGAGCTTCCTCAGCAGCTCCCATGTGGAGATAGCCGCCTGGGGATAGAGGGCATCCATGTAGCATGGAACGAAGAAACCGATTTTCATAACCTTGCAATTTAAGTTTACACCTTTGAGGTATAACAGCTCGCAAGGTTAATTGGTTTCGCAATTGGAGACAACGTCCACGTCGCCCTCATTCTGACGGCGAGGACGCCGTCATTCCGGTAAGTGGTCAGGGTGTCAGCAGGGATTCAAACTTCCTGAAACTCTCTTCCCAGGAGAAGGAGGCAATGGTGCGCACGGATGTATTGGCCATGCTTAAGCGTAATTCTGGATTGTCAATCAGCTTCAATAAGGCGTCGGCAAGTGCCCGGCTGTTTTTGACAGGAACGATGAGGCCTTCCTTGCCGTCCGTAACCATTTCCTGAAATCCGAGGGTGTCGGTGCATACGATTGCGTTGCCGCATATCATTGCCTCGCCCACGGTCAGACCCCAGCCTTCCTGCAGACTCGGAGCCAGATAAATGGAACTGGAATTATAGATGCGGTTGTGCGTGTCGCGGTCCGGCTGCCTGTAATATTCTATCCATCCGGGCATGTCGGCAGGACGTTCCGGCGTGCCGAACATCATGACTTTGAGCTGTGGATACCGTTCGCGAACCGTGCATAAAGCTTCCAATCCGTACTCGTACCCCTTCTTCTTATCGTCGCTGTACATCATCGATACGGTGTATGGCGAGCGGTCGTCAATGGGTTGGGTCAATCTGAAATAATCGAAGTCGAAACCATTTCTGATCAACGTGCATTGTGCGCCACATCCCTCTACCTTCTCTCTGAGCCAGTTGCTGATTACTATATTCTTCAATCCAAGCCTATAGGTGGAGTACACCACATCTTCGGAGAATCCCCAGGCTTCGAATCCTTGAATCAGATATAACTTGTGGGTGTCAGGCACGTTATACTTCTTGGCACAGAAGGCGGTGGCGCGTGCTGTAGCCACATAATAGTCCGTCTCAGGCACCAGGCGCGGATTCAGAGAAAAGAGGTGATGTTCCCTGACTGCGGGATCCAGATTAAACCAGTTTCTGGCTGAAAAACGTTTAAGTCGGCTGTACGGATAATGCAGCACAGCCCGGATCTTGCCGAGGATGGATTTTTCGTTAAAATAGAGCGTGTCGGGATAGAGTATATGCACGTCATAACCCCGTCCGGCAAGATAATTGGCATATTCCAGCGCTACTTTGAAGCCGCCGGCAGGCCGGGTCGGTGGACCTGGCAAAAGGAAAGAGATGGATGGAGACTTCTTCATGACGTCATAGTTTTATAATGGCTGACTATGTCCTTCTGGAAACGAGCCTTAGAGCAAGTATCCAATGCAGTGTCGCGAGTGGATATACGCATTCTTTCATAAGATCCGGGGTCGTTCAGTGCCAGATTCAGGGCTGTGTATAGGGCGTCGGAGAATCCGGTTTCCGAGACATTGTCCGTCTTGAATCCCGATACACCATCGGTCACCACGTCCACTGCCGTGCCGTTATTGAAACATACCACGGGTGTGCCGCACATCTGAGCCTGATTGACCATAGACGGGCCGGCGTCGTCGACCGATGGGCTAAGGAAATAGTCGGAAACCTGATAGAGCGCGATCAGGTCTCTGCGATTCACGCGACCCATGTATTCGTGGGGAATGTCGGGATTCGACACCAGTTCCTTCAGGTGGCTGTCGCCAATGCTGACCAGTACTATCCGTTTGCCCGCGGAAACGACTGCGGGCATATCGTTCAGAGCATGAATGATGAACCGCGCTCCCTTGCGGGGTTCGGACGAGGATCGGGCAAGGAGTATGATTGCATCCGGCGGTAAACCCATCTTTTCGCGTAAAGCGCGGCGATCGCCCGGAACAAATTCATGCTCGTCGATGATGCATCCGATCTTAAATACCTTTCCCGGAGGGAACAGACCGCTTTGCACCGCGAATCCGTTCATCCATGAATTGCCCAGGAAGGCGCAATTCATGTTGGCGTAATTATCCCGTTTTATCAGGTAATTCCGATGTGTGAAATCATCCGGTGAATCGCTTCCGATTGCCGGACACCGTCCGCATCCTTCGGCAAACCTGCGGCATGAGTTGAAATAGAAGCATCCCCCGGTCACGGGAGCCATGTCAATTGACAGAATCATGATGGGACACCGCAGCCTATCGTATAGGGCCTTAAGCGAAGTGGAGTTTATGAAATCAAACCACCAGAGGGTAATGACCAGATCGTAGTCTTTGCGTATATGCTTCAGCAATCTGTCTGTCGGCAGACCGGGGGTATTCTCGTCGGGATAATGAATCTCATACTCATCATGGAATATCATGCCCTTCCGTTCCATCAGTTCACGGTAGGTTTGGCCTGACTGGAGAATCCCTATACGGGATTTGATGCGCCGGGACAAGAGCCGGTTCAACACCGGCTTGATCAGTGATCTCCGTTCGATGGATTTATAATCCTGTTTCGGCATACCGCCGGCAAGTAGACATAGAAAATCGACCTTATGTCCCGCCTCCTTGAGACTGCGCATGATGTCTGCGCCCAGTCCCGCCGAGTACTTAGGCCGGTGTGTCGACAGGATAAGAATCCGTAATGACGATGATCTGTCAGTCAGAGCCTTCTCTATTTGTTCCATATTCCGGTAGCCGTTTTATTCATCAATTTGTTGGTCTGTATCACTCCGAACCACGCCGTGCATAGAATCTGGAGCCCGACGGATACCGCAAGGAGACCGTATAGCCCGTATCTGTGGCAGAACCAGCATCCCAAAGGGACGTATGTCACGCAACACACGGTGGAGCAGATGACCTGAAGCCGGAGTTTGCCGAGTCCCGACAACAACTGAGTCCACAATGTGCCCCACATATTGAACATCTGGAACAGGTATACCAGCAAGGTGACCATGACCGGCACCGTTACCATATCCTTGATCCAGACCTTATATATCACGGGTGAAACCAATACCATCACAAGGCCGGCGAGCCCCAGCAGCATAATGGTCTGCATCAGACGTCTCCTGACGGATTTCATCCAGACGTAGTCGTTGTGTACCTTGGCTTCGGCAAAGGCACTCCAGAACGGCGTGATGATTATGGTGAAGATCATGGGAAGGACGTTGATGTATCTGTATGCTATGTTATATACCGTCACTTCTTCCGGTCCGAGGTAATGGGATATGATAAGATTGTTGGTCTGATAGAACGCAATGGACAGCACCGAAAGGAAGAAAAACATGATTCCGAGTGACATGATGTCCTTTGCGTAACTGAATCTTACATACATCACCGAGGGCCTGTACTCTTTCAGAATGGTGCGGAAGGTCCAGATATTAGACGTGGTGAGCACGAATATGGATGTACCGCCCATGGCAAGGGCCAGATAGACTATATTTCCGTGGCTGAAGTGTGTGATGACCAGCAGAACAAGGCATAGCAACACCTGTGTGACAGTGTCGAATGCAGATGCCAGTGCGGGTTTCTGCAGCGCGTTCAGCAATGTACGGTTCAGGCCGAGTATGAAAAGTACGCAGAAATTTGTGATGGCTATTAGAACAGTGTATAACAGCTGACGTTCGGGGACGCCTTTGACATTCAATAAATTGTTCCAGTCTATGAAGCAGGAGGCAGACATGGATATGACCCAAACCGACACGACCATGATGGAGATGATGGCGTATGCCGTGCTGACCAGTCTGCGGGCTCGGAGAGAATCGCCGCTTTCAACGGCTTCAATAAACTTGTTGCGCAATCCGTTGCCTATGCCTATGTCGAAAAAGCTAAGCCACGCCACCAGTGAGGATATGGTCAGCCAGATGCCGTATGCGTAACTCGATACATAATTAATGGTCAACGGTACGGTAAGGAGCGAGCAGATGATGCTGACGCCCCTGAGGGCAAACATATAGACTATATTCTTTTTTGCCCTTACCGAACGTCCGCTCCCTTTATTTATAAATCCGAGTATTTTGTTTGCGAATGACATCTATTAGCAATAACGGCCGCATAATAATAAAATTTTACCGGTGTCGGCTGTCTTGGCTATTCTCCTATAATCATAATGCCTATTGGAACAGGCCGCGGGTCAGGACTACAGGGATGCCGAAAGTGCCGCGAGAAACCTTCATGTCGAGGTGTTGTCCGACGCGGACTTTGTGCACCTTGCCTGTGGTGATCGACACGGTGACGAGGTGGCCGTTGTCCAGGCGGATGTCGGCGTAATATGTGCGGTAGGTCTCGCCGGTGGGGATGTAACGACCCTTGCGTACACGCCGCGTGCGCTGGTGAGTGGTGTAATACTTGCGCTCCACCACGGCCGGAACTATCGTGGCCTTATCCGCGGCGGCTCCCGCGGAATTGATGCAATAGAATGTGCCGGCGAGGATAGGTGCCGTCAGGATCACCCATGTGGCCACGCGCAACGGCAAGTTGCGGAAATTGATGATGCCACGAAATCTTTGGGAGAACAGCCATGATATGGGCACAGACAGCACCGCGCACACTGTGGCTACAATCCAGGGATTTATCATGGTGGTGGTGCGACACACCATGAATATGCCGACGCCGATCATGGCGCAAAAAATAAGCACTCCCCGTAAGATGTAGATCCAAACCTTGCCTTTCATTTTGTGGAACAGATTATTAGTATTGATATAGTCAGCGTGCCGAACCTATCGTCTGGTGGCGTAGATCATGAATGTGACGGCCACGATGGCGATGGAGATGCCGGCGAGGATTCCGGGTGTCAGGGGCTCGCCAAAGGCGACGGCACCAACCAGAATGGCGGTGATTGGTTCGAACACTTCCAATATCGAGGCTTTTGTGGCCCCGATGTTTCTGGTGGCCACGGCCAGCGTGGCGGTGGACACGATGGTGGGGAGCACGGCCAGCCCTATAAGGCTGAGTATGGCCCGGGCACCGGTCAGATGTGCCGTCAGCGAATTGTCCGACCAGACCGCTATTCCAAGGAATACGAATGCTCCGACCGTCAGGACGTAAAACGTGAGCAAGGTGTCGGAAATATCGGCTATGCGCTTGTTGTGGTTGATTATCACCATGAATATGGCGTATGCCAATGCGGATGCGATGGCGAGCCAGACGCCGCGTGCGTCGACAGTTCCGCTTTCGTCTCCTCCGGTCATGATCACCACTCCGGCGAAGGTGGCCGCTATGGCCAGCCATACCGGCCATGAGGGCGTCTTGCCTAAGAAGACCATGATTATGGCCACGAACACAGGGGCGAGGAACACCAAGGTAGTGGCAAGTCCCGAAGCCACATAGCGGTATGCCATGAACAGGAAGAGGCTGCTTGAGGTATATAGCAGACCTGTGATGATAAGCACGCCGAGTTGCCGGAGGTTTACCTTGAAATTCTGGCGGCGCAACAGCAGCCAGCCCCCCAGCAACACCACCGCGATGGCGTAACGGAAAAACAATACGGACTGCACGGCCGCTCCGGCCATGAGCAGCGGCATGGCGAACAGCGGGTTGAGACCGTAGGTCACGCCCGTGGCGATACCCGCCGGATAACCGATCAGAGCCTGTTTGCTAAGTTTCTTCATCAAATAGATTGTTTCAGGTATTGAGCCTAATTCAACCAACGAACAACCACGGCAACTTATTTCACGAAGGCTTGTGGTAATCGAAGCCCGATATTCAATAATCGTGGCCCGGAAACCGTTAAAACTATATCAAAGAAAAGGATATGGAAATAAAGAAGTGGGAGATAGTCAGCTCGGAGTATAAGCTGCGGAGTCCGTGGGTGAACGTGAGGCGTGATGTGTGCCGGCTGCCGACAGGCGTGATAAATCCGGAATACTATATCTTCGAACTGCCGACATGGGTGAACATCATAGCGATAACGCGCGACGGACGGTTCGTGATGGTGGAGCAATACCGTCATGGGCTGCGCGACGTCTACACCGAGATAGTAGGTGGCGCCATGGAGGAGGGGGAGACCTGTCTGGAGGCTGCCAGGCGTGAATTGCTCGAAGAATCCGGCTACGGCAACGGGACGTGGCGGGAGTTTATGACCATATCCCAGAATCCCGGTAATTCCGACAACCTTACCCATGTATTTCTTGCCACGGACGTGGAGCGGATATCGGATCAGCATCTTGATGCCACCGAGGACATCAAGGTGCGGTTGCTGACCGAGGATGAGGTTTATCGCATCCTCATCGAGGACGAGATGAGGCAGGCTCTGATGGCCGCGCCGCTATGGAAATACTTCGCCCTGAAGGCGCAGGGCCGACTTCCTCAATGACCTGATCCGCTGTCATTACGCATAATAAAATATTTATAAGGGGGGACTGTGCCGGAAAGCACAGTCCCCGCTGTATCGGGAAGTAGTGGATTATTTCACGAGGGCCTTGCGGGAGCCGCTGGCATCAACCACAATGTAGACACCGGGCACGATGTCACGGTTGGCGACGCGTATGCCCTGCAGGTTGTAAACCTTGGCTTTATGAAGCTCCTCGATACCTACGACTTCGATACCGCTGGACGTTAGCGCAACCTCGACTTCATTGCTGACACGCGCCGCACCGTGGTTGTAAACAGGCACTACGGAGTAACGGAACGTGTGGCTTCCGGTTTCGTTGTAGGTGGCTGCGGGAGTATCCGAGTATGAGGTTTCGGCCACGGTCGCTTCGGTGATCTGTTTGCCGTTGCGGAAGACATGATAGCCTGTTACGGCAAGATCGAGCGGCATCTCGGGTGCCGCCTCGTAAGTCACGTCGTCTATCAACAGAGCCAGTGTATCATCGCTGTCGTGATGGATGGCGAAATATTTCGTACCCTCAGGCAGAGCGGCCTTGAACTCGGTCCAGACCTCGGGCACCTCGCCGCTGGCGGGATAGTTCTGCACCTCGACTGTCTGTGTGAAGCAGTCACGGGTGTTGCCTGTGACGGAGTAAAGCAGCTCGAACGATTCGGGCCAGGCCGACATCATGCTTTTAGCCCAGAACGATATGGTCTGCGCGCTGCCCGACAGTTCGGGCGATATGAGCCAGTTGTCGTTCTTGGTCTGGGCGCTGGGTGCCATCATGAACGAATCGCCGCTGTGGGTCTCGGCATCCGGCTGATACTGTTCGGGAATCTGTGCCAGCTTCGTATTGAACAGCTGGAAGGCCATGGGTTGTGTCTGGAAGGGGTTGTACTGTTCGCGGAATATATTGTAGGTCTTCTGCTTGTCGCCATCGTAGACTGTCCAGTCTCCGGCGCCGGAGATTGACATGGGCGTGTAGTCCTCGTTCTCGAAGTCTTCGGTCACTGTCTTAGGACCGGGGAGGTTGTCGAGTGCAGGGGCCGACCATGTCAGGGTGACGGTCTCCTTGTTGATATTGGCAGCAAGGTCGGTGACTGTGGGAAACTCATTGAATTTCACCGACACGGAAGCTGTATGGGAGTTGTTATGCTCCACGGCATCACCTTCGGCCACTATGCGGGCTACGACTTCTATAATGTCGGTGGCGTTGAGGGCTATGGGCAATTCGGCGGAAACCATCCTGATTTCGTTTGCCGAAATGGCAGACAGCGAGTTTTCGGCAATCTTCTCTCCGTTGATGCTCCATTCCAGCGTTGCCTCGGCTGCATGGGCGGTACCGACATTTTCTACGCGAGCCGTTACAGGCAGTTTTTCGCCGGCCTTGACTGATTCGGCTACGTTCAGTCCACGCAAGGCCAGATCCTTCTCGACGAGATCGTGGATGGAAATATGGTCCAGCGGTACGCTCCACATCTCGGTGTCGGTGTTGTCGGTGGCTGTAAGGCGCAAGGCTACGCGCACGGTGCCGTCCGTTTTGAACTCATCGAGAGGTACGCGACAGAGGGTCCAGTCATCGGTCGGAGCGTCCTTGAGGGCGATGGTGCGCAACGGGGCGAACTCAGCCTCGCCATGCGCGGCCATGATGTCAAGGGTGCTCCCTTTGCCCTGGTACCATACGTCAAGCACAGGATTCTTCGTCTTCGACAGGTCGACGCGCACTGACTGAAGACCCCACATCACATCGGTCTCTATGGGCATCCAGAAGAAGAAACCGTTGTCTCCGTCCTGTGATTTCAGAGGCTTGGGCGACTCGGGATCATCGGGATCGAGCAGCGACTCGAAGTAAGAGTCATCGACCGTGCCGTAGTCCTGGCCGCTGTAGGATGTCTGAGGATCGAGTACCCATACCTTGTCATAACTGCCATCGGTGAAGGATTCCGTGAAAGGAGCCTGGTCGGGTTTGCCCACGACTACGATGTTGGACGATGTGTCGAGCGAATAATATTCACCATAACCGGCAGTGACCTGATAGGCCACGAAGTCCTGAGCCTCGAGGTCGGAGTAATCAAAAGTATATGAGGTGGAACCCTTCACTTCTGCAATTGCCGGGTCATAGTAGCTGCCGAAAGCGTCGAAGATGTAGTAAGTCAGAGCCGTAGGGTCGACATAGCCGCCCTCATGCTCGCCCTCGGTGACGGCATCCCATGTCAGGGTGGCCTTCGTATAATCGGCTGAGGGTGTCAGTTTTACGTTCTCGGGGGCCTTCGGTGTGTCGGGACCACACCAGATGTTCTTGTATTCCACTTTCTCGCCGGGTGTGTCGCCCACGTATGCAACGGCGGTGAAGCGGTTGTTGATGCCGGCGTACATCTCCACCTCGCGTGTAATGGTCTGGCCCGGCTGGACATCGGTGTATTCAAACTTGTCCACATCCCATCGCGAGGTGATCAATACCTTGGAGATTTCAGTAAGGTCGGCGCCCGATACTGTCTTGGTAGGAGCCACGTATGTAACCGTTGCCTTCAGTTCGCCCCTGGGCGCAAGCGTCCAGCTGAGCTGACCCGCAGCCGGTGGATCGGCTGGAGGTGCGACGGTGCCGGCACGCATGCCGACATTGGCGAGCTTCAATGTGCCTTTCTGCGCCTTGGTCGTAGTGCAATGGAAACCAACATAGTAATAGCCTTCCTCATCTATTGTCACGCCATACTCATACGGAGTCATATCTTTCACGGTATGTGTAAGCGGAGCCACTACCTGGGTGGTCAATCCTTCTACGGTAGGAGTCTTTCCGATACTCGCGTCCAAGGAAACGGATGGAGAGTCGCTTCCCATTATTCCAATCTCGAACGACAGAACATAGCTGCCGGCAGGCAGGTGAATGGGTACGGTAATGAGCCAGTCGTCGTTGGCGTCAACATCAGTTGCGTTCGGCACCATACAGGCGGCATAGCCGTTGACTGTGCCGTATTGCCATTTGCGATTGTCGCCATTGACATTGATGTCGGTGTAGTTCTTTACTTCCGTGCCTCCTTTGCCTAAATCATGGGTGAAAGGCACCTCTACGGTATTAGCCGGCGCTTCTTTTGTCATAGGAGCCTGCACCGGAGCTGTGTCATGCTGGCGCGGAGCGCGCATCTGCCGGACAGCGCCTTGCGCTGTGACGCGCACCGAACGTTCCGGCACCGCTGCCGTGGCTACGGAAGCCAGCGACATCAAGCCGGATACAATTAGTAATAATCTTCTCATTCGCATAATATTATGTTGTTTTAATTTGCAAATTATCGGGCTTGCATCTTCAGTCGGGATAATGATTATTATTGTGGATAATACCCGTAACTCCAAAATTAGTAAAAATAGTTGGAATATCAACAAATTGTTTGTAATTTAGAAGCGAAAAACAATTAGGCGCCGATACTCCTTAATCGGCGCGGTGCATGCCCTGAACCTGGGCAGGAAAACCTTAAATACCTAAATGCTACTTACCATGGAAAAGAGCCTCAGATTGTCAAAAAATGAAGTGACGGCATGGCTGGGCAAGCATCCGGCCGACTTCACGCGCGAGGACATAGTGCGCTTCATCACCGAGAACGGTGTGGAGATGGTCAACTTCATGTATCCGGCTGCCGACGGCCGCCTCAAGACACTGAATTTCGTAATCAATTCGCTGGACTACCTGGAGACCATACTGACTCTGGGCGAGCGTGTGGACGGTTCGTCGCTGTTCCCGTTCATAAGCGCGGGGGAGTCGGATCTGTATGTTGTGCCCCGATACCGCACGGCGTTCGTCGATCCGTTCGCGCCGGTAAAGACGCTGACCATGCTCTGCTCGTTTTTCGACAAGAGCGGCCGGCCGCTGGAGTCGTCGCCGGAGCTTACGCTCGACAAGGCATGCAGACGCTTCACGGAGCTGACGGGTCTGGAATTCCACGCCATGGGCGAACTGGAGTTTTATGTCATAGCTCCGGATCCGGGCACGTTTCCGGCTACTGACCAGCGGGGATACCACGAGAGCGCTCCGTTCGCCAAGTTCAACGATTTCCGCACGCTGTGCATGAGTTACATAGCCCGCACGGGAGGACAGATAAAGTACGGTCATTCGGAGGTGGGTAATTTTACCCTTGACGGGATGGTGTACGAGCAGAACGAGATAGAGTTCCTGCCTGTAGACGCGCGCGAGGCGGCCGAACAGCTTCTGATAGCCAAGTGGGTGATACGCAACCTGGCGGCCAGGATGGATCTTGACGTGACCTTCGCGCCGAAGATCACGATAGGGAAGGCGGGCTCGGGGCTGCATATACACATGCGCTTCATGAACCCTGACGGCACCACGGCGATGCTGAACGCCGACCGTACGCTTTCGGACGCGGCGCGTCGCGGCATAGCGGGCATCATGGACCTGGCTCCGGCTCTGACAGCCTTCGGCAACACGAACCCGACCAGCTATTTCCGTCTGGTGCCGCATCAGGAGGCTCCCACCAACGTGTGCTGGGGCGACCGCAACCGGTCGGTGCTGGTGCGCGTGCCATTGGGCTGGACGTCAGGCAGCGATATGTGCGCCGAGGCCAATCCCGGTGAAAGTACGCCGGCCGAGGTGGATGCCTCGCGCAAGCAAACGTTCGAGATTCGCTCGGCCGACGGTTCGGCCGACATCTACCAGCTGTTGGCGGGTCTGGCAGTGGCCGTGCGGCATGGCTTCGAGATGCCCGACGCGCTTGACGTGGCCGCACGCACGTATGTTGACGTGAACATCCATTCCGAGGAGAATGCCGGGCGGCTGAAGTCGTTGGACACGCTGCCCGTGTCGTGCCACGAGTCGGCGGCATGTCTGGAGCAACGAGCCGACGTGTTCCAGGAGAAAGGCGTATTCTCGCCAGCCATGATACAGGGAGTATGTGCCCGGCTGCGTGCACAGGACGACCGCGACGCGCGCGCTGCCCTGCAGGATCCCGACAAGATGCTGCGCATGGTCAAGATCCATTTCCACTGCGGCTGATGTCGGCAAGATTATGAACCGGGGCGATGGAATAACCGATATTCCTTCGCCCCGGTTTTCTTTTAGGATATGCTTTTGAACGATGTCTTAGTCAGGTTCGCGGAATGTTCTCATAAGCCTCTCAGGAAATGCTCATATATGTAGGACATCCGTTTATGCCCTTTGATTGAAAGGTGAACTTCATCACGGAAAAAATCCTTCTGGCTGGGATTATCCCAGTCAAGACCTGAAACCGCGCATCCGTCGATACATTGCACATGCAGTTGATTGCAGCGTCGTTTCATCCATTCGGCCCGATCCCTGCGTGAAGGCTCGCCGTTGAAATAGTAAGGACACACCACCCCGATTCTTGCATCGGGATAGGTCTCTCTGATTCCCTTGATCAAATGATTGAAGGCTCCCTTGAACGACAGAGAATCACACGATTCGTCGCATTCGTACGGGTTGAATTCATCGTTATATCCTATGTGCACCAGAATATAGTCCGATTCTTGGGGAATTTGTCTGTAGTAGTCGATCAAGGCAGGCCAGTCCTTGCCTTCAATGGCATTGCACAGCTTCTGGCCATTGAGGGCCAGGTTGTTGACCTTCATGCAGTTTCGCTCTGCAATGTAATAGACGTATGTGTCTTTTATTCCGTTTTTATCGCCCGCGGCCTCGCTGTCGCCGACTACCGACAGAATTTTGCCCTGAAGGTAGTTGACTGACTGCGGTTTATTTCCCCGGTAATCCTGAGCATGACAAAAGCCGCTCAAAACCATCGGTAATACCAATAATCCGAATAATCTTTTCATAAATTGTATCTATTCCATTAAGATTCTTTTGGATTGAAGGTCTCTTGAATTCGCACCAATCATTATGTCGAATTCTCCCGGTTCGAAAATCAAGTTTCCCTCCGAATCGTAAAAGCTGAGATCCTCCTTGCTCAATCTGATGTTGACCCTTTTGGTTTCACACTTTTTCAGAAATACTCTCTCAAATCCCTTCAGCTCCTTGACGGGGCGCGAGTAGCGGCATGCGATATCACGGATGTAACACTGCACCACTTCGTATCCGTCATAGTCTCCGGAGTTCGTAACGTCAACGCTCACAATTACATCATCCTTGTCAGTATCCACAGTCATTTCTCCGTAATCGTAAGTGGTATAGCTCAATCCATAGCCGAAAGGGAAAAGAGCGTCGTTGCGGACATCGAGATAATTGGATTTCCAGAGAACGAATTTATCGGCACCTTCTCCCACCGGGCGTCCTGTGGGCAATTGGTTGTAATAAAGGGGCTCCTGTCCAACATGCTGAGGCATACTGACCGTTAGACGACCGCAGGGGGATTTGTCTCCGAAGATGACATCGCAAATTGCATCCGCCCCCTCGGTCCCCGGAAACCAGACATTCAGAATGGCAGGAATATTTTCCTTTTCCCAATTCATCACGGTGGGACGTCCGGAAAAATTAATGAGTATTATAGGTTTTCCGGTGTCCTTCAGTTTCTTCAGTAGATCCAGTTGAGTATCAGGCATAGAGATGTTGACCATTGAATGGTCCTCGCCCGTGAAGTCCTTGCCTTCTCCCATGGCGCATACGATAATGTCTGCCTGTCGCGCTATACGCAAAGCCTCTTGGTTCATCCTGTCGTTATCTCCTCGCGGGATGTATGAAGCCTGCACGTCATTCTGCAATTGCGGGTCGGAACATAGATTGCATCCCTGCGCATACAGCAACTTGGCTTTCCCTTTAAGGTTTTCTTCCATTGCCTCACGCAGGGACTTGTATTTGCAATGTTCGGGCAGAGGCCATATCCAGCTGCCGGTAAGATTTTCTCGAGCATCGGCAAGAGGCCCGATCAGGGCGATTCTACCGGTCCTGCCGAGCGGAAGCAACGGTTTGCCGGAGACCTGTTCGTTCTTCAGCAATACGAAAGTCTCAGCAGCCATCTTGCGCGAGAGGTCCCTGAATCTGCGATTGAAGATAATGCTGTCTACCTCCTCCGGGCTTTTGCTGCAGTACTTATAAGGATCGTCAAACAGCCCCATACGGAACTTGGCCTCGAGAATCCTTCTGCATGCCTTGTCGATGTCGGCTTCGGATACGATTCCATCGGAAACAGCCTCCTCAAGGGTGTTGATAAAGCCGAGGGAACACATATCAAGGTCAGTACCGGCCTTCAAGGCCCGGGCGGAATTGTTTTTTAAATCTCCGAAACCATGATTGGTCATCTCTCCGATGCTGCCGTAATCGGTGACGACAAATCCACCAAACCCGAACTGATTTCTCAGCACGTCGTCGAGTAGCCATCGGTTTGCGGTGGCATGTTCGCCGTCGACGATGTTGAACGATGTCATCACCGACATGGCTCCGGCCTTCACCGCGGCCTTATATGGCGGGAAATATTGATTGTACATCCGGAGGCGGCTCATGTCGACCGTATTGTAATCGCGTCCCGCCTCGGATGCTCCGTAAAGGGCATAATGTTTCACGCATGCCATGATATTGTCCGCCTTAGACATGTCGCCCTGATAACCGCGCACCATTGCCTCCGCGATGCGGCTTCCAAGAAATGGATCCTCTCCGGATCCTTCCATGATGCGTCCCCAGCGAGCATCCAGAGAAACATCCACCATCGGTGAGAAAGTCCAGTTCACACCCTCGCTGCTTACTTCCTCCGCGGCGTAACGGGCGCATTGTTCAATGCCTTTCATGTCCCAGCTGCATGCCTGTGCCAACGGTATGGGATAGATGGTGCGGAAGCCGTGGATCACATCAATGCCGAAAAACAGCGGTATTCCCAGTCTGGTCTCCTCGACGGCAAACTTCTGGGCATTTCTGATCCGTCGTGCGTCCGCAAGGTTCAGGACGGCTCCGAGTTCACCTTTACGGCAGAGCTCCCAGATGTTGGACTTCACCTCCTCGCCCGTGGCGAATTCACCTCCCGGGGGTACAAGATTCAGCTGTCCGATTTTTTCGCGCAATGTCATGCGCGACATCAGGGAATCTATGTAGGTATCCATCCGGCTGACCGGCGCATCCTTCGGAGACGAAGGATGCGCCGCATTTGTCAACGCGGATACCAATACTATAACACAACCAACACTTCTTTTCATCATTTCAGTATTTTAACGACATTGCTGCCGCGTACCACGATATTCAGACCGGGCCGGAGGCCATTGACACGGCGTCCCAAAGCATCATAATACACAGGTTCGCCCAGACTTCCGGACGCTTCATTGCCGTTCAGGACATTTTCGATTCCTGAGGATTCATAATCACCGACTTTAAGGAGCATCCAGTGACGTGTGTCCTGATCAGGCTCGGTGGCATCATACCCCATGCTCAACGATGTTCCGGCCGTCAGCCCGTTGCCCGACAATGCAAGTCCCTTTGAACCCGATGTGACGGCATGGAAGAAATCGGCGACTCTGGTAAGCCTGAAGGCAGTTCCGGAGGCGTTGGTCACGAACAGTTTCGAGCCGGAACCGTCGCATGCCATTGTGTTGCCCGACCCGTCGGATAATGTGAATCCGTCGCCGTTACTCGAGGCTGTCCATACTTGCGCAGCATCATCGGCATTTATATCTTCAAGCACGAATGCCTGTCCTTGAACCGTGACCGCCATATTTCTGGCGGACTGCGGCACAATCACAAACTTGTCTTTGTCCGAAACCGTGAAGTCGACGGAATTCACATTTACCGGTATGACCAGCGTCCGGACGCTTAGCGGCGTCACCGTGAATTTAATCTCATTGCCGTTCACGCTGCATTCCCCTTCCTGGGCTAGATTCTTTTCAGTTTCCGTAACGAAACTTTTGATATCACCGCATACTTCGGTAAACGGTAACGTCACCGTATGCTCAGCCTGATAGGGGAGGTCGTTCATGGCCACGATGACCAGTTCGTGACCGTCGGGGGATATTGCCGCTACGGTTTTGTCCGAAGTCGATGGGAGGAAGAAATAACCGGCCTTTACGAAACGGCTCAGTTGCGCATGAACGTAATAATTCTTCAGTCTGGCTGCGTTCTGCGGATGTTCGTAAGCGCAGGAAACGGTGCTCCATTGTGCTTCATAGTCCATGTACATCCAATCGAACCACGCATTGGGCATAAGGTAATTGATGTCGTTGAAACGATGCTGCATGACCTCGAGGTTCCCGGCCAGACCGGTGCCTATGTTCATCGGTCCGTATTCGCTCATCCACAGAGGAGCTCCGTGGGCACGTGTGAAATTACCGTACTGACTCCGTGCACGGTTGTCGCAGATGTAGGAATGAGTGTTCCATTGTCCCACCAGATTGTCCACGCCTTGCTTCTTGAAGAACTTGATATCAGTGATTGAATGGAGGATGCTCGTCTCGTCGCTGGCTGAGATTTTTGTATTCAGACCGCTCTGTTTCAGAATGGGGGCGAGCACCTTGAGGAATGCCGTCTGCGAGGCGGGGCTGAAATGGCATCCTTCCTGACTTAGACCCACGGCCCAGTATTCGGCCTGCGGCTCATTGAAGGGTTCCAGTGTCTTGAACTCGATACCGTATTCATCCTTGTAATGTTTGCATACATCCACCAGATAACGGGCGAATTCCTCGTAATATTCCGGCTTGAGATTATCATCCTTTACAGTGGGACCACCGGCGCAACAACCGCTCACGGTCATCCACCACGGAGCCGAATTGGAGAAGGCTTCGAAAACGGCATCCGGGCGTTTCTCCTTGATTTTCAACATTACGCGCCGTTGTGCCGCATCGCGTGTCCACACGTATGGCTGCCCGGGTCCGTCCTTGAACGATTCAAATTCCGCGCGCTCTCCTTTGCCCGTAGTCACGAAGTGATGTTCGGGACAGTTTTTCCATTGCGGGTCGTCGCCACCGCCGATATTGTAACGGAACAGGTTCAGGTTCAATCCTTCGGGATCCACCAGCCAGTCGATCAGCCTGTCCAGATAGTAGTCGTTCCACAGCTCCTTGCCACACATATTGGCCCAGAAGCATAGGCTTACTCCGGCACCCTCGTTCTGCTGAAGTTTCTGTGCCGGGAACACGTAATAATTACGTCGTTCCGTCAACGCATCGTGTGTCTCCGTATCGTTGAGCATCCACAGGCTGAGATTCGATGCCGCATCGTATCCGGGGTAAACGATGGTGCCGCTTATCACGTTGTCCACCCCGATGTATCTGTTAGTTGTCACGCTTTTGATGCCATAGAACATGTCATCGACCTTCTCGATCCGGAACCTGCATTGCGATGCGTCGTCGCCTGCACGGAATGTGAGGGGAGCACCGGCCTCTGTCGCCGCGAGAAATACTTTAGTCCCTCCGTCAGTATAACTTATTGAGTAAGTTCCGTCCGGCTGTTGTGACAGAGTCATAAGGGGTGCCGATGCGCTCGCGGCTTTCAACACAGCCCTCCCGGACTTGTTGCCGCCAAGATAATTGCCGCCTGAATTCCGTATATATTTCTGCATTTCAGCGGCATTAGCGCCGATAGCAAATACCAGTGATAAAAGAAATATTATTTTTCTCATATTGTCATGTTGTTTTTTGGGGGTGTATCAAAATCAAGGTTTTGGTACACCCCCGTCAATTTAACTGATTGTCCGGTTTTTCGCCATCGGTGTCACCATCCGGGATTCTGAACCAGGTTATGATTCTTCAGTATTTCCTCCTGTGGGATCGGATACAGTTTATAATGGTCGCCTCCCCACTTATAGTAATAGTCCCGGACACCCCACACCTGCATCCAGCCGTTAGGTTCGCCTTCGTACGTTCCGAATTTATCGTCCTTCCACGTATCCCAGCGCAACTCGTGCCAGTACACTTCGTTTTCGGCAAAGAGTTCCCACTTGAACTCGTTGCGTATGCGCCTGCGCATGTCGTCCTGATCCTTGACTTGCGTGGCGGCGTTGCTATTCAGCAGCTGAGCCCCGCAACGGCTGCGTATCTGGTTGATTACCTCGACAGCCTCAGCCACCTTGCCCTGTTCGTTCAGACATTCGGCCAGACACAGCAATGCTTCGGCGTAACGGAACAACGGATGGTCCAGCTCATTGCCTCCGAGATGATTGGCGTGTTCGATTCCTTCGGTCACGTTCTTACGTACCAGGTAAAACAGCTGGTCGCTCTTGTCGTACAATATATCCCAGGGTTTCTTCTTGTCCGCACGGAACGGGAACCGTAGAGTGTAGGTGCGGGCTATCCCTTCGTTGCCTCCGATAAACTGTGCATAAGGAGTGATTATCGACATTTCCAGACGAGGATCGCGGTTGTCGTATGCCTTACGGATACGAGCTTCATTGCCCTCCGGCAGATACTTCGACATATCGGCGCCCTGCTCGGCCTGATAAGCCTTCTCGGCATCAGTCAGTCCGTCGCGCAGGAAGAAGACCCGTCGCGCCTTCTTGTCCATCGTGGTATAACCGGGAATCACGTCCTCCCAGTCGAACCTGCTGCCGTCGGCGTTTTCGAAAGTATCAACGAAGTAGGGGTTTGCGACATAATTGGCCCAACCCCATCCCCGGGCGCTGCGGGTGCCGTACGAACGCTGGTATCCGTTCTGGTCCCAGAAGGAACCGTTCAGATCATACTGTATGGAGAATATCATCTCGTCGCAGCGTTCCTGTTCCACGGTGAAAAGCTCCTTGAAAGGATTCTGGCCGGAGGTGTACAGTCTGAAACCGCATTTTCCCACGGAACGGAAATCGGCTTCGCCTTTATTCCATTCCTGCAGCCACATATAACAGAATCCCCGCAGCATGTATGCCATGCCTTTGTTTACATGACCGTAATCGGAATTGGCGGCACTTAATTTATCGGGAAAGTCAGGATCTTCGATAGCCAACGTCAAGTCGGCGATTATTTTCCTGAAAGTCTCCTCGCGTGTGCCACGAGGTTCGTTCAGATTGTCGATATCCACGAGTTCATGCCCATACCATGGCACTCCGCCATATTCCACGTTCATGATATAGTAGTTGTAGCAGCGTATCACACGGGCTTCCGAGGCCCATTTCGACGCAAGCGCCGGGTCAATGTCCGGCACGTCCTTCACATGGTCGATCACACTGTTGCAGTCGAAAATCTGGTGATAGTACATGGACCAGTTGCCCCAGTCCTCGGAGGCCGTCTGTGTGCCCCGGAGCAAGCCTACGGTGAAGCGTGCAGGCTCCCGGTCGATCTGGCTACCCATGTTCTCGGGCCAGTTGTTGCCGCAGTCGCCCCATATCCCACGGAAAGCATTGTAACATCCCGTAAGTACGGCCTGAGCCGTGTTCTCGTCGTTCCACACACTTCCCGACGTCTGGTCTTTCTTAGATGTCAGATCCATGTCCACGCACGATGTAGCCGATACCATCCCGGCTATCACCAGGGCCAAATTGAGATATTTATTATATTTCATGATTGTCCTTTGATTTAATATTTTTTTAAGGAACGGTTTCTTAGGAACGATGCCTTAGAATGTTACGTTCAGTCCGAAAGTGAAGTCGCGCATCGGGGCATAGCCGTCGCCGCTCATCATTTCGGGGTCAAGACCTGTGAATTTAGTGATGGTGCAGAGATTCTCCACAGTGAAGTAGAAGCGGACATTCTGCATCAGCGCCTTCTTGGTCCACTTCTGGGGAAGCGTATAACCGACGGTAAGGCTCTTGAATTTCAGGTAATCGCCCTTCTGGAGTTTCCATTCGGCATCGGCACTGTTCTGGCCGGTGTCGTTCATCACGAATCGCGGATTGGCCGAGCTCGTGTTTGTACGCGGGTCCGTAGGATTCTCCGGATCGTAGAAGTAGTGGTCGAGCGCTACGTCACGTCCGATGCCGTAACCCTTGGACATAGAGGTGGAATTCTGCGACTGCGACCAGTAGTAAATCTTGAATCCGGCCGCACCGGTCCAGTTCATCGAGAAGTCAATGCCCTTCCATTTCAGGTATGCCTGCAGACCATAATAATATTTCGGCACGCTGGAGTATCCGCAGAAATCCCGGTCGTAATTGTCGCCGTATGTTCCGTCTCCGTTTATGTCGGCGTATATGTAGTCGCCGTACCAGATGTTCTGTTTCCCCACGCTGGTGCCGGGCAACAGCTTATATCCGGCATCGATCATGGCCTGGGCCCAGGCCAGGTCCTGTTCCGTGCGGATCATGCCGTCTCTGGGGCCTCCGTTGATTCCGTCAGCGGCGAAACCCCGGCCGGAACCATTATAGGTCTTCAGCAGGTAGAACTCGTCGATCTGATGTCCGTTCAGCCGGACAGTCCTTCCCGAGTCGTCGGCCACGTCACCGAAGTTGGTGTAATAATATTGATTGCCGTTCTCATCCGTTCGCCATTCGCGTATCAGATCTCCCTTAAGCCGGGTGATGCGGTTCTTGTTGAACGAGAAGTTGCCGGACACTCCGTATGACCAGTCCCGTATATTGTCGTTCCAGTCCACCGTCAGTTCCACGCCGCTGTTGGCGACTTTGGCGAAATTCTGCATCGGCGGCGTATAGTCGGACAGCGTAGGCTGCATGTGAGGTGCATAAAGGATACCATTGGTACGCTTGTCGTAGTATTCGATGCTGCCCGCCAGGCGTGAACCAAGGAACGAGAAGTCAATGCCGACGTTGGCCACGGCTGTCGATTCCCAGTGCAGCGACGTATTGGGAAGTGTGTTCATACGGAGACCGTTGACGTATTTGCCGTCGAAGGTGTAACGTACCGTGCTGTAGTACGACTGCCAGATGAAGTCTCCGATAGAGTTGTTGCCCAGCTTGCCCCATGATGCGCGGAGCTTGAGGTTGGTAAGCCATGACACGTCCTCCATGAATTTTTCCTGCGAGATACGCCAACCGGCCGATACGGAAGGGAATGTGCCCCAGCGGCTACGGGGCGCGAAGCGCGACGAACCGTCATGACGTATATTGGCCTCCAGCAGGTAACGGTCGGCGAAAGAATAGTTTACGCGGCCGAATACGGACTGCGATGAGCATTCGGTGCTGTGTCCTCCTATGGCTTGCGGTGTGGTCAGGGCATCGAAATCGGTGAGGTCAAAATTCAGGATACCCATCTTGACCACGTTCATGTATTCCGACCATGCGCGCGAGGCTTCGTAACCGACCATAGCCGATATGTCGTGATTGCCGAACTCATGGTGCCAGCTCAGGATGTTTGTCCATTTCCATTCCTCGGCGTTGTTGCGCGTATCGGAATTGGAACAGTTCGCCATAGTCGTCGAATTCGGTTTGACCGATGACTCCAGATCGCGCTGGAAACTCTTTGTCTTGACGTATCCGCTGGAGTTGTATTTGCTCTGGTCGGTATAGTGGGTGTAATAAAATTGTGTCTTGACGGTAAAATCCTTAAGGAAATCGACCTGAATGTACGGATTGACATTGTATTTGGACTGCTTGTTCCATCCCAGATTGGTGTTGATGACGCGCACCGGGTTATGGACCGTATTTTCCTCCTCGGGAGTCTCCTGACTGCCGTACCAGCCGTCATAGTAGGGATACACGCCAGGGACGGTCTTCTTCATGTCGTCGCTCCACAGCATGCTGATGTCGTTGGCGTCATGATCTACGTGGTAACCGTAAGCCTTGATGCCGACGGTGATGTATTCCTTGATTTTCGTCTCGACGCCGGCACGCAAATAGTATTTGCTCATTCCGGCACCCTTCACGATTCCTGGATTGTTCAGGTACGTGCCGGATATGGAGTAGTTTGTACCTTTTGTCTTGCCTAATACCGACACTGTGTGTTCCTGCATGAGTGCCGGGCGGTAAATCTCCTTGTACCAGTCGGTGTTAGGGTAAGCCACATAGTTGGGATATCCGCTTTCCGACAGCCCGTCGGGATCGGCTTTTGCCGCGCGCCACGCTTCGATGGTGCTGTTGGAGAAGTAGGGGTTTTGCATCGTGTTTTCGCATGCCTCGTTCATCAGTTCCATGTAGGTGGCGTAATCCGTTATCTGACGATGGCGTCTGGATGTCGTTTCGTAAGTGAGCCGTCCGGCATAAGTGACATTGACGTGACCCTCGCCGGCGTTCTTGGTCGTGATCAGGATTACGCCGTTGGCACCACGGTTGCCATAGATGGAACAGGCTGCGGCGTCCTTCAGTACGGAAATGGAGGCCACATCGTTGGGGTTGACGTCACTGAGCGACATCTCCATGCCGTCCACAAGAATCAGGGGCGCCGAATTGTTGAGCGTGCCGATGCCGCGGATCAGAATCGATGAATTCTCGGAGTTGGGCTGGCTGCTGGTGCTCATCACGTTCAAACCCGCAGCGGCTCCGGAAAGGGCCTGCGACAAGTCGGTGAAAGGGCGTGATTTGGATTGTTCCGCCACATCGACAGACGATACCGATCCTGTCAGATTCACTTTTTTCTGCTGGCCGTATCCCACCACTACGACTTCCGAGAGCTGTGCGGCATCTTCCTGCAGGACAGTGTGAAACGATCGGTTGTCGCCGACCTTGACAGTCTGAGGAGCGTACGATACGAAGCGGATTTCCAGTTGCTCGTCGGGCGATGCCGTCAGATTCCATTTGCCGTCCAGGTCGGTGGTGGTGCCTCGAGTCGTGCCTTTCACCATTACCGTGGCACCCGTCACCGGCTCGCCGTATTCGTCGACGACTTCGCCTTCGATCGGAAAGACGGCCTTCGGTTTCTTCTCCTTTTTGCCTTCGGATTTCTGAGCGTCGGCACGGCGTACCAAAACGGTCTTGCCGCTGATTTCGTATGTCACGTCCTGGCCGGCAAGAATCTGTGACACCGCCTTGCGCAGCGTGTTGGCCTTGACCTTGATACGCTTGGACGTGTCAAGGTCCCCGGCCTGATATACCAGGGAGTATCCCTGACGGTGCAACTCTCCGATGGCCTGTTTCACGGTGGTCGACGGCAGATCCATCTCCACTTTCTGTCCCAGGGCGCCAAGCGTGGCCGTAAATATGAGCACGCTCAGCATTAAGATTTTTCTAATCATGGTTATCAGTTCAATAAAGTATTATTTTCTTACCGTGTGTCTTATAGTGGATTCCGGCTACGGTGCTGATGTTTCCGATTATTTCCTCCACGTCCAGTTCGGTGACGTCGAAACTGCCGTAAATCCGGCGTCCCGCCAACGATTCGGATTTCAGGTCAATCGACACTCCGTAGCTTCGCTCCAGGGTCTTGGCGATATCGCCGAGACGTTCCTCGTCAAAGAATAATATGCCGTCCGCCCACTGTGCCGAAGCCGCGGCATCGGTATGGTCCACCTTGACGCTACTGTCGCGACGGTCATACACCAATCGTTGGTCGCGGGTCAGACTGTTTTGTATCTTGTCGCCGTTCATCGACACCTTTACCTCACCTTCCAGCAATGTCACGACGGCCGTGTGGTCATTGCTGTAATTCCGGACGTTGAACACTGTTCCCACATCGCGGATCTCCATGTCGGCGGCGTTCAATACAAACGGCAGGACCTCGTTGTGCCTGACCGTGATCCGAGCCTCGCCGTCCAGCAGTACGTTGCGGTTCTCTATACCGTAGTTGCGGGAGTATACCAGACATGAACCCGCATTCAGCTGCACAAGAGTGCTGTCGGGCAGCATTATGTCGGTGGTGGACCCAAACGGCACGCGCACCGTAACGTCGGCCTCCGGTATCGGCTCAACGTAATTCCGTCCTGCCATGAATCCGGCAGTACATAACAGCGCCGTAGTCATTGCCGCGGCGGTATATCTTACGACCCGGCGTATTCGCACGCCTCTGCGTGCCACTTTTTCCTTACGCTTCTTATTGTCAATGCGCTCCAGAAACTCCCCGTACGCACGCTCGGCGTCGAATTCGTATTCAGAATCGCATACCACCGAGAACCACACATCCTTCATGTCGCGGAAATAGTCGCGGTTAGCCTCCGACTCGGACAGCCACCGTTTCAAGTTCTCCGTATCTCCGGGCTCCATATTTCCCGTCAGATAATCAATAACCAGATATTGACCTTGATCTTCACTTGTCATAACCACACGCTCTATTTTCTTAAATATGGCTCAAGCTCCCTCCGAATATGCGCCAGAGCCTGTTTGATATGATATTTCACAGTATTGACAGAGATATCAAGTTTCTCCGATATTTCGGCATACTTCATGTTATGGAACCTGCTGAGTAAAAAGACTCTTCTTGAACCACTCGGAATGGTGCGGATGGCAGCTTTCACTTTGTCTTCAAGCTCCGCCTCAAGCAGGGTGCCCAATGGCAGTCCGCTTTCAACTCTCATAAGACGTGTCGTGTCGTCGAGTTCCGAAAAATTCACTTCCGGATGTCTGCTCTGACTCAACAGGTGGTTGAGACACCGATAACGTACCGCCGTCGACAGGTATTTGCGTAAGGAGACTTTTATATCCAGATGTTCCCGGATAGAGTAGAGGTTCTCCATCACTTCGCTTACGATTTCTTCGGCCTGGAACGTATCGTTCGTATAATTGAATGCAATGCCGCAAAGAAGCGAGTAATGTTTCTCATATAGATGCCTGTACGCATTCTCCTTGCCGGCCTTCAATCCTTTGATTAATTGTTGATCATTGGAGCACATGCGTAAAGATAATAAGATATTTGCTGACGAAGGGGAGACAGTCCCTCTGCTCCCCTTCGTGACAGACCTTATCGGAAATTAATTATTTAATTGCAACCTTGAGTGTCTTCTTACCCGCTTTGGCGATATAGATGCCTGCGGGCATTCCTTCTGTGGCGAGGATATTGCCGGATGTCTTTTTAACCATCATTCCTCCGGCATTGTATAGTTCCATGCCTTCGGTGCCGGTCGTGCTTATAGTATTGGCACCGACAATAATCCGGTTGTCGTCACAGGTGGATATGTCCGCGATACCGCTTTCGCCCTTGGGGGTGTAGAGATAGAATGCATCCACGCAGAAATTGGCTTTGTCGCATTTTTCCGCTGACGCGTTTTCTCCATCCTGTCCTGACGGCGGCTCGAATCCCATCATCTCGACCATGGCAGCACTGTTTGTGAATCTGGTGTAATCGAGCGGCATGTCAAAATCGTTTTCCATAAGGCTTCCAATCTCGCCGAAGGTCATGTCAAGAGCCATCCATTTGCCGGCCTGAAGCGATCCGACAATAGGCAGAGTGGCTTCCATATCATCAGGATCGGAGCACAGATTGACCTGTGCAGCACCAGCATCGGCTCCGTCGTTTTTAAGGAAGTGAACCTTGACCCTTGAATCACAGAGGATCTGGGAATCCGTCCATATTGCGACATGGATGCGGGTGTCCTTGTTGATATGGCTGAAATCGCGTGTGCCGGCGTTGCTTTTGATATACATTCCGGCCCACCACTGGCACTGGGAACCGTCAATTACAAACGACCCGTAGCTGTCGTTGTTGTCAAGTCCGGGAACCGTGTATGAACTTGTCCAGCTTATGTTGCCTCCTCCCTCGATGGTGGTTGTCGCGTCTGTGCCGCAACGATAATTGTTCAGAGTGATGCCGTCTGCATTTTTAATGGTCTGAACCGCATCCTCGCTCAGAATGAAGACGTCAAAGATGCCCTCTCCGCCGCAGCGTTCGATAGCTTCGGCCACGCCGCTGTTTGCAGCTTCCGTCACATGGTCGGCGGCCACGGCCGTTCCGCCGACGGCGAGCATGGCACCCAATAGAATGGTAAATTTTTTCATGTTACTTGTTTTTAAGTTGTTTTAAGTTGTTTTTAGATATTTTTAATATAATAGACAGGATTAGTTTGCGAACGGGTAGTGTCTCTGACTACAATTTAAGATAATCCTTTCACCACCTCGTCAATATAGTATTACAGTGCGATTTTCATTGTCTTCTTTCCGGATTTGACAATGTAGATGCCTTTGGAAAGATTGTCGGTGGATATGTTATTGTCGGCGACCTTTTCAATGAGAAGTCCCGACGCGCTGTAAAGCTCGAAACCATTGCTTCCTGTCGTGCTTACAGTGTGCGCGCCGATGAAAATCAGATCATTCTCCACATTCGCATCTGCAATTCCGGACTCAACGTCGGGGGTATGGAAGTACAGGCCGTCAACACCGAATCTGGCGCCATTCAATTGCGCAGGAGGTTCCAGGCCCATTGTCTCTACAAATTTGGGATCATCGCTGGCAAACCGGGAATAATCGAGTGTCTTGGAATTATCCCCGTTGTCAGCCATCAATTCCGCGATTTGTCCGTATGTCATGTCCAGGGCAACCCATTTGCCGGTCTGAAGCGATCCGACGGTAGGGAGATTCCCGTCTGTCTTGGCAGCATCCGTGCAAAGGTATATCTGTGCAGCTGAATCATCCTGGCCGTCATTCTTATTGAAATGTATCTTTACCTGCGAATCACAAAGGTCCTGCGAATCCGTCCAGATAACAATGTGTACATGTGTATCTGCGTTAATATGGCTGAAATCCCTCGCGGCTCCTGCATTGTTCTTGAAATACGAACCGCCCCACCACTGTTGGGGTTCTGTCTTGATGACATGAAACGAAGCATAAGTGCTGTTATCAAGCATCACCACACCCTCCGGTGCTTCAGCATCATATACATTCCCACCTTTATAAAGCAATGAATTATCATCATGCCCTATACGGTAGTCATTCACAGTGATGTTCTCATGTTGCTTCAGGGCATTCATTGCCTCGTCGCTGAGCATGAATACATCGAAAGTCCCATGCCCTTCACATGAGGCGATGGCTTGCCCTATTCCGCTATCGGTCGTTTCCGTCACGAAGGCGTCGGCAACCGCATTTCCGCAGACTGTCAGCAGAGCGACGCTAAATACTGTAGTTTTTTTCATTTTTTAGATTTTTAAGGAACGATGCCTAAGTTGTTTATTATTGTTAATACTTTAAAGACATCAAACGGGATATATGGGGTAGGGGGTATTGTTGTAAAACATAAAAATAGGCCATGCCGCAGTGTTAATATCTCATGTCTGCTCCCTCTGAGACTGGATGAATTCCACTAAAATCGACGCTCAAAAGATGTCGACGGGGTGTCTGGCGTTTCGAAATTCACGTATTTTTAGTAACTTTGTATTCGGAAAACCTATCAATTTCAAGACAATATGAAATCATACAATATATCGTTCATTGTTGGTGTCGCCTTATTGATGGCAGCGGGATGCTCAGGTAATAAAGCGGCAAAGTCGGATAACCTTGATGACAAGGCTAAGACTGAAGTGGCTGACGCCGATATTCGCGGACAGTGGTATATCGATAACATTGTATTCAACGATTCCGACTATGTGCGCCCTGACGAGACCTCATCGAGCATGAAGCCGTATATCGTCTTCGAAGACAGCACATATTTCATCATGACGAACTGCAACTCCATCAGCGGGTCATATACTGTAAAAGGCGATTCCATCACACTCGGTGACGGAGCCATGACAGAAATGGCATGCGATGACATGCAGACGGAGGATGCCCTGCGGCGGATTCTTCCCCACATATCGTCAATAGACGTTCGGAATGACTCTGTGGTGAGGTTGAATGGCTCGGTAGCCGCCGAATGTATCCTGTTGCGTAAAGTAAAAACGGCGATAAAATGAAAAAGATTTTGAGTATTGTAAGACACACCTTGTTTTTGATACTAATGACAATGAGCGCCGTGCAGATATCGGGTTGCAACGGAAATGAAAATATCGTTTCTGTTCCGGCGCCGGAATTTGAAAAGGAAATCAAAGCGGACTCCGTACAGTTACTTGATGTCCGCACACCCCAGGAGTATGCCGAAGGGCATATTGACGGGGCATTGAACATCAACCTCCAGTCTGATGATTTCCAAAAAATGGCTGAGAAGGACTTGTCGAAGGACGCCACAATACTTGTCTACTGTCGAAGTGGCAGACGCTCGATGGATGCGGCCGAGATATTGACTAAACTCGGATATAAGGTTGTCAATCTCAAAGGTGGAATCATCGAATGGAAAGAAGAAGGGCTTCCGGTGACGAGTGAAGATATATCGCAATAATTAATTATGTCATTTGCAACCGATGCAGTGCGTAGTACACGTTACCGCTCAACGGATTGCGAATCTTCGGGCTATAAGTGTCAAATCCTTCCGCAAGGGAAGAAGGACAGTTCTTTATTTCAATCATTGATAATTCGCCTGATATTAACGGCCCCTATAAAATCTCTGTCGGCCATCGTTTCAAGCAGTTCGAAAAATCCGCAGACCCCAAACAAGATGCTGTTGTCTTTCTGTTTATAAAGTTTACGATAATATTCTTCAATCCGGATAGATTGCGGTTTTGATAACGCCGCCGGTGCGGTTGGCGAAAAGGTTGTAGGCTTCCCGGATGCGGCTGAGGGGGTAGCGATGTGTTATCAGATGGGTTGTGTCAATCTTACCTTCGGATATGAGCTGCATGATTTTGTCACAGTCGCAGGCATCGACGCCGCCGGTCTTGAACGTCAGGTTCTTGCCATACATCCACGGCAGGGGCAGTATCTGTTCCTTTTCGTAGAGTGCGACAATCGTGACGATGGCATTCGGACGGGCGCAACGCCATGCCAGTTCAAATGTATCTTCGCCTCCGGCTACCTCGATGACGCGGTCGGCACGGCGGTCATCGGTCAGCTCATCAAGCACTTCATCACATTCCCACGGTTCAACTACATCGACATCCGGATAATGCCGGCGCACAAATTCACGGCGCGCCTCATCCGCCTCGCAAACGACAGTCAGTTTAGGATGATACAGCTGCACACATTCCAGAGTGCACAACCCTGTCGGCCCGGCGCCGATGATCAGCACCGTATCCTCCTCTGAAATTTCCGAAATCTTGGCAGCCCAATAACCTGTGGCGAGGATGTCGCCGACAAACAGAGCCTGTTCATCGCTGACATTATCGGGAATCGGAGTCAGACCATTGTCGGCATACGGCACGCGGACATACTCCGCCTGACCGCCGTCGATGCGACAGCCCAGCATCCAGCCTCCGGAGGTGCAGTTGTTCACGTACCCTCGTTTGCAATAGAAGCACTCGCCGCAAAACGTCTCGACATTCACGGCAACCCTGTCGCCCGGCTTAACCCTGGTGACTTCCGAACCGACCGCCTCTACAACGCCAACCAGTTCATGTCCCACGGTAATGCCGACCTCAGCCTGAGGTACTGCTCCATGCATAATATGTAGATCCGACGAGCAGATGCTTGAAAGAGTAACCCTCACCACGGCATCCTTCGGGTCTAAAATCTCCGGCTTCGGTTTCTCAATCAGTTCAAACCGCCCCGGCGCGGTATATGTCAATGCTTTCATCTTAAGTATTAATTCTTTGTTGATTTTATCATCCAACTCCCTTTATTCTTGACGCCTGCTTTTGAATTCACTCCCATGATCTTTGGTTAGGACAGTTTATGCGATGGAGCAGAGCTCAAGCTCGAATATGAGGGTGGAATTGGCCGGGATGCCGGGCTGGGAGTATTTGCCGTAGGCCAGTTCTGCGGGGACGTATATTTCCCATTTGTCGCCCACGCACATATGTTGCATGGCTATGATCCAGCCCTCGATCAGCTCGTTGAGACGGAACGCGACAGGGACGCCGCCGAGGCTGCTGTCGAATTCCCTGCCATCGATGGTGCGGCCGGTATAATGAACTGTGACGACACTCCGCTCCGTAGGATGTTTCCCGTCAATCTTTCCGGTGCTGATCACTTTGTAATATATACCCTTGGGAAGCGGCTTGACTCCGTCCTCCTTAGCCTTGGCTTCCAGCCACGCCTTGTTGGCCAGTGCATATTCCTTCTTGTTCATACTGTGTAAAATACTGCGGAGTAGTGGTAATATCCTTCACGTTGTTCCGCCTGTTGACTTGTCTCCCATCGAGGCGATTCTCTGCCATTGACCAGTCCGAGGTCATGAAACGCCGCGATCACGTAGACCATGTCGGTATTCATAGACGGCGTATGCTCGGCGAGTTTCAGGCTCTGCTGGATCACCATGCGTACATGGTTCTTCTGATGCGCCTTGTCAAAGGAGGTGTAGCGGGGAATAATCTCCCTTTCAACATAGTCGATGATTTCCGGAGAAACCGGTTTTAATTTCATATCCTCCATATTATCGCTTTTGAGCATAAAGGGTAAGGAACAACGCAAAGGCAATGCTTGACAGTATTGCCGGAAGATGGGTATCTTCGTAAAACAATGCCTTGATTAACCAATAGATTCCGCAGAGTCCTGACAGTATTCCTGCCACCATGCAGACCTTTTTACCTGTGATTACGACTTTATTATCGTTCTTGATCTCCATATTTACTTAATTCAGCATCAAAGATAATCATTTCTCATTTAGATTACACCATTAAGGGTATGAAATATTTTACAATGACTCGAATTATACCCCTTGTGGGATATTCGTTCTAAAGCGACAAGAGTCTGGGCGCTCTTCATTGTTGGAGGTGGTTATGCCGGCCAAGGGGACGGTGCAGGCACTGACGCCTATTATAACTCAAAGGCATCTGAATATCTGACATATCCTTTGGGCAGATCACCAGTATTGCCAAGGTCACAAACCATATAATATTCATCCGGTACATCGAAAGGGGCAATTATACCGTAACTTGATGCTCTTTCATAGCCGAATTTCGAGTAATAATCAGGATTGCCTAAGACCATAGAACAGCGATATCCCATTTTACGAGCCTGTTTATGTCCCGTCGTTACTAATAATTTGCCGATACCCTTTCTTTGCCAGTCGGTTCTGACAGAAATGGGTGCGAGAGCGATAGCTTCAGACTGACCGACTGATATTTTACTGAACATTATATGACCGAGAATAATGTCGCCGGACACTGCGACAAGTGATAGCTCCGGAATATATTCAGGGGACAGCCTCATCCTTTCAATCAGGTTATGCTCCTCACCATCGCTATGTTCGGCGAGGGCAAAGGCATTTCTTACCAGTTCTCTGATTTGTTGATAATCCACCGGTCGTTCCTGTCGTATTTGTATGTACATATCTGATATCATATAAGTACCAACGACAAATAAATAAACATATACCAGACATATATTGCGGCGACCTATAAATCCGTTCATCGGTCGTTATGGAACCCCATAATTCCATCTTCACGGCTTCATATCGCTCATACTATAAGCCAATTATATGCACATTTATTTGTCGTAGGTACTTGCAAAATTAGTGAATTTTCAATGGATTTCGGTTTCTGACAATTATGTCATTTGTCGATATGAACTCTTTCTATTCCGGAGGGAATAGTTTCTCAGCCAATCGGATTTTCTCCTCGGCAGGAAGATTATAAAAGTTTTGTTTCATCAGGTCGGAATAAAGGCCCATATTAGGTCTGACGAATCGTCGATGACGTATTCCGTCAATTATCGCGACCACTTCATAATGTCCTTTGGAATTAACTGAAACCGAAAAGTTGGCAATTTCCCTTCCGTGCATATCGCACAAGGATTCTCCAGTGTCTTTGTCTTTGGCGATATAGCCGAAAGCGATGAGATTGTCGTTCAGTGTCTTTTGGATTATACTTCGCCATGGTTGAGTGATATAGCATCGCTCGGCGTATTCACCGAATTTTGATATTGCTCCCGCTACACGGTTTATGATTGCGCTGGCATTCTTTATATCGTGCTGTTTTGCAAAATCGAGTAGGTCTGTCTTAGAAATCTCACTGATTTCGCCTCCGATGCTCAATCTACGCTCGATATTGGGACCCGTACCTTTCGTGTTGAAAATAAACGTCGTATCATAAGACGGCGATATCCGCCATTTCCCGTCCTCTTCAAGTAGGAATGAGAAGTTTTTGTTGTGGTCGTCAGTATTGTTGGCCATCACATTGAAAACCATCCGGGCGAAGAGCCGCTCGATCTCAGACTCTGAAATTGACAGTTCGCGACAGGTCGCAACAAGATCTTCGTAGCTTCGCGCCTCGGGGTTTATGGCAGCCAAAGTCTGAACGTGAATCTTCCTGCCGTTCTTCCTGTCGAAACGTTTGGTTAGAAAATGGTTGATGCCATCTATCTGCAATAGCCGACATTCTTCCATCTCGATTCCGGCTGCTACAGCCATCTCATAATACGCTGTTTCAATTTCAGCGATTGGAATGGATTTATCACCAAACTTCAAGATATAATATCCGTAACCTTCAAGACCATCGGTCTGACCCGACCGAATTTCACCAGTCTTATTGTTAATGGCGATGATTGCCTTCATCTGACGGCCGCCTGCAGATGTGCCGACGGCAAGCAATGTCTGCAACGTCAGTTCCTCGTTAGCCGTCAGAACAGTGTTTTTCCGGTCTTCGAGAATCTTAAGAGATAGGTCATACAGTGATTTGATGTCGATTGAACGAGTGTGGGCAAGATCAGCGGCGTATGGCTCATATTCCAAAGCGCCGATTCCACGTTTGCCGATAAACATCAGTTTATACAATGGCGTGATTTTGTTGCGCGGTATTTTGTTGTCTTTTACCCACTTGTCAAATAAAGTGTTACCCCAGAAGTCCGGCAACGAGTCAGCGATAAACGGAGGAAGCCCCTGGTAAATAGGCCGGTCATCTCCATATATAGGCAAAAGAATGTTTCGATTATTCGCAGGAGAAAGTAACGGAGCAATATCAGGAATCCTGTCTTTCAGTTCTGGGTTATACGTAAAGTATGTCCGTCTCGTGGTTGAATCCCACACGAGCCGTCCGATTTCCTGTCCCCAGAGGTTTACCTTCAAATATTTCATACGGATGATTATTTTTTTTGGGAATGGCGTACACGCTGCGCCTTTTTCTCGTTGTCATCATACAGATAAGGTGATGCGGGTAATTCGGGCAAAAGTGCATCCCAGTTCTCTCCAAGCCCTATTGCTTTTAATAGTCTCAGTAGAGTGCTGAACGAAATATCGGTCATATTCCCGGACTCGAACCTATAGAGTGTGGTCATGCCGATAGAGGCCGCTTCAGAAACCTCCTTACGGGTCATGCGCAGCCGCAATCTGTAATCTCGAAACCTCATGCCGAGATTCATGATTACATCAGGTGTAGATAATGATTTGTTTGTAAGTGTCACCATAATGATAATTATATCTTATATACAGATATAACATTCCGTAGAATGATATTTACAAAGTTAGACATAAAATCTCGTACGACCAAATTTATTGCTAATTATTGCGAATTTCGGATTGATGGAAAGTAGGGTTTGACAGTAGGGTTTGATAGTATATTATGTCTGACATTATATTATGTAAGAAAGTCATTTACATTCACTAAAAAAATCGTATATTTGCAGAAATTTAACGGTGCGATTATGGAAATACCAGCTTCAAATAACAACAAACAAACATCAGTAATCTCTTGGATTGGTTTTGGATTAGCCATTACAGTATTCCTCATTATATGGTTTGTAAATATTCTTGCGTTCAATTGGATGGGCGAAGATGCAAAGTCAATTGTAGCCTTATATATGCTTGTTGTTTTTGTAGATGGGATACTTGGCATGATGGCATTAGCTTTTTCCATTATAGGTTTATCGTTAGCTATAAAAAACAATACTCCACGATGGATAGGTACTACCGGTATTATAATTTGCGTCCTTAGTATTCTAAGTTTCTTCGTCCCTGTCGTAAGTGCCGGGATGATAAAAAACAGAACAATCAAGATTGAAACACCTGAATCCATAAGAGTATCGGATGAGAATATTCCAGAAGATATTACGATTCAAATATTTAGTCTTGGTCGGATCCGATGCATAAATAATAAAGACTCGTCAAATACCGTAGTCGGAAATATGAACACGTCAGATTACGACTTTGAGAAACAATTGGCTGATTGGATAAAAATGAATAAAGTGGATTCCTCGACTGGCATTATAGTAAATTCCACAAACGATGCGGACTATTCAGATATAACTAAAGTCATAGACATTCTGAATAAGAGTGGAATTTCCAAATTTAAGTTGTCAAGTAGCCTGACTACATCGGATTATTATAGAAGAAAAAAGAGCCTTCCTATTAGGGAAAACTCTGTATAGTGGAAAGGATTAGAGAGTAATATTATAAGGGACACGTGTTTATCTCCCACTCGGTCGATTGGCTAAAGGTTGTAGGGGCCTATCAAGTAGTCGAGAATGAATAGTCCGCGTCTGAAGTCTCATGTCGGCAGTAGTGAACGAGGTCTCCATTCGTGCTTTCGGGACTATGCTTTATTGAGTATGTCCAAGTTGATGTAGCTATGTGCCGGATTTCTATTTCCTGCAGATCTTCCTCATTTTATTCCATGACGGAAGTCCGCGCACAAGGTGAATGATGGCGGTGATGCTCATGGCGATGCCAAACCCATAGTGCCACAATCCGAGATGAGGAATCTTGATTGGCGTAAGCAATTTGACCGTTCCTGTAAGCAGCGTGGCTATGAACAGGATAATCAAGAGCCACGTGTCGACGTAGAACCATCTGAATTTCTTCTTCAGGGCGTCCAGCATTTTCTGGAACTGTGCCCAATGGATAATCAGAAGTGCCGTCATGGCATATCCGAATATCCAGTGAACGGTTTTTAATACACCACGTGGCTGGACAATTATTTCGTGACTTTTCAGATGTAGAATAATGCCGGTAACAAGTGTTACAGCAAAGGTAATGACTAATGCGATGCCGATGTTTGCTTTTGATTTCATAATTAAAAATTTTAGGATCTATTTAACAGGCACTCTATTTTGTTGACGCGCCTCGGCACTACAACGTTCTTCCTGAGAGTCTCGGCCAGATTTGATGCTGAATGTCATTTCCCGATGCAGTGTGTAGAACATCTTGTCGCTCAACGGATTGCGAATCTTCGGATACATAAGCCCGAAAATGCTCCGTTTTTACCTTCTGAAAATCGCTTTTTCCTGCCCTCCCGGACCTATGTTTTCGTATCGGCAAATGCCCTCAGGTCATTCGCGAGTGGGCTTGAAGCGAACGTCGGCCAAAAGCCGGTGCGCGGCGGCGAAGCCATCAAAACTCACCGCAAAGTTAGCGATTTTCAGGGAAATATCCTAATTCGATTTGGTCATCTCAAAGATTATTTATAACTTTGTCACCGTGGTAATAATTACTGCAGTGATAAAATATGAAGTTCTATAATCGCACTAAGGAAATAGAGGAGTTAAATCGGATACAAGGGCGAGCCTTTGAATCCCGGTCGAGAATGACAGTGATAACCGGTCGGCGTCGCATCGGTAAGACATCACTTGCTCTGCATGCCACACAAGGCGAGTATCCTACGGTATATCTTTTTGTCAGTCGTAAAAACGAGGCTGCTTTGTGCGAAGAGTTTGCCGGACTTATTTCGACTGCTCTCAACTGTTATGTGCCGGCGGAGATAAAGACTTTCAAGTCGCTGTTCCAGATAATGATGGAATTGGCGAAGACTCGCAAGTTTAATCTGATTATTGATGAGTTTCAGGAATTTTTCAATGTCAATCCATCGGTATTCAGCGATATGCAGAATATCTGGGATACATACCGCAACGAGACACACGTGAATCTTCTGCTAATGGGTTCGGTATATTCAATGATGCACAAGATTTTTGAAAGTTACCATGAACCGTTGTTTGGCAGGGCGGATGCCACCATACATCTGTCCGGTTTCGGAACGGCAACCATGAAGGAGATTATGCGCGATTTCCGTCCGGACTACGCCAATGATGAGCTGCTGGCTTTTTACTGCATAACCGGAGGCGTACCGAAGTATATAGAACTCTTGTGCGAGGACACTGATTTGTCGATTGACGGGATGTTCAACTATGTAGTCAGAGAGAACTCTCCCTTTATAGATGAAGGGCGCAACCTGCTGATAGAAGAATTCGGCAAGGATTACGGGTTATATTTCTCAGTGCTCAGCTGCATCGCATCCGGTACGAACACTCAGGGCGCGATTGAAAGCGCGTTGGGCGGTGTGACAGTGGCAGGCCATCTCAAGCGGTTGATTGAGGATTATTCACTAATCAAGCGTGTTCGTCCTATCATGTCGAAACCACGCTCTCAGAATGTGCAATATGAGATAACCGATAATTTCCTTAAATTCTGGTTCAACTATTTCGACCGCAATCAGACTTTGGTTGAAATGGGCAATTATGACCGTCTTCGTGAAATCGTGATGTCAGATTATCCGACTTATTCGGGTCATATCCTTGAAAAATACTTCCGGCTCAAAATGATGGAAAGCCACGAATATATGAATATCGGCTCGTGGTGGGAACGCAAAAAGGGGAAGGAAGCTAACGAAATAGATATAGTTGGCATCAAGGTAGATGACAAGACCGCTGTGGTCGCCGAAGTAAAACGCCAGCAACGTAACTACGACCATAAGGCATTTATGGAGAAGGTAGAGCGTATCAAGTCATGCCTCCTCATGAAATATGATGTCGAGACCAAGCTATTGACTTTGGAGGATATGTGATGAGGATTCAATATTGCTCCGATCTGCACATGGAATTCCATGAGAACATGCGCTTCATGAAGTCACTGCCGCTTGAACCGGTCGGCGATGTGATTATCATAGCCGGGGATGTAGGGTATCTTGTTGATACAACCATTCCTCATCTCAGGTTCTGGAAATGGGCGTCTGAAAACTATCGTCAGGTTCTGATGATAGCGGGCAACCATGAGTTTTATAACAACGGTGATATAGCAGCGCAGGGCGATAGTTGGCAAAAGATGTTCCTGCCGAATGTCGGTTATTACCATAATAAGGTGGTGCGCATTGACAATGTCGATTTCATTCTTTCAACGCTATGGTCGAGAATACCCGTTGTTGATGAGTTTGCAATACAGAATGGCATGAACGATTACTCGCAGATTCTCTACAACAAACGTCGCCTGATTCCTCAAAACATTAACGATGAGTTTGAAAAGAACTTCGCTTTCATCCAAAGGGCAGTCGATGAGAGCGATGCGGAGAAAATAGTTGTCGTAACCCATCATCTTCCAACGTTCTCAGCACTCGAACAAAGACACGCAGGTGACGTACTGAATGCTGCATATGCCACTGAACTTGGAAATTACATAGCTGACAGTCGAATCGAAGCATGGATTTACGGCCATTCCCATCATTCCACCGACATGATGACTGGTAACACTCACCTTGTCAGTAATCCACTCGGTTACGTCTTCTGCGGCGAAAACGCCAACTTCAATGACTCCGCCGTGATAGAAGTCTGATATGTTGGACAATTCTTGTATTTCCCCACTCACCATTCATGTTCTGAAAGTTTTGGTATGATATATTAGACTTTTTATTCCCTCGTGAAAATTTATTTGGTGGATTTGTGAAAAAGTATTAACTTTGCGCCCACAAAATCTGAAACAAATGGCAAGACAGCATTGCAACATACTAATCATCAAAGGTATTCAGAGCTTAAAAGGCTTTGAACGCAATGCTTTTGTGCTGATGCCGTCAACAACAGGCACATCATATTGCGGAGCTGTCCGACCGGTTTGTTTCAGTAATTCCATTGATAAAAGTTAGTATATAAACACAGACTACTGAGATATAACGACTGTCGGAAAGTTCTTACCAAGCTTCCCGACAGTCGTTTTTTTGTGTCCAAACCGATATAACCTTCTCCATCGCGATTAGCTGCGGACACATATTTCAATAATCGCGCCGTAAGACGCATAACTCGAATGAAAATGAGATTTAATGATCAAAAGAAATTATATCGCCAGAATGCTCTGACTCAGTCAGACATTCTCTACCTCCCCGACAGTCGCGGTCTTGACGTGACTGCCGTTTCAGGAAAGTGTGCTGATATCATACGCAGAATACACAAAGCGATGAGTCGTCTGGCTCCTATGGGTGACGACGAGAGGAGAAGTCTTTGGTTTGAGGTCAAGGGTAAGAGGTGGGACTGGTATAGATTGTCGGTATCAACATATAAGGATCGCCACTATCTGTATATCACCGGAGCCACTTATGACCATCATGTATTTTGCGACAAGGAAGATTATAATTCCCGCCAATGTTTCTATGAGGATGAACTCGTCGGAATATTCTCAAAAATCGAGAACTATATTGTCGGACTCGTTGATAACATCTTGTCTGCGTCCGAACAATATAATGCGTATGTCGAGAAATATTTGAGTTACTACCGGAGAGAAGGGTTGATAAAGAGGTCTGTCCTGAACTCTTTGATTCCTGACAATAGCTTTGACGGAATCGATATACCTCGGGTAATCGACATATATGAGAATCAGGTCGAGCCTACGCAGTTTCCCGAGATGACTCTCAGACGTTATATGCACTATTGGCGTATAGCATACGAAGCTGTATATGGCAAGATGTCTGGAGATGATATCGAAGTCTTCCGGCATTCAAGCAAAGGATATGAGGCAAGAGAATATAATCTTGATTCGGAGGAGGATTTCAGAAGATGGAAGTCCGATGTCTCATCTTATCACGGCTTTGATGTGGTGTATGCAAGAGTTCACTTGTACCCTACATATACCAATGGCCAATGGCATTTTTATGTCGGCACCGGCAGTTATTGGAATCTTGATGATTGCTTCCGGGCTGTCGTAGGATTGTCTGATGCCGGAATCTCTGTTGAATTGGGAGAAGTCGAGCATATTCTTGGAATCTTGAAGGAAACCGACTATGTAGAGATTACCCCTTATGCGTATCGATATATGCAGGGCGATGACATCGGTAGCCAGATGAAACTTCCTTATGCTGATGAAGTAGGCAAGGATGTTATAAAGGAAATAATCGCAAACACTAAATGGAATAAGCTTGAGAAGGCAAGACCTCTCGCTTAACAACTTAACAATAAGGAAAAATGAAAATTCAATATGCATCTGACCTCCACTTGGAGTTTCATGAAAACAGCCGTTGGCTGAAAGAGAATCCGCTGATAGCTGTCGGCGATGTTCTGATATTAGCCGGTGACATCGGCTATCTCGGTGATGACAACTATGGGCATCATTCCTTCTGGAACTGGTGTGCGGAGTCTTTCCGTCAGACTATCGTAATTCCCGGAAATCATGAGCTATACAAAAGCTTTGACATTAACGCCCTTCACGAAGGCTGGCAGCAAGAAATCCGTGCTAATGTCAAAGCCTGCTATAACAGCGTGATTTCGTTGGCTCCGAGCATTGACCTCATAGCATCGACTCTTTGGGCAAAGATTCATCCTTATGATGAGTATCAGATTGAACGCGGAGTGACTGACTTCCACCGTATCCGAAACGGACAGTTCCGTCTCTCCGCCCAGCGTTTCAATCAGGAGCATGAGCGTTGCCGTGAGTTCATCGAGAGAAGTGTGGCGAAGAGTCAGGCTAAACACATCATAGTCGCCACCCATCATGTGCCGTCGTTTGAACTTATGGCAGACGAGTTCAAGGGTAGCCCTATAAACGGGGCCTTCACCTCTGAACTTGGCGACTTCATTGCCAACAGTCGTATCGAATATTGGATATACGGCCATTCGCACCGAAATATAAACAAAACCATCGGCAATACCCGGTGTATTTGCAACCAGCTTGGTTACACCTTTCATGGTGAACAGGCTGATTTCCGCCGGGATGCTGTAATAGAAATAAATGACAATGAACTACAAGTTTGACGGTGACCGGTTGTTCTTCACTTCCGACACCCATTTCAATCATACAAACATACTGCAATATTGCAATCGTCCGTTCAAGACTGTAGACCAGATGAACGAAACCATCATCACTAACTGGAACAATGTGGTTGGGCCTGATGATGTAATCTTCCATCTCGGAGACTTCTGTCTCGGTGGAGCTGAAGAGTGGAATAAGATTCTCGACCGTCTAAATGGCAGAATCTACCTCGTTCTCGGTAATCATGACCTTAAGAATATCCGACAAGGATTCATAGACAGGTTCGAGCATGTTGCAATGTCGATGTGCATTCAGGTTGGCAAAAAGAAAATCTACCTGAATCACTTTCCTTATCTGTGCTTTGATGGCGGCTATCATAACGATGTGTGGCAACTGTTCGGCCACGTCCATACCCGTCCATCGAACACCGGGATTGACGCCGGACGCCTTCAGTACCTCTTCCCGACACAACTTGATGTCGGGGTAGACAACAATAACTTCACGCCCCTGTCTTTCGATGAGGTACGACACAAGATTCAAAGGCAGATCGAATCGAACTAAGTATTTACCTTCTCGACGGCGTCTTGTCTGCTAACGAGACGCCGTCGTCTTTCTGTTTATAAAGTTTTGGACTATGCTCTTTAATCGTAAGCATTAACTGTGGATTCTGAAATATGAAGCGTCTACATCATTTCAGAATGAGTAATCTCCGGATTGTTTTGAATGGCCGCATAGACTTTTTGCAGAGATTTCTTTAGTCCCGTTACAGTGTCATTACTGGTACTTATAATGTCATTTACAGTGTTATATTGAGTATTTACAGTGCCATTCCCTTGATATTGCGAAACTCGGCGATTGAGATTGGCGATATGTCCTTTAGTTTTGTGGAATAGCACGGTATTTCTGCTCAGGACTTTTGGGAGATTCCTTGTCATAAGGCTCCAAAAGACCGTCAACTATCATTCGAGGTATTATCTTGCCTTTAATGTGGGAAACACTTAATCCCGTTTTATCAGCCAGTTCTTTGGTTTCAGTCCAGTCTTGACATAACTCGACAATAACCTTACTTGAATCTTGATATGGAACTTTCTTCTTGTTGGAAATCAGTTCTCTAAGTTTATTTAGCCCGATGCTTGTTCCATTACTTGTTCCATTACTTGCTCCATATTTGCTCCATTACTTGTCCCATTGCTTGTTCAAGACTATCTTCTTTACTGTCTCCATTACTATCTTCTTTACTGTGACATCTCGATCTCCCTACTAAAAATATATTTTCTCCCCACATTTTATCTATTTTCTTCCCACCGTTGCAATCACAGACGATAGGAAGAAACGCATAATCGTTATTTCGCGTTACTATGCCGATAATGTTACTTGATGATATGTATTATTTCACTCGACACTCTGATTCCTGACCTACTCTCAATTACTGTGGAGTGGGGCACGATGGAGTAGATGTAGAACTTCTGATAGACCACCTGATCCTCGACTCCCGAATCCAAATAAGCCATCAAAACCTTCGCTGCCTGTATGTCAAGATTCTGAGCCATAATTTATTACCCATTTGGCGTTATTTTTGGCACCGATGCGTGTCAGCAATCCTTTCTCTTTGAGCGCGCGGATTATGCGGTCGATTGTACTTTTGGAGAGGCGGGTGTTGGCTGCTATGGCTGTAATGGATATGTTTGGATTGTCCTTAATCTGTCGTATCACCGCCATTTCTTTCAGCGAAAGGAGTGCGGATAACGATGTTCCCACAACGTCATTTTGACGTTTAGAGGCGTCGCTTTGAGGTTTAGCTTCATCTCAACGAATGTGCAAAGTGCGGTTGCGGAGATCTTCCGGAATACCGAACACTGCGAAATTCATAAATCGCTCTAATGGCTCGAATGTCCGGTGAACGCCTTTAGGGATATTCTCATACTGCGAACGGACGAGAGCATTGCGGAAGAACCAAGAGTGCTTTTCAAAACTCTCATTCTTCACCTCGAAGCCGAAACTTCTGAGATACTTGATAAGGAATACCGCAGTTGTGCGTGTATTACCTTCGCCAAAAGCGTGAATCTGCCAGATGCCTGAAATGAATCGCACGATATGTCTGATAGCGTCCGCAGAAGACACGGTGCTGTAATCAAATTTCCTTTCCTCGCCGAAATCATAATTCAGAAGTTCCGACAAAGAGTCCGCACTGCCATGGCAGATTGTATAGCCGTCAAGAATCCATTGACTTTTGGTGATATTATAGGTGCGGAACTGTCCGGCATGAGGCAGAACGTCTTTGAAAAGAAAACCATGTATACGCGACAACTCCATAGGGGAGAATATAAAAGCCTTTTCCGCCAAAAGAAGATTGATTCGGTCTGCCACTCGGTCTGCCTCAAAGGTTCCGTCGGCCTCTGCTTTCTCTCGAACCGATTTCTGACTATAATACTCCTCAAGTCGCTTGCCGACATCCTCGCTCGAAATCTTGCCCTCGATATTGGCTTTAGCCTGTTCGAGCAGAAACTCCGACGGCTTCAACCGGTCAACATCCTGCAAACCGATAGCCATCGACCAGTTGCGCGCACGTTCCTCCATTCCCGGTTACCCGGAAGCAAGATAATGCTCAAACTCCTTATATCTGTCTTCGTATGGCATAACTCGTGAATACTACTATCGTTAAAGTGAAAAATAATATTCTTTTAGGCGTTTGGTAATGAGAGTTCTTCTTTGAGAAAGAAAGTCGGAATAATCAGCAAGAGTCATTTCAGAAGTGTCCATTGGAATACAATTCTCTTCCATATTCTTATGCAAGTCTGCGATATTTGTTATACCTCCATACTTACATTCTTCGCCATTGCATTGTTGGTTTACAACATAACTAAGATAGTCCGAAGGCGCCTTCTTACCAATCTTTATGTTTATCTCAGATTGAACATAGGAATAATTGGCAACTTGATTGTATTGACTACGTGAGAATCCGTTGTCCTTAAGATACTGACGGGGGAAGATATGATGTACATCTCCTCGTTGTTCAATCAGGTCTTTTACCGTTATGTCAGTTGATAGGAACCCACGCACTCCCATTTTGCACTGTGATGCAAGGAACACATTGAACACTGGACTACTTGCCACAGATGTATCAAGTCGTTGAAGCAACTCGACATCCCAAAATGCATCAGACAATCGTGCGTTTTCAACATCTTTGAGAAAATCTTCAAACGGGCGTAAGTCTGTTTGCTTGATATCATAGTCGAACTGAGATTCCGGACTGCTGCTATATCGCCCCGTGAGAAATGCCATCACAATCCAACGGCGTACATATTTCTCAATCTTATCAGGAGCGTACTTCTGAGCTCGTAGTTTTAGGTAAAGAATGTAGCCAAAGTTGAGAACGTTTTGGGAACGAATGAGTTTCGTATGGCAAAATCCTGCAGAGCGGACTATCATGATGAAACGCTTGAAGTTTGTTTCATTAATAAAGTCCATCACTCCGGCTTTAAGCTCACGGTAAGAGCTCTCCTCTATGCTTTGCTCAAAACCGCGTGTCTCGAAGTTTCTACCTGAGAGTAAACTCACAAGGTCGCTCATTTTACCTCTGTTGAACTTATATGTAAAGGCAACACGCAGGATGTCAACATACGAGGGATCATATATATCATCGTTCTCGTTGCGTAACCAACTTATCGGCTGGAAATATTCCGAATTGACAAATTCCGTATCGTTCTCCTTCAGTTTACCATAAAACTCAGGCTTTACAGCCAGATGGCTGAAATGGTCGATACACTTTCTAAGAAGATTTCCTCCATACGATTCATTGGCTGCAATTTTAGACATTACGAAGTCTGCTTGACTCAATGGCACTCCCTGACTGTTGATGCGGATGAAAATTTCTGTTACCGCGTCTATATCAAGATTCCCTGCGAGTTGAATCACTCCGACCTCTTTCTTTTTAATATCTTTCAACCCTTCAAGAATATCCTCAAAACGGTCTTCGCTCATATCAGGGTTCTGCTCGCAATAAGAGTCGCGTAATTCTCTCAATCTTTGTTGACCACTAAGATAAGGGGCTATGTCGGCTATCCAAGTCACATCTTTCTCAATAGCCGGATTGCTTACCTCAAACTTCTCTTCTTTTGGATTAAAGGCAATCTTAATGCGGACATCTTCATAATCAGTATTTTTTACGGTATGCCCAAGTATTGCTGCTGTTAACGCAGTTACACGTTGTTGTCCGTCGATTAGAATCTTCTTACCGGTCGAGGTCGTGCCATCTTTTAGTTTCACATCCGGATTCTGCCAAGTAACGATATAACCGATTGGATAACCCTGATAAAGGCTGTCTATGAGGTCGCGCACTTTTGCGCCATCCCAAACGAATGGACGCTGAATCTCCGGTATAGCAATTTCCTTGTTATCAACATAATTAAGTAATGCTGAAACGAGGTAATGGTTTACTTGATATTTCTGTTCGATATCCATATTTCAAATGTTTAAGTTTACACCATATAGATTCTCAACGTAGGAATCTAAATCGGCTTGACTAAGATTTAATATGATATCTTCTTCTGTTTCTGTAAGCTTGGGAATACCAAATTTTTTTACATAGTTTTTTGCTAAAGCAAAATAGTTTCCTCCATATGGTTTGCTAGTATGTTTGATATAGTACCAAAATACAGAAGATTGTAAGATACGGCGCAGAACTTTAAGTTTGCGAGTTGAATCTCCAACAACTGCATATCCATTGTAAAATAATAAAGATTCATCTTCCGTCAAAACAAAGTAGGGCTTATCTGCGAGATAAGGGAAGAGTAGTTTCTTGCCGATTATATTTAATGCTTGTGTACGCCCGAAAGCATACCATGAGGCATATGTTCGCGATTCCTTGTCTCGTTTTTTTAGAATCTCATAATTCTTACGCAAGTATTCCAGAGTATGTGGATATTTGAGTTCCATTTCATCTTCACCAATAAGCACAGGCTTTCCTTTAGTATCCAATATATATGGAAAAATGATATATTCTAAATTTCCATCTATATCGGAATCGGTTTTTAATATATTTGGCTTGACGGCTTTCCGACAGATGCCCTTTTCTATTTTATACTCAATCCCTTTGTGTTCAAGAATAAAATATTTCTTTGTTTCTCGCATGGGAGTAAACAAATATACATCATTCTTTAATGTAGCAAATCCATTTTTTATATCAAAGAGTTCTCCCAACGGACTTCCAGTTGATTCAATCTTTCTAATTATATTAGATGTAGTTGTATTGCACAATGTCCATCCTGTAAAGTTATTTAAATTCTCATACTCAAGGTAAATGAAATCTGTTTGACAAATTTGATCCAGGTCGTGACTATTCTTTTTGCAATAAGAGATGTTTCCTTCTGCTTTTGAGATTAGGCAAATGCAGGTATAAGTTGAACGTCCTTTAAAAACTTGTTCGGAACCAAAATCTACCATTTGTAGATTATAACGATGCTCAGACATGTAAGCTCTAAAGGCTCTTCCGTTTAGACTCCTATAGAAATTATTTACCGTAATGTAACCAAGTGCTCCCCCGGGTTTTAATGCTTCTATTGCGAGCTGGAAGAAAGGTAAATACAAATCGGTTTTACCTGTTGAGGCTACAGACCAGTTGCATAATAACTGTTTGTTCTCCTCCGAAATTTTTGAGGAACTAACATAGGGCGGATTCCCGATTATAATATCGAGACCTTGGTTTTGTGCAATCTCATCGATTAAGCAAATATTAAAATCCAACGAGTTTGCTTGATATAGATTCGGCTGGGCAACGATATCTTCATTATAAGATAGGCAAAGCAAGTTTAGTATAATTCTCGTTCTGTCTATACTATAGGAAGCGATATCAACGCCATAAAAGTTTGAAATTATTTTGTGTATTGGATTTCCTGTTTTTTTATGTATATAAAGTGCGGCTGTAATAAAAAAGCCGCCACATCCACATGAAAGGTCTCCAATTTTAATCTTCGTAAGTTCAAAATCTGAATATTTTTTTAAGGTTTCTTTAACTATATATTCTCGTATGTATAGAGGAGTATATACAGCTCCATTAACCTCTTTTTCGGCAGGAGAAATAACGAATTCAAATAGTTCAAGAATATCTTCAATTGATAGTGTTACATTATATCTTTTAAGAACGTTAATAAAGTCTATAAAATAGATGTTTTGATTATCTATATAATCTGATAGGAAACCAGTATTTAAGATGTCGATGTCTATGTTATGTTGACGTAGAAAGGTCATGATAATAAGTCGATCAACGAATTGACTATCCTTACCATCACAACATTTTTTGAAATATGTCAATATTTGTCTGTTCAGCATAGATGAGGGCATAATAGATTGCTATTTTTCCATTGGAGTTGACTGTCATCACAATCCCAATGAGACGCAATATTCAAAAAATATGGCTTTAGAATCTTATTTTTTGCTTGATTATATAAACGGCTAAATAATGGGTCCTTGAGATATTCTTCGAATACCCCCTTATAATGGAAATTCGTCAAATAAAAGCCTATTCCGAGTACAATATCCATTGGGTAATGAACTATTCTTGGGCTATCCAAATACACAAGTTGTCCCCAATTAAAATCGGTATTTGATTTTCCTAAAAGACTGCAACCGTTAGAATATTGCAAGTGATATAACGGATGATGTTCGTCTGAATCATCTCCACTATCTTTGTCAACATGCCAACAGATAGAATAATTGATGTTATCTTTTTCGCCAAAAATTATTGCAGCAAAATTATATGATATAAAAGGATCCTCAAGTTGATTCCAATGCTCCACATTACATTTCACATTACAATCAATTCGAACCCTTAAAGTTTTTATTCCGGATGGTTCTATATGTTTGTTTATACCTAATGGTAACACAAGATTTGTGATGTTATATCCCCACGTTGGATTTCCATCCTTTAGTTCTGCTTCTTTCATTAATCTATTGGCTGCCAACCTTAACGGCTCCAATGCCTGAGTCGCATTGTTTAATTTCCTCTGAAGAAAACTATGGAGTCGAGACAGTTCTTCCGCTCGTTGTATCTTAAAGGTCCTAATTTGTGAAACATTCATTTTTTTAGATCTTCTCGATTAATTTTGAAACGATTCAGTTCTGACTCCTTTATAGTAATTTTATCGTGATAGGTGTCCTTTGCAATGCCCAAAAATGAAATATATTTAGGGTCTTGCCACGGCCTAAGTTCATATGACTCATATACTTCGTAACCTTCCATTGAATCCAATGGTTTCTTTGTAGCTTCACAGATAGTATCAAAATATGAACTACTTGCAAATTTTAATGGTGTAGCTGGTTTAATACCGCTAAGGCCATAACTTTTAACTATGATTTTCACACGTTCCTCTGCGTTTAATGACACCCAAGATGCTCCTCCTGATATTGTTTGGAAAAGATTATTTAAGCGATGACTCCAAAACCTCTGCCATCCGCTGGCAAAGACACCTGCATATCGCAAAGATGGCTTTAGGATTTCAAGCAACTTGAACCATTCAGGTGATTGATCAATGTCAATACCTAATCTGGCGGCCAATGTCTTTTCTTTAATTAATATACCAGGGTGTTGTAGTATATCTTTAATAATAAACTGAGCATATTCGTGCGGCGCGTGTTCCTTTCCTGATATAAATCTGTCGAAAATACGAGAATCGAAATCCCGAATTTCCTCATTAGGCAGATTGAGAATGGTTGAAAGATCTCCATCGACAAGAATAGGATATCCTTTCACTAGGGAACACATTTTAGCTCTCACTTTCTCCCATTTAATATCCTGACCTTTTACAAACTTATAATCATATAAATCATGGGATACTTTATCGGCATTGTATGTACGTTTTAGTTTCTCATCAGTAGAACATAGTATAATTGGAAGACTTTGCAAACTCTTATCTGATGCTAAGCTTCGTATATGTTGTGCAACGGGAGCGGCTGTAAAATTAAGTCTATTCTCCCCCTCACCGTTGAGGCAGAGATCAATCAAGATTCCATTTACATTATTATCTGAAACAGACAGGCGTATTTTATCCGTTAACGAGTCGAAGGTCTCACCATGAGATAGATTTAATAATTCAACACAGACCTTTTGGGTATCATTGAGCCCATGAATCAATGAAGTGATTGAATCATCTTTCTCATCATCAATATAAATATAATGCGGAATGCTCATATCGCTTTTATTGTAGTTTGGGAATTTCTATTCTAAATGTAGTTTTATATCCAGGAGTAGGGCTTTCTTTAAGACGAATAGATCCATTATAACTAGATAATATATCTGATATTATTTTTAGACCTAACCCCGTCCCTGTATGTACATCTATATCTGAACTATTTTGTGAAGCGACACCAGTTGTAGTAACAAAAGCATCGAATATTCTATCTTTTATAGTTGGATCTACTCCACATCCATTATCAGAGAAATCAATAAATATGTTTGAATCATTCTCCCCACATTCAATCTTGATTTGACCGGAATTCAGACCACTTTTCCTAATTGCTTTTTTAGAGTTAGTATACAAATTAAATAGAATGGAAGCCCATTCTGAAGGATGCATAGGTATTGTTGTCATATCCGATAGCAGAATGACATCATCATCTAAATTGGTATTTATCTTAATATGAGCTTTTAATGCATTTCGCTCGATGATATTTAAAAACGTATTTATTCGTTCTTTAATATGGATCGGCTCAAGATCTCTACTTACATTTCTAGATATACTTTTGTCGAAATAGAGAGTATAACTAGAAAAAGCATCTACATTGTTTTTTAACAGAGATATTCGCTCATTTGCTTCTTTATTATCTGTTAATAAATCGTTTAGGTATAATATTTCAGCATCAAATCCTGGAAGGTAATTTTTAATTTCATGTACGAATTCCCCAATAACTAAACCTAGAGCAGCAAAAATCCGCAACATATTATTTTCATCAATCAAAGCCTGCGTTTCAGAAGAATCTTCATCTAGACCTTCTGATATTTTCTGAAATATATTGCGATACTGCTGCTGTCTATCATTATCTGAGGTTTGTTCAGAATCTTGTGTAGACTCTGAGTCTGTTAATCTTTTTAGATCCTCTAACCCTTCTTTAATTTTCTCCTTGCCTCGTTTAGACCAGTTTTTCTGGTTCGCAGTTTGTTTTTTTTCACGGATAGCTGCAATTTCAAGTCCAGCTGCAATTATAGCTCGATATAGGAAATCAGTCATTTCCAGATAGGCCTCATTTTCTACAAGCCCTTCTCGACTTGACGTTTCTTCAAATAAATATGTAGACACATCTCCAATCTCTACAAATCCAAAAAAACTTTGATTCTGATGAGGAAAGATATATGTACGTCTTCGAACAGATTCATCTAATCCAATCCAGTCATTTCCATTTTCGCCATAAGGAGGCACTCTAAAACCATTACGATACAGCTTGATTCCTCCGGATTCATTCCCTAATCTCTTTACATACGAGAATATAGATTTTGGAATAAGGTCGGAATCGTAAATAAAATAATACGTTTTGAAATAAATGTCATGAATGTGAGAAAATTTAGAGGAGTGATTATCTCTATCTTTACCAATTGGTTGATATACTGAATTTGTAACATCCAGTTTAGAACTTGTCATACGCCAAAAACCATTGCCGTTATGATCAATATAGCCCTCGATCACTGCCAATGCATGATTATAGAATGCACTATGTTCATCAATTATGCAGTTATTTTCTGAGATAAAATCGCGGTAAAGATTTGCTTTGAATCCAGGATCATTACGTTCGTTATCCCATTTTTTTCTTTCTGAAGATAGCGGCTCTGGAATAAGTAGATTTTCTGTATATTTATATGCTCGTTTGATTGCAGCATCAGTCCAACTATCATTTAAGGAATCGATAATAAGTATCGTTCCATTTTGCTTAGTTTTCTGTATAAAGTCAATAGAAAAAGAAATATCTGTCAAATTCCTATCAGATATGAATTCATCCCATTTAATAAATGCTCGAATCGCTAAATCTACATTCTCAGTCTGCGTTATAATAGTCAACTCTCGACCAAGACGCTGAGTTGAAAATCGACCAATTCCTTTACGTCCAGCTTTACGACGTTTGTATTTATTAGATATTGGATTGTGAATTTTGTCTGAAGATGATATTCTCATAAATCCATTTATGAGCTCTTCATAAGACATTCCGACACCATCATCCTCAATTATTAAAGTGCCACCAGGTTTCAATGCGTTTTTAAATACCAAATCAACTTTTGTTGCATCGGCATCGTATGCATTTTTAATTAGTTCAGATATCGCAGTTTCTCCTTTGCCAACAAGTTCTTTCCCAAGTCTATTTATTAGTCCGGCATCAACACTAAAGCGCACATGTTCATTATCCAACTGAGCAAGCTCATTGGATAACGCTAATATTGCAGAATAATCAGGTTTTTCGGCCTTAAGTAATTCTGCAAGCTCTTCTTTTATTTCTTGCTCTGCCCTCATAGCTGTTCTTTTAGTGCGATTATTGTTTCGTCGCCACAGATGTTGCGGATTTTCATACGGAGAGGTTTGGTGTCAGCATGGATTGTACCATCCCAGAAATCGGAGGTTTTGCGACCGTTGATTATAACGGTGCTGTCTTTTTCGATTTTAATCTCCGAATCGCTGTGCCATCTAGCTTTTTCTTCGGCCATGGTGCAGTCGAGCGAAACCATTTCTATGGCTTCAAGACCCTCAAGACTAAGTTCGATTGGCACGAACTTTTTCTTTGAGTTAGCCATCGCTTTTTGGTTGAATTCAGTTATCTTATGGCTGACGCGGTCACTGTAAAATCGTGTGATAGCAATGGTGAAAACATCAACCATTTTGGTTGAGTCTTCACTTATTGTATATTCGACATCGTCTTGAAGAATCACGTTATCGAGCAATTCTTTAAGGTCTCGAAGCTCAATCTCTATCACGGTGTCGTTGTTATCCTTGATGAAGTCTTCAAGTTCTTGATGGTCAATAATATCAATATAATAGATGATGACGCGTTTTATTGTTGGGGGCAACTGCGGCATCGCATCATTGATGATACGGTTGAGCGTGACAATATCGAGAACTCTTGATGAAGAATCCATCAAATCAGGTACATATACCGGGGATGAGCCGTATGTAGTGTCCATAATGCTTCCAATCCACATTGAGCCGATTGTCGGGTCAACTCTCAAGCCTGGTATGATGCGGGTAATTGCATCTTTTGTTTGAATAGGATTACGGTAGAGTGTAACACCATCCTGCACTTTCTTGACAGCAAAACTTGCCCCGTTTGATTTCAGGCGGTCTCGTGCGGTTTGAATGCTGTTAATGTTTATATCAGTATGTATGAATTTACGATTCAATTTGTTTGCAACGGCGGCTGTGACACCGCTTCCTCCAAAGAAGTCGGCTACCACCATCCCCTCATTGCTGCTTGCTTTGATGACGCGTTCAAGCAATGCCTCTGGTTTTTGAGTGGCATAGCCTTCTTTTTCTTTAGCCTGAGAGTTTATTGGTTTAATGTCTAACCACATAGCTTGAGAAGGCATGCCTGGTAGTTCATCTAAATATACTTTAGATCGAATACCTCCATTTTTTGTAAAGTGAAGCCGTCCTTCTTCATCCATCTTTTTCATTGTTTCAATGGGCATTCGCCACAATGAACGGCAACCTTTATATGTATAATCATAACCACCTCCACTTAACCCTTTTGCTGTAAGATTGCCACTTTCCCATTTTCGCCCATTTTCGTCTGTTTGAGTAAATCTGGCAATATATGACTCATCATAGGGCTGAAATATTGTGTTAAAATTATAATCATTCTGTGACTTAGTATAAAAATAGATACAATCAAAGTTGTTACCATAAAACTCAGCATCACTATGTGCGGTTGAGCGTTTCCAGATAATTTCATTTCTGAAGTTGTCCTCTCCAAAAATCTCGTCAAGAAGAATTTTTACATAGTGACCTATATGGTAGTCAAGATGCACATATATAGAGGCATTTTCACTCATGACTGAACGGATTGCCATAAGATTCTCATACATCCAGTTAAGATATTTCTCTTTATCCCAGATGTCACCATACATTTTTTCTTCAAATGCCTTAAGCTCATCATCCTCAAGTTCCTGTTCCGCCTGTTTAATGGCCTTTGCGATAAGCGGATTCCGTCGAATATAAACTTTCTTGGCATAATCGGCACCACTTGCAAAAGGTGGGTCGATGTAAACCAAATCAACCTTTATTCCCTGCTCTTTAAGATAGGCACATGCTGAAATACATTCACCATGTATTATCATATTGTCAGAGTTATCGTCTCCGACATGTTCCGTCTCAGTTACCTCATAAAGCGGCATTCCTCGAAGTATGCGCTCGGTTACCTTATCGCTCTCTCGGTATTTGAGAATACGTTGAGTGCGTGTAAAGTTATTGAGCATAGCTTGACCTGATACCGTAGAAGGAAAATATGGAACGTATTTGATAGCCATAGCTTTATTAGTTTAGAAGAAAAGTTTTGATTTTGTCGATAGTCTTTTGAAGACGCTCCTCTTTTGTAAGCGTGTCTTCAATATAAAGAAATTGGAATCGTTCACGGCCGAATTTATCATTATTAAGCTTGATAAAGACATCATCCATGAATTGCCTACGAGGAATAAACTTACCTGAGAATCCCTCACCTTTGGTCTCGACAATCACAATTTTGTTTATCGTATTGTCTGAATTGCGAGTAAGCATAATGAAATCAGGATAGTAATAGCCATCTAATTTCCAAGCCCTGCCACGCTTTGTGTAGCATCGAATACGAAAATCAGTAAGCGTGTCATCTCCATTAAAGTAGAATTCAACACCGGGAACGGATTTTATATGATTAATTACACTATACAGATAATCTTCTTCCAACTTACTATCAAGATGGTAAGGGAGATATTGGTAAGTGCGGTCATTGACCGATTTCTCGACATCAGGTAACGGTAGCCCATGCTCGATAAGATATCTTCGAATTTCTTCAGATATTGTTTCAACCGGCTTGCTATCCTGACTCACAATCTCTGCAACTTTTTCCTGAGATGGAGAATAAATTGCAGTTTTACTGTCTTCAATTGGCGACTTTAGAGCATTGACTTTGAGCAATGATGCTTCTGCTGGTACTAATTCCTCCTTAGTGTTGAAGCTGCGTCGCAAAGCAAAACTATTTCTTAGGTCTGAGCGCACTTTGCTTTGATCAATATCAGAATTGTAGACAAGATTATCGCCATTTCTGATAGTGATTTTGTCAAACAAAAGCTTTAACTCGGCTTCATATCGGGTTAGGGTATCTATAGACAGCAGCCCGAGGCTTTCTTTGACAATCAAATCAAGCCAAAGACGGAAATTCGCTATTGCAGTCATGCCATACCCTACGGCGCTTTCAGATGCCGTATTTGACTGATCGAATCCCTGCGTGTAAATGATGGTTGAATCAACATGAGGCATTTGATATGTTCTCAGATATTCACCAATATTTGCCACCTGTGCTGTTTCGACTGTATTGTAGTTTATTTTTATCTGATAGTAGTCTATAGGAGGCAATTTTAACCTCTCCATACGTGAATATCGTTGTATGGTAATGAGGTCATCAGGCTTTTTACCTCCAAATTCTGCGATTGTCGTGTACTGTTGTTCCTGTAACTGTTGATTAAGCTTTTCCGCATTGAACTTATTGAGCCAAATCAGAGCTGTTTCCTTATGCGCGTTATAAACTTCTCTCAGACAACGGCAACTGATTTGCAATACCATATTTTGAGGGCAGGCATTGCGTTGAGATAGAATCACACCTGTAAGACTTTTGCAGTTCCATCCCTCGCGTCCGATACCGACTAACAAGATGATTCTCTTTTTAGACAATGGAGAATCAAGGGTAGAGAACTCAAACTGAGCATCTTCATCCACCTTATACGAAGAATTGCCCTTATGGTATTTCAGGATTGTCTCCGTAGGATTAATTCCCATTTCAACGCAGACTGCGTAAGCAACCGGATAGATTTCTTCTTCCAGCACGGCTATTGAGGGTGCATAGACTGCGACTTTTGCTGAAGCTCCGCTGGAATAAACGGTGTCAGCATAGCTGCTGAAAAACTCTCGCAAACCTCGACTTATAATTTCTGTTGAGTCAAGATTTGAATGACGTACAACCGGAATTTTCAGGAAGTTGCCGATGCCTTTTATCAACGGATAGAAGGTAACAACATTTGCATACTGTGTGCATTTGACAGAGAGATCATCTGTAATCTTAATCTTTGCCGCCGGATCCATGTTAGGAGTTCCCGAAAAACCAAGTACAGAGTTAAAGTTACTCTGTTCCATCCATTTGTTTACTACCTTGCGTAGCTTTTGGTCATCGCTGGCATGGTGGACTTCGTCAATGAGTATGCATAATCCGGGAATGAGACCGATTTGCTCTCTAAGTTCATTCGCCTGCAATGTGGCCTCGTATTCTTTGCGGTCTTCTGCAGGTAATGATTTTAAAATGGACGCATCAATATTGAAGTCTTTGTCAACTCTATCGAGAATGACTTTCTCGGCATTCGTTACAGCGACCAATCCCATAAGATTCGGTTTTGCAACCTGCATACTGATTTTACGGGCATTAGGATTCTTCACGATGTTGCTTTTTGAAGCGGAAGAAGACTCCTGAAGCCATTCGTATTGAATCAGGTTTTTCAACTGTGATGCAACCGGGTCAGGCAGAATCCATAATGGATTGAAATTCTGAATATCTCTAAGACTTGGTACAATCGAAGATTTTAAGCCTGACGGAACAAACAGTATGAAATTATGGGCAAATATGGGATTGGCTGGTTTAGCAATGGCAAAATAAAGGTTTAGATAAATCAAAGCTGCCATCAAGTAAGTCTTTCCGGCACCCATAGGTATGCTAAACAGATAATCCGGATAGCTGACATTGGAAAACAAATCTTTGATGACACTGACATAATCAATTGAATCCGGAGACTTTTTAATAGCCTCTAAAATTTTAGGCGAGTTAACATTGACATTTTCATCGGATATAGAAGCATATTCCCACAATGCTAATGCGGCAGGATTAGATTCAAGAACCTCCCGTGTTGCTCTATTGACCTCAAGGTTGTCAACATTAGTAGAATTTAATTTACCAGAAGCAAATAACTCCCATAATGGTCGATTCTGACATTCAATCTTAAGGAACAAATATGTTTTTATAGACTCAATCTGAGCATCACGCATCTTATGCTGATGTTCGATATAAGATATAAGATCAGTAATGACGCAACTCGGAGAGCTAAGCCATTCATCTCTTTTTTTCTCGATAATCTTATAGAACATAGCGGATGCTTTATAATTCTACAATTCTGGTATTTAGCAAATCATCAACATTAACTTCCAATAACTTGGCAATTCTAACTAAGGTAGGCAAATCTGGTTGAGAACTATTCGTACACCATTTTGAGACAGTTGATGGATTCACATTTAATTGTTCACATAACCATTTATTTGTCCGTTTCTTTTCTGCTAAAACTACTTTTAATCGGTTTATATCAGTTTCCATGTCGATAAAATTTGTTATCCACTCGCAAATTTAGTGAAAGTTTCGCAAACAGCAATGAAATATGCTGAGAAACATAAAACGCCCCGACTGTGACGAGGACGGTGTTCTTTGCAGAGCAAAGCGACTTCGTCGATAAGTCGGGGCGTCTCGGAGGGTTAGGGATTAGTAGAGGCGGAGGCAGGTTACATCGGCGGTCTGGACGGTTGCGGGATGGTCGAACTTGTCTTTGGAGAAGGCGATGGCGAAGTGCTGGATGCGGAGGGTCATGCCGAGTTCTTTGAGGAATAGGATGAACTTACCCAGTTCTTCAATGAGCCAGATCTCATCTTTGATTGAGGTGACGGTGACAAGCATCATCACGTTGTTAGGGAGGTTATAGAGGTTGTCAGAGTCCGTGAGGATGACGAGCGAGGGGGCGAATACCGCGTCCTTCGAGAAGAAGCTTGCGCCGTTGGCGTAGTCCTGATAGCTGAGTTTGTCTGTCGGGGTGCCATAGCTTTCGGCGAGATATTTCTCGATGTCGGCAAAGGCCGCGCTGAGGATAGGGTCGCTTACGACCCAAAGGACTGTGGGCGGCTCTGCGTTGGGAGTCACTGTAGTTACAGGTATAGCCTTGCGGCCGAAGATGGATTTCACACGAGAGAGGAGTTGGTTGAGATTGTTGGCTTTTTTGCGGTCAGTCTTGATGGCTTTGCCACCGCGCACCGGGCTATGCCCGACATGCGCTTCAAGCTGACTCGCGAATGCTTTGCATTTCATCGGCTGGAATTTTTGTTTGTGGTTTTGGAATTGAGTTCGTTGATTTTTTCTTCGAGGCGTTGCTTCTGGTCGAGGGCGCGGGCAGTTTCTTGCTTCGCAAGCGCTAAAGCGATGACCTGCACACAGTCTTCGTAGGCTTTTACCTCGGATTCGATTTGCTTGACGCGCTCAGGGTCACGGAACCAGCTCTGGACGCTGTCGAGTCCCTCGGAACTGACGCCGCCATTCATCAGTATGTAGTGATACTTGATGTCGGAGATTCGGGCCCGTTCGATGCGAGCTTCCTGCCAGATGAAAGTGGCGCAGTTGAGCTGCGTCTCCTTAGATTTCGGCACACGTGCCGCTGATGGTGCTGAGGTCGTCAGCGATGTTTTGGAGAAAATTCTCCGGGGAATTGTCAAATTCTCGTTTCATTTTTTTCTGTGTTGAGTGTTACAGACTTCTGCCTCTTTTTCTCTTTTTACGGCAATTCATCTCATAAGTGGTTATTCTGCCAATTATTATGCCAAAAGCGTGTATGGGCGTGTATCGACGTGTACTGACGTGTAAATCATTCATCACTTATCTCGCGCTTTCAATCTCGGTCGATGGCGAAATACAACCGGGATACAAAAATGGGCGAAAAAGGCGTCAGAATCCGTTAGAATCCGTCAGTAAGGGCATTAAAAAAGCGTGCTGTAAAGCACGCTGTACTAACGGATTGCCTCAGCGTAGCCTCGCCGAGCTAAAGGTTGTGATGGATTGTGACGGTTTGGCTCGGTCAAGCCTCGCCGAGCTAAAGGTTCTGACAATTCTGTCATTTCCCGATGCAGAAGTGGGAGAAGATGGAGGTGAGGAGGTCGGCGGTGGTGACGGCGCCGGTGACGAGGCCGAGGTGGTAAAGGGCTTCGCGGACGTCCTGGGCGACAAAGTCGGTAGGGATGCCGGTCTGAAGGCCGGTAAGAACACGTTGCAATGCGTCGGCTCCGGCCGTCAGGGCTTCGTAATGACGGGCGTTCGTCACCATCAGCTCGTTCTCGGGATTATGCTCGGCCGTGGCCATGCGCACTAATTCCGTTTCCAGTTCATCGATGCCCAATCCGGATTTGGCGCTTATGGATATCACGGGACAGCCTCCGGGTAAGGCCGCGAGAATCTGATCTGTAACCGCATCGTCGCTGAGGTCCGATTTCGTCAGAATTACAAACCGTTTGCCTTCGGATGAGGTCCTGATGGATGCAAGCTGGGCTTCGAGGGGTTGTGTCGGATCGACCAGCCAGAGGGTGACGGCGGCGCGGTCAATGTGCTCCTTGGCGCGCTCGATGCCGATGCGTTCTACGGTGTCGGCGGTGTCGCGGAGGCCGGCGGTGTCGATAAACCGGAACAGTATGCCTCCGATCTCGCGCGTGTCTTCAATTATGTCGCGCGTGGTGCCGGGGATGTCGCTCACTATGGCCTTGTCGCTGTCAAGCAGGCGGTTCAGCAACGTGGACTTGCCTACGTTCGGCGCGCCGGCGATGGCTACGGGGACGCCTTCCTTGAATGCGCGCCCTGATTTGTATGAAAGTGCAAGACGCTGCACAACTGCCAGTGTTTCCTTTGCGGAATTGATCAGTTGCGTGCGGTCGGCAAACTCTACGTCTTCTTCCGAGAAGTCGAGTTCGAGTTCCAGCAATGAGCCGAAATGAATGAGCTGTTCGCGCAGTTCGTTGAGCTTACGCGAGAAAGCTCCGGACATCTGCGATAGCGCGAGTCGGTGAGCGGCGCGCGATTCGGCGGCAATCAGATCGGCCACGGCTTCGGTCTGCGCCAGGTCCATGCGGCCGTTGGCGAAGGCGCGCTGCGAGAACTCGCCGGGTCCGGCGGGTTTGGCACCGCAGCGCATAAGCTGGTTCAATGCCTCGCGCTGGATCCAGCGCGATCCGTGTACGGAAATCTCCACGGTGTCTTCGCCTGTGAACGAGGCGGGCGCGCGGAACAGTGTGATGACGGCCTGGTCCAGCACCGAACCGTCTTCCTGCAATATATTGCCCAAATGCGCGGTATGCGACGTGCATTGTGCTAATGGTTTGCCGCGCCACATCTTCTGCACTATGTCGAAGGCATCGCGACCCGACACGCGGATCACGGCTATACCGCCTTGTCCTGCGGGCGTGGCTATGGCGGCTATGGTGCGTTCGGAATCTGTATGCTGCATGATCAGTTGCGTCTGTTCCAATCGCGGAATGATGAAACGGCCTCCACCTTATTCTCGATGGAATCGGGCAGGTTGTAGAAGAAATCCAGTCCCGTCAGTTTCTCCACCTCGTCGACGGTGGTGACGTAGTTCTCCATGTTTCCGGGCGACGACATGTTGGGATAGATGAAGGCGATGCTGCGCGGCTCTTTAACGTACGGAGCCAGCAGCACTTTGTAGAATGCGCCCGGCACACGCACCCCGGCCTGTCCGATGCGCTTGGTGTCGGTCTTATCGTAGATGGGACCGGCCACGATCACGATGGCCGAGTCTCGCCTGGCCCAGTTGCGTTCCTTGTTTTCCAGCGTGTTCCAGGCGCCGCTGTTCAGCGAATGGTCTTGCGGACACATGTTGGCCATGACGAAGCAGTCGTTCATAGCCTCCGGGCTCCATTTCTGGTCGGCGGCAGGGCAGAGGTGACCGCGGTCGTAACCGGAGCGTGCATAGTCGCCGGTGGTAGGGCAGTTCTCGATATCCTCATCCTGCCAGAAACTGTTGGATCGTGACGCCGGGCCGTCCGTTTCCGATCCGAGCAGTTCCCACGCCACCCATTCGGGCGTGCGGTTGTCGGGATTGAAGGCCAGCCGGAACCCAGTGTAATCCTTGCGGATGGCCTTGGACGACGAACCGCGCACCAGGTCCAAGTCCCAGTTCGCGGCGTTATTATTCTGAGCTGCAGAGGACCGGGCCTCTGCGACTGTTTCCTGTTTTTCCTCGCTTTGCTCCGCTTTTTCGCGGCGGTTCATTCCTACGGCCATCACTATAGCCGCGGCGGCAACCAATGCTATGACTAAAAACTGTTTCATCACCGCAAAGTTAGCGAGAAACGGCGAGATAAGCAAACTACATGTCGACGGGCACGTATACGGTGCGTGACTGCGATGGGGAGCGCGTGGCCTGGCGGCGGGTGTCCGGGCCGGAGCCGGTTACATACTTCTGGTTCTTGAATTCCAGGAAGAACCGCACCTGCGCGAATGTGGCGAAGCGCATCACGGCATTCTGCGAGAAGCGGTCGGGATTGTCCTTGTCCCAGGTATGGTCGCCGTTCTCTCCTATGGGATAATTGTACGGCTTATGGTTAACGAATCCATGCATGAATATCAGGCCGTCGTTGCCCTGGTCCCAGCAGTTCCATGCGTGATGCGACACCACGGTCATGCCCTTCATATACTCCGACATGCTGAACGAGCCGTCGATGTTGCCGGGGTAGATGAAGAAGTTGCCGTCGCCCTCGCTGGCCAGACCGTTGTATCCGAATATACGGCCGTGCGATTTCAGGTTGAACCCGGACACATTGCCGGGATACATGTTCAGGTCGTGGAAGAACAGATACTTACCCTTCATGAAGGCGTCGTGCGGCGACTCAAGCGGGCCGTAGTCGTTGCGGGTCTGTATCTGGTTGGACATCAGCTTCACCGTAGACTGCTTGCCCAGGTAATGGTGCAGATAGGTGTAGTCGGTCATGGTGGGAATCCTGTAGCGGGCGATATTCTCGTCCGACTCCGGCACGAGGCCCGGCTCAAGCATCGCGCGGTAGTTGTAGAGCAACGGCATTTCCAGTACATGGTCCGGATACTGCAGGCCGTCGTGATATTCCGAGTAGGGGTCGGCCATGGCGTCGGCACCGGAATAACTGCCCATATATGTCTGCGGCAGCATGGGATACACGTATCCCGATACGGGGACCGGCATTTCCCATCGGGCATACAGATCGGGATGCAGGTATACTTTGCCGGGCTCGTTCTTTATGTTGTAACATCTGAGGGGAGTGCCGTCCGTCAGGGTCTTGCCCCGGAACGACTTCGACATCCAGAACTGGTTGAAGCCAATCTTGACGAGAGGATAGGCACGGCGTTCCATCTTGCCTTCGGAGTTGATTCGCTTGTCGACCAGGCAGTGTGGCAATGTGTAGCCCACGCGATTTCCCGAAGCATCGGTGGCTCCGGAATAGGGGTCGTACGACACGTAAGGCCTTGTCCCATCGGCGGGTATGGCCACATGTCCCTGCTCGCGGGCCGTCTGATTTGTGATTCTGAGACCTTCCGGCAGCGTGAACGACGACAGCCTGTTCTCTATGCCGTCCCAGGTGATGCGCGAGCCGTGCATGTAATATTCCGTCCCGGTCTCGGAGCTGGCGCCGTATGTGCCATAGCTTTTCCATGTATGACCGTGGTCGGCCAGAAACATTCCGAAATGTTTGTCCGCGCCGTGTCCGGCGTAGTTGTGAGGTTTAGGCCAGGCGTAGCCGTCCTCGTCATCGGCTATGCCGCTGAATGTGTTCTTGCGCACGTCGTAAACGAAGCGCAGCACGGTGCCTTCGGAGAGGTCGGGCGTCCTGCCGTCGGGCTGCAGGTTATAGAACACCCAGGCCTGTGAGTTGACGCGCATCGGGCCGTCGGGACCGCCGGGATATGTAGGATCGTCGAAACCCTCCCATTTTGTGTCCGTCTGGTTCCAGCGCAGATATTCGCGGCACAGCAGGCCCACGGGCTGCCCCGTCTGCGGATCGAGCACGTCGAGCACCCACGAATCGTCGTCGGTCACATCGGGCGACGGCGAATTACTGCGCAACAGCGTGAACACGTAGTTGCGCCCCGGCAGCAGCTCCAGGTCCCGGCGCAGCGTGTATTCGTGTACGCCGTCGCGGCTGTAATGACTTATTATCCTGGTCCCGGACGGGATGGTTCGGTTGGCCGGCACAACGGCCCGGTAATGGTCGGCGTCGGTGGAGTAGGGAGCGTACAGCGCCGTTATGTCGGACGCGCCCTCATCCGTGTCATAACTCAACGCGTCCGGGCCGTCAGCGGTCAGGTCTATGCCCGAAGCCGAGAGTGGCTGGCCGAGAATCTTAACGTTGTTGAAGAAATCGTTACCCTCGGCCTGGGCGATAACCGTGATGGACGCCATGGCATGGTCCAGCGCCACCAGGCACTTAGTGTCGGAAGCATGGGCCACATCCCACAGCAGGTCCGAGCTTTCGAACGCGCCGTCCTGCTGCTGGTCCACCATTACGGAATGCTTCAGATCGCGGGCCTTCTCCATGGTCATTTCCGGATCGTATGGATAATAGAACAGATAGTCCGTGGTCTGTTTGGTAAGCTCGGTGCCTTCCACCGCGGGAACGAGCACCTGACGGTCGGCCACGTTCCTGACGGCATATCGCACGTTCTCCGGATCGGAGGCGTTGCCGAGGTTGAAAGCCCCGACGATGTCCCCCTCGTCGGCCACTGTGCTCCAGTCGGAAGTGACCGACGCGCGGGTGCCGTCGCCGTTGTCCAGCACGAAGAAGTAACCCTCGGTCGGATCGGAGGCTCCGGGCATTTCGGGCATGCGGTCGGCGCACGACATCATGACAGCGCCCCCAAGCATACCGCAAAGCCCTATAAGTATATGTCTGATATATTTTGGCATTTTCTTAACTTTCTCAACTTTCTCAACTTTTTAAACTATCCTTCAGTCTTCCTCAATCAGTATGTCGTCGCCGGGAATCCAATCGTTGATGCGGAATTCCCATTCGAACTCGGCTCCCGGAATATCGGGACTCGGGATGCCGACAATGTTGAAGCGGTATATGCGGTTGCGGCGCACGTTCCACAGAGTCGTCATGTCGGGCTTGCCGTCGATGTATCGGGCTATGAGTATCCGGCCGGACATCGGCTCCCCTTCGGCGGTGACGTAATTGACATTGACGGCTACCGGGGTCTCGGCCACGTTAAGCGATTCGGGCAGATATATGCGAGCCTTTCCGTCCGCGGCTTCAGCAGATAATGTCGACAGCCCTGTGTCGGCTTTGTGACGGAAAGGATCGGCGTTGTTTATGGCCGATGTATTCAGATGCGTGTTCCACCCCGAGGGAGTCACGCACCCTGACTCCGCGGCGTTGTCCACCCGGACCGAAACGAGCCGGGAACCGCGCATGTCCTCGGGCCACAGCACCTCGATGGCGGCCATGGCGCGCAGCATGTCTACGGTGCCCGCGTCGAATGCGGTGCCCGGAGTCAGGGAGCCAAGACTTATGTCCTTGGCTCCCCACATCGGGATGGCGTCGAAATCAGAAAAAGCGCCACCCTTGGAGAATGTCATGGACTCGGGCGAATCAAAATCAAAATCGGAATTGGCTGTCACCATCAGTTTGACGGACTCGCTTTTCAGGCGGTCGATGTCGATGACGGGCGCTATACTGCCCGACAGCAGCACGAGTCCGTCCGGAGTGACGGTGGCAGCGTCGTAATAAGGTTCTATGCGTGCCGCAAGTTCAAGGCCGTTGCCGGAATATGTGTACAGGGCCGCGTTGACGGACCCGGTCAGAATCATGCGGTCAAAGCCGACGCCATCTTCCTCGCCGGTTATGAATTCACGGGCGCCCCTGGTTCCGAGCGAGCCGGGATCGATGGTAAGCGTCATGGAGTACAGGCCGTCGCCCCCGCCGTGGTCGGGCGAGTCATGACCCGCGCACGAAGCTAAGGCCATGACTGCGGAGCACAGCGCGAATATGTTGTATATATGTCGTTTCATTGTTCAAAGTCTATGTCCTGGAGCACAATCTTCCAGCCGTTGATGTATAGGTATGCTCCGAGCCATCGGCCGTCGGTTACGGGCAGCTCCACCACGTATTCGTCCTGACGGTCCAGAAATTCCTGGTCCGACATGCCGGGATACTGCAGTTCCTTGTATCGGAGTATGATGTCGTTGAGAGGGAAGTCGGCTATCGAGACATTGTCGGTGCCGCGGATAGCCAGTTGATTGTCGCGTTCGTCCATCAGGCGTACCGTCGTGATGTCGGCCAGCGCCACCTTCTGACCCGGCTGTGAGTCGCGGGTCTGCAGGACGCCTATCTGCTGCTGCCAGGGCGTGTAGGAGATGGTCTCCGAATCAAGCAGCTCGTTGCGGTGGCTCATCACGCCGTTGCTCTCGGACAGGGTGTAGACGAAATTGTCGAGTGTGATGTCCTTGCCGCGCTCGTCGCGCAGGATGATGTATATGTGGTTGGTGTTCTTCAGCAGAGGCACCTCGTAATTATATAGCGTGCCGGGCCTCGGCTCCGACGCCTTGGGATGGATCACCACATTCTCCAGCCGTCCGAAGAACAGAGGCTTAAGGTCGGTGTCGGAGACGTTAGGCACCTCGGTGTAGAGGCTGCATGTAAGGTCGCTGATATGGTCGCCTATTTCCAAGTCGGGCACGATGAAGTCGCGGTCGCGGAGTCCCGCGCCGATGCCGCCCCATGCCACTACGGTGTAGGTGCCCGGCTCGATGTCGTCAAGGCCTATCGAGAAGTCGGGCCGGGCCAGGGCGGCGCCCTCTTTCGAGCGGGTCCATGCCAGACGCCCGTCCGTGTCGAACCCCCATACCTGAATGGAGGTGACCGCATCGTTGAAGATGTCGGTGTACAGCATGTTGTAGTCGTAACGGAATGTCAGCGAATGCGAGGGATCGCAAGGCACGCCGTCTTCTAGAATACCGGCGTCGCATCCTGACAGCATGATCGACATCGCCGCGGCAAGTCCTGTCAGAGTATGTTTGAGAAAAGGGGGCATAATGTGTGAGAAGTAGGTAATGTGGTGCTGACGGTCCCGGGGCCGTCAGGTATAATGTGCGTTTTTGATAGTATCGGGGCCCGCCGGCACGGCACGCAATGGCCGCACGGACGCGCCCCGAAGGATTAGAATCAGGATCCCTTGATCAGATGGATATTATTCAAAGTTTACGTCCTGGCTTACGACCTTCCATTTCAGGATGTTGATGCGCGCGGCGATATAGAAACCGTCCTCGTCCACGGGGATGTCGGGAATGATCTCACGCTCGGGATCGAACACAGGCACTCCGAGGCCCTTCAGGCTGTTCAGCGACAGGTCGTAGACGTGGTTGCGCACGATGCCGTTCAGCGCGTTGCCGGCAGCGTCGGTGCCGAAGTGCTCGATGTTCACGTACCAGTATGCCATACCGTCGGTCCAGAATTTCACGCGATATGCGTTGCCGGTCAGGAAGGTGTTGATTTCAGTAGCCGAAACGGTCTCGCCGTTCTTGGTGAATACGGTTCCCTCTGCGGTGGCGAGCTGAGCCACGGTCTGCCATGACTCGATGCCTGCGGGCTGCGCCCACTTCAGCTGCTCGGGAGCGATGGTCACGGACTCGGTGCCGTTGTTGATGCGGTAGCCGGCGTTCTTCAGCACGTTGGCCATGATGTTCATGGCTCCGGCGGGAGTATAGAACTGGCCTGCGTACTTCACGAAACTCAGTGCCTCGCCGTTCTCGTCTTTCAGCCGGCCGGTCACGAGCACCGAAGTCTTGGTGTCGCCGGTGTTCTCCTGCACATAGAAGTTCTGTGCCTTGGCTGCGGAAGTGCCGCCGATGGTGTTCCAGCTCTGGTTGCTGAACTCGGTGTTAGATGTGGTTGCCCAGTACGAACGCTTGTTGGCGGCGTCGTTCCAGTTCCAGCTGAAGTTGATGCCGCTGATGTTCTTCACCAGGTTGGAGTTCTGAGCCACGTTAGCCACCTCGATACCTACAATCTCAGGCTTCACGGTCACTGTCTGGCCGCTGACGGTGATGGTGGAACCCTCAACATTGGAGAGTACGGAGGTCTGGACCTTGGACAGAACGCGCTCCACGTAGATTTCCACGGGGTTGTTCTTCGCCGCCTCGGCGCTTGCGGCGATGTGTCCGGCTATGGGTGTGGCGGTCACGGTATTGCCACCCTCGTTATATACGGAGTTGGTCATTACGAAACCGTTGTCGGTTCCGCTGTAGTCGCCGGCTATGCCGATTACCTGGGTCAGGTTCTTGCCTGCGAAGTCAGCGTCGGCGGGAGCGTTGAGGATGGCCAGCACGTGGGTGGTGGCGATGTCCTTCTGGTTCTCGACCACGAGGACGGCCGACGACATGTTCTCTACGTTGGGGTTGCCGGGACCTGCCCAGGGGGTCAGGGTCAGCTCCTGGGGCTGCCCTACCTGATTGCCGGCGGCATCGAACAACAGGAAGATGCCTTTGTCCGCTTTGCCCTCGCTGTCTGTGCCGTTAACGAAGCCACCGTCAGTAGCGCGAGTGGCGTTGCTGTTGGGCGCAAGAATGTTAATGGCGATGAAGCCGGCAGACCCGGTGTCGCCGCCTGCAGGCTCGTTCTCGTTGCTGCACGACAGCAGCGTGCCGGCGGCTAACAGGGCGATGCCTGTCAAATAGAATTGTTTTCTCATTGTTTGTTGTATAAACCTGTTATGGAATTGGGTAATTTTGATAATTTTGAATGGGGATGATAGGAATGATGAATGATTGTTCGAATAAATGGGGGTAATTGTGTGTTTTGGAGTAGTTGTGTGTTTTGATGTATTTGTGTATTTTGGAGTAGTAGTTGTGTGTTTTGATGTAGTAAAGTTAATGGTCCTGATTTTCCGAGTGCAAAATTAGTATAAACGGGTACGTCTGTCAATAGTGGTTTGGTGAATAATGATTAAAAAATCCTAATCCGGGTCAATGACCGGTATCGAATAGAGTTTATTATTCGGGAAACAATCGAAGCTCCTGTTTTGACTATATGCAGAATTGTTGCAATCTCAGGCAAAGATTGCTGAGAGTATAGGCGTTAAATCCTCACTCCTTAATGAGATAATAAAGAATGAGATAATAAAGAATGAGATAATAAAGGGTGAGAGAGGTGTCAATACCGAAATGGCGTTGCTTATGGAAGCGGCACTGAATATTCCGGCAGATCTATTGCTGAATCTGCAAAGTGACTATAACATGCAGATGGCAAAATCCGATGCATCCTTTTATGGAGCGTCTTTCCTCAATCCGTAAGATTGCAGCAGTGTTGTAAAGGATATTTTATTTTGTGTACAGATAGCCATCGAGATAAGTTACAATAGTATCTTTAGACATCTCGATATCCATATTCTTTACAACATAAATAGACCCGTCACTTCCCGATACCGGACGCAGATAGAATGACTCGAAATCCCGGGCATCAAGATTGGCGACACTATCCGTCGGAACTATATACTTGATATTGCCGATGACAGCGGTTTCTTTGTTTATGTCCTTCCTGTAAACAGTTGTCTTCTTCATCCATCTGAACCCTTCGGGAACCGGACATTTCTCACATGACAAAACTTTCGGACGTGTCACTTCTTCCACAACCTCGGGCTTCACGGAATTTTCCCGCTCCAGAAGTTTGCCCAGATTGGTGAAATTAGCCCAGGGCAAGATGGAAGTCGCAGCAAATACAACTGCAAAAGACTGCGCCACACGATCGTATCTGCGGTTTTCTTTGAGGCCGAGGATAACAAACACTACCCAGCACCACACGTTGAATGTGAGCACATAAAGGCGAGGCGAGGTGAATCCATACTGAGCTATTCTATAACCAATTGCGATACTCATCAATAGCACTACGGGCAAAGTAAGCCACGGGAGACATTTCAAACCAATAAGTGTGATACGGTTCCGAGGATTGAAGCGGCGCACTCCTTCAAGAAAAAACAGCATGAACAGAACAGCCGCACAGAGCCCGGCGCCGGGAACAGTCACAAAACCATCCGGCAGACTCCAGGAAAAAAGTATTTTCAAACCATAAACCCAGAACACTGCCAGATAAATGATGGTAATCGGCAGAAAGACATAAAGGAATAAGCCGGATGCAAAAGCCGACATACGGAAAACGGCTGCCTGTCCGGCATTTTGCTCCGGTGTCGGCATTCTTCCGATAAACAACAATGCAGGAAATGTGAACCCGCAGATGACCATTATACTTGCCATTTGATCACCGCAATCCACATTAAACAGCAATTCGATTGTCATGGAAATAACCAGTGTGGCTATCACGCAAACCTGTCCGACAAGGAATGCCACGACACCATTGCATATCTGGCGCCATGCGAAATGCCAACCCTCATTCCCTTTCACAGGCACAAATAATGAAGCCACTAAAAGAGCTGTGCCGAGAGAGAGCCGCGCGGCTATGCCTGCATGATTTGTAGCCGACGGATCGAAATAAACAATCACTGCATCTATCGCCACAATAATCGAAGCCACTGCCACTGCCACATTCTTACGCTTCCCAAGAAATTCAGACCATAAAGTCACCCCTATTGTGGCTAAAAAGCCCATGACGCCTCCGTAGATCAAAGAAAGGTCAAGATTCTTTAAATCTTTGAAAATCTCAAAATTGATTAGCTCGTCGATTATACCCAAAGTGGCTACCGCAAGCCATACCACGCCCAGCGGGAACCTAAGCCAAGCTCTTTTGACCGCTTCGACGATCATTGAGGCTGAGAACCTGTGGGATTTTCTTCTTTCAGGAGTTAGATTATTGTTTGATATTTCCATGATGATTCAGTATTGGCTTGTGAAAGTTGCAGTTATGATGTCGACGTAATTTGTTGTTCATTCGCAAATATAATGAAAGTTTTGCAAATGGCAATGAATTATTCTGAGAAACTCAGAGAACCTCAAAGTCCGGGGAAAGAATGGTCAGAGGTAATAATAAAAGAGGCTGCGCTGGCGCAGCCTCTTTTTAGGTTTGATCCGTCGTTGCGACGTATGGGTCGAGATGACGGATATGGTGTTTCGTTACAGGCGGATCTTGAGCGAGGAACGGTGGCCCTTGGCGTCTGTGGCGGTCACGATGTAGATGCCGCCTGCCACATTGTCCAGGGATACGGTGTCACGGCCTGCGGCTACGAGCGTTCCGGTGGTGGAGAATACGCTGATGGCGCAACCCTGTGCGGAGACTGCATTGCCGTTGAAGCTGATGTTGCCTGCGGGCTCGATCTCGATCGAACCTACGCCGGACTGAGCGGCGTTGACAGTTATCCTGGCCTGTGTCTGCTTGCCGGCGATGCCGGCGGTGATGTTGGCGGAGCCTTCTTTCAGACCCTTGATCACGATGAAGATCTCACCGTTCTCGATGCCCATGTCACCGGCCTCGGCTACGGACTCGTCGCTTATCTCGAACGTGAAGCCCTCTATCATCTCATCCGTGATGCCTTCGCCTACGAGCTGCAGATGGAGGGTCACTTCCTTTTCAGCCTCGATTGTAACCTCGGAGGGTGTGAAGATCAGCAGACCGCCCTCGAAGTACAGCGTCGGGTTGAACTGGTCGCCCGTCATGTTCCAGGGATTCTCGGTGTCGTTGCCGTAGTTCCAGCCCAGTTCCTGGAAGAAGGAGATGCCGGTCTCGTCGGCGGCTACGGAAGCGCCCTCGGTGCTGGTGGCTGCGGCCTCGATCTTGTCGCTGCCTACTGTCAGTGTGGCCACGGCATAGTTGTTGGCCAGACCTGCATCCGGAGCCACGGGTTCGTCGCTGTAGATGGGTTCATAGGTCGTTTCATCGTAACCTATGGGTTCGGGCTCGTTATTGACCACGCTTTTACCTACGATGCGGTGCATCGTGTCGTTCTGGCCGGGGAATTCCTCGCTCCCGGCCGGAGTTCCGGTAAATGCGAGTGACGAGAGATTGACGTAGCAACCCTGTACGGCGAACGAAGGAGTGGTCGGTTCGTCGGGCTCGTCGGGGTTCAGGCTGCCATAGTCGGGCTGAAGATCGCCAACGATACCGCCCACGCAGGGACCTCCGCCCCAGCGCGGAGCCTCGGTAGCCTCGATGCTGCCCTGTACATGGCACTTCTCGATAAGCGAGCGGCCGCTGGTGGCGGCGATGCCGCCGATGGTGTTCTTGCCCTTGATGGCGGCGTTGACATGGCAGTCGCTGATTTTGCCGGCGTTATTGCCCAGATCGCCAACGATTCCGCCTATGCCGGAACCGGCGGTGATACTGCCCTTGAACGCGCAGGCCTGAATTGTGGCCGATGTGAGGGTGGAACTTGCGATACCGCCTACGATCGACGACTCCTCGCCACCGATCAGATCGCCCTGGAACGAGCTTCCGCTGACGCGGGCGTAGACACGTGCTTTGCCGACAAGACCACCGAAGTCTTCGTCGCCCTGAACGGTCGATTCGTATGCGTGCACGTTCTCGATTACGCCTCCGGACACGGAGCCTGCAAGCAGACCCTGGCCCGAAGCCGCGTCCTTGAGCGATGCGTTCACGAAGTTGATATCACGCACGGTTCCGGCAAGGCCCTCGGTATCGGCCGATACGCCCCCGGCCGTGTCGGCAGAGCGGTTAAGCTGAGGAATCAGCGCGCGACCGGTGAGGCTCAGATTGCTGATTATGTGATTGCGTCCGTCGATCGAGCCGGTGAATTCGAAGTCCTTGATGTCCAACGGATAGCCGGCGGCGTCAATGTCGTTGACTATGGCATAGTGTGCGGCGGGAGCGGATATGAGCTGCTTCAGACCGCCCACAGTGCTGATCTGGTAAGGATTCTCAGCCGTTCCGTCTCCGTTTTCGAACAGCTGCAACGGCAGGTCATAGCTCTGGAGAGTGTATTTCCAGTCGCTGACGTCCATGTATGTCACTATGAGTTTGGGAGCTTTGGAGCCGTAGTTGGCTATGAAGATGTTGGCAAGGTTGCCTTTGCCCTCTTCAGGACCGATTTCAAGCAGCGGAGCCTTGGAGGAGTCGGTGCTGCGGATGGTCAGCTGTTCGTCTACGCCGTTGCCGCTCGCTCTCTTACGCTTGATCAGAGCCATATATTCGCGGTCGGAGTCAAGATTGAACAGATAGGGGTCGAATGCCTCCGGACCGGTATAGAGCTGTGCGTATTCCACATTCTGGCCCAGGTTTATATCGTCTGTGCTGACAATGGAGCCGTCTTCGGGATTGACGAATACGACCTGAGTGTGTACGTCGTTGTTCTCGTCCGACATGCCTCTGGTCTGCGGAGCGAAGTAGAGGTAGGAATCCTTATGTGCCACACGGTCGGTGTTGGCGGTGAGCGATATGTTCGGGTCTTCGTCCGATAAATTGGCGTCCAGTTCATGCTCCACTTGGCCGTTGTTTACGTTTACGAACTGGAAGAACACGTCGCCGTCACCGTCCGGGATGATGAACATGACCTGGGGAGCGAATCCCGGTATGTCGGTCATGAACGTACCGCCGCTAACGCCTTCGGCCAAGTCGAATTTCTTTACTCCGGCTGCAGTCTCGCCTTTGGGCGCGGCGCTGTATACGGCGTAGTCATAGCTGAACGTGTCGCCGCCCTGGATGTAATGAGCCGTGGTGATGTACAGAGATGGAGTGCCGTCGCCGCTCAGTGTCAGGTTCAGGTCTTTGTCATACTGGAAGTTGCCGTGATACAGGAAATACAGGTCGTCGGCACTGGCGTTCAGCGGGAATGTGGTGGAACTGTATTTTTCCATCGGAGCATTCCACCCGCTGCCGGTGGTGTACACGTCTACGATCATCTCGTTGTCGGGGGTGGGATTTTCGTTGGAGAAGTCGATGGGATCCTCATACCAGCAATACTTCAGATGGCTGAAAGAAATCCAGGGCTTGCCGTCGTTGACTACGGACAGAACCGGAATTGCATCCGCACCGGTGGTGCATATCTCCGGGAAACGTACGTCGATCACCGGGTCGCCCATGCCGCTGTACCCTGCTTTCTTATATGTCACGAAACGGTGGTCCAAAGTGTTCTCGACACCGTTCACCTCGGGAGTCTCTGTGTCGACGGTGGTGTAGAAAGTGATGTAGAAATCCTCCGACCAGGCGTCTTTTGCGGCATTTACAGCCGAGCAGTAGTATCCGTCGATTGTGGTTATAGGCTCGTTCTTGCCGATGGAGTATACGCGCGTACGGTAGTTGTTGACATACGCAGTGGTGTTGGTGGCAACACCGATCATGATTTCGTAGCTGTTGTCGTAGTTGAAGAATTTCTGAGTCAGATCGGGGCCGATACTGAGTTGTGCCACGCGTGTCTCGTTTTCGCCGAGTTGAATCTCATCCTCTACCGATCCGATTTCCTGGAGCTGGTTGTCGAATACGGTGATCTTAAATCCCTGGATACTGTTGGTCTCGCTTGTTTTGTAATCGATGGAGAAAAACCAGGTCGAACCGTCAGGTGCGTTGAGATATCCTGACTCGCTGCTCTTGGAGAGCACATGGGGATTGAGCGTCTTGAACGCTCCCACTTTGACAGCGGGGTCTTTGGCCTGAAATGCGTCAGGCTTGCCGAAGCCATCCTGACACGCCTCGGCACGTGCCTTGGGCATGTAGGGGAACAGCGCATCCGAAGTGCCACGGGAAACCTTCGCCTGCGCCGATACGCTTCCGACGGCCATAGCCGCCGCAATCGCGATAATCGTTTTGTTCATACTGTTGTTTATTTGTTTGTTTGTTGTTATCCTAATTGTTCGTGTTTGGTTATCGTTTCTGGCTTGACAAAGTGTTGTGGTCAAACGTAAAATTGTTTGCAAAATTAATGAAAAAAATATGCTAAATATCAATAGCGGTGTTAATAATTGTTAAGTATGTGTTAATGCGCCGATAAATAGGTAATTTTGTGCTACAAAAACAGAAGTACGGCCGCGCATGACGGCTTGCTGTGGCATAACAGAACGCAAATTAGATAGCCATGACAGTAACAGAAAGATTTTTAGATTTCGTGAAGTACGATACCCAGAGCGACGAGCTGACGGACATGACGCCGTCGTCGCCGGGTCAGATGGAATTTGCCGAGTACCTGAAGACGGTGCTTGAAGGCATGGGTCTGCAGGACGTGGACCTTGACGACAACGGCTATCTGATGGCCACGCTGCCGGCAAATACCGACAGGCAAATACCGACAATTGGTTTCATCGCGCACATGGACACCAGCCCCGACATGTCGGGCAAGCATGTGAAGCCCCGCATCGTCAAGGATTATGACGGCGGCGTCATCAAGCTGAACGAAGAATACAATCTGGATCCCGTCGAGTTCCCCGAACTTAAGAATTATGTGGGCCAGGATATTATAGTAACCGATGGCACCACGCTGCTCGGTGCCGACGACAAGGCCGGCATCGCCGAGATACTGACTGCCGTGACATGGTTGCAGCAGCATCCCGAGGTGAAGCACGGCAAGATTCGCGTGGGCTTCAATCCCGACGAGGAGATTGGTCTGGGCGCCCATAAGTTTGACGTTCAGAAATTCGGCTGCGATTTCGCCTACACCATGGACGGCGGCGCAGTGGGCGAGCTGGAGTTCGAGAACTTCAACGCCGCGCAGGCCAAGGTAACCATCAAAGGGCGCAACGTGCATCCCGGATACGCCAAGCATAAGATGGTGAACTCCATCCGCGTGGCCGGCAACTTCATACAGATGCTGCCCCGCTGGGAAACTCCCGAGCACACCGAAGGCTACGAAGGTTTCTATCATCTTGTAGGAATCGAGGGCAATGTGGAGCAGACCACGCTGACATACATAATCCGCGACCACGACCGCAACCGCTTCGAGAGCCGCAAGCGCGAAATAGAGCATCTGGTGCGCAAGACCAACACCGAGTATCCCGGCTGCTGCACGGTCGAGATCAAGGACCAATACTACAATATGCGCGAGAAGATCGAGCCGGTGATGCACATCATCGACTATGTGAAGGACGCCATGCTCGAGGCCGGCGTCACGCCCAAGGTGCAGCCCATCCGTGGCGGTACGGACGGCGCACAGCTGTCGTTCAAGGGGCTGCCGTGCCCCAACATCTTCGCAGGCGGCGAGAACTTCCACGGCCGATTCGAATACGTGCCGATCCAGTCCATGGAGAAGGCAGCGGAGGTGATAGTGAACATCTGCAGGATAGTGGCCGAGAAAGCGTGAAAGGCACCGCATACGTCATAACAGGGCCGACTGCCTCGGGCAAGTCGGCCCTTGCCGTACGTCTGGCCCGTCAGCTCGGCACCGAGATAATCAGCGCCGACAGCCGCCAGATATACACGGGCATACCTATAGTCACGGCAATGCCTACCGACGAGGAACGCGCGGCCGTGAGGCATCATCTTATCGACTTCCTGCCACTGGAGGAATATTACAGCGCCGCGATGTTCGAGCAGGACGCGCTGAGCATAGCCCGCAGGCTGATAGAGGAACGCGGTTCGGTGGTGGTGTGCGGAGGTTCGATGATGTATGTCGACGCCTTCTGCCACGGCATCGATGAGCTGCCCACGGTGCCCGACGACATACGCCTGGGTCTTAAGGCCGAGCATGACGAGAGGGGAGACGAATGGCTCCTTGGCGAGTTGGCGCGACTCGACCCGGAATATTACAATGAGGTGGACCGCAAGAACATGAAGCGGGTGTTTCACGCCGTGGAGATAATCAGGGCGTCGGGGCAAAGCTACACGTCGCTTCGCACCGGGCAGAGGAAGGAGCGGGAGTTCGAGGTGCGTAAATATTGCCTCACGATGCCACGCGAGCAACTGTTCGACCGCATCAACCGGCGCGTGGACGCCATGGTCGAAGCCGGACTGGAGGAGGAAGCGCGGCGGGTTTATCCCATGCGGCATCTGAATTCGCTGAACACCGTCGGCCTCAAGGAGATGTTTGCCATGTTCGACGGCACGATGGACCGTCACACCGCCATAGAGCGCATCAAGAAGAACACCCGAGTCTACGCCAAAAAGCAGCTGACCTGGTGGAAGCGCGACCCCGACATCATCATGCAGAATACTGAATGAATAAGTGATTTATTCTTCGGCGGAGGAGCGGCGGATGCGGTGAGTGGGGGACTGGGCCGAGGCGTCGTGCGAGGCGGGGACTTTCGGAGCCTGGGACTTCATCTTAATCTTGACGTGGTCGAAGCCCTTGCCGTAAACGCCGTTTACAGCGCCTTGCGTCACGAAGGCATCCTCGTCGATGCGCTTCACGATGCGGAAGATGGTCACGGACTCGATCTTGCGGCAATATACTATGAGGATTTTCTGGTCGTGTTTCGTGTACCATCCCTGTCCGTCGATTACGGTTACTCCGCGATGGGCGTCAACGAGGATTTCATCGGCTATCTCCTTCCATTTAGGCGAGAATATCATGAACTGCGTGGCCTTGCGGTTGCCGTTGATAATCTGGTCGGTGACGTAGCTGGCTATGAACGTGACCATGACGCCATACACGATGGTCGGGATGCGGGCCTCCACACGCTGTTCGAACGTGCCTTCGAACGGCAGGAACATCGAGCAGCAGATGATGCAGAAGTCCATATATATCATGGTCCGTCCTATGCTGACGTTGCTGACCTTGGACACCATTGCCGCCACTATGTCCGTGCCCCCCGACGATCCGTTGTGAATGAATGCCGTACCGATTCCGATGCCGCAGCAGATGCCTCCCAACACGACGCTGACCACGCGGTCCGGAATCAACGGATGGCCGATGGACATGAAGAAATTCTCGGTGCAGCCTATGCCTAAGGCAACTACGGTGACGCCGAAGATGGTGCGCAATACGAATTTCTTGCCGACAATCCTGTAGGCGCACGCCAGCAGCAACAGGTTGCAGGCGTAGCTGGTGACGGCCACGGGAATCATGCCGTCGGTGGCGAAATACACAAGGGTGCCGACACCGGACAGGCCGCCGATCACTATCTTATGCGGAAGTATGCAGGCCGTGAATCCAACGGAATAGATCAGAAGGCCTACGATTATCATCATATAATCCTTGCCGTTGACCAGCAGTGAATTGTATTTGGGCTTTGGCATAAGTACGAGGTCAGAGTTATGAGTTATGAGTTATGAGTGACGAGGTCAGAGGGTTTCCTTCATGCGTTTGTAGATGAATGTCCTGGGGCGCACCATCTTCTGGGCGGCGGGCTTGTCGTAGCCTGGAAGTCCGAAGGAGGCGTGCTCGGGAATCCAGTCGATGATCGCATCTACCCAGTCTATCATGCCCTGGCGCGACGGATGGACGTTGCTGGCGCTCTGTCGCGGCAGCTTCAGGTCGAAACTGCGGAAGAACACATCGCCGCCAAGCTGTTCGTCCAGCCATTTGTTCAGTACGCCCCCTTGCGTCTTACCGTTCCATGACGGAGGACCGACCCAAAGCAGGTGCCGGTCGCCTACGGCCTTGACTATGTCGTTGAGCGAGCCTTTGAGATGTTCAGGCTTGGTGTCGAACAACTCGTTCATGCCGAGGCTGACGAACACGGCATCGGGATCCTGCTGCTCGATGATCTGTGTCAGTCTGGGCGATTTGCCCCATTTCTGGATGGTTGAGCCGTCCCACACCACGGTTGCAACATCGAAGCCGTTCTGTTTGCCGTAGCCGTTCAGCGCCTCGGCAAGCCAGCCGGTCATCGAATCGCCGATGAACAGTATCTTGCGGACCGTATCCTTCTCGTTTTTCTTTTCGGTCTCTGCCGGCTCGTCGGGTCGGTTGGCCGCGTTCTGTGCCGAGATGGCCGGAGCCACCAGCAGCGACAGCAGACACAGAGTGATGAATATCGTTTTCTTCAACATAATCTTTAATATTTTTACCCCCAGAATATATAGGCCACGATAACGGCGGCTACTGCGCCAGTGATGTCGGCCAAAAGTGCATAGCCGGCGGCGTAACGGGTCTTGGACACGCCTACGGAGCCGAAGTACACCGCCAGTATATAGAACGTCGTGTCGGTCGAACCGCGTACGGCCGCGGCCAGTTTCGATACGAAAGCGTCGGCGCCGTTGGCCTGCATCACGTCAAGCATCATGGCGCAGCTGCCGCTGCCGCTCAGCGGTTTCATCAGCATAGTGGGCAGCGCGCCCACCCATTGCGTGTCGAAGCCCATCCAGGCCACGCAGTTCTCCACACCTCCTGTTATGATGTCAAGCGCACCCGAGGCACGGAACATCCCGATGGCCACGAGAATGGCCACGAGATAAGGAATGATCATCACCGCCGTCTTGAAGCCCTCCTTGGCTCCTTCGATGAACACGTCGTATACGCGCAGCTTCTTGCGTATCCCGGCCCCGATGAAGGCCATGATGACGCAGAACAGGATGAAGTTGGCGCCGAAGGTGCTGTATGTGCTTACCTTGTCGCCGGGCAGCGAGGCAAAGAACCAGGTGACCAGGGCCACGAACGCTGCTATTCCGCCCAGCCACGCCCATATCACGCCGTCCATGCGGATGCGCTGTTTAAGACACAACGCTCCCAGACCGACCAAAGTTGCTATGGCCGTGGCTATAAGTATGGGTATGAACACATCCGTAGCATTGGCCGCGCCTCCCTGCGCCCGGTACATCATGATGCTTATTGGCACCAGGCATAGCCCGGAGCTGTTCAGCACCAGGAACATGATCATGGCGTCGGTGGCGGTGTCCTTTCGGTCGTTCAGCTTCTGCATCTCCTGCATGGCGCGCAGGCCCATCGGCGTGGCCGCATTGTCAAGACCCAGCATATTGGCCGAGATATTCATGAATATGGCTCCCATGGCCGGATGTCCTTTCGGGATGCCGGGAAACAGGCGTGAGAAGAAGGGACTGATGAGCCGGCCGAAAAATTCGATGACTCCGGCCCGTTCGCCTATCTTCATGATTCCGAGCCACAGGGTGAGCACTCCGGTCAGGCCCAGCGACACCTCGAACGCGAATGCCGCCTGGTCGAACGAGGCGTTCATGATCTGGCTCCACACCTCCAGGTCGCCCTGAAAGCATGTGCGTCCCAACGCCATGACGAACGCCAGGGCGAAGAATGCGATCCAGATCCAGTTCAGAACCATCTATGCGGTCGGAATAGTGTGGCTTAGAAACGCTTGATACCCATTATCTCGCGTACGTCGGCTAGTGTCTTGGAGGCCGTTTCGCGGGCGCGTTCTGCACCCTGGCGCACCACCTTGGACAGATACTCGTCGTTCTGACGGATGTCGAGGATTCGCTCGCGGATGGGGAGGGTGACTTTCAGTATGTCCTCTGCCAGCTGCTTCTTGAGGTCGCCGTAGCGGATGGAGCAGTCGGCGTATGCCTGGCGGAAGTGGGCGCAAACATCGGGCTCCGATACCAGGTCCATGAGGGTGAACAGGTTGGCGATAGGCTCGCTTACAGGACTGTCCGGGGTCTTGGGGCCCTCGTCGGTGACGGCGCGCATCACCTTCTTGCGCAGGGTCTTCTCATCGTCTATCAGGTAGATGCAGTTGCCCTCGCTTTTACCCATCTTGCCCGATCCGTCCAGTCCGGGTACCTTGACAGCAGCGGCGCCGAAGTTGAAGTTGAAAGGCTCGTGGAAATACTCTGTCTTATAGAACGAGTTGAAACGGCGGGCGAAACGGCGCGTCAACTCCAGGTGCTGTTCCTGGTCCTTGCCTACGGGTACGAGGTCGGCGTGATGGATCAGGATGTCCACGGCCATCAGGGTGGGGTAGGTCAGCAGACCGGCATTGACACGCTGGTTGGTCTGGTTGCCGATTATCTCCTTCTCTATCTCGTCGCCCTCGGAATGGATGCCGAGAGCCTTACGTGCCTTGTCCTTGAACGAAGCGGTGCGCATCAGCTCGCCGATGCCCACGTGCATGTTCATCAGCAGATACATCTCCGAAATCTCGGGCACGTCGCTCTGGACGTAGATGGTGTTCTTGTCGGGGTCGAGGCCTGCGGCCAGGTATTCCGCCAGGATGTCCTTCACGTTCTCGTGCAGCATCTTCGGGTCGGGATGCGTGGTGAGGGCGTGGAGGTCGGCCACGAAGTAGCGGCAGTCGTAGTCGTTCTGCATGCGCACGAAGTTGCGCAAAGCGCCGTAATAGTTGCCTAAATGCAGGTTGCCGGTGGCGCGGATGCCACTCAGCACTATCTTTTTCTTATCGTTGTTTTCCATAATTGCAGTTTTAAACCACAAAGTTAGTTTATTTTCGCCTATTGGACAAAAAAAGTGTTGCGATGTGTTGCAAAAGATGAAATAAAATTCTAATTTTACCGAGAAGAAACGCGGTGTGACGAGTCAGGCCGCGTGACTGGAAATCGAGACGAAAAACACTGTTAGAAACCTTAAAAACTAAAAGGAGGACAGACCATGAAAATCGGAATTCCAAAAGAGATCAAGAACAACGAGAACCGCGTGGGTGCGACACCGGCGGGCGTTAAGGAACTCGTGAACCACGGCCATGAGGTCTATGTGCAGGACCACGCCGGCGAGGGGAGCGGATTCGGCAACCATGAATACGAGGATGCCGGCGCGACGATATTGCCGACCATAGAGGATGTGTATGCCACGGCCGACATGATAATCAAGGTAAAGGAACCGATAGAACCCGAGTATGGACTGATCCGCAAGGACCAGGTGCTGTTCACCTATTTCCATTTCGCGTGCGACCGTCCGTTGCTTGATGCCATGCTCAAGAGCGGCGCAGTGTGCATCGCATACGAGACCGTGACATATTCGGAGACGGACCGCCGTCTGCCGTTGCTGATACCCATGAGCGAGGTGGCCGGCCGTATGTCGATACAGGAGGGCGCACGATTCCTGGAGAAGCCCCAGGGAGGCCGCGGCGTGCTGCTTGGCGGCGTGCCGGGCGTCAGACCCGCCAAG
>OIGD01000215.1_pt1 | contig 77999 bp, 90 predicted proteins | sample 1582211 | NCBI WGS metagenome assembly OIGD01 (sample SAMN04414078, study PRJEB24778) | human gut metagenome | material: faecal | host: Homo sapiens
GCCGGTTCCCGCAGGCAGCATTAACCGTTTCCGGCAGCAAATGCCCGGTTCGGGAATTTCGTGACCGGCCGCAAATTGGTTATCTGGTTATTCAGACATTTGAAACAAAAAATGACACGGACGGTTTCGTCCGGCCGTGTCGCTTTTTAAATAAGGACAAGGGTTGATTTTTTCTCTTGTCTTTTTGTTTCTCCTTTTTCCTTCTTCTCCTTTCTCTCTTGCTTACTCCTTTTTTTTTCTTCTTTACTTTTATTCACTCGTTTATTCTTTCCGTTTTTTGCTTTCTTCTTGTTTTTTCTCTTTATTTGTCTTTATCTTTTTTCTTTTTCTTTCCTTTCCTTGTTTTTTCTTATCTTTCCTTCTTTCTCTTTCTGTTTTTTGCTTTTCCCTTTGTTTCATCTTTCGGGCGTGTCCGATCTTTTCATTGTTTCTCGCCGGTTGTTTCCGCCGTCGTTTTTCGCGGTACCGTTCCCGATGTTCCCGCTTCTCTCAATCAGTTCGATTTTGAGCTCTTTGCCGTAAAACTCAAGCAGATGACGGTAATGTTCCCATTTGCGCACGCTGCCTATCTCCATGTTGTCAATTATATACCAGGGGATCCCGGTCTTGGTTGCCACCGTTTTTAATTGCAGAAAACGGTCACAGCGGTATTTGTGCAGTTCTTGTCCGATTATTCTTTTGATTTTATCGTTAAACATAGTTTGAAACTCCCTTGATTTTGTTTATGGTAAAAAAACAAAACCGCCCGGGGAAAACCCTTAGGCGGAAGGAGCTAACAAACTGTCAACGTATGCAGTCGCCGTTATTCAGCATATTACCGGCACTCCTTCCGAAAGAAGGATTTTTACGTTGAAGATGTTTGTTAGACACCGCATCCGGCCTCCCGGATGCAGGGCTGATATTAAAGAAATTGCCGCCCGTTGGCAAGAGATTTCTTTTTTCCTCCAGCCACTCCTCGTTTTGCTTATTTACCTTCGGTTAAAACAAAACTCACCTTGATAAATTCAAGGTGAGGGAGTTCAGAACTGTTCATACAATACAGTACACCTTATTCGTCACGCTTGAAAGCGCGCTTATTTCAGCATCTCCCTCTTTCAGGGGATATTATTTTGTATGAAGGAGCTCTGACACTCCGCATTCGGCCTCCCGGATGCAGAACTGATATTAAAGAAAACACCGGTTTTTGACAAGCGGAAAGTTGTTCTTTCTGCGGGGAATTTTTGCAAAAAGAACGGGAAAATCTGCCCGTGTCCGGAAAAACGAAAACTATTTGCCGCTGCTGCTTTCAATCGGTTCAAATTCCCAGGGGAATACCAGCCAGCGGCCGGGAACTTTCGGCGCGGCCGGAAAGTCAAGCTCGGCTGCCGGGTCTTTGCTGAACAAAACGGCGATTTTGGCCCGCGGATATTTTTCTTTCAAATAACGGTAAGTGCTGCCGGAATCGTAAAGGTCGTCCACGAACAGCGTTTCCTCGTCCATGCGGATGTCGGGCGGCACCAGACATTTGAGTTCGCTGCGGGCTTCGCCCTCATAGCTGGCCAGCGAGATGCTGCTGATTTCCCTGATGCCGAGAAACTGGGCGAGAACGCAGGCCGGCACCAGCCCGCCGCGGGCGACCGCGATAATGCGTTTAAAACCGCATCCGGCAAGAATATAAGCCAGTTTTTTGCATTCGCTGTTGATTTCTTCGTAGCTGATATATTCTTTTTCCGCCATCATTCGTTTCCTTTTAAGCTGAATTGTTCGATTGTTTCGGCCAGACCGGTTTTGTCGTCGGTTTGAACCGCGATTCCCCATACGGTGCCGCCGCTGCGGCAGACTTCCAGCCGGTTGCCGTTGTAACGCTGGCACAGCCGGTCGATCGGCGCCTGTTTGTCGAAGCCGAGCACGGAGTCGTAATTGCCGCACATGCCGACGTCGGTGATGTAGGCGGTGCCGCCGTTTAAGATATGGGCGTCGGCGGTGGGGATATGGGTGTGGGTGCCGGCAACGATGGAAACCCGGCCGTCGAGATAGTGTCCGAGAGAAAGCTTTTCCGAGGTCGATTCGGCATGGACGTCAACGAACACGGCGGCAATGTTGCGGCCGAGCGCATAGTTTTTCAGCAGCCGGTCGAGGACAAACGCGGGGTTGTCGACACTGTCCATGAAGACTCGTCCCAGCACCTGGGTAACAAGAATTTTTTTGCCGCTGGCCAGTTCAAATTCGACCGCTCCGCGGCCGGGTGCGCTGTCGGGATAGTTCAGCGGCCGGACAATGCGTTTGCACTCGTCTAAGAAAGGGATGATGTCACGCTGCTGCCAGACATGGTTGCCGGTAGTCAGAACGTCGGCGCCGCGTTCCAGAAACTCGCGGGCGATTCCCGGCGTGACGCCGAAGCCGTGGGCGGCGTTTTCAACATTGACGATAATTGCGTCGGCCTTGTATTTTTCCCGCATCAGCGGCAGGTTGTTTAAGACGGCGTCTCTTCCCGCCCGGCCGACCACGTCGCCCAAATAAATGATCTTCAACAGTTTTCTCCGTTAATTAAAAAAACTCCGGCGGCCGGAGTTGAAAGGTAACAAAAAAAGAGAGAACCGTCGGGCCGTATAGGTACATTCTGTCTCGAACCGCATCTCAATAGGTGGGCATCATATAACAGGACCACGATCCTGTCAGGGACAATTCCCGATAAAATTACGTTGGCTCGGAAGATCTGCGGAATTACGAACCGGACAGTCACCTCTCCATAAAACGATATTATAATGATTCGATCTGTTTTGCAACAGCTTTTATTTTTTCGCTCACAACCCTGAGCCGGGCGGAAAGTTCGCGGTCGGCGGCAGCGGTCCGGGCGGCGTCTTCCCCCGCGGGGGCAACCGGCGCGGGGTTGTTTTTGCGCGCTTCAAGCAAATCGTCGGCAACCAGAATGCCGATCATTGCCAGCAGCATGTTTTCGCTGATTTGTCCGCTGATGTCTTTCAACAGCCGCGCCTTTTCTTCCAAAACGCCGGCCAGCTGCATGATCCGCGCTTCCTGCCCGCTTTCGCAGGCAATCGGATATTCGCGGGAATTAATCGTTACCGTTACTTGTGCCATTTTGCTCCCGTGCCGTGTTCAGTTTGTTGATCAGTTCGTCGATACGGGCAACCGAACGGGCGGCGGTTTCTTTAAGGCGGGAAACGTTTTCCCGCTTGTTTTCAAATGCCCGCTGCAGCTCGTTGAGCGCCGCGTCGATTTCGTTCAGGGCTTCCGCCGTTTCCTTGAAACGCGAAATTTCTGTTTCCATGGTAAAATTTTTCTTTCTTTATCGATGCCGTTAGCTTATAATCTCCCGATAATACCGGTCATTAACTATTTTTTCAAGCGGCAAAAACGGATATGCCTAAATTTATTCTCAAAATTACGGCCGAAAGCGCCGAAAACTGCATCGACGAAAAGAACGTCGAATGTTTCATTCTGTCTGCTTCCCTGCCGGAGGACTGCCTCGGCAGGATAATCCGGAAGATTGAGGCGGCCGGAAAAATTGCGCTGCTTGAAGGCGAAGACGCCGCCGCGCTGGCGGTTAAACTCGGCGCCGACGGCATTGTTGCCGATCTGAGCGCCTCGACGGCAATCAAAAAGGAGATGGCGGCCCTGCGCCAGCAGCTCGGCCGTCGTTTTCTCGGCGTTATCTGCCGCAGCCGCCGTCATGAAGCGATGATCGTAAGCGAAAACGAACCGGACTTTGTTGTTTTCCGTATCTGGAATGAGGGCGGGGAAAAAATGCGGGAGCTGATTGATTGGTATGCGGCGTTTTTCCTGTTGCAGACGGCGGTCGAGCCGATGGACGGTTCCGTCAATTTTTCCGCCTGGCCCGCGGACATGGTGATTTTAAGCCCCGAAGACTATAAGATTTTAGTTGCGAAAAAATAAAGTTTAGAGTAATTATCTTGATAAAATTCAAAAAATCAAAAATTAAGGAGTGAATAAGAAAATGAAGCAGCAAGCAGTATCCATCAGAATCGGCTGGGTAATCGAATACAAGGGCAAACCCTGGACGGTCGTTAAGGCAACCCACATCAAGCCGGGCAAGGGCGGCGCCTTTATGCAGGTCGAAATGAAGTCGGTTGAGGAAGGAACCAAAACCAACGAGCGTTTCCGTTCCGAAGATACGGTCGAAAAACTGATGGTGGAAGAAAAAGACTGCCAGTTCCTCTATGAAGACGCTCTCGGTCTGACCTTTATGGATTCGGAAACTTTTGAACAGTTTGTTATGCCGGCCGACATTTTGGGCGATTCCCGTCCGTTTATGGTCGAAGGCATGACCGTTTACATCAATTTCATCGACGGTCGTCCGGTGGCGGTCGAACTGCCGCAGCAGGTCGTCTGCACCATTGCCGAAACCGAACCGGTGGTCAAGGGACAGACCGCGGCTTCGTCCTACAAACCGGCGATTTTGGACAACGGCGTCCGCATCATGGTTCCGCCGTTTATCAACCAGGGTGAAAAGGTCGTGGTCGGCACGGCCGAAGCCAACTATGTCGAAAGAGCCAAATAATGTCGTATCTTTCCCCAACTCTCACGCTTTTGGTCGGCGCCGTCAAAAAGGCAACGGCGTCGCTTGACCGCGACTTCAACGAGATTGAGAAGCTGCAGTCTTCGGTGCGCGGTTATCAGAATTTCGTTTCCCGTTCTTTCGAGCGGGTGGCGCAGACTCTGAAAGGCGAACTTTCCCGCGTGCGGCCGGACGCCGTCTTCGTCGACGGCAAACCGCCGCTTTCCCGCGGATGCTGTTTTATGGTCAATCCGATTGACGGCATGGGCAACTTTGTCCGCGGCATTCCGGTGTTTGCCACCACCGTCGCCTATTGCGAAAACGGCGAAGTCAAGGCTTCGGTCGTCTATAACCGTGCCAGTGACGAGCTGTATTTTGCCGAAAAGGGCAGCGGCGCTTATAAAGAAGGCTTCCGTAACCACGAACGTCTGCGCGTTTCCGCCGTCAAGGACGGTGCCGCGGCTCTGGTGGCAGCCTCGATCGGCTTCCAGCACGGCAGCGCGGAATATACCGCCGCTTACCGCGATTTGTTTGCCGAAACCGAAAACGTTCGTCTGCTCGGTTCCGTTGCGCTCTCGCTGGCCGGCGTTGCCGCCGGCAAAATGGATGTCTGCCTCAGCCTCGGCAGCAATCTGAATTCGGCGGTTGCCGGTCTGTTGCTGGTGCGCGAAGCCGGCGGTTACGTCTATAACCTGAAACGGGAAGAATTTGCGCCGGAAAAAATCGAACAGGTGATCGTTTCCGACGAGTTGGCGGCGACCAACACCTCGCTGGAGGCGTTTATCGTCAGACTGGCGGGATAGTGTTTTTGTCTTTCGGGGGAAGAGAATGCGCAAAGTCTGGATGTTGGTAACGGTTTCCTGCCTGTTGTGGGGACGGGCGGCGGCCGACGACGTTTATGTCGATCTTTCGGTGTTGGACGGTCTGGACAATGCCGGCAGTGAGGAAATTGCGCCGCTTTTCCCCGTATTTGACGATTCGTCCCTGCGTCCGCTGCCCAAGCCGGTGATCGGCAACAAGCCCCGGGCAGCCAAGCCGGTGCCGGCTAAGACAGAGGGCAAACCGGAGAAAACTCCGGCCGCGGTAAAGGCAAAAGCCGAACCGGCGGTAAAAGCGATTCCCGTTCCCGAACGCAAGCCGAATATTCGTCCGCTGCCGGTTAAGTCCGAACCGGCGACCGAACCTGTTGCGGCACAAAAAAAGAGGCTGGCAGGAGATAAGGCAGTAAACGTTAAAAAGGCGGCATTGCCGGCAAAGTCCGCGGCGGCGGAAACCAAGCCTGCGGCAGTTAAGGAAAACGTGTCCGGAAACACGGCCGTTTCCGCAAAGGAAAAGCCGACGGCAGAGAGAAAAAAGCCGGCGGCCAAACCGGCGGTAAAAGAAAAACCTGCGATAAAAGCGGATATTGAAAAGAAAAGCATGCCGGCGGTATCCCGGCAGCCGGTTTTGTCTGCCGTTGCCGAACCTGCCGCGGATAAAGCGGTGAAGGCGGCAGCGGCCAAAAACGTGAAAGCCGAAAAAGCGGTAGGGGCGAAAGATACGGAACGGCTGATGAAAGCTGAAGCGCCGCGGGAAGTTCCGGTGGTAAAAGCGCAAATTTCTGTCGCGGAAAGCGGGATAGAGGAAGAAAAGCCCGCTGTTGCGGAAGACAAAACGGCGGAAAAAAATCCGGTAAAAATTGAAAAAACGAGTTCCGCCCCGGTCGTTGCAAAGGAAAAAGAACCGGCTTTGCAGCCGCTGATTCCGGTGGCGGAAGAAGAACCGGCCGCCGACGTCATTGCCTTTGCCGGCGGCGTGTTTGAGCTTTCGGCCGAAAATACGGCGCGGCTGGCAGCAATTGCCGACGGCTTCAAACGGCCGGGCGAAAGCAAAATCCTCATCTACGCCTACAACTTCAACGACGGCGGCAACGATTTCAAAAACAAGCGTCTGAGTTTGAACCGGGCGGTGGAAATCCGTTCTTATCTGATGACCCGCGGTTATAAAAACTTCGGCATCAAAATCGTCAATACCGACAACCGCGGCAAGCAAAACACGGTGGAAGTTTTCGAACAGGCGGATTAATGGAAAAAGCTTAAAAATTTTTTAAATTAATGCTTGCTTTATTTGAAACTCTAATGTATAAAAACGACAACTGAAAATTCGATATGGAGAAATAAGATGAAAAAAGGTATTCATCCGGATTATCACGAAATTACCTATGTAATGAGTGACGGCAGCGTAGCCACCACCAGATCCACCTGGGGCAAAGCCGGAGACAAGATGACTTTGGAAATTGATCCGAAATCCCATCCGGCATGGACCGGCGTTTATCGTCTGGTTGACACCGGCGGTCAGTTGTCCAAATTTAAGAACAAGTTTGGCGCTTTCGGTCTCAAAACTTCCGACGGCGAATAGTATTTAATCTTAATACTATCTTAAATTTTTTCAATTAACCTGCATTCTATAATGGAATGTGGGTTTTTTGCTCACAAAATCTGTGTGCTTAAAACAAAAAAGAAAGGACAGAAGAATGACAGCCCCGTTAATGCCCAAGGCAACAGCCGTCTGGCTGGTTGAAAATACGACTTTGACTTTTAAACAAATCGGCGATTTCTGCGAGTTGCACGAGTTGGAAGTGCAGGCGATTGCCGACGGTGACGTCGCTTTTAACATCGTCGGGCTGAATCCGGTTACCGGCGGTCAGCTGACGGCGGACGAAATTGCCCGCTGCGAACAGGATCCTTCCGCGTCGCTTGTCGGGGTTGAACCGGAACGCAACGTCAAGGCGGAAAACAGCAAGAACAAAAAAGTGCTTTCGCCGTCGCAGCGCAGCGACAAGCCGGCGGCTATTCTGTGGATTTTGCGCAATTGTCCGGAAATTATCGATTCCCAGATATGCAAGCTGATCGGCACCACCAAGCCGACCATTGCTTCTCTGCGGGACGGCACGCACCGCGACATGGCCAACCTGCGGCCGAAGAATCCGGTTGCTGTCGGTTTGTGCAAGGAAAAGGACCTGGACGAAGCAATTGCCGTTTCCAAAAAATGGACCGAACTGAAAAGCCAGCCGAAAAAAACGGTGAAGAAGAAAGCCGGAAAATCTGCGGCGAAAGCCAAGGCCGCCGCTGCCAGAAAAAAAGAGGCGGAAAAACTGAAAGCTGCCGCCGCAAAAGAAAAAGAAGCGGCGAAGAAGAAAGCCGAAGCAGCCAAAAAGAAAGAGGCCGAGAAGAAGAAAGCTGCCGCCGCAAAGGAAAAAGAAGCGGCAAAGAAAAAAGCCGCTGCGGCGAAAAAGAAGGAAGCCGACCGGAAAAAAGCCGAAGCGGCCAGGCAGAAAGCAGCCGAAAAGAAAGCTGCCGCCAAGGAAAAAGCCGCTGCCAAAAAAGCCGCGGCCAAAGAAAAGAAGGCTGCTGCCAAAAAAACGGTAAAGAAAAAGAGCAAAAAGGCCGAAGCTTAAAAACGAAAAACCTCTCCGCAGGGAGAGGTTTTTTTGTGTGCCGAAAACCCTCGGATAGTCTGAAGGTATCTTTTTTGCTTCAAATTTCTGCGTAAGCCGGCAGATACAGACGGCAGCCGGTTGTAAGGCTTTGCAAAACCTTCTGGTGCTGGCGTTTGATGCCGGAAACGGTCGGCGCCGTTTGCGTCGGTACGGAAGATTATGGGGTAAAGCAATGTCGTTTATATCGGGGCGGCTGCGGGATGCCGTTTGATCCCGCGTTTGCGCGGCCCGAAGTTCGGAAAGGTTAAGATCGTTTGCGTGAACTTTTGAAAGTTTGTAAGAGGAAGCCGTTTGCAGACGGATGCGTTTAAAAACGGCAGGCGGGAACAAAACGGTGCGGTCGGAACACGTAACCGGTTATATTCGCAATTGCTTTGTTATGCCGGCGGATTTTGTTTTTCCGTTGCTGCCGAAGGGGGAAAAAAGTCTTGAAATCTGCGGGGTATGCTTATATACTCGGCAATTGTTCAAATTTATCGGGGAATAATTTCAAATGTCAGAAGTCAAAGTCAGATTCGCGCCGTCGCCGACCGGGCACATGCATATCGGCAATACCAGAACCGCGCTGTTCAACTGGCTGCTGGCGCAAAAGCTGGGCGGAAGCTTTATGCTGCGGATCGACGATACCGATAAGGAACGCTCCAAAAAAGAATATGAAGCGGAAATACGCGATGCCCTGCAGTGGCTGGGACTGGTGTGGTCGAGCGAAGCCCGGCAGTCCGCGCGGACGGAACGTTACCGGGAAGTGACGGCAAAACTGATTGCGGAAGGACTGGTTTACCCTTGTTACGAAACGCCGGAAGAACTGGAACTGATGCGCAAGACGCTGCTGGCCAAGGGTCGTCCGCCGATTTATGACCGCCGTGCCCTGAGTTTGACGAAAGAACAAATTGCCGCTTATGAAAAGGAAGGCCGCCGGCCTCATTACCGTTTTAAACTGGCGCCCGGCGACATCGTCTGGGAAGATATGGTGCGCGGCCGCTGCCATTATTCGGCGGAAAATTTGAGCGACCCCGTTGTAATTCGTGAAGATGGAAGTTATTTATACCATCTGCCTTCGGTTGTCGACGATACGGACTTTGCAATCACACATATTGTCCGCGGCGAAGACCATGTGACCAATACCGCGTCGCAGATACGGATGTTTGAGTCGGTCGGCGGCCGGGTGCCGTCGTTTGCCCACCTGCCGCTTTTGACCGGCAGGGAGGGAAAACTTTCCAAACGTCTGGGTTCCGTCGGCGTTGCCGAACTGCGGGCGGAAGGCATTGAAGCGATGGCAATTTGTTCTTATCTTGCCAAGCTGGGCACTTCGGAAGCGGTGGAACCTTTTGCCGACCTGTGCAGCCTTGCGGAAAGTCTGGATCTTGCCAGGCTGGGGCGTTCGCAGCCGAAGTTTTCGGAAGACGACCTGCGCCGTTTCAACACCCACCTGGTTCGCGGGCTGGATTATGAAGCGGTAAAAGGCCGGGTGAATGTAGACAGGGAGTTTTGGAATGCCATCCGCGGCAATCTGAATATTGTAACAGACAGTGAAATATGGCGGGGAATCTGCCGTCGGCCGGTTCGACCCGAACTGGAAGACAGGGAACTGACGTCCGCCGCCGCCGAATTGTTGCCGCCCGAGCCGTGGAACGAGGAAACCTTTGCCGTCTGGACAAATGCGGTAAAAGAGCGCACCGGCCGCAAGGGAAAAGCTTTGTTTCACCCGCTGCGCAAAGCGATTACCGGCATGGACGACGGTCCCGAACTGAAAATTTTACTGCCGTTGATCGGGCGCGAACGGGTTTTCCGCCGCTTGAACGGCGAATATGCATAAAAGGAGAAAAAAATGCCGGAAATGTATCTGCACAATACGTTGACACGCCGCAAGGAGAAATTTGTTCCGTTGGATGAAAACAATGTTCGCATGTATGTCTGCGGGCCGACGGTTTATGACCGCGCGCACCTCGGCAATGCCAAGTCGGCGGTGGTTTTTGACGTGCTTAACCGGGTTTTGCGCGAGGTTTACGGCAAAGATCACGTAACTTACGTTTCCAACATTACCGACATTGATGACAAGATTTTAAACAAGCATCAGGAAACCGGCAAACCGATCAGTGAAATTACCCGGGAAACTTATCAGTGGTATCTGGATGACATGCATGCGCTGAACGTGGCCGATCCCGATTTTCGTCCGCGGGCGACCGAGTTTGTCAACGAGATGATCGAGCTGGTCGAACTGCTGCTTAAAAACGGCCATGCCTATGAGGCCGACGGACACGTTTTGTTTTCCGTCGATTCGATGAAAAACTACGGTTTCCTTTCCGGCCGCAGCATGAAGGAAATGCTGGCCGGCGCGCGGATTGAGGTGGCCGGTTACAAGAAAAATCCGGCCGACTTCATTTTGTGGAAGCCGTCGGCAGCCGGGCAGCCCGGCTGGGACAGCCCCTGGGGCTACGGCCGTCCGGGCTGGCATCTGGAATGTTCGGCCATGAGTTCAAAATATCTCGGCAATTCGTTTGACATTCACGGCGGCGGGTCGGATCTGATTTTTCCTCACCATGAAAACGAATGCGCGCAGTCAATGTGCGCCCATCCGGACGACACCTTTGCCCGTTACTGGGTGCATGCCGGCATGCTGATGGTGGACGGAGTCAAAATGTCCAAATCGCTCGGCAATTTTTATACCGTTAACCAGCTGATCGGAGAATATCCGGCGGAAGCTCTCCGGCTGCTGTTTATCGGCACCCATTATCATCAGCCGTTCAATTTCACTTTTGACGGGCTGAAACAGGCAAAAACGGTTTTGGACAAGTTTTACAACGCTTTGCTCAAAACGGCGGATATCAAGGTTGATGCCGGCGTAGGTCCGGATGCCAGAGTGATGGAAGCTCTTTGCGACGACCTCAACACGCCGCTGGCCTTGTCGGTTCTCCACGAGTTGGTCAACACCCTGAATAAGGCGGAAAGCGCGGAAGAGCGCAGGGAAGCCAAGTCAAAGCTCGTCGCCTCGGCTGCCGTTCTCGGCCTTTTGTATCAGGATCCCGAAAGCTGGTTTAAGCAGGGGGCCGGCGGACCGCTCGACGAGAATGAGATCAACCGTTTGATAGAAGAGCGCGCCCTTGCCAAAAAGGAAAAGAACTATGCGCGGGCGGACGAAATCCGCAATCAGTTGAAATCGGCGGGCATTGTGCTGGAGGACACGCCTTCCGGCACCACCTGGAAAAAATGCTGATTTCAGTTGATGAAACGTTGAATCTGCGTTTTTTCGTTATTATGTTTGATTTGTGAAAAAACGGTGTCGGCAAAAGACTTCTTTGCCATGTAGGTAATAAACAGGGGCTCTTCAAGCTGCAGCTTTCCGAGCGTTTCTTCCAGAGCCTCGAAACTTTTGTAAATTTTCCCGATGAGCATGATGTCGCGCTCGTCGTCGTTTCCCGGAATCGTCTTTTTCTTTATCGCCTGTCCCATTTTTTAATACCCTCCTTTTTCGGTTAAGTTATGGCAATCACAAAACGAACTATACCATGGTCGCAAAATTGCGGTAGTAGGTAAAAGTCGGTGCGGGGTAACCAAAAATAAGTACACTTTGCCTTTTTGTCCGCCGTGCGGAACGGCGGCGCGCGTTTGTCTCAGTTTTTGACAACGGCCGTTTCCGGTCGGCGTCTGATCCGCATGATGTGTTCCCGGTAATTGTAGGTGATGTATTGTCCGCCCGCCCAGTTTTCCACCAGAATGTCGACGACCCGGCAATGAGGGCGGCGGTCGTGGTTCGGTGCCAGATCGGAAAGGTTATGAATCAGAAAGTGCAATTCATTCATGGTCTTCCTCCTTTTAGAAAATTAATATGTTGTGCGTCTCCTGCAATACAACCTCTACAAAATTATTGAATCTCATAGATATTGGGTTTAATTGTATACAATAAAAGTTTTAATGCGCAAAGTTTGCGGAGGGGTGTAAATGAAAAACGTTTTTTTCACAGGGATGTGCCTTTGTTTTTTAAGCGGCTGCGCCGCCGGTTACCGGCTGCCGCCGGAGGTGACGGCGGCAGCGGTCGGGGACAGGGCGCAGGTGGTCTATTCTCCCGTGGCCGGCGTCTGGTCGGAAGGCGGCATGGCGGAAGACCGCACGGTGTTTACCAGGTCCGTTTCGCCGGGTACGGGCAGTTATTCGCAATATACGGCAATGAAAGCAGGCTTTTCGCCCGCTTCGACCTATGAGTTTCTGTTAAACGGCCGTTTGATCGGATATAACCAAAACGATCTGTATTTTACCGAAACGGTATATCGCGACAACGCTTTCAAGGTGCGTAAATTGTCACCCGAAGAGGTGGAAAAGCTGTTCCCCGGACTGACCGTCGTAAAAATTTCGACGGCCGAAAACGGTGTGCTGACGGTCAGAAAACCGTTGTTCGGCAGCCTGAGTTTTCTTCTGCTTAACGATACGGAACAGTCTTATCACCGCTATTCTTTTGAGGGCCGGCGGGAAGCGCGTCCCTTCAAATCGCTGCTGACGGCGGACGCTGCCGGAGACATCCGTTTCAGCCACTTCGGCAGCGACGACGAGTTGTTCCCGGCGCTGACCATACGGGTGGAAAATTAAAAAGAGAGGAAACGATGGAAAGCAAAACCAACGCCATGCGGATACTCGACCGGCATAAGATTGACTACCGATCCTACAGTTATGACGGCAGCCGGGCCTTGAGCGGGATAGAAGTGGCGACGGCGCTCGGCCAGAACCCGAAGCAGGTGTTTAAAACCCTGGTGACGGTCGGAAAGTCGCATCAGCATTATGTCTTTATGATTCCGGTGGCGGAAGAGCTGGATCTGAAAAAAGCGGCGGCCGCCGCCGGCGAAAAGTCGGTCGAGATGGTCAAGTCAAAAGAGCTTCTCGGCCTGACCGGCTATGTTCACGGCGGTTGTTCGCCGCTCGGGATGAAAAAGCCGTTTCCGACATTTGCCGACGAAACCGCCGCGGACTTTGCGACGATCATTTTCAGCGCCGGCAAAATCGGTTTTCAGATTGAGGCGCCGCTCGCCGCGCTGGAAGAAATCGTCGGCCTGAAGACTGCCCGGCTGACGGTTTGAAAAACGGAATGTATTTGCTTGCCAAGACGGAAATTTTTTGTTAAATTCCCGTCCGCGATAATATTTTATGTTTAATTATTAAAAAATAACAAAACTTATGATTTACGGAAACAATGTAAGACTGGAAAAAGAGAATGACAACCGGGAAGTGCGCTGCCGTTTGCTGATGAAAAAAACGACGGCTGCGGCAGAGTGCGAAGTTTCGTCCGGTTTGAGCTACTGGCAGTTTGCAAACGCGGCGGTTGCCGTGATGCGCAAAAAAGACCGCGTGTTCGACCTTTTTTATTTTCCCTGTCGGAATCTGACGGGACCGTTGGTTTGCGGTCCGCGCGACGTTTTTGAGTTTAAGCTTTTCGGCGCCGATTTTGTATATCATCTGACCGACGGCTGGTTTTGGCTCAATCACCGGCCGGGAAAACAGAAGCTGGAAAACGGCCGGGAAATGTTTTTGGGCGATGTTTATCTGGGCAAAAAAATCCTTGCCGGCGACGTTTTCGGCGAGCGTCCGGAAAGCGGCGGCTGGAACGTTTCCGCCCTTGATGAGGAAACGGACGCTTTTGAAACGCGCAAATACGTTTCTTTCACGCCGGCTGCGGACGGAAAAACAAGCATTGCGCAGTATCCGGACGGCCGCTGTGACCTGTTTTGCGACGGCTACCGCATCAAAGCCGGTCCGCAGGGCGGATATCGGAAACTGCAGGTGAGAGGCGGCAGCGTTTTGCTGTTTGCCGCCGGCGACGCGTGGAAAAAGGTTTACGAAGGCTCTGACTGTCTGCCGGAAAATTTCGACCTGCCGGCGGTGCTGGTTTATGACCGGGACAGCGACAAAAACGGCACGCTGATTCTTTTTGACGGGGAAAAATGCGTTGAGGAGCATGGTGAAATAGAATTGTTTGACCGGGCGGTAATCGCCGTCGGCAACAAGGTGTTTGATGCCGGTGCCGGAAAAGCTTTCTTTGTCGGCTGAAATTCTTTCCGTTATGAAAAAAGCTTCCGCGTCCGAAAAGGACGGCGGAAGTTTTTTTGTGCAATAAGGGGATTTTTCTTTTTTAGGGCGGTTATTTTTCTTTTCCCGCCCTGAGGCTGCGGATAATGTCAATACCGTAAACGGAAGCCGTCCGCGGCGCAAGCACGTTTGCCCGTCCGTCCGCAACGACGATCCGGTGCCGCCGGTAAAGTCGTTCATAGTCGCGTTCCGGCAAATCTGCGGAAAAGTCACTTTGCGCCAGATAATCGCGCATTTTACCCTTGGTATCGGCAATGATTTTTTTGCCCGGCTTTTCCCCGCGGCGGCGCTTGGCGTAAGCATACAGATAGCGGGATTTCAGGTTGTCGCTGCCGAGCACCATGGTAATCGGGTTGGTCAGGCAGAAATCGGCGACCGCCGCCGTATCGGGGCAGATTTCCTCCTTAAGCAGCAGGTCTTTGATGATTGTTACGTGTTCGGCTACCGTCTGCGGCGACTGGACCAGCAGCGAGGGCTGCCTGACCGCGGCTCTTATGTAGTCTTCGCGTTTGAACATCGGCTGTCTCTGTTCGTTTTGCAGCGCCGGATGACGAACGACGCCGTTGACGTTGGCGGCGATCGTTTCCGGCAAAATGACGAACAGCGCCGGCATTTTCAGCGCCGCTTTCAGACAGGCGGCCTTGTCAATGACGGGACGGCCGTCTGTACCGCTGAGATCCGGGTGGCGGATGATGCCGTTTATTTTTCCGACCACGGTGTCCGGCGTAATGATAAACAGCGAAGCCTGTTTCAGAGCCGCCCTGACATATTCGGCACGGCTTGTCAGGGGGCTGCCGTCCGCGGCGGCCAGCAGCGGATGATTGACGACGCCGCTGATGTTGGCGGCGGCCAGGTCGGGATTTTGCAACAGCAGCGCCGGGTGTCGGAGAACCGCCTTGCGGTAGTCGCCGGCTTTGATCAGACTGTTGCCGTTTTCGTCGGCGAAGGCCGGATGCCGGAGAAAGCGCGTAACATGTTCGACCACGGTTTCCGGCGCGTGTAAAAACAACTGTGGTTTTTTCAGCGCCGTTTGCAGATAGGTTTCCGTTGTAAACAGCGGTTTGCCGTCATCGTCTTTCAGCGCCGGATGGCTGACGACGCCGCTGACGTTGGCAGCCAGCGTTTCCGGCAACTGGTAAAGCAGCTGCGGGCGTTTGAGGGCCGCCGCGATGTATTCCCGGCATTTGAGCAGCGGTTTGCCTTCGCGTCCGCAAAGTGCGGGGTGATTGACCAGTCCGCGGATGTTGTCCGCAATCGTCTGCGGCCGCAGACAAAGCAGCCGCGGCTGTTTCAGGGCCGCCCGGCGGTATGTTTCCTCGTCGATTGCCGGCAGTCCGGGAAAGCGGCAGAGGCTTTTGATGTTGTCTTCAATTGTCGATGCCGGCAGAAACAGAAGCGACGGCGCTTCAAGCAAAATGTGTTTGAAACGTTCATCGTCTGCGGCAAGGCCTCTGCCGGTAAAAAGTTTTTTTATTTCTTTCAGCCGTTCGCCGCCGCCGGCCGGCAGCAGCGGGGCATGTTTCTTTTCCCAGTAATAAATGCGTCTGGCTTCGTCCGCACCGATGCGGAGACAGCGGTTAAGCTCAACGGTGGTGAGGGCGGAGGCTTGGGCCGCCGCTTTGATTATGCCGGCGATTTTTTCGGCCGATTCGGCAGAGGCTCCGGCCGCGGTTAAATTTTTCTGCAGGTCAGACATGGTTGCAATCCGTTTGCATTAATATGATATTTTTGTCCAAAGTAGCACAAAAAAAGGCGAAACGCAAATTCTTTTTGCCGCCTTTTTCAGTGGCGGTCTAAGCGGAAAAATGAGGTTCCGGGTTGACAAAAAGCGGCCGGCATGCTATATCTGACGGGAAAATAATTTTTATCATATAATTTTATGGAAAACTGTAATGCAAAAAAATCCGCGGTCAGCAGAGAAGAGGCTCAAACCGTGCTTGACAAAATCAGAAGCGTGATCGTCAGAGAAGTGGGATGCGAGGAGAAGGACGTTGTGCTTGACGCCTGTTGGCGCGATGATTTGGGCGCCGATTCCCTGGACATGGCCTATGTGATGATGGAAGTTGACAAACTGCTGGAAATTCATATTGATGAAAACGACGGCTGGGACAAAAATTCCACCTTGTACGAAACCTGTTCCGGCATTGTCCGCACGTTAGGTGAAACCGACCGTCGGTAAGCCGCCGGTTTAATCGTCTGCCTATGGGAAAAGAAAGAAAAGACAAAGAATTTTCTGCCGGCGAGCAGGAAATTCAGGCAGTGTTTGCCAGGCTTTGTCCCCTCGTAACTGACGCGTTGTCGCTTGAAAAATGCGAACTGAAGCTTTCCGACCGGCCGGCTGATCTGGGGGCCGATTCTCTGGACATGCTGATTGTCGCGGGCAAAGCGGAAAAAGCATTTGACATCCGCATTGACATTCATCGGGCCGGGTGGGACAAACACGACACCCTGCGTGATAACTGTACGGACATTGTCCGTTTGCAAAAAGAAAGCGGCCTTTTGTGAGCCGCCGGTTGATAAAAAGTCCGTTCCTTGCGGGGAGCGGGCTTTTTTTTATGGTTTGAACGTCTGCACGTGCGGGCGGATGCGGAAGTTTCCGCGCGGCCGCAAGGCTTGCGAAACTTTGGAGCCGGGCGAACCCGTTCGGAACGGTTAATGCCGCTTGCGCCGGCCGGTGGAAGTTTGCGGGTGAAAAAATACCTTTGCGGCTTGCCAACGAACAAAGGGGACACTATGCTGAAACCAAAGTTTCTCAATTGTAAAAGGAGGTTAAAGATGAATTTTGACTATTATATTCCGACCTGCATTTTGTTCGGTGCCGGCCGTTTGAACGATCTGCACAAACAGAAGCTGCCGGGCAAAAAGGCGCTGGTCGTCATTTCCAACGGCAAATCGACCCGTGCCAACGGTTATCTGGCGCGGGTGGAAAAGGAACTGGAACTGGCCGGCGCGGCGCATGTCGTGTTTGACAAGGTTCAGCCCAACCCGACCAAAGACAACGTTATGGAAGGCGCTGCCCTGGCCCGGGCGGAAGCGTGTGACTTCGTGCTTGGTCTCGGCGGCGGGTCGCCGATCGATGCTGCCAAAGCAATTGCCGTAATGGCGGCCAATCCGGGCGACTATTGGGATTATATTGCGGCCGGTTCCGGCAAAGGGCAGCCGTTGGCAAATTCGCCGCTGCCGGTTGTGGCGGTAACCACTACCGCGGGCACCGGTACCGAAGCCGATCCGTGGACGGTGATTACCAAAGAAGACAGCAATGAGAAGATCGGCGCCGGCTGGCCGGAAGTCTTTCCGGTGCTCTCGATTGTTGATCCCGAACTGATGATGACCGTGCCGCCGCATCTGACCGCTTATCAGGGGTTTGACGCCCTCTTTCACAGCACCGAGGGCTATCTTGCCAACTGCAGCACCCCGATAAGCGACATTTACGCCATAAAAGCGATCGAACTGATCGGCCGCAGTCTGGCCAAAGCAGTCAAAGACGGTTCCGACCGGCAAGCGCGCGCCGACGTGGCGCTGGCCAACACCCTGTCGGGCATGGTCGAGTCGACTTCCTGCTGCATTTCCGAACACAGCCTGGAACACGCGTTGTCCGCCTGGCATCCGAATTTGCCGCACGGCGCCGGGTTGATCATGATCAGCCGCGCTTATTATCAGACTTTTGTCGACAAGCATGCCTGTGACGAGCGGATGGTTGCAATGGCCAAAGCGCTGGGCCGAAAAGATGCTGACAAGGCAGAGGATTTCGTTGCCGCGCTGGTTGATCTGCAAAAGGCCTGCGGCGTCGATGATTTGAAAATGTCCGACTACGGCATCGACGGCGGCAATCTGCGCCGCTATGCGCAAACCGCGCGTGAAACGATGGGTGGCCTTTTCGCCCTGGATCCGGCGCCGCTTGACGAAAATGAATGTGTTGAAATTCTCAGGCAGTCGTATAAATAAAAGATTGACAGTCCGATAATCTGTCTTTAATCTGAACTTATCGTTAATTTATTTAAGGAAACGGAAAACATGTTTTTTGCCTTGGCCGAAAATAAGCGTTTTGCCTGCCGCGCCGTAATGACGCCGGCAGCCGTTTCCTTTGCCGCCGTAACCGTTACCACTACCACCGTTATCCCGTTCCTGACCTTACGGAAAACGGCATAGTTTGTTACGGCTTTTATCAAACTTTCAACCGCCCGGTTTCGTAAGGAACCGGGCGGTTTCTTTTTTGTTTCTTTAATTTTTGAAAAAGGAGAACCGATATGAAAATCAGAGCAGCCGGTTTAAGCGATCTTCCGGCAATTATGGAAATCATCAACGAGGCCAGACGGAATTTGAAAGAACAGGGCATTAACCAGTGGCAGCGGAGCTATCCGAATGCCGGCGTCATTGAACGGGACATTGTTGCCGGCAATTGTTATGTGGCGGAAGAGGAAGGGCAGGTGGCCGCTTCTTTCGCCGTTTCTTTTGACGGCGACGCCGATTATGACAAAATCTATAACGGCAGTTGGCGGCGGGAAGGGCGTTTTGCCGTCGTTCACCGGGTGGCGGTCGGCGCCGCCTGGCGGGGACGGGGACTGGCCTCGGCCGCTTTGCGTCATGCCGAAAAGCTGTCGCTTGCCCGCAACATAGACTATCTGAAAATCGACACTCACCGCGACAATTTGCCGATGCGCCGGGTGCTCGGCAAAAATAACTTTGCCTTCTGCGGACTGATTGATATCGCCGACGGTTCTTCGCGGATCGTGTTTGACAAGATATGCCGCGGTTAAAAAAACGGTAAGACGGGGGATAAAATCTCAGCAAACCCAACGGTCAGAGCATGATCAAAGGCATAAGTCGGCGTTATCCCGGCACCAAAGCATTTAGCCCCCGGGCAAACCCGGGTTTTTCTGTCGGGCGGCAAATAAAAAACCCCGGGAATTTCCCGGGGTGTTCGTCATCATGACCGGATTATTTGCGGTTGATGGCAATTTTGCGCTTTTTGCCCTGTTCGTCGGAAGATTTGGGAACCGTAACGGTGAGCACGCCGTTTTCAAAATCGGCTTTGGCGTCGTCAAATTTCAGTTCCCAGGGCAGCGGAACCGTACGGCTGAAAGTGCCGTAGGAAATTTCCGAAAAATAACTTCCTTTGTGTTCTTCCCGGTGTTCCTGCTTTTTTTCGCCGGAAATTGTCAGATACCCGTCGGAAGACAGTTCCAGATCAATGTCTTCTTCCTTCATACCCGGCATTTCGGCGCGTACCGTTACTTCTTTTTCGTTTTCGCGGACTTCTATTTTCGGTTCGTTCTTGGCAATAAAGTTCTTTTCTTCCGGCAAATCGAGCCAGTTGCCGAAAAAGCCGTTGAGCAGATCGTTAAAATCTTTGTTAAAGCCGCAGCGCAGCGGGGCATGATGACCGTGTTCTTTGCGGCTGACCAATGAATCAGACATTTTAAACCTCCTTGTTAGATCAATCATCCTTCTGTTAAAACAGGTAGGGTGGCCAAAAGGCAGAATCAAGAGCCGCCGGAAAATTTTTGCATTTTTGTTCTAGATAGGCTTTCTAAAAGCGCGGAGAGCGTTCAACACAGCCAGCATGGTCACACCGACGTCGGCAAAAACCGCGCCCCACATGGTCATCATGCCGGCGGCGCCCAACCCGAGGAAAAGAGCTTTGACACTAAGCGCGAAGACGATGTTCTGGCGGACAATGCCCATGGTTTTGCGGGCGATTTTAACCGCCTCCGCCACCTTTTGCGGGTCGTCGTTCATGATAACCGCGTCGGCGGCTTCAATTGCCGCGTCGGATCCCGTCGTACCCATGGCGATGCCGGCGTCGGCGCGGGTTAAAACCGGCGCGTCGTTGATGCCGTCGCCGGCAAAGATGACGGAACCGCCGCTGCGGGCTTTAATCAGTTCTTCCAGTTTTTCCACTTTTTCTCCCGGCAGCAGTCCGGCATAAAAACGGGCAATGCCGAGCTGTCCGGCGGCAGCCGCGGCGGCCGGTTCGTTGTCGCCGGTCAGCATGACGGTCCTTATTCCCAGTTTTCCGAGTTCGGCGACGGCGCCGGCGGCGGTTTCCTTAACCGTATCGGAAATAACCAGCGCGCCGAGATATTTTCCGTCTTCGGCAATATATGCAACCGTGCCGCCGTCAGCTTCTTTAATTCCGGAAATCTTAAATTTTTCCATCAGTTTGAGGTTGCCGGCAAGAATTTCTTTTCCGTCTTTTTTGATGCGGACGCCGCAGCCGGCGATTTCTTCCGCCTGTCCGCCGGGCAGGCCGGTTTCCTTTTCTCCGGCCGCTTTGCGGATTGACAGTGCAATCGGATGGTTGGAGGCGCTTTCCGCCGCTGCGGCGGTTTTCAACAGCCTGTCTTCGCCGATGCCGGCAGCCGGCAGAATGCGGCTGACTGCAAATACGCCGCGGGTAAGGGTGCCGGTCTTGTCAAAAACCGCCGTTTTACAGTTTGCCAGCGTTTCCAGATAATTGCTGCCTTTGATCAGAATGCCGTTGCGGGAAGCGCCGCCGATGCCGGCAAAAAAGGTGAGCGGAACCGAAATGACCAGTGCACAGGGACAGGAGATAACAAGAAATGTCAACGCGCGCTGCAGCCATTCGGCAAACGCGGTGCCGGGAACGACAAGCGGCGGCACCAAAGCCAGCAATATAGCGGCAGCCACCACCGCCGGCGTGTAAAAGCGGGCAAAACGGGTAATGAACTTTTCCGTACGGGCTTTGCGCGCGTCCGCATGTTCCACCAGTTCGAGGATTTTGGCGGCGGTCGATTCGCCGAAGGGTTTGCTCACTTTTATTTTAAGCAGGCCGTTGGTGTTGATGAAACCGCTCAGCGCCTCGCTGCCGGGAACCAGCCGGCGCGGCAGGGATTCTCCGGTCAGGGCGGAAGTGTCAACCGTTGCCTCGCCGTCCGTAACCAAACCGTCAAGCGGGATCTTTTCGCCGCTTTTAACGATGATGACGTCGCCGACGGCAATTTCTTCCGGCCGTCTTCTGACCGCCGTGCCGTTTTCTTCCCGGCAGGCATAGTCGGGCCGGATATCCATCAGTTCTGCGATTGAGCGTTTGGAGCTTTCCACCGCCTTGTGCTGAAGATATTCGCCGCTTTGGAACAAAATCATCACCATTGCCGCTTCCGGATATTCGCCGAGGAAAACGGCGCCGAGAGTAGCGATTGTCATCAGGGCGTTTTCGTCCAGCCATTTTCCGCGGAGAATGTTTCTGCCCGCCGCATAAACGATATCCGCGCCGGCAACGAACCAGGCGGCAACAAAGAGAGCAGTGCCGGCAGCCGGCGGCAGCAGACCGCTGACGGCCGCGGCAAACAGCAGCACGGCGGCGCCGATTCGCAGCGGCAGACGGGCATTGCCGTGTTCATGACGGCAGTGGCCGCATTCTTGTGCCTGATGATGAGAGCAATGGTGATGTTCTTTACACATAAGCGTATCTCCGTTCAAACAGTTGTTCAATCGTCTTTGTTTGTATAATAGTTGAGCAATCGTTCAATTGTCAATAAAAAAATGATAAAAACGCTTGTGTGCCGTCGGCGATTCGATTATTGTAAAAGCAGAATTTAATCGCTTGAGAGGAGCGTCGCATGGAAAACACTCAGGCGGACTGCACCGCCCTCCGTCCCCGGACCGTGGCGGCAATCCGCGCCGAAATGCCGGAGGAAGAGCTGTTGTACGGTCTTTCCGACTTTTTTAAGGTTATGGGCGACCCGACCCGCATTAACATTTTGTGGGCGTTGGAAAAAGAGTCGCTGTGCGTAAGCGATCTGGCGGTACTGCTTGACATGACCAAGTCGGCAGTTTCCCACCAGTTGAAGATTCTGCGTATAGCCAAGCTGGTGCGGGCGGACAAAAAAGGAAAAAACGTTTACTATGCCTTAAACGACGATCATGTCCGCATCATCTGGGAAAAGGCGCTGGAGCATGTCCGCGAATAGCGGCCGTCAGTCCGTTTGCCTGCGGATCCATTCCATAATCAGATCAACCGCATATTTTTGTTCTTCCGGCGTTAACTCTCTGCCCGGGAGAATGCCGTGCCATTTGAACAGGCATTGGCGGCAGCAGGTGGCGGTGGCGTGCTGGGCGATGAATACCGGGTGGCCGCGCATCGGCGTCTGCCTGCTGTCGTTGGCGATTTCCGCCGGCGCCAGCCGCTTACCGACAAAATCTTCGGCATGCCGGCGGACGGTGTCGAGCCCTTTTTGCCGGACGTAGGAAATGTCCGCCGTCTTCAGCCGGAAGCGGCTGCGGAAAGGCGAACGGCCCAGACGGGAAAAAATATCTTCTGTCATGATGGTGCACCGATTCTTTTTTCTTTATTGTAAAACGGAGAAAAACGGCGGTAAAGGTTTTTTCGTCCGTTTGCGGAAAAGCTTGACAACGGATGTCAGCTATGGCAGTTTGAAGCCGCTGAAAGATTATTTTTACAATCGTTATGAAAACGGAAGAATTGAAAAAACAGTTGAAACACATGATGATTGTGGCAACTGAAGAACCGGACGAACATCGTCTTCGTTTTTTATTGACAGGCCTTTCCAAAGAAGCTTTGACCGAAGTGTCCGACCTGGTCAAACGTTCTTTCGAATTTGCCGACCGCGAGCGCTGCCGCTATTTTACCATGATCCGCGGCGCCAAACATTACCATAATTGTCTGGTGGTGTCGCGAGTGCTTGAAGAACTGCCTGCCGGAAATTGATGTTTCCGGGGCGGAAAATGAAACAAAACCCCGTCTGTCGAACGGGGTTTTTGCAAATTCATATGCCGCCGGTTATTTTTTCGACGCTTGCGGCAGCGGCGTTTTCAGTTTGATCCTGCCGTGCGCGGACGCGCCGAAAAGACTGTGGTACAAGTCCCGGTATTCTTCAAATTCAAGGGAACAGCCGTCGGCCAGAATTTCCATCTCCACGCCGAAGGCGTCAACCGTAAAGGGCATGTCGACCATGCCGTTTTTAAGGTAGAAGGCTTTGCGCCGTTTGCGCTGTTCGGCATTTTCCGCTTTGACCAGCGTGCTTTCTATTTCGAGAAAAAAACGTTGACCGGCATAACGTTCTTTCAGCATCCGGAAAACTTTTGAGCCTACGCCCCCTTGTCTGTGACAGGGCGAAATGGCAAAATAGTCAAGCATGACCAGATCGCGGTGCCGCGCGGTAATGGCCAGTCCCGTGAAATCCTTGTGATTGTTTTCGGCGGCGAGGATCTCCATCGACCCTTCCCTGTTTTTTTCCAGAATTACGGAAAACGGTTTTTGTTCCTCAACCGGGAACGCTTCGTAATACAGCTTTTCAATCTGTGCCAGACAGGCGGCACAGGGTGTTTCTATCAGTCTCATTTTTACCTCCGCCGACATTATACCTTTTGCCGGGTTAAAATATCGTATAACAAAAAATCGGCCGTGTCGTTCTGAAAAGAAAAGGTCCGCTTGTCGCAACTCGTTAAATCGGGCGCACCGGCCGGAAATTTTCGATATAAGCGAAAACTTTTCCGTATTGGCGAAAATTTTTGCATTTGATGACCGGGATTTTTGCATTTTTTAAAAAAACGGAAATTTCCGCATTGATTTCCCGGTTGCAGTTGTCATAATCCCGGATCTTTTTCAGGCTTATTTTCCGATAATGGTAAGCCTGAACCGGCAGTTCCTTGTCGATTTTTCTGCCGATAAGCTTTTTTGCTTTCAGAAAACGCACGGTAAAGCGCCATATCGCGACCGGCCGGCAGATTCTCATGTCTATGATCAGGTCCGGCCGCATTGTTTCGTAGATGTACTTCTGGCAGCCTTCCGCAACCCAGCCGTCGTTTTCCGAAAGAAAAAGCTTCAGCCGGGAAAACTGTTCCCCGACGGAATAATAGCTTCCGTCTTCCGTATTGCGGCAAACTTCGTCAATGTTTAACCGCGGGAGGTTGAATTTTTTGTTTATTGCATAAGCGAGCGACGATTTTCCTGCGCCGAGCGGACCGATAATCAGAATTTTCATGACAGCCTCCGAATAACGATTAAACTCCGAAATCGGGAAGATGACAAGAAAAAAGAGTTCGGACAAGTGCTGCTTTGTTTATTCATTTAACTCGATACATGTTTGCTGCCGGACATATTCTGAGGGAAGTGCGCCGGCCGGTTGCCGGGAGATTCGAAAATGAGCGGATTACGGAGACGAACGTTTGTTTTTGGGCAAAAGGAGTTGCTTTTTGTAAAAAAAATGATATACTGATAAAGAATAAAAATTATTAAATACCATGAAAAATATTATTAAAACCACACTTATTATTTGTGGAATGGCGTTTTTGTTTGCAAGTTGTTCCGAATATAAAGTATTGGAAACGACGGAGGTGTTTAAAATAGAAAAAACATCTTCTGAAGTTCACGTATATCTGAGAAACGGATATGCGGTGCGTATAGATCCCAACGATCGGTGGAATCATTATTTTATAAACGAGAACAGGGAGAGAGTAAAATTTTATGATCCCGAAGTCTTGCTGTGGCAGAACGCGGAACCGGGCTGGGTTGTTGAAGTTTATGGTGAATACCAAAGCGATTATCTGCGGCTGGTTCCCCCGGCAGATATAACTGAAGAACTGGAGGTTGCTTCTATCAGCGTTTATGAAGGAGAGACCGGAAGGTTTTTGGGATATCTGTCAGGAGGCTTGTTAACGTCTCCGAGCGGGAAATTCGATTTCCAGTCATATCAGGGTAAGATTCTTACCAATGTGACTTTCACCAACGGAAAATTTATTTCGGTAAACCCGATGGTGGAGCCGTTTTGGCTGGAAGTAAAAAAGGGGGCTGTTGTCAAACATGAGAGAGTAAACGGCATTTCGTTGTATTCTCCGGTTTGTAAATAACCTGATAAAGAGAGTTGCCTGTTTGTGCGGGCAGCTCTTTTTTTATTACGGCAAAACGATTCCGCGCTTTTGGGTTCAAGGAATTTTTTGTTGAACGATCGGCCGATGTTTCGGTTATGAATTTTTCGTTTCTTTGTCGTTTTTCTGTTTTCATGTTGCGGCCGACGGCGTTTGAGGAAAACAATTCTGCCATGCAACCGGCAATGCATTATGAATGAAATATATCTTTGGGTAAAAAAACGGTATCGGATTTGCCCGCAAAGTTTGCGTTTGCCGTTTGTCCGGATGCGTCTGCCGGGGTATCGGGGGCAAATTTTTCAAGCGCTTTGTCCAAAAATAATTTGGCCGCCGGGGAGAATACGCGGTGTTTTTTCCATACAATGTCCAATCCGGATTCAAGTTTTGGCTTCAGCGGTCTGAAACAAAGTTCGCTTTCTTCGGAGGTGTCGACGAGTTTGTCCAGGGTAACGGCATAACCGATCCCGGCTTTCACCATGACTGCGGCGTTATAGACGAGATTGAAGGTAACCGCTGTGTTCAACCTGTCAAAATTCCCCTGAAACCATTCGATAAATTCGTTTTTTGAAAATGTTTTTTTGATTGCCTGTCTTGAATTAAGCAAGGGAATGTTTTGCAGGTCTGAAAGTTCAACATGTTTTTTCTTTGCGAGAGGACTGTCTTTTCTCATAACGACGCCCCATACGTCCTTTTCCGGCAGTGTAATATGGTCGTACTTGGAAACGTCGACGGGCTGGATCAATATGCCGAAGTCAAGCAGCCCTTTATCGACCTTTTCGGTAACGTCTTCCGCGTTTCCGGAATAAATATGAAATTTTACTTCCGGATGATCCGAACGAATTTCTTTAATGATTTCCGCCACGTATTTTATAGAGTCTGATTCGCCGCCGCCGATATAAACGTTTCCGCCCGTCGTACCGCTTATTGCAAGAAATTCGGCTTTTGTTTTTTCAACCATGTCCACAATTTCTTCCGCCCTTTTTCTTAAAATCATTCCTTCAAGCGTAAGCGTCACTTTGTGTCTTCCCCTTATTAAAAGCTTTTGCCTCAGTTCTTTTTCCAGTTCCTGCAATTGCCTTGTAAGGGTAGGCTGCGTCAAATGCAGAGAATTTGCGGCACCGGTTATGCTGCCTTCTCTTGCAACGGCCAGAAAATATTTTAATACTCTGATTTCCATATAAAAACAGTATCCTTTTAAGATATGCCTGTCAAGCATATTTGAACATTGAGTATAAGTATTTGCTATTTTTCGGAAAATTGTAAATAATAAAAAACGGGGGTGGCGGACATGATGTACGAAGATAAAAATAAAATCCTTCGAAATCGGAAAGATGCGGATTATGCCACCGGTCTTTTTTCCGTGAAGGCTTGATTGAACACGAATGTCAAACGGATAATAAATTGCGAAAGGAGCAACATGAAATTTAAAGCGGTATTGAATATTTTGGTTCTGGCAACATTAATTACGGGTGGAAATTTTATGAACAATGCAAAGGCAAGTGATTGGGACAAGACTTTTGCCAAAAGCGATAAGGTCAATATTGAGAAAGTGAAGTTCAAAAACCGTTACGGAATTGAACTTGTCGGCGATTTGTATATGCCGAAAGACAAACCGGCGGAGAAGCTGCCGGCCATAGCTGTCAGCGGGCCGTTCGGCGCGGTCAAGGAGCAGGCCTCTGGACTTTATGCGCAGACAATGGCCGGGCGCGGTTTTATTACGCTGGCATTTGACCCTTCATATACGGGCGAGAGCGGCGGCGAACCGCGTCTGGTTGCTTCACCCGATATTAACACCGAAGATTTCAGCGCGGCAGTTGATTTTTTGAGCGTTCAAGACGGAGTTGACGCCGATAAAATCGGCATTATCGGCATTTGCGGTTTTGGCGGTTTTGCGCTGAACGCCGCGGCCATGGATACCAGAATCAAGGCGACGGTTACCTCTACCATGTATGATATGAGCCGGGTTAACGCCAACGGTTATTTTGACGCAATGAGTGAAGACGACCGTTATGCCTTAAAGCAAAAACTCAATACTCAGCGTACCGAAGATTTTAAAAGCGGAACCTATGCCAAAGAAGCCGGTCTGCCGGATAAACTGACGGGAGAAGAACCTCAGTTTGTCAAAGATTACTGGAATTATTACAAAAAGCCGCGCGGCTATCACAAGCGTTCAAAAAATTCCAACACCGGCTGGAACATGACTTATGCGCTCTCGTTTATCAATATGCCGATTTTGTCTTATGCCGGCGAAATCAGAAGTGCGGTTTTAATGCTGCACGGGGAAAAGGCACACAGCCGCTATTTCAGCGAAGACGCTTTCAAAAAGCTCAAAGGCGGCAATAAGGAGCTGATGATCATTCCCGGTGCAAATCATACGGATTTGTATGACCGGACGGATAAAATCCCGTTTGATAAAATAGAAGCGTTTTTTAGAGCCAACCTGCAATAAAAATCCGGTATTTTTCTTGTTCCGGATGCGCCGCCCTTGGGTTGAAAAGGGCGGCCGCCGCAAGGAAAAAATGTTTTTTCAAATGCGTCCGAATGTAACTTTGCAAATTTACGGTTGTTTGTGAAAAGTAAAAACTTTGTTGTTTTTTCGCAAAACGAGTTTTTGCAAACCGATGTCTTCAATTACGTATGAATCGACGAAATCAATTGTTTGACGGTTGCCTGTGCTTTTTCCCGACAAAATGAGTTTGTTTCCTTCTGGCCGCCATTTTTGATATTGCAGTGTTGCCATATTGATGGAAGACGCCCGGCCGTCGCTTTTCAGCAAGCCCCCTGTTGTGCCGGGGGCAAACCGGGTACCGGTTCGGTCCGGGAGCCGGAGAGGGAAACCCGGAGCGGGGTTATCGATACAATTTTTAACACATTGTACGTTCCGTCAATCCGCCCCGAAACCGTCCGTCATTTGAGGCATCTCTTCCACGGTCAGTTCGGTCAAAACGGGAGTTGCGTTGATTATGGAGTCGGCGGCGGCTTTTTTGTATTCGGACATTAATTTCCCGGTCTTGTCAACGACCCAGTAGCTTTTAGGCCTTCCTTCTTCGCTGAACGAACGCACTTCGTGGCCGGGAACAAGTGTGCCGGTTACGGTTTTGGGGGCAGATTTTTCGTTTATGCTGCATGAGGTCAATATAATCATAAGACAGCCGATGAATATTTTTGCGTGTTTCATGTCTTTTTCTTTTGCCTTGATGAAATAATACGGGATTTGGGCAAATTTTCAATATTAACAGCTTTAGTTACAATGACAGGCTTCTTGATAAGTTGCAGTGCATCTGACAATGCGTTCAATGACGAAAACGTTGATGAGATCGTATTGTATATAATGATTGCAATAGTAGCTGTCGTGGTCATTGCTGGGTATATTGGCGAAGGTTCGGATGATTATTAATAACTCAATCCGATTGCAAAAACTCCCTGTTTACAAGGGAGGTATGCATTAGGTAAAAGCTATCCGAATTTGTCGTCAGGTCAGGAAAAAAGAAACGGCAGTTACCTAAATAACTGCCGTTTGTGTTGGTGACAGTTTTGCAACGAATTTCGAACTATTATTTACTCCTGAATATTACAAAGCGACTATGTATACATACCAATTAGCTAAGACATTTTTACAAAACAATCAGATTTTACTAGTTAATTAATAAACTATATCATTTTACTTTTCAGCATTATAGTTTTCTTCAGCTTGTCTTAACACCTTTAAAAACTCTCGACGTTCCCGCATTTTCCATACAATCCATCTTTTTTCGTCAAAGTCGCAAATATATGATGTTCCATTTACTAAAATTCTTCTGATATTTTCATTTCTCAATTTATCGAAAGTCAACGTTTTCTGATATTTAATTTCCGTACTTTTGGCGTTAAAAAATAGTTTAATTAATTCAGAGCATCCTAATGAAGCAAAAGTTTTATCTAAAAAATCTTCTAAATTTTTTATTTTGTACTCATCACAAAATACCTTTTTTCCTAATTTTATATCTGGTGTTTCACTTCGCTCAATAGCCTTTTTTATTGCTTTGAGAATTTTTGGTTCATCACCTCCTGCTTTATTAAAGCGCTTTACTATTTGAGCTTTTGTTCCAACTAGTTGGATTACTAATTTATCTCCAGATGGATCTAAAAAACATTTAAGAGCAGTTTTTGAAGTTTTGAGAAAAGTAATTTTTGCATCTCTCAAAACATCTATTTGAAACCGATATTTTATTTTTGAATTTTTAGGGCAATTCTTCTCAGTCATAGTGATAAATCCTGCATCTCGGATTACTCTCAAAAGATTCAATACAGTATTTTTAGGTTCAATTTCAGCAGAATCAATTACTTCATCATCATTCATAACAAAACTTCCACAAATAAATCATTATAATAAATTCAAGCATATTCAATATACTATGTCAATAGTTTACTAAGGTATGTATTATCCCGCTATTTTCCTGACCAGGCAATGTGTGCTTTCGTTTTTGATGTGTCATTTGCCGTACTTTTAATATTATCGTTTACCTGATCGAAAAATATAAGTTAATACAACCGCATTTCATATTGCAAGTTAGAGTAGTGTAAGATAAAATTTAAAAATGAAAGGATATTACTAATGAGTATAGAAATGAATACAGAACAAGAACCTAAGTTAGAAACTAACCGTTTAGCAAATAACATTTCAAAGAAGCTAGCTATCTCTATGTTATTTGTAGTCTGGTTAATTGTTGTATGGCTCATATCATTTTGCTTGGATATGATTTTATTGTATCAAAGCAAAGAAAATATAAAACAAATAATGCTTCCGTTCATATTTATGGGCATAATTTTTATCGCCGCTTTAATTGGGACAGATAGCATCTTAAAAACAATCAAATATAACTATAGAGCTAAGGAATCTGTATTAGGAAATATAATTCAATCAATTTCTTTAGCTGGACTAGCAGCCCTAGCATGGTGGAACAGTAAATAAGAACATTTTTAGAACAAAATTGTTGTAAAAATATAAAATATAGATTAATATATTTTTAATTAAGGAATTAAAGCTATGGCCAAAAAAACTTTTTTTGAAGACAAACCTCAAGAACATACACGCCTCAAATTACAGGTTTTAGATAAATATTTACAGGCATACTGTGAAATAATGGCAAGAGTTTTTAAATCAATAGCTTTCATAGACCCATATGCAGGAGCTGGGTCATATTCCGATGGTAGTGAAGGAAGCCCTTTAATTATGTGCAAAAATGCTTCTCATATACTAGAAATTGAAAAAGCTGTCTGCCAGAAAGTTAAATACTTTGGTAACGAAGGCGATGCAAAAAATTACGAAAATTTAAAACAAGCTTTACAACCTTATGAATGCATTTCTTATTCTTCAAAGCTTGACGCAAAAGAATTTATTAACAAATGCCTAAATTACGTTTGCCCCAAGTATAGCAGTGCCTTTTTCTTTGTTGACCCATTTAATTATAGTTTTCTGAAAGAAGATATTGAGTATATATTTAATGTTTGTGATAGTTATCCTCAAAGATGTCAGGCAGAAGTAGTCCTTTTTTTACCAGCTTCTAATGTATACAGATTTAAGACAGAAACTAAATATAAGTCTGTAAATAATTTCGTTAATAGTTATAATATTTGTATTGATGAGGACACAACACCTAAAAAATTTATAGAAAGAGTTAGACAAGCTATTCAAACTAACGGAAAATATTGTGTTTCAATGGAATTAAAAGCAGGAAAGAATACATATGCTCTGTTTTTTATTGGTAAAAACTTATATGGAGTAGAAAAGTTTTTAGAAGTCCGAGATAAATGCCAAGATAATGACCCAACACAAAACTTGTTTATTTTACCAGATACACCTGAAGGACAATTAGAACAAAGGATAAAAGAAAAAAACATAAATAACAAAGAACTATACGAATGGTGTTTAACAAATAATTTTAGTAAGAAACAGCTAATGGCAGCATTAAGATTATTGCAAAACAAATATGGACTTAAAAAAGATTTTAAAAATTGCAAAGAGAATAAAAGTGCGTATTATGTTGGTTATGACTATTATATAGGAAAGAAAAAAGAGGAAATTAATTTCCACTTTTAGGAGAAGAACTATGGCAAGTAAAATTGAATGGACTGAAGAGACTTGGAATCCAATAACAGGATGCACAAAAATTAGCAGTGGTTGCAAACACTGCTATGCAGAAGTTATGGCTAGACGGTTACAAGCTATGGGAATGAAAGGATATGAGGATGGGTTTAAATTAACACTACAACCTCAACGTCTATTGGAACCATTGCATAATAAAAAATCGACAATGTATTTTGTAAATTCAATGAGTGACTTATTTCACGAGAAAGTGCCATTCAATTTTATAGATTCTGTTTTCGATACAATACGAAAGGCTCATTGGCATAAATTCCAAGTATTAACTAAAAGAGCAGACATAATGGCCGAATATTTTAAAACACGAAAAGTGCCTGAAAATGTGTGGCTTGGAGTAACCGTTGAAAACAAGAAAGAAGGTCTTCCTCGTATTAATTTCTTAAAATCGATTCAAAATGTTTCTATTAAATTTTTATCCGTTGAACCTTTATTAGAAGATTTAGGACAAGTAGATTTTTCGGGCATTGATTGGATTATTGTTGGTGGAGAAAGTGGTTTACAGGCAAGACCAATGAAGAAAGAATGGGCGATAAATATTCGTAACCAATGTGAAGAACAAGATATTGCTTTTTACTTCAAACAATGGGGTACTTGGGGCGAGGATATGAAAAAACGCTCTAAAAAAGAAAACGGTCACTTATTAGATAATGAAACATATAGAGAAATGCCTAAAGTTGTTGCCTAATCCTACCTGTTGCAGACTTTACAAGCCCTTGCTCCTTGAGCTTGGGCTTTTTGTTTGGTGATTTTGATACAATTTTTGGTGCATTTTTTAGCCCATTTGCAGTCGGGGCTATGGTAGATATAAGTTTTGGTGTTCATAACCACAATTTGACTGTCTGCGGCTAAAACTGATGATGTTAAAAACATAATCATCAATACAAGAGAAAGTTTTTTCATATCGTTAATAAGCTACTTTTCAGCTTCCGCAATAATTTGCTTTAAATCAACACCGATAACATCGGCGACCATTAAAAGTGTCCGTAAGGTCGGGCTATTCTTTTTTGAAACTGTCAATGTCCACGCAGTACGGCTTAGACCGGTCTTTTCGTTAATTTCGGTCTTTGTGATTTTTCTTTCAACCCTTTCTTTTTCAAGTAAGTCTACGACCTTATGGGTTATATGTTCTGCGTATTCTCTTTTCATAATAATTCAAACTTACCTGTTGACATTCTATATTTAAATGTAATTATAATTACAGTAATTATAGTTACATAAAGAGGATAAAAATGAGAAAATATGTTATAGGATCAATTGAGGCAATAGCGACGGTAATTGCCATATTAACTATCGCTGGAATTATAAATAGTGCTGTCGGTTTGGTAGGAAAATCACAAATTTTTGGAACGATCTCGCTATCAGCAATAGGAATTATATGGAGTCTTTTTAATTATAAAAAAGATAAAAACTATAAATATATCGCCTACGCTATCGGTGCAATCATTACAATTATTCTAGCACTTGGCTTATTGATAGCTTCTGTAATACAGCACAATAACGAGCCATCAATTACACCAACCTCAAACATTAGTTTTTCAGAGACATTCTCTGTTGTTTGTTATGCACATTACAAAGGAAATGAAAAAGCACAAAAACTATGTATGAGCGATATGCAAAATTATGAACAAGCCTTAGATAGCGGAAAATACAAAAGGAACTGTGCTGATATTGAAGAAGCTAACTGGGAATACCAAAGTTATTTAACAGAAAGCCGCTCATACGGAATGAATCGTCTTATCCAAGAAGAATTCTTAGCACTCAGTGCCATAAGAGACATTGCCCCCAAATTTAACTGTCAAGTTTCATCTTGGATTGGTGAATTTCAATCCGCTATTGAAGCAGAATTGAGGAATGCACAATGACTGAGAACAAAGAAGAAAAAATAATCCTCATTAAAGATGTCGGCATAGAGAAAACAACCATTGATAAAGCCAAACACGAAAAAATTACGAATATTTTAACGATTGTCTGGGGCATATTAACTCTATTGTTAGGACTAAAAATCAATAGTCTTGGTGATAAGATGACTAGTGAAACATTTAAGATGATGTCAGATGTTACAGATGCCTTATTATTTATATTTAATATGTTGGTTGCAAGTGGAGTAACAGCAATCGTTATGTTTATACCCTCAATATTTTTCTCAAACCGCTGGGAATTATGTACCTTATGGGGAAAACGAATAATCAAAATCATAAAATACCTGATAATTTTCATACCACTATATTTTCTAACATCTTGTATCTTTGGATTGGGTGATGTTGGAAATATGCTGTCTAACAACTAACACAAAGGATGCAACGATGAAAAAACTTATTTTAATATTAGCTTTATGCCTTATCTCCACCATCACATATGCAAATGATAAAGACTTATGTGCAGAAAGAATAAAAGAAAAATATGGAGCTATAATTATCAAAAGCTCTGGCATTGATATGCTTGATGGCTGTAATAAATATGCCCAAAGCCAAGGTAAGCAACAATTGGATAAAAACACACAACTTACTATTTTCAAGTCAATTGAAGCAAACAAAGTAACGCATTATGCTTGTCTTGTAGATTACAACGAAAATGCTATTCTTTTATCCCCTATCAAATCAAACTATTACCAAAAATTTAGTGGCACACAAGCTTGTTTGGCTATGGTTGACGTAGTAACATTGCTAAAATCAGTTAATATGTATGCTGATGACGACAGCTTAAGTATTAACCGAAAAAATAATACCTCTAAAAAATCTAACAAAACAACATCAAAACAAAGAAAGAATACATCCAATATAGGAAAGACGACCTCTATGTAATCATTAACAGATATCCGTGAGGACTACCAAGACCACACCGGATTGATTAACGCTAAATATAAGTTTTAATATTTAACAGCTGATACAAATACCCTGTGGCTGATTGGTTGCAGGGTATTTTTTATTCTTGTCTTTTTAGTTATTTTTTATAGACTCACAAATAATATTAATAATTTTAAAGATGAATAAAAATGACTACTCAAGAAGATGTTTTTAACTGTGCCGGATGGAAAGCCTTAAATCGTATGGGAATTTTTGCAACAATGCATCATATTTTTAGGCAAAATTATATTGACTTGGAAATGCTATTAAAAAGAATACACGATGATACAAATATGTCTCAAGAAACATTTCAAGAACAACATATCCATTTGTCACAATATATTTTTAACTTTCTCGCTTCTTCTACTGCTTTAACAGATCACGCAAGAAGATTGATTGGCTTTTATGAAAAAACTGATTTACATAAAGAGTATCAACAAAAAATAAAAGAATCGTTTGCTGATAATAAATTGGCTCAGTTTATTCATAAATTAAGGGATTATCAAACTCATTATCAACTTGAGTTTCCATATCCGGTGCGTTCTTTGGATGATAATAAATCTTGGGATGTTGTCTTTGTTTCCAGTGACTTCTTAAAACACCCAAAACAATGGAATGTTCTATCAAAACAGTTCATAGAAGAAAGCGGACAAGAAATTAATCTCAATAAAATTTTTGCAGAATATAGTAAACTAGTAGATACCTTTTATATGTGGCTTTATACAGAATTACAAATTTATCATAAAACGGATTTTGAAGAAATGGAAAAACTGATTAAAGAGAGTGGTATGGAAATTCCATATATACCCCTTAATCAGCCTATGCCTTAATAAATTCGTGGCATTTGTTTGGGTGCGGGCTGTAAGGACATTTTCCACCGTGGGGTTTGGGGGCTTGCTTACCACAATATCGGCAGACATAGCCCTTTTTATTCAACTGTTCACGGAGCTTCTTCATCTCCAGACGGAAAACCGCCAATAAGTTTGCAAGTTCTATTTTTTCATTCGGGTCAGATAATTTTTTCATCGGTAATAAACTCCTGATATATTGTTTTTTATACAACTAAATTATCAACTAATTACCTGATTTTGCACAATATTTTGTTTGCGATTTATAATAGAATATGTTATATTTAACCATAATAAAAATTGATTCGATTCGTTTTTATTATAAATCACAAAATATACGAAACCATTTACAAAACTGTTTTTTAGCAAGGACAGCAAAGGTTTTGTATGTTTGAAAGTGAGGTGTAATAATGTGGCTCTTACCTAATGAACTCAAAAATAAGTTGGTTAGAGTTGATTACATCTCAATCCAACAATCGGAGCTTCACCTCGTGTGAGGCTCTTTTTTTTATTTTAAAGGCAAGAAAATGAATATTGAAAAAATAAGGCAATTAAACGATTCGTTTCGCAAGTCATTTAATGGTGGACGTGTGGTTATTACCCCTTGCGTGCAATCATTAACCGATGATGACAGAAAAGAACTTTTGAAACAAGTTCAGGCGTTCGATAATTTTACCGAGGACAACGATCCATACGGAGAACACGACTTCGGGGTTATAAACTTCAAAAACGATACGTACTTCTGGAAAATCGACTATTACGACACCGATTATAATTATTTCAGCCCCGATCCCAGCGACCCGAATGTCACAAATCGAGTCTTAACCATTATGCGTGGAGATGAATATTGACGGCGGTCATCAATCAGGGGTTTACGTATTTATGTGGTTGCTTTGCAAGTGTCATTTCTACCACAAAAGCAGTAAATGGAATAAAGCACCTCAAAACAAATTACCAAAGGGAACTTCTGCATATGCTTTATGAACATTTAGACAATTGCCGAGAATTGCTTGATGTTCACAAAACAGGCACAACCAATGCACAACTGGAAGACTATCTTTTTTGCATTGGTGAAAAGTTAAAGATTGATTTCGGTATATCAATTAAAGTTTCCCGCCCTCTGTTAAGAAAGAAAATGTCGGTTGATGAAGTGATAGACCAGATTAAACGATATTCAGAAATGCCTGACACTGCCGTTTTAATCGGTCTAGAGGGCAAGTATTCACATTGGACGACCGTTGACAAGGTTAGGAGTTCAATCAAACTCCTTGACAGCGGCAGTATAAAACAAATCCCAATCCGCAACATTCCGCAAATTCACCAAATCAGCAAGAATGACGTGTATATTATCAAAGCGAGGGTATGCAAATGAAGTATACCGTGCTTTCACAGATGATTTTATGTGCAATCGACATCAAAAACACGATTTATTGCACAGGTGTAAACTAAAGTTATAAATGTCAAATTCACACAAAGGAGCAAAAAATATGATTTTTAATTATAAGCGAGTATCAACCACCGACCAAAACACCGAACGCCAACTTTTAGATATTGTGTGCGACCGTGCCTATATCGAAAAAATCAGCGGTAAAAATACCGACCGTCCTGAATTGCAAGCTATGTTGTTGAATATTCGTGCCGGTGATGTGGTGAACGTTCATTCTATGGACAGGCTTGCCCGCAATACTAAAGACCTGTTAAACTTAGTTGAAGAGATTACTGCCAAAGGGGCTAAAATTGTTTTTCATAAAGAGAACTTGACTTTCGCCGCCGACAAACAAGACCCATATCAAAAAATGATGATGACGATGTTAGGAGCGGTAGCGGAGCTTGAGCGTAATTTAATCCTTGAACGCCAACGAGAGGGAATTGCCCTTGCAAAAATGCACGGCAAATATAAAGGCGGTCAGCCTAAACTAACCGCCCAACAAGTTGAGGAAATAAAAGCGCTCATTACCAATCGCACACCTATTACCCAAATAGCCAAACAATATGGCATCTCCAGACGTACCGTGTATAATTATTTGTAAAGTTCCTCCTTTCGCAGCTTTTCCAGATTTAGGCAATGAAACTGCGGTCGTTCTCCGAAATCCACAAAATCAACTTGCTTATGCACCAGCACACCTGAATTTTTCAAATAACGTGTCATTAAATCCGCTTGATATTGCGAGGTGAAAACACTATCAAATTGAGATTTCCGAATGGCGATAAAATGCCGGTTAGGCAAGCTATCCCGCATAATCTTAAAACCGAAAGCCATTTTTTCATCGTCACTAAATTTTTTACCTTTCTGTTTTACCGTAACGAGATATTCTCGTTTAAGAGCTTTCTTCAACAATTTTAGCCCCTCTTTTTGCAACTCATCATCTGTTTTGTGCTGAGCTAGAACTTCTCCACACAATAAGCGTATATGCTCCTTTACCTTTGATTTTTTCATTGGCAAGATTCCAAAACCAACAGCCAACAAACCGACAGCTTCCATAAATGCAAACCTATCGGCAATTCGTCCTTTTACATCACCGTCTTCAAGCTCTTGTTCTGCAAAAAACTTCTTCATATGTTTTTTGATATACGTTATATATTTTTCAGGCTTTTTAAAAAATTCCTTCAAAAAGATACGAGCCGGGGTTCCATAATAAAGCCGGACATTTTCCTCTAGTTTTTTAGCTAGTTTCGCCGATTTTTTTATTCCGTCAGGTAAGCTTGTAAATATGAAGTACTTGGGATGCCGTAAAGCATTAATCTCAAAACACCGTACTTCACGCCCTTTCAACAATTTCACATTTCCCTCTTCCAAAATCTGCGTAATTGATTTTTCACCTGAACTTAAAATCGGTATTGTCCAGTGACAGTCAACCCGTGACACACTTTTGGCATAAGCAAATGATGTGATTTTTCCGCTCCCGTTCATTGCCTCATAAATCATCTGCTGAAGCTTAGTTGGCGTATCGCTGAATTTTGTAACTTCATCAAGAATGAACAAAGTATCAGAAAATGACGAACACTTATCCATCAGCCCTATTTTAGTAATGTCCCAAGTGGGCAAGGTATTTTTTTCCGCTTTCCGATACAGGCTTTGTCCAACAAGTTCAGTAATAGTTTTGCCTTTTGATGTTACAGCCCAAATGTGAATCATAAATGATTCTATACCGCAAGGCTTCATTGCAATAGCTCCCAGTCCCATACAAACAGCCATAGTAAGAAGAGGAGAATGTTGAACATATATGCCGATATTATCAACCCAATCTTTCAGTTTACCGGCAGTTTCCATATTTTGACTATAAACATTCGGATTTTCAACATAACGTATCTGCAAATCAGGATTCACTTCTCCATACTGCTTATCCGGAGTGACATATACATAAGGCTGCTTATTTTTCCGAGCTAATTCATCATCCAACCAGCCAAGTTTTTCCACAAATAAAGCATTTGCAGTCTTGTTACCCCTTTCTCGTAAAAAATCACACAAGATTTTTTCATCTTCTTTAAGAGGAACATTCGCATACCCATTACTCACGAGAAAACAAATTAACTCCCGATTGCTTAGTAACAAAGATGTCGGTATCACCTTTTTGACGATATCCCCATACATTTTTCTAACAAAACTTATTTCATAAAAGGCTACCCCACTTGCGGTTAAACCATACAAACTCACATCAACATACGGAGCTATTGTCCGTAAACTGTTTGGTGCTTCTTCAATTTGAACACCATTTTCAAAATTGGTAACTATTTTTACCATTTTTAAAATCCTTATAAAAAAATTAACTAACTGAACAGTGAACAGATGTAGGAAATTCAATAAGTTAAATAGCAACTGTTTACTGTTTATTCGAACAACTGATACCGATAACCAATTAGTATTACGGTATAAAAGGGAATATGATTTAGACCATTAACCACCCCCTTTTTTATTGTAAACATCGTGAACAATCATCAGGTCTTCGGGGGTATTGGAAGACAAGAAAAGGTATAATTCCCTTAGGTGTTTATCGTCCAAGGGGTAATGATTGGTATGGTGACGTTTTTTAACCAGATACCGACAACGCTTTTCAAAATATGCAGGTATCGTATAGTTAAGAGACCTTTTTAGGTCGGAGTAATCTTTCAATATCTTAGGATAGACAGGCCGACTAACAGTGCTATCACGAAAAAAAGATTTTCTTAGACATTCTATAAGTGGCTTTCGGTCAAATACAGCCGCCAAGAAGTGAAAATGCTGACAAATATAGTTCTGCCCATTTTCATAATTCCAAGAGTAATCAACCCCGCCAACAAGTGGGGTTTTATCAAAACCATACTGTTTAAGGCACTGTTCAAACCATTCCTTAAAATTACCTAATGTATCAACATCAATATCAACCGGCACCCGATTAATTGCTGAAATGTAATGCACAGGACATTGTTTCATCAATTTTTTCCATATCGGCAGATGTTCTTTGATATAATTCAACCGAAACCGACGCAAACAGACTGAACAAGCCAATAAACGACACCGTTTGCCTTTTCGACACCGTTCTAGTTTGTTTGCCAGACGATGAAGTTTACAATCTTCACTCGTTCGAAACGCCTTAATTTTAATGCGGTTACGATATTTAGCCTCTGACAGGGTTTCGATTTTCAAATGCTCACTATTCATCACATACCTCTCTATTTTCTTTGTCTGCATAATAAAGAGTGAGGTAAAGCCTCAGCAATCGGTCATAGATGGCCAGTGCGGCACTATCAGTTAGAGCCTCACTAGCATACCAATCTTTGATTATGTCGACTTTACTTCTCAATCTTTATCACTCACAAAATCTATAATTTTAACCAAATTTCGATTACCATTATAGACAAAACAAAATAAGCTTGTAAACAAAACTATTTCTAATGTATGTCGAACAAATTGGCTCTCAATAAAGATAACAGAATAAATATATTCGAAATTTATTCGAATAGATATTCGAAAAAAACACGATTTTTATTCAATAAAAAATATTGATTTTGTCCAAATTGACTTTACAATATAAAATATGTGTTTTTAACAATTGGAGATTTGAAATTGATAACGAATGCAGTTTTATTCAGAAGAGTTTCAACAATTATGCAGGAACGTGACGGAAATTCTCTTCAAAATCAGTTGGAAATGCTAACTGAATATTGTCAGAGAAAAGGGCTGACTATTATTAAAGATGCCGAAATAGTAGAGAGTAGCACCAAAGGGGAACGCAAAAAATTTATGGAAGTAATAAAATTATGCCAACAACAACGTGGCGGTGTCGCTTTAGTATGCTTGAAGACTGACAGACTGTTTCGCAACTTCAAGAATTACACAATGATTGATGAAATGCGAAAAAGCGGACAGCTTGAACTTCACCTAATTCAAGAAAATTTGATACTAAATAAAGATTCCAAAGCAGGAGACTTAACCATACTCGGCTTAAATGTCGTTATGGCTCAAAACTATGCCCTCAGCTTACGTGATAATGTGGTTTACGGTATGGACTATTCAGTCAATCAAGGGCGGTGTATGTCGAAAGCTCCCGTGGGTTATTTAAATATAAGAACATCAGACGGGAAAGCCACCGTCATTGTCGATAACGAACGGGCACCGATTATTCAGAAACTTTTTGAACAATATGCAACGGGGCTTTATTCAGTTAAGGATATGATGAAAAAATGTAAGGAATGGGGACTGGTCAACCGCTCTTCGGGAAAAGCGGTTAACACAAGTACGATTCACCGCATACTAAACAACAGATTTTACATTGGGGAAATGTTATATAAAAACCAGTGGTACAAACATAACTACGAAACTTTAATTGCTCCCGCACTATTTAAAACGTGTCAGGACATTATGCACGGTCGCAAACCGGAAGAACCTAAACACTTCAAAACCACCGAAAAGCCTTTTATCTTTCGGGGATTGATAACTTGTGGGGAATGCGGTTGTATGATTAGCAGTGACCGTAAAATAAAACCCAGCGGCAAAGAATACGTTTACCTCAAATGTTCACACTTCAAGGGGAACTGCAATAATCCGCAGGTTAATGAAAACGTTGTTTTACAACAAATCGAAGACGAATTGAAAAACTTGTCCGCACCGCAAGAGATAATGAGCTATCTCAGGTCAGATATGGAGAAAATTATAAACCGACAGAATGAAGCCCATAACCGTGAGGTAAAAACCATTCGCAAGAAATACGATGACTGTCAGAATAAAATCAAGCGTCTGCGGTCATTGTTGCTTGAGGGGCATATTACACCGGAAGAATACCGTGATATGAACGAAGACCTCAAAAACGAACAATACGAACTCGAGGGAAAGTCGGAACTGTTGACCGAAGCCGATGAAAAGTTTTCAATCGCAGTCGCCACAATACTTTCCTTGGGTAATAATGCGTACCAAATCTTCCAGAGTTCGAAAGTAGAAACAAAAAGAGAGATTTTACACATCTTACTTTCGAACTTGAAATTGCAAGACCGCAAAATCTCTTATACGCTTAGAAAACCTTACGATTACATCAGGTCTTTAAACAAAAAAATACCCTCAAAAACTGAGGGCATTGCAATTGGTGAGCCCGACGGGATTCGAACCCATGACCCTTTGATTAAAAGTCAAATGCTCTACCAGCTGAGCTACGGGCCCGCTCACTTAACGAAGCAAGGTATAATGGATAAAAAAAGGTTAGTCAATAAAAAAATCCAAAAAAATTAAAAAATATAAAAAATAGTTTATTTGTTAAGAATTGTATGTTATCATCGGTTTCAAATTTGATTATTAAACCTCGTTTTTAAGGATATTGGGAGATGTCAGATACGAAGAATTCACAGCAGGCCGGGCGTTATGATATGCTGCAGAATGCTGCCGGGGAGATACTCATAATCATTGAATACCGCGAAGGCGGTCCCGAAAATCCGCGTCTGGTTTATGACGGCGGCGAACAGGCATTGCTTTACCGCAGCCGTGAAAGCGCTTTTATGCTGAATTCCATTGCCAGGGAAGCGCGCATGCCCTTAAAGTCGGTTAACGAGGTGCTGATGGTGGAGATTGAAAACGACGACGTTGCCCGCGAATACAGGGTGCCGGTGCGCGTAGTCAGAAATTTGCAGGCGCTGGCCTGACGATAAAACTTTTTTCAGATGGTGATAAGGGCTTTAAAAGCCCTTATTTCTTGTTATTATTCAGATAATAACGGTTGAAGCGGAAGATTTGATGCTGGTTGAATTACTCATTTTGATTTTAGGCGCCGGGCTGATTTCCGAGTTGGTTCCCAAAAACCGGCTGCCGGTGCTGTGGTCGCTGTTCTCGGCAGCGGCGGTTTCTTATTTTGTTTACCGTTTGTCGCTGCTTGGGAATGCGCCCGATTTGTATCTGAACTGTCCCTGGCTGAAAATACCCAATCTGGCGGTTAATCTCGAAATTGTCGTCAACGCCGGCAACATTTATCTGGTGTTTGCCTTGTCGATATTGGCTTTGCTGGTGCTGCTGCAAAATACTTTCGGTGCCGAAAATGCCAAAAATTCCCTGAACGGGCTGGTGCTTCTGAACCTTTTGTCATCTTTGATGCTGGTGTTTGCCGGCAACTATGTCCAGATGCTGGTGGCGGTCGGCGTCTGCGACGTCCTGGTGTTCAGCGCCGTCAACAATATTGAAGCCAAAAAGAAATATATTTATGCCAATTTCCTGGCCGATATCGGCCTGGTCAGCATTTTTGCCGTCATCCTCGGCCAGGGAGGCGGTTTGGAACTGGACAAGCTGCCGGATTATGCCCGATTCGGTCATCATAAGGATTTTGTCGCGATTCTGCTTTTGCTCTGCATCTTCGTCAAAACCGGACTGTTTTTGTTTCATGGGGCTTATACCGAAATGCGCACGCTCGGTTTCAACCGTTTGAACTATGTTTTGTTTACGGCAACGCCGCTGACCGGCTACCTGCTGCTTTTAAAAACGGAATCTTTGCTGCAAATTTCTCCTTTTTCCTATCCGCTGCTCAAAATTTTTGCCCTTTCTTCCGTTTTGTGGGGCGTTTGGGGCGCTCTGGCAATTGATAATCTCAAACAAAAGGCGGTTTATTTTGCCCTCATGTTCTGGGGGCTGGTTTATGCTTTTGCCGCTTTCGGCAGCCGGCTCGACAGTTTGCAGTTTGCTTCGCTTCTGACCGCGGCGTTTTTGTTCGGGCAGGTTCTGATGCTGATTTGCGCCGCGGCTTCCAACGAAACTCAGGTTTCGGAAACGGGCGGCTTTTTGAAAAGCCTTAAATTTACCTTTTTGTTGGCGCTTCTGGTACTGGCGGCCTTTTTTTCGGTCTTGTTCAAAACCGCGGAAGGCAGCCCGTGGCTGGCCGGGGGCTATGCGCTGTTGTTTGCGGCGGCGAGCGCGCACGTGCTGTCGCAGATTCTGCTGGGAGAGAGCCGGGCGGACGAACGGGTACAGGCAATGCTGAAAAATCCGCCGCTGCCGTCCTGGCTGCCGGTGGCTGCTGCCGCTGCCGTTTTATGCTGGTCTTTCCGTCTTTCCCCGTTATGGCTGACGCCGCTTCTTGCGGCCTGGCTGGGATTGTTTTTCCTGCGTCCTTTGCGCCGGTTGGACGCTTTGTACGACAACGACGTTTTGCAGGAGGCCGATTATGTGGGAACGGCATATGAATTGCTGATTATCACGCCGGTCAAGGTGATCGGGCGTCTGTTGTGGCTGACGGTGGATTTTGTGTTTATCGAACGTACGATCATCAGTTCGGTGCAGAATGCACTCGGTTTTATGATTTTTCTTTTTCGCCGCATTCATTCGGGAACGGTTACGGGCATGCTGCTGTTCATGCTGCTCGGTTTTGCCGTTATCGGAATTGTTTGGTTGTACGGAGGCTGACAAATGGAAAACATTGCTTCTTTGGTCAATGCGATTGTGGCGGTGCCGCTGCTCGGGATGCTGTTTGCCGCGCTTTCCCGCGAAGGCGGCCGCGGCAGGGTCAGCAACGTTTTGAGCGTGGGCATTTTTACCGTGCTTTCCAATCTGGTGGTTTTGTGGCGGACGGCTTTGCAGATGGATGTCGGCAAAGACGGCTGGAAAACGGTCGAGAGTTTTGCCTGGACGCAAAATCCGAAAATTGAACTGGTGTTTGGCATCGACGTCTTCTCCCTGATGCTGATTGCCGCCGTTCACCTGGCGGTTCTGCTGGGGATGGTGGGCATTCGTCACAATACCTACCGGCAGAAGGCGCTGATTGTTTTTGCCCTGATGTTTTTGAGCATGATCAGCGGCTATTTTCTGGCTTCCGACCTTTTTTCCTTTTACATTTTTTTCGAAGCGCTGCTGCTGCCGCTGTTCATGATGGTCGGCATTTTCGGCGACGTCCGCAAACAGCAGGTTTTGTACCGCTTTTTTCTTTATAACCTTCTCGGCGCGGTTTTTCTGTTTGTTGCCCTGGTGGTGCTTTACAATCATGAAAACGTCGGCATTCTCGAAGTGAGCCGGATCGTTTTGTCGGAACACGGGGAAGTGCTGGTCTGGGGCTCGATTTTCATTGCCTTCCTGTCGCGGATCCCGGTATGGCCTTTCCATTACTGGATTTCTTCGGTCAACGCCAACATTTCCAACCCGTTGGTTTTCATCGTTGCCAACATTGTTCCCTTAAGCGGCGTTTACGGACTGATCCGCTTTTTCCCGGTCAACGCGCCGGCGGCTTTGGATCCCTACCTGCTGGTTTTGGAAATCATCAGCATCGTCACCATGCTGATGATCGCCTTTATCGGCTTTACCAAACGCGATATTCAGTATAAGATTTTTGCCTATATGACGGTCTACTACATTTTGTATCTGCTGGGGGCGCTGCTGCCGACCGACGCGCTTTTGATGAATATCGGCTTTTCCATGTTTTCTTACCTGATTATTGTGGCCGCGCTGGAAGTGATGGTGGCTCACGTTGACGCGGTCCGGCAGGAAAACGAACTCGGCGATTGCGGCATTTTGTGCAATATCCGCCGCACTTCGCTGGTTTTTTCCTTTCTTATTCTGGCGGCGATCGGGATGCCGCTGTCGTCGATGTTTTTAAATAACATGGTGATTTTTGCCGGTCTGTTGAAATTTAACATTCAGATGGCCGTCTGTATCCTGCTGGCGGTGGTGCTGGCTTCTGTCAGCCTGCTGCAGCAGTTGTTTTATCTGAAATATCCGCCGGAAAGTCAGGCGCCGCTGCCGGCGCCTTCCGGCGAATGCTGCGTCGAAGACATTTCGCTCAGGGTCTTTGCCGTCATGCTGCTGACGGCGGCGGTGCTGGTTTTGTCGTTTGTCAATCCTTTGTGGTTCGTCGGTTAGGAGAAAAAAATGCTGGTCAATTATGTTGCGTTGCTGCCGGAAGCCGTGTTGACGGCCGGTGTTTTGCTGGCGGTGCTGGTTCGTTTCCTTCGTTCCGCAAACACGGCCAAAACTTTTCTGACGCTGGCCAAATGGACGATTTTGCCGGCAATGATGCTGACCGCGGTCTTTTATGACAGAAATGTCGGCGGTTTTTGGAGCAATAATGACTATACGACTTTGTTTAAAATCGTCATTTTTCTGTTTGCGCTCGGCTGGGGAAGCCTTTCGCTCAGGCGTTTTCAAAACCGGGAAAACGACAGTTTTGCCTTTTATTCGGTGCTGTTGCTTGAACTGCTCGGTTTTTCTCTGATGCTTTCCGTCCGTTCGCTGGAACTGTTTGCGGCAGCCGCCGTTTGCTGCCAGCTGCTGAACTGCCTGTTGCTGCGGATCGGCGCCGATGAGGAGTGTCTGCCGCGGTTGCGCCGCCATCTGGCGGTAACGGTATTTTTCTGCCTGCTGCTGGCGGCCGGTGTTCTGATCTTGCGGCGTTATGGCGGCGGCGGATATGAAGAACTCGGAAAGTTTCTGACGGCGCAGACGGAAACTCTGTGGCAGCTCCGGCTGGCGTTTGTGATGATTATGGTCTTTTTCCTGTTTGCCTTAGGCGTGGCGCCGTTTCATTTTTGGTTTGCCGACGCGGTTTCGGGCGCGGTTTTGCCGGTGGCCGGATATCTGACGATTGTGCCGGTGCTGGCTTATTTTCCTGCCTTCGTCAACCTGATCGTCAACGTGCTGGCGCCGCTTTACGCCTGGTTTGTGCCGGTGATGCTTGTTTTCGGCGTGCTTTCCGTTTTTATCGGCGCAGTCGGCGCCAACAGCGAGGACAACCTGCGCCGCATTTTTGCCTATGCTGGGCTTTATTATGTCGGTGTTTTGCTGGTGTCTGCCGCCGACATGCACGGACAGAGCCTGCTCGGCGCCTTTATCTACCTGTTGGTTTACGTACTGGCCTTTTTCGGCGTTTATACGGTTTTTGCCGGCTGTCGCAGCAAGGGGGAGTATTTGCGTTGTTTGAGCGAAATCCGCGGACTGTCAACCCAGCGGCCGTTTTTGGCGGCGGCTTTTCTGATATTGATGATTTCACTGATCGGCACGCCGCCGCTGCTCGGTTTTCTGGGCAAACTTTCGGTTATCAACGCGCTGGTGGCAGGCGGCAGCTACGGCCTGATGGCGGTGGTGGCTTTTTCGATGCTGATTTTGGTGTATGCCTACCTCAAAATCATAACCGTCATCTATTTTGAACCGCGCAATATTAGCTTTGACAGGGTGGACAAAGGCGTATATACATATATTGCGGTCAATCTGCTTTTGATTGCTGTCACCGTGATAAATCCGAAATATCTGATGCATGATGTGGAAATGATGCTGGCGGCGATTTTGTAAACGGAAGAACGGGAATGTGGCGGTATTTTGAATATGAGGAACTGACAAGCACCAATGATGAGGCTTTGGCGCTGACGGCGTCCGCCGGCGGAGAAAAGCTGGCGGTAACCGCAACAAGGCAGACGGGAGGCCGTGGCCGTCGCGGCCGCAGCTGGGTCAGCCTGGAAGGCAATCTGTTTATGTCGCTGGCGCTGCCTTTCGCCGCGGAAAAAAGCGCGGCGCTGGTGCTGATCTCGTCGCTGTCGCTGCTGGAGGCGGTAAAAGAGTTTGATCAAAATGCCGGGGTGAAACTGAAATGGCCGAACGACGTGTTGTTGAACGGCGGCAAAATATCGGGTATTTTGCTTGAAAAAGGCGCCGGCGGGTATATGATTGTCGGCATCGGAGTCAATCTGAGGGTGTCGCCGGCGGGAGAAACCGTGTATCCGGTGACCGATTTGGCGGCGGCGGGGATAAAAACCGACTGCCGGACTTTTAAGGAAGTTTATTTGCGTCGCTTTGATGCGCTGACGAACTTGTGGGAGCAAAAAGGAATGCCGGCGCTGACCGAAAAATGGCTGCGGCATGCCAGAGGCTTGGGAGAGCCGGTTGTGGTGCGGCTGCCGAAAACGACGAAAACCGGAATCTTCGCCGGCATGAACGAAGAAGGAATGCTGATTTTGCAAACGCCGTCCGGCCGGGAGGTCATCGGGGCCGGAGACGTGTTTTTTGATGATGAAAGTAAGAGAGAAGAATGATTAACAAATTTGAAAAAGACGGATTGTATTTTATTGCCCTGGGCGGCGCCGATGAAATCGGCATGAATATGTATGTGTATGCTTGCAACGGAAAGTTTATTATGGTTGATGCCGGTTACGGTTTCTTAAACGACAACTACCCGGGGATCGATCTTTGTTTTGCCGACGCCGGTTTTTTTGCCAACTATGCCGAAGATTTCGAGGGCATTTTCATCACCCATGCCCACGAGGACCATTTCGGCGCCGTCGCCCAGGTATGGCCGCTGTTGAAATGCCCGGTTTACGCCAGCGAATTTACTCTCGGGCTGATCAAAAACCGGTTGCGCGAATATAAGCTGGAAGGACAGGTGCCGCTCAACCCGGTGGTCGGGCATCAGACGATAAAACTGCAAAATTTTGCGGTTGAGTTCGTGCCGGTCGTTCATTCGGTGCCGGAAACCGCGGCGCTGGTGATCAAAACCGCGGACAAAACGGTGGTGCACGCCACCGACTGGCGTTTTGACGACAGCGCGATCGAAATCCTGCAAACCGATTATGCCGGACTGCAAAGCGCCGGCGACCGCGGCGTTGACATGTTTGTCTGCGATTCGACCAATATCGAGGTCGATGAAAAGCTGCCGAGCGAATATGAAGTGCGCGAATGCCTGATGAAGCTGATTCCGACATTGTCCAAAACGGTGGTTGCCACCTGTTTCGCCTCTAACCTGACGCGGCTCGAAAGCCTGATCATGGCCGCCGACGCCGCCGGCCGCACGCCGGTTCTGGTCGGCCGCAGCCTGCTTTATAACGTGAAAGTGGCCAAAGAGATCGGCTATTTCAAAAACACGCCGAAATGTTATGACATCAAGGAGGCGGAAAACATTCCTTCCGACAATGCGCTTTACATCTGCACCGGTTCGCAGGCCAACTACCGTTCGGCGCTTACCTCAATTGTCAACAATCAGAGCAAATATGTCAAACTGGGCAAAGGCGACACGGTTATTTTTTCTTCCAAGATCATCCCCGGCAATGAAGAAAAAATCAGCGAAATGCAGGAAAAGCTGATTGCCCAGGGAGTTAACGTAATTACCGACAAAGACGCGCTGGTTCATACTTCCGGCCATTGCAGCAAAGAGGAAATCCGGCACATGTACGAGCTGCTTCGTCCGCGCCTGGTGCTGCCGGTTCACGGCGACAAAAAGTTTATCCGCGAGCATAAGCGCTTTGCCGCCGAATGCGGCATCGGCGAGGTAATGAGCATGCAAAACGGCGATGTTCTGCTGTTAAAGGACGGCAAGGCCAAAATTGCCGGCAGCGTGCCGACCGACGTGCTGGCCGTTGACCGTACGGAAATTGTTTCGCTCAATTCGGAAGTGGTCAAACGCCGCAAGCAGATTGCCTATAACGGCAGCGTTTTCATCAGCGTCATTTTCGGCGAAAAATGGGAATTGATCGCGCTGCGTATTTCTTCCAAGGATATTCTCGAACCGGACGCTTTCGCCGCCCTGCGCGACCGCATCGTGGTCGAGGTTTCGGAAGCGCTGCCGGAAGTGGTCGCCGGCCTTCATTATAAGGAAACGGCCATTTTGGACTATATCCGGGTGCAGGTGCGCCGCAAAATCGAAAAAGCGACCGAAATGAAGCCGGTGACTTTCATCCATTTCTACAAGCTGCCGCTTGAGGAAGAGGAAATCGAGCAGGAAGAAGACGTTGATGCCGGTCAGCCGATGGTAATTTATCCGTCGCCGGAAGTCGAAAACTGAATGCGCGGCCGAACGGGGTTGCCGCGGACAGAGGCCGAACGGATCGGCTTTATTTCCCGCCGCCGGGCGGTCAGGCGGTCGGGCAGTTTTGCTCAACCGGCAGATAAATGGTGAAAGCGGTGCCTTTGACGGCGTCCGATTCAATCCTCAGGTTGCCGCGGTGGCGGATGAGGATGTGTTTGGCAATCGCCAGTCCCAGCCCCGATCCCTTGATGTTTTTGTTCTTGTGCGTCTGCATGCGGTAAAAGCGCTCGGTCAGGCGGTTGAGGTATTCGTCGGAAATTTTTTCGCCGAAGTTGTGCACCGTAATTGCCACCGCCCTGCCGCCGGCCACTTCATGGCTTTTGGAAGGCGGCACCGCTTCCGTAACCCGGGCGGAAACGGTAATGTCGGTGTTTTCGCTGCCGTATTTGACCGCGTTGTCGCAAAGGTTTTGCAAAAGCTGGCGGATCTGACCGTAATCGGCGGTGATCTCCGGCAGGTTACGTTCGATTTTCAGTTCAAATTTCATGTTTTTCGCCCGTGCTTTTAACATCAGCGCGTTGCTGACGTCTTCGGCGATCGGGGCGATGCTGATTTTTTCTTCCGGCGCCTGATCCTGCGTCATTTCGATTTTGGAAAGTGACAGCAGGTTTTCGATCAGAAGCGACATGTAGCTGGCCTGTTCGCTCATGATTTTCAAAAACGCGGCTCGCGCGTTTTCATCGTCTTTGGCTGTGGTCTGCAATGTTTCGATGAAACCGGAAATAACCGACAGCGGGGTTCTCAGCTCATGGCTGGCGTTGGCGACGAAATCGGACTGCATTTTTTCGATTTTGGTCGCTTTGGCGAAGTCGTAAAGCGAAATGACCGCCACCGCCCGCCCTTTTGAGATCCACGGCAGTTGTTTAATGTGGGCGTAAAGCTTCTGCGCATCTTCGTCTTTGCGGTTCGAACCGCGGTTGACGTAAAAAATCAGGTTTTCCGATTCGCTTTCCTTGTTTAAGACCCGGGCAACCGCATTAATGAAATTGTTGGAAGAAAAGATTTCTTCCACTTTGCGGTCGGTGATGTTGTCGCCGAGCAGGTTGCGGGCGGAGATGTTGGCGCCGAGGATGTTGCCTTTGCGGTCGATCATTAAGATGGGGTCGGGCAGGGTATCGAGCACCGCGGTGTCGGAGATGGTCTGCGCTTCAAGTTTTTCCGCCTTTTCGGTCCAGAAGCGGTGCATTTCGTTGACGGCGTCGACGATTTCCCGGGTGTCGTTTTCTGTCAGGTCGAATTTTTCTCCGGTGTAGTTTTCCTCTTTTGCCAGGCGGAAGATATATTTGCGGATCTGCTGCAATTCAAAGGTGATCGGGAAAAGCCACACGATGTTGAACAGAATGATTGAGGCATAGGCCATAACGGCGATGCCGGCCGGCAGCAGTTTCAGGGCCACCAGCATGATGAATACCAGTGCCGAGGGCATTGAAAGCGCCAGAATGCGGTTGGCAAAGTTGGTGTCTTTCTCAATTTCGAACAGTTTGCTCCGGCCTTTGTGAAACATGGTGATAACCCTCGAATTGTGTTAAAAAAAGATAGACTACTGATGATAGTAATATATAATACAATACGTTTAAATTTATTAAAGATCGGATGGGAAAGACTTGACGATGACCGAAGCTAAAGCGCCCGCGCTGACGCCGATGATGGCACAGTATCTGGAAACCAAAAAGGCCTACCCGGACTACCTGTTGTTTTACCGGATGGGCGATTTCTACGAAATGTTTTTTGATGACGCGGTGGCGGCCTCGAAAGCGCTGGACATAGCCTTAACCAAACGCGGCAAGCTCGAAGGCGCCGATGTTCCGATGTGCGGGGTGCCGTTTCACGCTTACGAAACATATTTGTCGCGGCTGATCAAACACGGCTTCAAAGTGGCGATCTGCGAACAGATGGAAGACCCGAAAGAAGCCAAAAAACGCGGCGCCAAATCGGTGGTCAAACGCGACGTCATCCGGCTGGTGACGGCCGGTACCCTGACCGAGGAGAACCTGCTCGATTCCCGCCGCAACAACTTTCTTTTAAGTCTGGCCAAAACCGGCGATATGCTGGGCGTTTCTTGGCTGGACCTTTCCACCGGCGATTTCTTTCTGGAGGAAATCGGGCTGAAAAACAAGCCGGAAGCGGTTGTCGTCAGCAGTCTGCTTTCCCGTCTGAGCCCGGTGGAAATACTTGTTTCCGACCGCTACCTGCAATCGCCGAAACTGTTTGAGGTGTTTAACGAATACCGCAAGAAACTTTCCGTTTTGCCGGAAGCGCGTTTTAACTTTGAAAATGCCCGCCGCAACCTTCTGAACCTGTTTAAGGTGGAAACGCTGGATGCCTACGGCAACTTTTCCCGTGCGGAAATTACCGCCGCCGGAGTGCTGATGGATTATGTCGAAACCACTCAGAAAGGGCAGATGCCCCGGGTGGAAAAACCGGTTAAAATCTATGAACGGCAGGTTATGGAAATTGACGGCGCCACCCGCCGCAGTCTGGAACTGCTGGAATCTTCTTCCGGCGACCGCGGCAATTCGCTGCTTTCCGTGCTGGATCGCACGGTTACCGGCGCCGGCGCGCGGATGCTGGCCGGCCGCATTGCCAGCCCGCTGGTCGATACCAAAGAGATCGGCGAACGCTTAAACGTGGTGGAATTTTTCTTAAATGAGGAATTTATACGCGACGACGTCCGTGCCCTGCTGAAAGCCTGTCCCGACATTGAGCGCGCCGTTTCAAGGCTGAGTCTTGAGCGCGGCGGCCCCCGTGATTTGGCGGCGATCAAAACCACGCTGGCGGCGGTGCCGCGGTTGAAAAACATTTTGTCCGGTGCCTCTTCACAAAACATGGTTTCCGAACTGCCGGAAGCCGTTGCCCGCATTGCCGGCCGGATGGGACATCACGAAAATCTGGTGGACGAGCTGGAGCGCGCGCTGGCCGACGAACTGCCGCTGCTGGCCAGAGACGGCGGTTTCATCCGCGAAGGCTACTACCCGCCGCTTGACGAAATCCGCCGGGTTAAGAACAACAGCCAGCAGATTATTTTGCAGCTGCAGGAAAAGTATGCGGCGGCGACCGATATTCCCAACCTGAAAATCAAATATAACAACCTGATCGGCTATTTTGTCGAAGTGCCGGCAAAATTTGCCACCCGGATGCTGGAAAACAAAGATTTCATCCACCGCCAGTCGGTGCTGAACGCGGTTCGTTTTACCACCGTCGAACTGACCGAAATAGAAAACGAAATCCGCGGTGCCGGCGAAAAGCTGCTGGCTACCGAACTGGAGCTGTTCAACAAACTGGTGACCGAAGTCCGGATTGCCGCCGACGACATTTCCCGCACCGCCAAGGCGCTGGCTGAACTGGACGTCGGCGCCGCGCTGGCGGATCTGGCGGCGGAAAAAAACTATTGCCGTCCGGAAATCGACGATTCTTTTTGTTTTGATGTCGAAGACGGCCGTCATCCGGTGGTGGAGGCCTCGCTGGCGCGCGAACACGGCGGCGCGTTTGTCGGCAACGACTGCCGGCTCGGCGGCGATTACAGCAACATCTGGCTGATTACCGGGCCGAACATGGCCGGCAAATCGACTTTTCTGCGGCAGAACGCCATCATTGCCGTGATGGCGCAAATCGGTTCTTTCGTGCCGGCCAAACGTGCCCGCATCGGCGTCGTCAACAAACTGTTTTCGCGCGTCGGCGCTTCCGACGATCTGGCCCGCGGCCGTTCGACCTTTATGGTGGAAATGGTGGAAACCGCCAGCATTCTGAACCGTGCGGACGAGCGTTCGCTGGTTATTCTGGACGAAATCGGCCGCGGCACCGCCACTTTTGACGGTTTGTCAATCGCCTGGGCGGTGGTTGAACACCTGCATGAAGTCAACCGCTGCCGGGCGCTGTTTGCCACCCACTACCACGAGTTGACCTCGCTGGTCGGCAAACTGCACAAAATGTCGCTGCATTGCATGAAAATCAAGGAATTTAACGACGAAGTCATCTTTCTGCACGAGGTGATTGACGGCGCTGCCGACCGTTCATACGGTATTCACGTTGCCAAGCTGGCCGGTTTGCCGCCGGTGGTCTTAAAACGTGCGGAACAGGTGCTGAGTTCGCTTGAAAACGACAAGAAAAACGCCAATATCAAGGAGCTGGCCGATGACTTGCCGTTGTTTTCCAGCCTGAAAAAGGAAGAAAAAAAGCCATCGGCGGTTGACGCGGCGCTGGCGGAAATCTGCCCCGACAACCTCACCCCGCGGGAAGCGCTGGATGAACTGTACCGCTTAAAAGCGCTGTCGGAGGAAAACTGATGCCTTTTACCGAAAAATATATCCGGCCGCTGGCGGTTGCCGTGATTCGTTATCAGGGGAAAATTCTGGCAGTCCGCGGTGTCGACCATGTGAAAAACGAAGTTTTTTTCCGTTTGCCCGGCGGCGGCATCGAATTCGGAGAAACGGCGGAAGCGGCTTTGAAACGGGAATTTGCCGAGGAGTTCGGGGTTGAAGTCAAAATCGGCCGCCGGCTGGATGTGACGGAAAACGTTTTCAGCTACGAAGGGCGGGCCGGCCACGAAATCGTTTTTGTTTTCGAGGCTTTTTTGCCCGACGAAAAATCATGTTTCCCGGAAGGACTGCCTTTTGCCGAACCGGGAATGGAAGGAAAGTTTGCCGAATGGATAACGGTTGCGCCGGATGTTTTGGTTTATCCGGAAGCCGTCCGGCAAATCAGATTTTAAATTAACAATGTAAAGGAGTATCAAAGAGATGATGAAATTTGTTTTTTCGCTGATTGCGCTGTTCGGGCTCGGTATCGGTGCGGCCGAGGCGGCCGATGCGCCGAAACCTTATGCCGACGTTAAAGATCCGGAAAATACGCTGCTGCTTAAATTGAAAGACGGCGACGTTTTGATTCAGATGTTTCCGGAAGACGCGCCGAACCATGTTGCCCGGATCAAGGAACTGGTTCGTCAGGGCTTTTACGACGGTCTGAAGTTTCACCGCGTGATTGACGGCTTTATGGCGTAGACCGGTGATCCGCTCGGCAACGGCACCGGCGGCAGCGGCAAGAACCTGAAAGCAGAGTTCAACAACCGTCCGCACAAACGCGGCGCCGTTTCCATGGCCCGTGCCGCCGATCCGAATTCGGCCGACAGCCAGTTTTTCATCTGCTTTGACGATTCCACTTTCCTCGACCGTCAGTATACGGTCTGGGGACAGGTCATTTCCGGCATGCAGGCGGTGGACAAGATCAAACGCGGCACCGGTCCGAACGGCATGGTCTATGATCCCGATAAAATCATTTCCATGAGTGTTGTAGCGGATTTGCAAAAATAAACCAGAGCGATTCTTGAAAATCGAAGGCGGCGTTGAAGAACTTCTTCAACGCCGCTTTTTTACGATTCGAACATCTGTGCGGGCAGGCAGATGCAGGCATCCCGGCCCGGCCGCAGGCTTGCGAAGCTTTAGGGCCGGGGGCTTGTGTTCGGAACGGTTTTGCCGCTTGCGTAAGCCGGCGGAAGATTATGTTTTCTCTTTTTGATCTGCAAGTGCAAAACGCGCTTTTCGGCTTTTCTTTTTTCTTGTCCTTAAAAACAATGAAAATCAAACAAATAGTGCGCGGTATTATAATACCTGTAATTAAAATGTTGAAAAATACGGTTTTTTTAGTTGACAAGAGAAAAACTTCCGCTATATTTGCAAACGAATTGAACAACCATCTTTAACAAAGAGAGAAAATATGAACACTTACGCAACCAAGCCATCGGACATCGAAAGAAAATGGTATGTCGTTGATGCCAGCGGTGTCGTATTGGGCAGACTTTCCGCCGAAATCGCCAAGATTCTGCGCGGCAAGCACAAGCCGAATTTCGTCCCGAACCTGGACTGCGGCGACTATGTAATCGTCATCAACGCCGAAAAAGTCAAACTGACCGGCAAAAAGCTGACGGACAAAGTTTACTATCGCCACACCGGCTGGATCGGCGGCATTAAGGAAACCACTCCGGCCAAAATCTTAGCCGGCAAGTTCCCCGGCCGTGTCATCGAAAAGGCTGTTGAAAGAATGATTTCCCGCAATCCTCTGGGCCGTCAGCAGATGACCAAACTGAGAGTATATGCCGGTGCCGAACACCCGCATACCGCCCAGAACCCGATTGTTCTGGACATTGCTTCCAAGAATCCGAAAAACAAGAGGAGTCCGTTATAATGGCTAAGTTAGAATCCTTAAAAGACATCAAAGCGTCTGCCGCGGAAACCGTTGCGGAAGTCCGCAAGCCGAAACGCGACAAATTCGGACGTTCCTATGCTACCGGCAAAAGAAAAGACGCTGTTGCCCGCGTTTGGGTAAAGCCGGGTAAAGGCAACATTACCGTCAACACCAAAACCCTGGACGAATATTTTGCCCGTCCGGTTTTGAAGATGATCATCAACCAGCCGTTTGAAGTTACCAACCGCGTCAACGAATTCGACGTCGTTTGCACGGTCAGCGGCGGCGGTTTGTCCGGCCAGGCCGGTGCGATCAAGCACGGTATTTCCAAAGCCCTGAACGATTATGAACCCGAACTGCGTCCGGTTCTGAAAGCCGCCGGCTTCCTGACCCGCGATGACAGAACGGTTGAACGTAAGAAATACGGTAAAGCCAAAGCCCGCCGTTCTTACCAGTTCTCCAAACGTTAATTGGTACCAAGAAAATATCTTTTATTTTCAATGGGTTGCATGAAATTGCAACCCATTTTTCATATTCACATAATATTCACATATCCCTTGACTTTCCTTAATTACCAATTTACCATTTTCACAAATTCTTCACAGTTTTAAGCAATTTTGAGGGCAAAATGGACGGCGATTTTTACACAGAAACTTATACTTATAGAGAAGGACGGATTCTTTTATATAAACGTCCACACTCTAATTCTTCTATATAAACGTCCGAATTCTAAAAATTTCCAATGCCGATTGAGAGTGGATTTTGTATTCAACAATCTGAAAGAAAAGCTGGCATTAATTTTCTGTTAGTCAGGTGGCGGCTTTATTTAAAGTTGTATTTTTTGTAAAACAATATACAATAATTTTATAAGAAATTACGTTTTTGTAGCGGAAAACGATAAAATCCGCACATAAAGGGAGAACGTTACATGAATTATGACATAAGTAATGATGACGCTGTCAAATGACATTAATATGTTAAAATCCCATATTGATTTGCGCAAAATTTTCATTGATGTCAGGCAGAGAAACAGGCGCCAACGGATTGGCGGTGAAATCACCCGTTGCGTTTCCAACGTATTAAAAAGAGTTTTTGATGAATATAAATCTGCGTGCAAATGCATTAAGGCAATTAAGATCAACAACTGTTCTCCGAGAGAGCCGTATGAAATCTTATTGGAAGTTGAGCTGGACGACAGCAGCAGCAACATATATGTTAATTTGCTGCCGACAAACTCATTAAAGCGTTCTGCTCCTTATATCGGATCAATCAATAAATATATCAGCAGATTAAAATCCGGTTATGTTTATGATATGATTTTTTTTATTAAGTATGAAGCGGATAAAGGAGAAGAACCGGTAATATGCGATATAAATTATGTTTTTGTAAAAGACATAAAGAAAATATCCTTATACCAAAATTGGCAGCTGCAGACGAATATGCAAACATTTGCTTGTGTCCCGCATACAAAACCGGCAGATTTTGTGAAGAAACTCGAACGTTTGCTTGATCGGTTGGAAATCAACATCGTCAACAAAATACAAAAAAAATGCCGAAGCAAAAAAAAGGAACTGATAAAACTGAAATTTTAAGCTGTCCGTCTGTGACCGTTTTTTGAATTCCTGTCTGTTTTTTTCTTCTGAGAAGTACGCTGCCGAAGAGGTTTCGCCGTTTTGGTTTTACAGGCGGAAATGGAAATGCGCTTTGCAAAATAGTCTTGTTTTGTCGACGGAAGCATAATTTTCTGAATCAGAGTGAAAGCCGAGAAGCATTCAGTGATCCGGTAATTTGAAAACGTTTGAGATAAACAAACTTTTCCGGGGAACGGGAGAAAACCGAAAGCTTAAGGAAAGGCGTGGAACACGGAAAGTTCCTGAACTCAACGATGATCCGTTCTGGAACGGGAAAACAAAAATTTGAGAAATGAGGCAAAAGCTTCTAAAAATGCTACAACAAATACAAGGTTCTTAGTTTGCCGTCGGTTATTACCGAACGGAGTGCTCAAAAATCCGACAGGCATGGTTTACTGTTGCTGGCCTGTAAATTAGACGTTCAAATTTACGGTCAATTACTTGGCTGTTTGATCTTGTTTTTGCTGCTTTCAGCGACAACGGCAACCTTACGGTTTTGTCGCGAATTCATTTTCCGCAGATTGACGGGCGCCATGAGACGGGCTTTTCATATAATGTTTTAAGGCAACATTAACATGTCTTAATCTCGGACTTGTCTTTCCGTATAATAACGGGCGTATTTTTGCGCAACGCTGACATGCCCGGCCGAAGTGTTCAGCTTTTCCCTGATTGCGCCGATTTCCTGCGGTTCGGAAAATTTCATGTTGACGCTGATGTCTTTGCTCTTGTCATTTTCGCCGATTTTGACGTATTTTTTCAAACCTTCCCGCATGTAAGGCGGCAGTTGGGACATAACGCTTCTCAAGGCCTGGACGTTGATTCTGGCGGCAAAAATCATGGCATCCTGATTTTTGCGGAAGTCCATTTTGCCTTTTGCTTCCAGTGACTGATGCATGTCCTGCCCGATGACGAAAACCATGTTGCTGCGGTTGTTGACCAGCTTGCTGCATTTTTCTTTTTTCAGGTCTTCGCTGTGAGAGGTCAGAATTTGGTCATAAACGTCATAGACGGCACCGACCGGGAATTTGTGGTGAACGGAAACGATCTGCATGTCTGCGGTCTCGTCCCGCATTTCCCTGTTCAGCTGATGTTCCCGAGCCTTGCTTTCGTATTGTTGCTTATAATCCGGATCCTGAAAGGCCAAAGCAGCGATATCGTTTTCGCCGTTGCATAAACTGCGGATATATTTGTTGTCGATTGTCTGCATATAGATGCGATAATCGCTGTTGGTGTTGTGGCTGAGGTTATATTCTTGTTTTTGCGACAACAGTCCGGCCACGGTTTTGAAATACAGTTCCGTGCATTTTTCCTTGTAGGCCGCTTTTCTTTTGGCTTCAATTCCCGGCTGGGCGGCTTCTTCGGGGGAAATGCCTAGCGCTTGGTCAATTTCGGCGTCGGCGGCGTCTTTGCCGACCGATTTTTCAATCATTTCCCGAAAAGCCGGATAAGTGCTGCCGAAAGAACTGCCCTGTGCCGCGCTTTTGCCTTCCGTCAGCATGGTGCCGTAAAGTTTCAGGAAGTCGGGCTTGGTGGTTCGTTTGAAATCGTCTCTCAAGCCGCAACGAAAGTCATAGTCTTTTTTGCGGACGCTGAATTCAAAAGATGCCGTTTTGTTTTTGTCGAAAGTGTATTCTTCAATGTCTTCGCGGATCAGTTCAACGGAACTGTTTTTGCTTTTCCGCTCTTGGTAGTCTTCGTAGTCGGTGGCCAGTCTTTTTTTCAGGAAGCCCAGCTTGCCGTTTAATTCCTTGTGCAGTCTGTCGGCCCCCTCGTCGTCAAGTTCGCCGGAGCAGGCGGCGGCGGAAAGCTCGTCGGCGTTCTTGATGCCGGCTTCGTGCATGACGGTGGCGAGAATTTCGGCGCCGCTCATTTCGTGTTCGTCGACGGAACCGCCGGCCAGGCCGAAATAGCCGAGCTGTTTGTAGGCGTTGATCGCGCGGCTGCGGTAGATGCGCTCTTTCAGGTGGTCGACGCTTGCAATCTCGTCCAGACCGTGTTCGGCAACGATATCCAGGGCTTTTTCGTCCTCAAAGGCCTTTTCGTTGAGAGCGGCAATTTTTTTGTACAATTCTTCTATGTCGGCGCTGCCGATGTTCTGGGCGTCGGTTTTGCAGATTTCGATCAGCGAGAAAGTTGCCAGAATGCGGGTTTCGAGGGCGATCTTTTGGTTCGTTTTCTTTTTTCCTGGTTTTGCAGCCATTTTGTTCTCCGTTGGTTGATTGTTCTCAGGATACAATATTGTCATTTTTATGTCAATAAAATGTCCAAAATTTATCTTTTAAAACCGAATTGACTTTTTGTCCGTTTTGTCTTATACTTATGGCGTGAAAACACGATTTTGTTTTATTTTTAAAAAAATTATTTTATGAAATCTGAAAAAAGATTCTTTAACAGTTATGTGTTCTTGCGGCGATATTTCAATATCCCCAAGGGCAAAAGGTTACGATGGTGCGTTATCAGGGAAAGTTCGGCCAAAGGTACGGAGTTGCGTCTCGGCGTTTCCGTTGCCGGTACGAACAAATATATTGATATCGCGCAGAGAAGAATCTTTTCGGAAACTTCTTCCGGGTTGATTGACAGATGTGTTTTTCCGGCCCGAAGAAGCTGTTTCGGTAAAAACTACGTGTACACCACCGAAAACGGCTGGTCGATCACCAAACCCAAAGATTACATCATGGACGTTTACAGAAGTTCATGGTGGCGTCCGGGCATTACCGAAAGGGAGAGATTCCTTTAAGTAAGAAAGCCTGTCGTCCTTAACCGGACGGTCAGGCTTTCTGTTTTTTAAACCGAAGCGTCAAATCGGCAAAAGGACGGTTGTTTTTGTTTTTTGCCGGTATATCTTATAGAGGCATTGTATTTTAACGGAGGTTAACATGAAAAATCTGAAAACTGCCTTAGCCGTTTTATTGCTGTCCGGTCTGGCGCTGCCGGCGTCGGCCGGATTTTCCGGCCCGTCCAAGAATAATGCCGCTACGGTGGCCGAAGCCAAGGAAATGCCGGACGAGAGCTATGTCGTTTTGCAGGGATATATCGAAAGCAGTCTCGGCAGCGAGGAATATATGTTCAAAGATGACAGCGGTTCAATCAAAATCGAAATTGACGACGACGATTGGAACGGCCTGACCGTCGGACCCGACGACAAAGTGGAAATTCAGGGCGAAGTCGATACCCATATGATGAAACCGACCGACATTGAAGTTGACATTATTCGTCTGGTTAAGTAAACGGCAGACAAAAAAGCCCCCGGTCTGACCGGGGGCTCTTTTTATGATTCGAACGTCTGCGTAAGCAGGTAGATGCAGACATGCCGGCTCGTCCGTAAGGCTTGCGCAGCTTCGGACCGGGCATTTGAGGTTCGGAATGGTTAATATCATCGGCATTAGCCGGTGGAAGTTTATGAAAAAACGATGCTTGTCCGCGTTTTTTCAACTCTGCGTTTCAGCCGGCAGGCTCAGACGGCTTCCGGCAGACTGAGCTCTTTCAACCGCTCGTCGATGATCAGCCGGGCGCCGGTGGAGGCGATCACTTCCTCAAGCGAAAACGCCGGATTGATTTCTTTCAGCGCCAGCCCCTCGGGTGTAACCTCGATTACGCCGCGTTCGGTGACGATCAGGTCGACTTCGTTTGCCGCCGTCAGCGGCAGGGTGCATTTTTCAACAATCCGCGGCGCGCCTTTGCTGGTATGTTCCATGGCGATGATCACTCTTTTGGCGCCGACTACCAGGTCCATGGCGCCGCCCATGCCGGGGACGAAGGCGCCGGGAATCATCCAGTTGGCCAGGTTGCCTTGTTCGTCAACCTGCAGGGCGCCGAGAACGGTGGCGTTGACGTGTCCTCCGCGGATCATGGTAAAAGCGGCGGGCGAGTCGAAAAACACGGCGCCCGGTTTGGTCGTTACCGCGATTCCGCCGGCATTGGTAACTTTCGGGTTGTCGCCGGCGGCGCCGTCATGCGGGCCGACCCCGAGCAAGCCGTTTTCCGACTGAAAAATGACATGCATATTGTGCGGAATGTAATTGGCGACTTCCGTCGGCAGGCCGATGCCCAGAGTGATGACGTCGCCTTCGGCAAATTCCTTTGCCACCCGGCGGGCGATGATTTCGCGGCATTGTTCTTTGGAAAGCATGTTAATCCTCGTTAGATTTGACGATATAGTCGATGAAAATTCCGGGAATGGTGATTTCTGCCGGATTAAGCGGCTCGTCGCAAAGTTCGTCGACTTCGGCGATGACGGTTTCGGCGGCGGTGGCCATCACCGGATTGTAATTGCGGGTGGTGCCGTCGAGAAACAGGTTGCCGAAGCGGTCGGCCTTGCCGGCGTAAACCAGTGCCACATCTGCCCGAAGCGGTTTTTCCAGCAGGTATTTGCGGCCGTCCTGTTCAATTACGGTTTTGCCTTTTTCCACCACCGTGCCGACACCCGTCGGTGTCAGAAAACCGCCGAGTCCGGCGCCGCCGCAGCGGATTCTTTCGGCCAGCGTTCCCAGCGGCACCAGTTCCACCTCCAGTTCGCCGGCGTTCATCTGGCGGCCGGTTTCGGGGTTGGTGCCGATATGGCCGACGATCGCCTTTTTAACCAGCCGGTTGGCAATCAGCCGGCCGCGGTCATGTTCGGGATAAGAAGTGTCGTTGGCAATCAGGGTCAGGTTGCCGGTTTTGTTTTTTATGATTTCTTCAATAACTTTTACGGGGGTGCCGCAGCGCAAAAAGCCGCCGACCATCAGCGAGCAGTTTTCGCGGATCATTTTTCCGGCTTCTTCCGCCGATACAATTTTTTTCATCAGTCTTAGTCTTTGTTAAAACACGGGCTGCATTATAACCGAAAAATTTTTAAAAGTCATCATTTTTCGTCGTCAGCCGTTTTTTTCAACAAAGCGGTTGATCGGCAGACGAAGAACTGATAATGTTTCAAATATCGGTGTTTTTGTATCATGAGGGAAAATGAAAATGGACGCGAAACGGGAAAGCGCGGCGGATTTGCGCAATCTGATCCTTTATAATCCGGAAACCGGCAAAACGCGAAAAATCAGGCCGGGGTTCAGCTGGCTGTTTTTACTCATCGGACCGTTCGGTTTTTTCTTTCGCGGAATGGTCAAAGAAGGGCTGCTCTGGGTGCTGGGACTGGCCGTCGCCTGCCGCTTGTTTGACAGCGAGGTCGGTTACTATCCGCTGTTTGATTTCAAACACGTCGGTTACGGAATCGGGATCGCTTTGTCGTTTATCGGCAACTACTACTGCCTGGAAAGGCTGCTGGAGCAGGGATACAATCTGGACCGGACCTCGCCGCTTGCCGCGGCGGATACGCTTAAACGGTGTTGGAAATATCTGAAAAACGACCGTTATGCGGAAATCCGTCACAAACTGGAACAGGTCGCCGCGCGGGACGGCGCATAGAAAATGGCGGCGGTTCATCTGATCGTCGGTTATATGGGATTCGGCAAAACCTTTTTCGCCCGGCGGCTTGAGCGCGAATTGCCGGCGGTGCGTTTTACCCATGACGGGTTTATGCATGCCCTGTACGGACGAAATCTGCCGGAAGAGGAGTTTCGCGATGCCTGGCAGCGGGTTGACGCTTTGATCTGGAAGCTGGCGGAGCAGACGGTAAAAGCCGGCGCTCACGCGATTCTCGATTACGGTTTTTGGAGCAGGGAAGCGCGGCGCCGGGCGTATGAACGGGCGCGGAAGCTGACCGAAGACGTCGTTTTCCATCAGCTGCGCTGCGACAGGGAAACGGCGCTGGCCCGGGTGCTTGCGCGCAATGCCGAAGACGATGATTCGCTTTTGATCAATCGCGCCTGTTTTGAACGCTTTTGGCCGCAGTATGAAGAAATTTCCGCGGCCGAAAATTATCCTGTCGTCAAATTTTATGATACGAATTTTTGGGGAAAGAAATAAAAAAATGATGAAACTGCTGACGGCTCTGGTGCTTATTGAAGCTTTGCTGCTGATATGGGTTTTTGCGGTGGAACCGCGGTTGCTCCGGGTCAGCCGCTATCAGCTGGAAGCGCCGGACATGAAGGGGCTGAAAATGGTTTTTGCCTCCGATTTCCATCTGACCCCGGGTTCAAAGGAAAGGCTGCGTAAAATCGTGGCGGCCATCAATGCCGAAAAGCCGGATATAGTGCTTTTGGGCGGCGATTTTGCCAAAGGTCATTTGCGGTCGGTATCGATGCCGGCGGAAGAAATAGCCGCCGGTCTGGCGGAAATAAAAGCTCCGGCCGGTGTCTTTGCCGTGCTCGGCAACCATGACGAATGGTACGGCAAGAAAGAGATGGCGGCGGCGCTTGCCGCCCGCGGCATCATGGTTTTGCAAAATGACGGCCGGCAGATTGATTATCAGGGCATTTCCTTTTATCTCGGCGGGGTGGAAGACGTTTCGACCGGCCGTCCGGACGTCGGCCGCGCTTTGTCCGGCGCTGTCGGTGCTGCGGTTTTGCTTTCCCACTCGCCGGACGTTTTTCCCGAAGTTCCCGCGCAAACGGTGCTGACGCTGGCCGGCCATACCCACGGCGGGCAGGTTTATGTTCCCGGTTTCGGTGCGCCGATAGCCAATTCCCGTTACGGACAGAAATATCTGCGCGGGCTAAAGGAGGAAAACGGCCGTCGGCTGATTACCTCGGTCGGGCTCGGTACCAGTATTCTGCCGGTGCGTTTTTGCAGCGTGCCGGAAATTGTGTCGATTGAATGGCGGTGACTGTTTTCTGTCCGATTTTTTGACAAAATTCTTGCTTTAATTGTTTTTTGCGGTTATACTGATTTCGTCAACAGAATTATTAACCAATTAAAAACAATCGTATGGAAAAGAAAGAATTCACCCAAAGCTTTTTCCGCTTTGAAATTACGCAGACCACCAAAGTTCTGATGTATAAAATCCGCATGGGCGACGGCAAACGCTGGAATATTGACGGCGACGAAGAATGCGGTCATATCACCCTCATGGAGCCTGGACGTTCGGTAAACAACACGCTGGTGCTGCTCGGACAGGGATATATGCGGATCATCACCGCCTGCAGCGGATACGAATATCTGATACAGGACAAGGAAGACGGTGACGGGGCGGAAGTGACCTTCAGCGGTCCGGTCAATGCGCTGCTGGCTCAGTCGTTGATGCCGCGGATGAGGTATGTGCCCGGTACCCTGCGGGGAATGTCGGAAGACATGCCCGACTATGCGCCGATCGGCGAATTTATGCGGATTCGCGAAAAACGCCGCGCCGGCGATCCCAATCCTCAGGATGCGCACGGCTGGCGGGTGAACATGAAGTTCAACAACGAACTGGTGCCGTATTTCCCGCCGTTTGAGGGAGAAATGCGGGAAAATCCGAAAAAGCGGCGTCGTCGCGAACGGACCGGCAAATTCGCCCGTCGGTAGCATGCAACGGCCGTTAAACCGATAAAAAAAAGAGCGGGACCTTTGCGGTCCGGCTCTTTTTTTGTGAAAAACCGGTTTTACAGACGCCCGGCCAGAAAATCGAGACTGCGCAGTTTTGCCAAATCTTCTTCACCGCATTCAGGTATGAAATAACTTCTGAAATATTCTTCGGAAAAGTTTTGAACTCGGGAAATGAGGTTTTGAGCCGGGCGGTCGAAAATCTGCCGCCAGTCGTCCGCTTCAAACATAATTTCGGTTCCCGGACGCAGGCCGACGTTAAACATCCGCCTGACGTTGGGTGCGTGCGAAACGGCTGCGATCGTGTCGCCGTCCTGCCTTTCGGCCAGGGCAATCAGTCTGTTTTTGCACTCATGCGCCCGGTCGGAAAAATTTTCCGCCAGCAGTTCCTCGTTTTCGGTTTCAGCCCCGTCCATTGCCAGCGCGATCACCCGTGCCGTCTGTCTGCACCGGAGTACCGGAGAAGTGAAAACCGTTGCAGCGCGGCCCGTTTCCCGCCGGATCAGCTTTGCCCGGGCGAAAACCGCCTTTGCGCCGTCGGCGTCAAGCTCTCCGCTGCCGTCGTATTCGCCGTGTCTGAAAATGATGATTCTTTTCATGATGTTGAGCTTCTTGGTAAAAACTGCGGAAAAGATAGCACAAAGAAAATGCCGAAACAAGTTTTTGCTTTAAAAAAACTCTGCCGGGGTTACAATTGTCCGCTTAAGAGGAAGAAGTTATGGAATTGTCCGTTTTTTTATGCATTGGCGCGATTTTCTCCGGAATTGTTTATCTGACGGGGAGAAAGCTTGCGTGGAAATCGCTTATGCGCCGGGAAAACAAAACGGCGGCGTTGCATTATGCGCTTAAAAATCACCGTAAAGTGCCGCTGCGGATCATCCGGCGTTTGCTCCGGGAAGGCGCCGACGTCAATCATGTCGGCGTATTCGGCGAACCGCCTCTGGTTGCGGCTTTGTCGCGGCGGCAGCCGCTGCCGGTGATCCGCGAACTGATCAAAGCCGGCGCGTCGCTCGCCGGTGACGGGGATTTGCGCAAAAATCCGCTGATGGCCGCGGTTTTTTATCGCAATCGGCCGGAAATCGTAAACGAACTGCTGAATGCCGGCGCCGACCCGAAAGTCTGTCTGGACGACGGCAGTCCGCTGTTGACGGTGGCGGCCTGTTTTTATCATTGTTCCGAATTGCTGGAACTGCTGTTGGAAAAAGGCTGTGAATTAAACGGGAAAAATTTTGAGGGAATGACGGCCTTGTGTGCCGCGGCCTGCTACGGAAGTTTTCCCCGGAACATAAAACGGCTGCTGGCTCTCGGTGCGGACGGGAACATTGCCGATCAGACGGGAAAAACGGCCGCCGACTATTTGCGCGGCAATTATAAAATCGGCTGGCGGCCGGATTTGCGTCGGTTGTTGCCGAAGACGAAAAAAGCGGGAACCGGAGATTTAAAAAAATAAAAAGGGGGCGGTTCCTGCCGCTCCCTTTCTTGAATTTCAGTCTTAGTAAGAATATCAGCCGAGTTCGACCAGCGGTCTGTCCTCGTTGCCGTAAACCGGAACAAAACGCTTGAACCGCGCTTTTTGCACCGTTTGCGCCTGATATCTTTTGTAAGTTCCCGGAAACAGCCGGCCGCTTTCATCCAGATGTTCTTTTACCCATACCGGAGGAATGTAAGCGCGATAGCGGATTCCGTCAATTTCTACCGTTCCGTGAGCCGTGTTGTGCTTAACCCGGACGATCCGAAAAGTCAGTTTTTGGTCTTTCAGCCGCGTTTCGTAACGATGGCGCATTATGCGAACGCACCACGAAGCGAGAAACAGGTTTGCCGTCATCAGCAGCCACAGATAAAAATGCTGCAATGTTCCGCCGGAAATCAGCAAAACGGCGCCCATATTCAAAAACATGCTGCCTTGAACCAGGTTGTGCCATTGTTTTTGCCGGTGCGGGATTTTAACGGTGCGGTAAAGAATAACGGACAAAGCTGCGGTAAAATTACCCAAAGCCCACAAATACATTAAAAAGAACAGTAATTTTTCAATCATAAGCAATATGAATTTAATTGTTAATAATAATCCAATAATCAAATTGAGCACACCAATATATAAAGTTAAAAACGGAAGTCAAGGGGAAATGAGAAAAAATTTTATTATATGCCTGGCAGAGTCCCCCGAGTTTGCCCTGGGCCGAATGCTTAAGGTGTCGGGACAACGCTGTTCCGCGCTTTGGACATGGCCAAAACCCCGGCTTTGCAGCTGTTTTAGAAATCCCGGTCGGACGGGAAATGTCCGGTTTCCGGTTCCGAATTTAACCGGCTTATGTGTGGCCTGGGAACACCCGGTTCGGGCGGGGATGCCTGTTTCCGAAAGGGAGAAAGAGGGACGGTTGTTTTTTTATAAAAAATGCCGTAAACTCAGCGATGCAAACATAAACAGAAAGGAAAAAACATGGAACCGGATTTTTCCCGCCGCCTCTCTCCGGCCGTCTATCGGGGGGACGCTTTTGAACTGGCGCAAAATCACCTTCTCGGCGCCTATTTGTGCAGCGAAATCGACGGCGAACTGACTGCCGGCATGATCACCGAACTGGAAGTTTATATCGGCAGCTGCGACAAGGCCTGCCATGCCTGGCCGAACAAGAAAACGCCGCGGACGGCAACCATGTTCAAACCCGGCGGCTGCGCCTACGTCTTTTTCGTTTACGGCATGTATAATCAGTTTAACGTGGTGGCCGGGCCGGAAGGAACCGCCAACGCCGTTCTGATCCGCTCGCTGGAACCGGTGTCCGGGCTGGAAACGATGATGCGCCGGCGCAAATGCGAAAATCCGGCCAACCTGACTACCGGCCCCGGAAAACTCTGTCAGGCGCTGGCTGTTACCCGCCGCGAACATGACGGTATCGACCTTGGCGGAAACACCGTCTGGATCAGTCCCGGCAAAGGCGGTTATCCTTTTGTTGCCCGTCCGCGGATCGGAATTGATTATGCCGAAGAGTATAAGGACAAGCCCTGGCGTTTTTACATTAAAGACAACCGCTTTGTCAGCAAAAAGTAAATTTTGCGGGAGACGGACGAAAAAGCGAAGAAGGGGTATGCAACGTATCAACGTACGTTTTTGCAACAAAAAACACCTTCCGTTTTAAGGAAGGTGCGGTGCAGATGAAAAATCAGCCTCGGAGCAGTTGTTTCCGGTGCGCCGTTTGGTTGATGAAGTCTTTGACGTAGCAACGTTTTTCTTCGCCCTGTTGGAACTCAAAAACAACTCTGTCGCCTTTTTCCGCCAACAAAATAAGCTCCAGTATCTCTTCGTCTTCTTTCAGGTCGATGAAGAAGGCGAAATAACTTCCGTCCGCGGTTGCGGCCAGATATTTCAGAATGTTGCCGTCTTCTTTGCCGTGTTTGTAAAAAGGAGCCCGGACAATGCTGCGAAGGGTAACTTCTGCCTTGAATCCGTCGGCGGTTTTCAAAACTTGTGTCTGCATTTGTGTGTCGGTGTTAAAAAATTAATAATTTTTTCTTTCGGAGATTAATACGGCCTCAGTCCGTAGTTGAAGTCCAGCATGCCGGTAAGCACTTTCAGACGCTTCAGGCAGCGGTCGTTTCTTTCAATCTTTTCTTCCCTGTCCGTTTCCGTATCCTGCCAGGTTTGTACGATTTCGGCTTCGCATTTTTCAATCAGCCGCAACAAGCCTTCCCTGTGCAGAATTTCTTCGATGTACCAGTCCTGGTTGACGAGCGTCAGTTTCCAGAAAAAGTCGTCAAATTCCGGAGAATCCGGAAGAATGGGGTCGGCCAGCCATTTTTTTCTTAAACCGTGGTTGTACGCAAAGCTGAAAACAAAGCCCCCGCCGACCAGCAGATAGAGAAAAAGGGCAAACGCCGCAATTACGGGCGAGAAAAAGCAAAAAGCCAAAATTCCGCCGGCAATCCCCAGGATCGCAAAAAATGCAAATAAAGTTTTCATTGTGAATGATGATTAAGTTAATAATTATGTTCTTTGGACAAAATACTGCGGAAGACGTTTTGTGTCAATATCAAAATGGGGACAAAATGGCGGCAGTCCGGCAAATGCGGATAAACTTTCCGCAAGCCGGCGCAAGCGGTATTGGTTCGTTTGAACTTCAAACGCCCGCTCAAAACTTTGCAAGCCTTTATGATTGAACCGAAATGGCCGCGTCTGCCTGCTCTTCGTTCTAAGCATAAAAAAAAGCATCTTTCTTTTGAAAGATACTTTTGATTTTTTTGCGGATTACGCTTGGATCGTTTTGCTGGTAAAATAATCCAAGCAGGAACAGGCGGGATCGTAATCGAATTTGACCTCGTCATTTTCCTTCGTCAGCATGAGCATATCAAAAACTTTGATTGCATATCGGCAAAAAACGAAAATACTTTTCCGTCCTCGGTGAGGATGGAACATTTTGCTTTTGTTTCTGCTTTTTTGCCATTCGGAAGAACCGGAAAAAGGGCGATTCTCTGTATGGTTGCTTCGACATAAACGCTTCCGCAAATATAATTGATACTGGTTTTCATAATTTTTTGTTTAATAATTGTTTATACAGACAACAGATAACAAAGAATGCTTTTTGTCCGTCATATTTCTGATTGTTGCCGGTTAGTCGGATTGTACAACGAAAAATGCCGGCTGCAAACAACCGGCATTGAAAAACTGTATCTTTCGGCAGATAATTACTTCAGCTTCTTTTCAACGAATTCTTCGTGTTTTTTCGACTTCTTGTCGTATTTTTTCATGGACAGCTTTTCCGGATGGGTTCTCGGATTTTTTTCGGCAACGAAAAATGTACCGGTTCCGGCGGTGCTTTCCATTTTAACTTTAACTTTGATTGCTTTTGCCATGTCTTTATACTCTTAAAATTTTAGTGTTAAACGCAAGTTTTTCTGTAATATAGCGTTTTTTGCGGGCTTGTCAATAGCTTTTTGCGGCGGGCTTTAAAGCGCGAAAGACCGCATGTTTTGTCAACATGCGGTCTTGTTGCGGTTTGCTGCCGGCTTAGGGCCGGGCAGGGCCGAGAATGCGGGTTCCGTTCCACAGGGCGCCGACGATATTGTCGCCTTCGCACTCAATTACGATACTGTCGCCGCGCTGGGGTTTTCGATCGCCGAAAAGGATGCAGGGCAGCGAAAACGGCGTGGACATTTCCGGCCAGATTCCATACTTGTCGTCCCGCTTTTCAACGGAAGCGACGGTCAGATTTCTTTCTAACATAAGCAAAAAAATTAATTGGGTTGATGAATTATTGTTAAAGGGTTTTTCCCCTGACTTCCTTTCCGTTGAGAAATATCCGGGAAACAATGCTTCCGTCCGTCTGTTCTTCCTGCCGGATTCCGAACATGTCTCCGGCCTTCGGACGGGAAACGCCGCGAAATTGGCTTTTGTAAATTTCGAGCGAACTGCCGTCTGTGAAAAACAAAGTGTAAAGCAAATTGCTGGTCATCACTTTTTCGATTTTTGCGTCTGTCATAACGTATGAAGTTTTAATTGATTAATAATAATTTTCAGAAACCTTATTTTAACAAGCCCGCCGTTTTTTGTCAACCGGCCTGTTTGATCAGGCCGAATTTCTTCTTGCCCTGAGCGATTTTTATTTGTCCGTCAACAATGTCGCTTTCGTCGAAAACGTAATTTTCGTCGCTGATCGCCCGGTCGTTGACGCGGATGCCGTTTTGCTTGATCAGCCGCCGCACTTCGCCTTTGCTGGCGCAGAAGCCGATTTCGACAAAGGCGTCGAGAACCGACAGGCCGGTGATGTTGTCTTTTTCCAGGGTCGGCAGTTCGCCGCCGATGCCGCCCTGTTCAAAAGTTTTGACCGCCGTTTCTTCGGCCGCTTTTGCTTCGTCAAAACCGCGGCAGATTTTTGTTGCCTCAAAGGCAAGGATCTTTTTGGCCTCGTTGATTTCCTGGTCTTTCAAGTCTTCCAGACGGCGGATTTCGTCCATCGGCAGGTCGGTGTAAATGCGTAGGCATTTGCCCACTTCGGCGTCGCCGATGTTGCGGAAATACTGATAATAGTCATAAGCCAGCAGTTTGTCTTCGTTGATCCAGACGGCGTTGCCTTCCGACTTGCCCATTTTCCGTCCGGCGGAGTCGGTGATGATCGGGCTGGTAAAACCGAACAGTTCAACGTCGTATTTGCGGCGGCCGAGTTCGGTGCCGGAGGTAATGTTGCCCCACTGGTCGGAACCGGCAATCTGGGCGCGGCAGCCGTATTTCCGGTAGAGTTCGCAGAAATCGTAACCCTGCAGCAGCATATAGTTAAATTCGAGAAAACTCATCGGCTGTTCGCGATCCAGCCGGCTTTTGACGCTGTCCATGGTCAGCATTCGGTTGACCGAGTAATAGGTGCCGATGTCGCGCAGGAAGGAAAGGTAGTTGATGTCTTTGAACCAGTCCCAGTTGTCAACCATCACCGCGTCGTTCCTGCCGTCGCCGAACTTTAAGAATTTGCCGAAAGACTTTTTCAGTCCTTCAATGTTGTGCGCCAGTGTTTCTTCGCTTAAAAAAGGTCGCAGCTTGTCTTTGCCCGAAGGGTCGCCGATGCGGGCGGTGGCGCCGCCGACCAGCGTCAGCGGCTTGTGGCCGCATTTCTGGAACCAACGCATCATCATCAGCGGCACAATGTGCCCGACGTGCAGACTGTCGCCGGTCGGGTCGGAGCCGAGATAGCCGACGGCCGGCGTGCCTTTTTGTTCGCACTCGGAAAGGTATTGGTCGAACCCTTCCTCGTTGGTGCATTGGTTGTAAAAACCGCGCTCAAGCATAATGTTAAAGAATTCTGATTTGAAATGACTCATTTTTCCTGCCTTTAATGATGAATTTTTAACGCATATTAGCATATAATTCGCGCAGTGCAAGCAATCTGTTGTTGCCGGCTGTCTTTTCTTCCGTATGTTTTTTGAGATTTTGTCCGTATTTTCGAAACGCGCCGGTAAATTTGCCGGTACCGGCATAAAAGGCATTGCTGATTGTCTTGACCGGCTTAAACGGGCTGAATTTGAAAACGGCGATATGCCGCTGACAAAAGAATGCCGGTTTGCGGTATAAAAAAACGACCTCGGATTTTGTTCCAAGATCGTTGTTGAAGCTTGCCCGGTTCGGTTATCTGTCTTTTATTGCCTTAAAAATGTTGTAGCCGAACACTCCTGAAAAATACCCGATGGCAAAAGATACGGAATGTTCCCAGGCGCCGAAATAATTGACATGATATACCCACGCGGTAAATCCGTTGAATATCAGAAGAAATACCAGTGCATTCAAAAAGCTTTCTCCCAATATACTGAAAAACTTTTGTGTATTCATTTTTTAGAGTTTTAATAATTACATAATCCTTAACCAAGTGAAAAAATTATATCATGCTTTAATCGGAAAGTAAATATGTTTTTGTCAAAAGCCGTCTCGGAGATTCGTTTTTGTCCGGCGCGGCAAGGCGTGTGCGGTAAGACAGGCCGCCTTTCAAGACAAAGCCTTTCGTCCTTATGGGGACGGAAGGCTTTTTTGCGCCGGTATACAAATTATTAACCCCTTAAAGCCTATACTGAAACAAATGCGGTTACAATTTTTTTTAATTAATGAATGAACAACATAAAAAACACAACGACATTGGGAATTGCCGGTTCAACTTCTCTCGACGGGCTGGGACTGGCTTTGATGGAAACCGACGGCATAGACGTTTATCGGCAGGGGCCAGCGTTTGTCATTCCTTATGAAGAGGAACTGCTTGAACAGATACGTTCGGTTTTGGGAAAACGCGCGGATTCTCCCGAACATGCGGCGGAAATCCGCCGGGCGGAAACGGTTTTTACCGAATTTGCCGCCGCCGCGGTGAAGGATTTTGTCCGTGAAGAAGGCGTTTCCCCGGACATTCTGGGCTTTGCCGGCCATACCATATGCCACCGTCCGTCGGAACATTACACTCACCAGATAGGCGACGGACGCCGGCTGGCGGAACTGACCGGCATAAAAACGGCGGCCCGTTTTCGCAGCGCGGACATTCTGGCCGGCGGACAGGGGGCGCCGTTTGCCCCGGTGTATTACGAGGCGCTGACGGCCAAAATGCGGCGTCCGCTGGCGGTAATTGACGTCGGCGGCACTTCGGAGGTGGTTTGGTTCGGCACCAGCGGGGAAATGAAAGCTTTTGTCAGCGGTCCCGGCAATGCGGTAATCAACGACTGGGTGATGAAACACGGCGGCATGCATATCGACTATAACGGCAGGCTGGCGATCACCGGCCGGGTTGACGAAAAGATTCTGGCCGTGCTGATGCACCACAAATATATTGCGCTTAATCCGCCGAAAGCCTGTGACCGTACGGTTTTTGCCGAGAAGATGGAACATCTGGAAGGATTGTCGCTGGAAGACGGCGCGGCAACGGCGACGGCGTTTGTGGCGGAATCGATTGCCTATTCGATGGCGCTTTACCTGCCGGAACCGCCGGAAGAAGCGATTGTCTGCGGCGGCGGCGCCAAAAACCCGACCCTGATGCGTTTTTTGCGGCAGCGGCTGCCGAATATGACGGTTAAAACCGCAGTTGAAGCCGGCTGGCAGCCGGAAGCCGTCGACGCTCAGGAGGCGGCGTTTTGGGCCGTCCGCCGGCTGCATTGGCTGCCGCTCAGTTTTCCCGCAACCACCGGCGCGGCCGAACCCGTTATCGGCGGCGAAATTTTTGAACCGCAGGGCTGACCGTTATTCTTTTTTCCCGAACGAAAATCTGATGCCGGCGACGGAAAAGCGTTTTTTTGCCGGTTTTTGCATTCGTTTGAACGCTTTCAGATAACGGAATTTCTTTTGTTCTTCCGACGTATATTCCGCCGGATAGCGCATAAATTCCCGCATGCGGCGGCGAAATTCCCGGCGCAGGTCCGGATCTTTCAGCAGACTGTAGTTCCAAGTGAACAGGGCCATGTTGCGGTCGATCAGATAAAAGTCCGCTTCGCGGAAAGCTTCCGGCGTCAGTTTCCGCCGCAGTCTTTCCTTCAGGCCGCAATATCCTTTCAGCTGTTGTTCGCCGAGGTCGGAAAGGCGTTTGCTCAGGCTGTGTTCGTTGTCTTTGCGGTAAAAATAAAAGACGTTGCCGCTGACGGCAAGGCGTTCGGCCGCCAGCAGGGCTTCCGCCCAGAAGCACAGGTCTTCTCCGATAAAGGTGGAAAGCGGAAACTCCAGCCCCCGTTCGCGGATCATCCGCGTACGGTAGAACTTGCCGGCGGCGGTGCCGTGGACGTAATAGAGCAGGTCTTTGCCTTCTGCGTAGCTAAACGCCCGGTCGCCGAACCGGCGGTAAAGTTCGTCAAGCAGAGGGCACCTGTGATACAGTTCGTTTTCGCAGGCCGCATAGTTAAACAGCAGAATGTCCGTTTGCAGACGTTCCGCTTCAAAGCAAAGGTAACCGAGTGCCTGCCGGTCGATTCTGTCGTCAGCGTCGACAAACGTCAGATAACGCCCCCGCGCGGCTTTGATGCCGCGGTTGCGGGCGGCGGAAACGCCGGCGTTTTCCTGATGAATGACTTTCAGCCGCCGGTCGCGGGCAGCAAATTCGTCAAGAATTTTTCCCGAACCGTCGGTCGAGCCGTCGTCGACGGCGATGATTTCGATTTCCTTCAGCGTTTGCCCAAACAGACTGTCAAGACATTCCCGCAGGTACGGTTCGGCATTGTAAACCGGTACGACGACGGAAACCAAAGGCGCTTCGCTCATGACACTTCTCCGAAATTGCCGAACATTTCGTCGGTTTCCGCGCAGATGACCGGCTTTCCGCTTTTTTCCGCAATCTGCCGGGCCTGCCGGCTGTTCGATTCGACAAACAAAATGCAGTCGTCGAGCCGTTTGTACGTTTCCGCCTTGAAGTCGGCGTGGCAGCCGAGGCAGATTCGTTCTTCTTTGCTGGCGACGTTGAGCATGTACAGTTTGTCATATTGCACGCCGTTTTCCCGCAGCCATTGTTCGGTTTGCGGCCGGTATTTTTCCAGCCGGCTGGTGACCAGGGCGGCGATTTTGTAACCGGGGATGTAAAGCGGCCGCGCATGCAGCAGGAAATCGACGTATTTCGGGCCGTCGTCGTTTTGTTCTTCGCTCGGGTCAAAGCAAAGGACGCCGTCAATGTCAAAGCAGGCCCGGCCGGCGACGGCATGGTTGAGGTAGTTCCATTGGAACAGCCGCGGCGTCGGCACCGTTTCAAAAAAGATGTCCGGTTTGGGGTCGGCCTTGGGATGGGAATAAATGCAAAGATACGTCAGTTCGTATTTTCCGGCAAGCGGTGCCAGAATTTCTCTGGTCTTTTTCAGCGCGCTGCCGGAATAAACGGAGTCGTCCACCACCAGCACCTGCCGGACGGTTCCTTCTTTGAGCGGACGGTTGCCGTTTGCCGGCCGGCAGCCGTTGACGAATTCGTTGAGCGAGCAGGCCGGTTTGTTTAAAAACAGGGCGATCATGTAAGCCGGGATGATTCCCGACCGCGGCACGCCGACGACAAGATCGACGTTTTCCGGCAGTTTGCGCAGATTGCTGCGGATGCAAAATGCCAGCTGGTTAAAACCGCGGAAATGCAGGTCACTTTTTGCCGAACGGACGGGAACGGCCTTTTCCTTTTTGTGATAAGCGATTTTTATGCCTGCCAGACGGACGACGCGTTTGTTTCCCAGCTTTGTTTTCTTGAACAACAGGTCTTTTATCGGCGCTTCGTTTTTGAACTGGCGCTTGAAGAGGGCTTTGGGCAAAAAAGCTTTAAACAGTTTGAGCAACTTGTGTTTCTGCCAGCAGCCGGCGGTTTGTTTGTATTCATAAGCGAAGGAATGGACGATCCGCGCATAAAACCGGTCGATGATCCGTTGCCGGAAATGTCGCCGCTCGAGTTCGTCGCGCACATAACGCGCCGCCATGACGATGTTTGCGGCACAGCGTCCGCGCGATGCCGAAATGTTGCCGGAAATGCCGATGCGGTAGTTGTACAAAGCTTCCCGGACGGTGCATATCCGCGCGGCTTCGGCCAGGGCAAGCACACCGAAAGCGACGTCGTTGCAGGAAGAAAGGTTTTGAAAGCGGATGTCTTTGCCGATGACAAAGTCGCGGCGGTAAAGTTTGTTCCAGACGGCGGAGTTGGTGAAAAGGAACGTTCCTGCATCCGGCAGGGAAAACGGTTCCGTCGGCGGCAGCCGGTTGACGACAAGGGTGTTTTTCATCAGCGTCGTTTTTCCGTCAACGTCTAAAAAATTTGCCTGACAAATCACCATGTCGCTGTCGGTCTCTTCTCCCCGGCGGTACATTTTTTCCGCCAGATCGGGGGCGGCAATGTCGTCGGCGTCGGCAAACCACAGCCATTTGCCGCGTGCGGCTTCAATGCCGCGGTTGCGGGCGGCGGCTGCGCCGTTGCGCTTGAGGGAAATGACCTTCAGCCGTTTGTTGCGGGCGGCGTATTCGGCAAGCAATTGCCCCGAACCGTCAGTCGAGCCGTCGTCGACGGCAATGATTTCGATTTCCTTCAGCGTTTGTTCAAGCAGGCTTTCCAAAGCCGGCTTCAGGTAAACGCCGGCGTTGTAAACGGGCATGATGACGCTTACCGGGATACTTTTCTCTGCCATGATGATGTTTTCTCCGTAATAAAAAGCAAAACCACCTTGCAAAGGTGGTCGGAGAGTTCAACATCACACATAATCACATGACCTTTTGGCCTTTAAATCCGCGAACGGATTCTGAACATACGCCAAAAGCTCCCCGACCATATTCCGGCTAGGGAAAGATAACGGTGCATAATATATGCACGAAAAATAACGATGCCATATACCATGCACCGGATTATGTAGAGCTGTTGAAGGCTCCGCACCTTTTAAAGGCGCTGAAATGCAGACCCTGCATTCCGCCGTCCAGAATAGAGGGAATAAAACAAAAGTCAATATCTGTTTTGCAGCGGAAAAGGGCAAAAGAAAAACCTTTCTGCCGGCGGCAAAAAGGTTTCTAAAAGGGTAAAAGTTCGCCAAAAAAGGGCAAAAGGCCGTTTTTTAAGGAACGGGAAGATTTGTCAAGCGTTTGCGGAAAAACCCAAAGGCTTATTCGTTTTCTCTTTTTTTGTCATCGTCGGCAAACAGCAGCAACAGCCAGATGATGACGCATGCAGCGATCATGATGTAAAAGTTTTAGTGGTCAGAATAATTGTTTGCTGAAAGTTTTTGTATCACGGGAACAAAAAAAATTCAAGGCCTTTGACGCCTTGAAAGTTTTTGGGCAAAAAAGACGGAAAAACCGTCCTTATGTGCGGCAAACCGCAGCTTCGTAGTCGTATACGGTTTTGCCGCCGGCATAGTCGGCTTCGATGATCACAACCGACCGTTTCCGGCAGAGCGCCTTTTGCGCTTCCTCGTGCAGTTTGTCCAAAACCAGAATGTCTGCCGCCGACCGGTAAAGCAACGCCGATTCGCCCCCGTTGTATATCAGTTTCGGCGAATGAGGCTCGTCTTTTCCGGCGGGAATGACAAATGCCAGCCGTCCGTCCGCGCTGATAACGGCCTGATAGTCTTTGGCACACTTCATCTTCAGGACAATCCTCCGCGGGCCTTGTCGGCCAGTTTCTTAAGCAGGGAGACGCTGCCGTTTTCAACCTTTTTGGTACTCCAGTCTACGGCTTTTTGCGTTTTGCTCATCAGAAAACTGCCGATGTTGCTGTCAAGCGAACAGCCGGAAAAATGCTGCGTCAGGTTAACGTGTTCTTTCAGCAGAACGCCGCCTGCTTCCCAGCCGCAGCGGGCAACTGTTCCCAATCCTTTAATCAGACCGTATTTTGCAAGCGTTTCCGCTACCGTAACGCCGCCGCGGGCGATTTTTTTGCCGTCCATGTCTTGTTTCCTTTGTTCCTTATAATCCTTTTATGGACAAAATATACCTTATTTGGACGCAAAGTTCAAGCAAAAGATGTGCAGAGCAAAAGCGGTTGTCTGATTTTTTTTATCGGTTATATTGAAAGCAACAGGGAGAAAACCATGACGGAAGAAGAAAAAATGCGGCAGGGGCTGCTGTATGACGCCAATTATGACGAAGAACTGCTGGCCGAACGCCGCCGCTGCAAGGAACTGTGTTTTGAATATAACCGGCTGTCTCCGGCAAGGGAAGACGAACGGCGGGCGCTGATCCGCCGGCTGCTCGGCAGGACCGGACGCCGTTTTGAAATCAATGCCCCCTTTTGGTGCGATTACGGCCGAAACGTTGAAATCGGCGAAAACTTTTACGCCAACCATAATTGCGTTATACTTGACGGGGCAAAAGTCGTTTTCGGCGACAACGTTTTTGTCGGTCCGAACTGCGGATTCTATACCGCCGGGCATCCGCTTGACGCCGGACTGCGCGGCCGGGGGCTGGAATATGCGAAGCCGATAACGGTTGGCGACAACGTCTGGATCGGTGCCGGCGTCAGCGTTTTGCCGGGCGTGACGATCGGCAGCGGCACGGTCATTCTCCCCGGCACGATCCTGCGCGGCCGGACGGTCATCGGGAAAACCTTCGGTCTGCTTTGGGACGGTCGGGAACGGGACATGCCGCATCTGAAAGTGCGGCATGTCCCGTCGTGTGTTGATTGCCGGCGAATTGCCGGGGTTGGCGGATTCGGATTATTGTACATGTAGGTCTAAAATACCTTTGAACGAACCGGTCACTTTATAGCCGGCGTCGCTGGTGAAATCGAAGGCGATGTCATACTCTTCGCCGTTCCGGGTCACGGTTATCGTACCGCCGGTGATGCAGGCATCGCCCGTCACGGTATCGTTTTCCATGCGGATATACCAGGTACCGCTCGGGAATGTCGGGTGGGAGTAGCCCCAGCGTCCGGCCGTAATATCGCCTGG
>OIGD01000231.1_pt1 | contig 75311 bp, 59 predicted proteins | sample 1582211 | NCBI WGS metagenome assembly OIGD01 (sample SAMN04414078, study PRJEB24778) | human gut metagenome | material: faecal | host: Homo sapiens
TACTGCAATTTACCTTTTCCGATAGATATTTAAGCTTCCATATCTTAGTTACATCAGCAAACAGCTCGCGCAAAATACAGGAAGACACCACGGAAGTCCTTTCAAATATAGACACAGACCTTTGCTCTTTTGGTCTTGGATTCTTATTCCCTTTTTCAGATAAATAAATAGAATGACCCACAAACCAACAGTTTCCGGCATAGTCAAAATAACCCATTCCGTTATCTTCACATATTTGTGCTGTTCTGTCTGAAATATATGGAGCAACCAAAATGCTAACTCCACGACTTTTATCCTGCTTGTCAATCAATTTCATAATTGTGGACGGAAATACCCTATTCAAGAAGCAGGCATTTATTTGAAACTCATACCCATCATCCATCTCCACAGATGCAATAAAACCATCTTCTGTCCTGCTGACAATTTCATACTTCTGAATATTAGGAAGTTTTAAAAACTTATTCTCGACACATTCTAATCCCATTCTATCTAATTTCACTTATATCACCGCTTTCACTCATGTAATGAAACTTATTATATCAATGAAATTTAATCAAGTCAACTAAGTCTTTCTCCAGCAGATAATTTGTGTTTATGCCATTTATGAAACTCTGTTTACTATTCAAACTCTTCCCAAAGTACATATTGCGAAGCAAAATGGTCGCCTTCCGTTTCTAAACAGCTGCATTGCTACCAATCTATGTAATTCATCACCGATGAGTATGGAGTATCCAAAGCCAACATTTCCAAGTGGTGCAGCGTGTTAATAAAAACCTTATTCTATGGACAATACAGATGAAAGGCAAGTGAAATCCGAAAAAAGCAGAAATTTTCATACAAAATATAAAGCAAACTGCCGTTAAAGCCTTGAAACTTAAGGCTTTAATGGCAGTTATTTTTGAAAATATATTTTATTTTATATATCTTATCTCTCAGCTCTCATAGGGTTATTGAGAAAATCCTCATAGGAAAGTCTTATTCCTTCTTCAAGCTCCGTCTTGTATGTCCAGCCCAGCTTAGCTGCCTTTGAAACATTGAGAAGCTTTCTCGGTGTACCGTTAGGCTTGGAGGCATCCCAGCGAATCTCACCTGTGTAACCGATAACCTTGGCTACAAGCTCTGTGAGCTCCTTGATTGAAAGCTCCTTGCCTGTTCCGGCATTGACTGTCTCGTCACCGCTGTAGTTATTCATAAGGAATACACACAGGTTTGCAAGGTCATCAACATAGAGGAACTCTCTGAGCGGACTTCCGTCTCCCCAGCAGGTAACATAAGGGAGGTTCTGCTCCTTCGCCTCGTGGAATCTTCTGATAAGTGCAGGAAGAACATGGCTGTGTGTAGGATGATAATTGTCATTCGGACCATAGAGGTTAGTAGGCATTACAGAAATATAGTCTGTTCCGTACTGCTTGTTGAGGAACTCACAATACTTAAGACCTGATATCTTTGCAAGAGCATACGCCTCGTTGGTTTTCTCAAGCTCAGATGTGAGAAGGCAGCTCTCAGGCATAGGCTGTGGTGCCATTCTTGGATAAATACATGATGAGCCAAGGAACTCCAGCTTCTTACAGCCGTTCTGCCATGCGGAATGAATAACATTCATCTCAAGGGTCATGTTGTAGTACATGAAATCGGCAAGTGCCTCCTGATTAGCAACGATGCCGCCAACCTTTGCAGCTGCTAAGAATACATACTCCGGCTTCTCCTCTGCGAAGAACTTCTCAACGTCCTCCTGCCTGCACAGGTCAAGCTCCTTGTGCGTCCTTGTAATAATGTTCTCATAGCCCTGTCTTTTTAATTCTCTTACAATTGCCGAACCAACCATTCCGCGATGTCCGGCAACATATACCTTCGCATTCTTTTCCATCATAACTTTCTTTTCCTCACAATCTACGCTGGGACACGGTGTCAGACCCCTGTCCCAAATCATTGGGACAGGGGTCTGACACCGTGTCCCATATTTGCTGTTTTATTTGAGAAGAGCCTTCTCGCGCTTAGCAAGCTCTCGGTCATGCTCTGCCATAATCTTTACAAGCTCCTCGTATGAGGTCTTCTGTGGGTTCCAGCCAAGAACGGTCTTAGCCTTGGCAGGATTGCCCCAGAGGTTATCTACATCTGTAGGACGGAACCACTGTGGGTTGACACACACAAGCAGCTTGCCTGTGGCTGCGTCATAACCCTTCTCGTCAACACCTGTTCCCTCCCAGCGAATAGTAATTCCATTAGAAGCGAATGCCTTCTCCGTGAAATCTCTTACTGTGTGCTGCTCACCTGTCGCAATAACGAAGTCCTCCGGCTTCTCCTGCTGCATGATGAGCCACATGCACTCAACATAATCCTTTGCATAGCCCCAGTCTCTGAGTGAATCCAGGTTGCCAAGCTCAAGATGATCCTGGATACCCTCTGCAATTCTTCCTGCTGCAAGTGTAATCTTTCTGGTAACGAAATTCTCACCGCGGCGCTCTGATTCATGATTGAAAAGAATGCCGTTTACAGCGAACATGCCATAGGCCTCACGGTACTCCTTAATCATCCAGAAGCCATACTGCTTTGCGATAGCGTAAGGGCTGTATGGGTGGAAAGGTGTTGTCTCAGACTGAGGAACCTCCTCAACCTTTCCGTAAAGCTCGGAGGTGGAAGCCTGGTATACCTTAGTTTTCTTTGTAAGACCAAGCACTCTCACTGCCTCAAGCACGCGGAGCACACCTACAGCGTCAACATCACCTGTGTACTCAGGTGCATCGAAGGATACCTGTACATGTGACTGAGCTGCAAGATTATATATCTCATCCGGCTGTACCTCTCCGATTATCTTGATAAGTGATATGGAGTCCGATAAATCTCCATCATGTAATGTTATGCTGCCGGCTCTCAAAAGATGATCAATTCTCGCTGTGTTTGATATGGAGGCACGTCTTGTTATACCATGTACCTCATAGCCCTTCTCAAGAAGGAACTCTGCCAAAAATGAACCGTCCTGTCCTGTAATTCCTGTAATTAAAGCCTTCTTCATCCAAATATCCTCTTCTTTCATATATTTTATATATCAGTTTATTAGGTTTCTTCACTTTTTCTAAAAGTTTATATCAAGTATATACTTAGTGTAACCGCATATATAGAGAAAAATTAGCACAATATTGGTTTTCAATGATTCTCCCACGTTCTCTTGTACTCGCTCGGACTTATGCCCTCAAGCTTCTTAAAGCTCCTGCTGAAATAATTTGCGTCATTCATGCCTACCCTGCTGCCTATTTCGTCTATGCTAAGCTCCGTGAATCTCAGCATTTTCTTTGCCTGTGTTATTCTCTTAGAAAGAATGTACGCATTGATTGTCGTGCCATACGTTTCCTTGAATATTTTGCTCATATAAAATTTATCAATATAAAACGAAGCTGCCAGCGAATCAAGTGTTATCTTTTCCATATAATGCTCATCAAGAAAGGACTTTATCTCAACAAGCTCACGCCTCTTTTTACCGCCAGAGGCGTTCTCCGGATGCCATGACTGCTCCATGATGACAGCAAGCAGTTCATTTAGGAGCGCATTGAGCTTCATGTCCCTTATATAATCCTCAGAACCCGCTATATTGTACAGATTAGAGAAAATATCTGCATACCTTTCACCATTTTCGGGTGTGAACACCGGCAGACCGCCGCGCTCAATATACTTTTCATATATCGCCGGCATGTTTTCGCCGTAAAAATGCACCCACTGCAGCGACCACACATCCGCCCCTGTGCTGTGGCTGTAGCTTCGCATACAGTCAATAAATGCACAATCCCCTTTTTTCATATCGTAGTGCCGGCCCTCGTATTCAATATACCCTGAGCCGTCAAGCACCATCATGCACAGATACGATTGGAGGTTATCACGTCTTGATACATGCGGTCTGAGTGCCTTGAGCGAACCCGTCTCCTGCAGAAAAATCAGATTGCTCTTCGCAAAGCTGCTCGCCGTGTACAATATTCTTCTGGATGACACCGATGGTGACGGTGACTGAAAATACTCTTCCATAACTATACCTCCGCCGGGACAGGGGCGTGCTGGGACAGGGGTCTGGTCCCTGTCCCAGCACGCCCCTGTTCAAGATTATACTACAAATGCCTATGCTGCACAAGCGCTGGGACAGGGGTCTGACACCGGTCCCAAAATACATGTTTATCTTTTTATATTATTATGGTAAAGTTATATTATGATGTTGGGGTCAAAACATGTGCTATAAACTTAGCATGCATAAATATAATACGTTATACACTCGTAAATTAAGTTGGCATGTTTTAACCCCAACATCATATTATAGTGACTTTATAAATCTACAGGAGATAAACAATTAATATTTTGAAGAATATCCTCTCCCTGACCGCCTACTCAAAAGCCGTCCATAAAGAATCGCACAAATCCAGCGCAGAGAGTATAACTGCATCCATGTCGTAATACTTGTACTCTCCAAGCCTTCCTCCAAATATCACATTAGGCTCCGCCTGCGCAAGCTTACTGTACTGTGCATATAATTCGTTATTTTTTGCATCGTTTACCGGATAATACGGCTCATCCCCCGGCTTCCATTCGGAGGAATATTCACGGCTTATTATGGTCTTAGGCAGGTCATTTCCCTTCTCATCCTTTCCGAACTCAAACCACTTGTGTTCTATTATACGTGTCCACGGTGTCTCCCTGTCTGTATAATTGACTGCCGCATTTCCCTGAAAATTAGGTATATCCAGAAGCTCATTCTCGAATCTCACAGAGCGATACTCAAGATGTCCCAGACTATAATTAAAATAAGCATCTATCTGCCCCGTATAGATAACCTTATCTGCAATAGCATCAAGCTCTGCCTTATTTTCAAGATAATCCGTGTTAAGCCTTACCTCTACTCCATCTAAGAGGTTCTCAACCAGCTTCGTATAACCACCCACCGGTATTCCCTGATATAGCGCATTAAAATAATTGTTATCAAATGTAAAGCGCACAGGAAGTCTCTTAATAATGAAGGCTGGCAGCTCCTTGCAGGCACGCCCCCACTGTTTCTCAGTATAACCCTTTATCAGCTTCTCATATATGTCACGGCCGACCAAGGATATTGCCTGCTCCTCAAGATTTGCAGGCTCCCCCTTAATCTCTCCACGCTGCTCAGCAATCTTAGCCATCGCCTCCTCAGGAGCCACAACCCCCCACATCTTATTGAATGTGTACATATTAAACGGAAGCGAATAAAGCTCACCATGGTAATTGGCAACCGGGCTGTTGGTAAAACGGTTGAACTGTGCAAACCCGGTAATATACTCCCATACTCTCCTGTTATTTGTGTGAAAAATATGTGCGCCATACTTGTGCACATTGATTCCTTCTATCTTCTCCGTATATACATTTCCTGCAATATTCGGTCTTCTCTCCACAACAAGAACCGACCTGCCTCTGGCATTCGCTTCATGCGCAAACACCGCGCCATATAATCCCGCACCAACCACCAAATAATCGTACTTCATTGCCTTCTCCTTGCTAATATATTTCCCTTGGGACAGGGGTCTGGTCCCTGTCCCAAAGCCAATGCTTTAATATTAACATTGCCTCCGATATATGGCAATAATATGTTTAAATACTCTTTCCGGTAAATATAATGTTTTTTCGCTCAATTCATGTTATGTTAATCAAAAACTTTAAGGAGACAAACATATCATGAACAGTATATCAACACTTATCACCGAATATTTAGATTCCTGCCGCACACAAAAATGCTTAGACGAAAAGACCCTCAAGGCATATCGCATAGACCTGCGCCAATTCTCAGATTTTATATCCGATTCCACCCAGATCGAAGTCATAACCGACATCACCTCTGAAACACTCGAAAACTATATAAGCAGGCTCCATGTTGAATACAAACCAAAGACCGCCAAGCGCAAAATTGCCTCTATTAAAGCTCTGTTCCACTACTGTGAATACAAAGACCTGATAGACCGTAACCCATTTTCAAAAATACATACTCGTTTTCGTGAACCGGTTATCCTCCCTAAAACCATCCCACTCCACATAGTTGAGAGCTTTCTATCCACCATCTATACCCGGCGCTCCGAAGCAGGCACCGCCTACCAACGGCGAAACGCTCTCCGCGATGCCGCCGTAATTGAGCTGCTGTTCTCCTCCGGCATAAGAATAAGCGAACTATGCAATCTCAAAAATGACAATGTAAATCTCATCGACGGAACCATCCTCATATACGGAAAAGGCGACAAGGAGCGCTATATACAGCTTGCATCCGATGACGTTATCCACATTCTGGATGAATACCGCCGCAGCTTTTCCACCGAAATATCCTCCTCTGCACATTTTTTTGTGAATCAGTCCGGCGCTCCCCTGTCCGACCAGTCCGTTCGCCGCATGATTAACAAATACTGCTCCCTCGCCGCCATTGACCTGCACATCACCCCGCACATGTTCCGCCACACCTTCGCCACCAGCCTTCTGGAAGCCGATGTAGACATCCGCTACATTCAGGAAATGCTCGGACACAGTTCGATTAACGTCACACAGATTTATACACATGTCGCGGTGGGGAAGCAGAGAGATATATTGAGAAATAAGCACCCGAGGAAGGGGTTTAGGGTGGGAAAAGAAAATGATGGATAACATAAGATTATCCATCATTCACTCCCCATACTTCCCCTTCAAATACTCCGCCACATCGTCAATCTCAGGGAAAAGTGTGGCTCTGTTGATTGAAAGTGTATCCAGTTCTTTTAATATTGTCTCCTTGTCCTTAATCACAAGAACCAATTGCTTTCCTTCGGAATCTTTGCAGCGAAGGCTGTCCAGATTGTCGCTGTCGCCGCCCTCACCGGTAAGACCGCATATTATGAATGAACCATCCTGCTTCATAATGCGCTGATTGTTTCGTATAGGTGTCACAAATACATGTCCGGTTATGTCTGATTTCCTGATTCGCGGTTCAAATGCAGGATTTCTTGATTTGACTTCACTTGCCAGCTTTCCGGCAAGCTCCTGATATTCTGCGTCCTCCGCTTCAGGCAGTCCATTCATACATAATCGGTACAACTGTGCCTGTTCACGATAATTGAGCGTCGGAAGCGCCGCAAGCAATGCTGCCGTATCGCTCTTTGCATATCGCACATGGTCTTGTCCTGTTGTGAGTACTATTACCTCCCCTATGTGCTCTCTATTGCTGCAACATGCAAAATAAAGTGCAACCAGCGGATTCTCTGTTATGTCAAGCAGCCGCGTTGGCAGACCATAATGCTGCATTTCAACCAGATACTCCAAGTGGGTCTGACAGTGGGTAAAATTCTGCGCACATCTGACAAGCAGCTCCTGATACATTATACTTTCATTCGTGAACCAGCTCTGCTTTCTCTTTATTCCGGGAACAAGGACATAGTCAAGCAGTGAATGTCCTCGGTAGAATAATGTCTCATCCGAATTTTCCTCTTTGAGTGAAAAAGTATATTGTGCGTACTCCTCAACTGAATTTATAATTTCAACATGGCAAGAATGAGCATTGTACACTATCTCATCAGCAACCACGAACTCTGCATTATAACGGTCGACATATTTCGTATTTTTAAAGAAGCCTGTAAGCAATGTTCTCAGATAACTGCGTCTCGCCGACGTCTTTGTGACAAAACGATATGGAAGGAACAGCCAGAATATCAATGCCTTCTCCTCCTCAATATCAAGTGCCGAAGCATGTCCAAGCACCGTATCCAGATACTCGAGCATAACCTTCATGTCCTCCGAAGGAATACAGGATTTTACAAACAGCTTTTGGACTTTTGAACCGGGCAATTTTGTATAATAGACATTTTTATTAAGTCCATATTTCCCCGCCCTCAGTATGTAGCCGGCATCCGCATATCCATGCTGTAAAATTCTTTTTCCGAATACGTCATATATGGCTTCAATAATATATTCATGCCCACTGTGTGCATACGCCAGCAACCTTTCCACATCAGAAAATAGCTTTTGTTCTGTTTCTTCCATGCTCATCCTGTCCCCATTCCACATCCTGTATTATCGTGCGTTGAATTTATATGCATTTATATTATCTTACTACATTATTTTCAATCTGTAACCTGCCAGAGTTGTCATATATCTTATATGAAACTTATTTTCTTTAAAAGCAAGTAAATGTTATATATGATACCGTTATGATGTAAAAATATGCCATCTCCATAATCCGGAAATGGCATAGCTTAGCCGCTGGGACAGGGGTCAGACCCCGTGTCCCAACATTGGGACATGGGGTCTGACCCCTGTCCCAAGTGTTATTCTACTGTAACGCTCTTAGCCAGATTCCTTGGCTTGTCAACATCCAGTCCCTTAGCCACCGATACATAGTAGCCAAGAAGCTGGAGCGGTATAACCGCAAGCGACGCTGTAAAATGGGCATCCGTCTTAGGAATGTATACCGTGAAATCACAGGTATCCTCTGTCTCGTAGTTGCCGTAGGTTGTAAGACCCATAAGGTACGCGCCACGGCTCTTGCACTCAACCATGTTGCTCACTGTCTTTTCGTAGAGAGCATCCTGTGTGAGAGTTCCTATTACAAGAGTTCCGTCCTCGATAAGGCTGATCGTGCCGTGCTTAAGCTCGCCGGCAGCATAGGCCTCACTGTGGATGTAGGAAATCTCCTTGAGCTTCAGGCTTCCCTCAAGACTCACCGCATAGTCGATACCGCGTCCGATGAAGAAGGTATCCCGCATGGTCGCCTGCTTAGCGGCAAACCACTGGATACGTTCCTTGTCATCAAGAATCCTGGTAACCTTATCAGGAAGTGTCTCAAGCTCCGTAAGCATATCTGCACACTGCGCCTCTGTCAGCTCACCACGCACCTTTGCGAACTGGATTGCGAGACAGTAGGAGGCAATAAGCTGTGTGCTGTATGCCTTTGTTGTGGCAACCGCAATCTCCGGGCCGGCAAGGGTATAGAACACGCTGTCAGCCTCGCGCGCAATGGAACTGCCGATGACATTTACAATGGCAAGTGTCTTGACGCCCTTCTCCTTTGCAAGACGAAGCGCCGCAAGGCTGTCTGCCGTCTCGCCCGACTGGCTGATGATGATAACCAGATCATCACTCTTAAGAATCGGCTTGCGGTACCTGAACTCTGAAGCCACATCAACCCTCACCGGAATCTTGGCAAGATCCTCCATGACATACTGCGCAACAACGCCGACATGGTACGCCGAACCACATGCAACTATATAAATCTGTGAAATTTTCTTAATATCGTCATCTGCAAGACCAACGGATGATAAATCAAGAGTTCCGTCCTTGTAAACAGAATGAAGTGTATCCGCTATCGCACGCGGCTGTTCATGGATTTCCTTTATCATAAAGTGCTCATAGCCCGCCTTCTCAGCTGCCTCAGCATCCCACTTAATCTCAACAGACTCCTTTTCAATCTCATCGCCATCGAGATTGTAGAAGGTAATTTGTCCATTTTTAAGACGAGCCATCTCCAGATTGCCGATATAATATACATTTCTCGTATACTTTAATATTGCCGGAACATCTGAGGCAACATAAGCCTCACCATCACTCACACCAAGAACCATCGGGCTGTCTTTTCTTGCTGCATAGATTTCTCCCGGGTAATCCTTGAACATAAATGCAAACGCATAAGAACCGCGGATACGCACCATCGCATGGTTAATCGCATCCACAGGAGTGTGCTCATACTTCTTGTAGTAGTAATCAACAAGCTTTACCGCAACCTCGGTATCTGTCGATGAATAGAAGGAATAACCGTTCTTGACAAGCTTTTCCTTAAGCTCCTGATAATTCTCTATAATACCATTATGTACACCAACAACATTTCCATCATCTGCCATATGAGGGTGTGCATTGACCTCCGATGGCTCACCATGGGTTGCCCATCTTGTATGACCTATGCCGCAGGTACCATACACTGCATTTCCTCCATCCGTTTTCTCGTAAAGAGCCTTAAGCCTGCCCTTTGCCTTGACTATCTGGTACTCTCCATCTCCATCACGGACAGCCATACCCGCTGAATCGTAACCACGATACTCAAGCTTAGAAAGACCATCCAGTATAATCGGTGCAGCCTGATGCTCACCCGTAAAACCTACTATTCCGCACATAAATTTTCACCTCGCAAAAATTCAATCATATACTCACATGTTTATAACCAATAGGCTGTATCACCTTACAAATTATAATCTGCGTTTAACTATATCATATTTAAATCTTTTGAACAATATGGCAATGACTCATTTTTCAATTTCTATGAGCAATAACTCATTTTTCAATTTCATGTAATGATATGATAAGGCAAATAATATTTTTCCAATTATTTAAAATTGCTGACAGGCTTAGGCAGCACTTTTTATTTCAGGTAGAGAACATCTTTATCTTCTCTTTCTTAAAAATATAAATGCCCCCATCAGGAATGTGCCAACAACAGCCCATGCCTTTATCTGAATTTTCCCTCCGGTACTCGGAGATATATGGACAACACCATCCTCGGTACCGTTCCCATCAGCGCTTATTGTTTCCGTGGCACTTCCGGCCAAATTACCATTCGATTCCGATTCGCCACCTATTGCCGCATTGCTACTTGACTGCTCCTCACTGCCTGACTGCTCCTCACTGCTCGGCTGCTCCTCACTGCCTGACTGCTCCTCACTGCTCGGCTGCTCCTCACTGCTTGGCTGCTCCTCGCTGCTTGACTGCTCCTCGCTGCCTGACTGCTCCTCGCTGCTTGACTGCTCCTCGCTGCTTGGCTGCTCCTCGCTGCTTGGCTGCTCCTCGCTGCTTGACTGCTCCTCACTGCCTGACTGCTCCTCACTGCTTGGCTGCTCCTCGCTGCTTGACTGCTCCTCGCTGCTCGACTGCTCCTCGCTGCTTGACTGCTCCTCGCTGCTTGGCTGCTGCGGTTTCGTTACAGAGAAATTTGCGATTGCTGTTCCACCTGAAGACACTATAGCAAGCTTATGGCTTCCCTCAGACAGATTGCTGATAACCTCAGGCATAAGTGTTACTATTATACTTCCTTCCTTTACAATGTAGTCCTTGTCCTCTACAAGCTCCTTGCTGTCAAGTTCAACGCGTATGAAATCGGCAAATGCCGCATTCGACCTGAATACAGCACTCTTACCTAAGGAAGCATCTATAGCTGCATCATTTCCGGCTATGATTACCGGCGCCAGCTTAGGTATTATTGTATCAGCTATTTTTATGGTATCAGCTGCATTTTTGTCAAGAAAACACTCTCCACATACTTTACAATAGTAATACTCTATGTTTCCTTCCCTTGCTGCGGTAGCTGCCCGTGCCTCCACATGCTCTAATTCATGCGCAATCATGTCTATGTCTGAACCAATGCTCAGCATTTTATTGCAATCCGTACAATATGTGTCGCCCGTGTATCCAGCTTCTGTACAGCTCGATGCCTTGGCACCTCTAACCATGGTATGTTCATGTCTGCTATCATCAAATTCACCATATTCCTGATGACAGACTGAACATCTGGCGCGGCTGACGCAGGTTGCCTGTCCCCCACTGTGAATATGCTCCGCAAAATTTCCTTCTATTGTAAAAGTAAGTGTATTGCCATCAATCGCCGTCACCATGATACTAAGATTATCTGTAATCCACTTTTCCTCATCTACTCCAACCGCCGCATCAACCATCGTAGAATATTGATTGCCCAGCACCTGATAATTCCACTTAGAAGGTGATGAGTTCATATTATTCGGAAATTTTGTCCCTGTATCAATAAGGTAACATACCAGACCTGACTTCATCGGCAGACTGTCAACTCTTTTGCCATTTGTTTTATACAGCTCCTTGTACTGGGAATCATACTTGTTTCCATTTGACGCAAAATTCCTGTATTCCAGATAAAGCGTCTTTCCCTTCTCCGGAATATCCAGCTTATATCCTGCAATTCCATGTCCTGCAGTTCCAAGTGCCCTTAGACTATACTCACCTGAGGCTGTAATTGTCTGAACGTCTCCGTCCTCAACCCAGCCGAGAACCTCCTTTTCCTTTACCGAAGGAAACTGCGGAACCGGTGACATATGCTTTGCCATCACAGACATGTAATACACCGGAGAACTCTGTGAAGAATTGTATAGATCCTTCAACCCCATTATATGCCCCATCTCATGGATAGCCGCTGCCTGCGACACTATGACATTCCCCTGTGAATCCTTATAAAGATAACCCAGCGTATCTCCATCCGGCTTTGTGTACGAGTTGGTCAGCTGGACATACATTCTGCTCTTTACGCTTCCCTTATCCGTATTAATCACTAAATAATCAGCATAATCCTTATAATTCCACAAGGGTGAGCCCCAGCCTACCGCTATGTTGCTCTGCGTTGTATTTTTATAAATTATCGTTATGGAATCTATGCAGCCATCCCCATCCTTGTCAAGCTCATCATAACCATAATTGACAGTCCCATCATAATTGGATATCCTGTTGCCAGCCTCAACCGCCTTTGTCACCGCATCCGACCACTCACGCTTCAGCTCATACATACGGGCTCCCGCCTCACCGCTGTTCTTATAACCGATTGGATTTGTCTCACTGTACTCCGCGTAATAGCCCCTCTCATGCGACAGCTTAATCGACCCACCATTATCTAACAGATATACGCTCCTTATGCGGCATTTGTTATCCGAAACATTCCTATAATAGTCGCTGACGTTGTACATTGCCGTATTGTAGGAGTTGTCCGTTATTTTTCTTACCGACGTATTCTCATATACATCATCAATAAACTCATCCTCACCCGCAAATCTCATAAAAATAATCAGGTTTGTAAAATTACTTTCATCCCCGTCTGCAGATGTTTTCTCATAAAAGCTTCCCGCCACACCTAAAATTACACCAAGCGTGAGCGCAAAGCTTATTACTATTTTTATTATTTTATTATGTATTTTATTCATAAAACTCCTTATACATTTGCCCTTTATTTTTCCGTGTAATTATAATCACGGCGTGAAGCATGTCCAATACATTCATAGATTAAATCGGCATGTTTTACATCCTGAGCTGACTAACAAAAAATTCCGTTTTTTACAGAATAATTTTGTACTAAAATATATAATATTCGTGTTCGTCACCTTCACGCAGCACTCAGAAACTGTATATTTTTAGAAGGTAATCGTATACGCGTACTCCCTGCTGTCCCCAGCTGCAAGCCGCTGCATTCCTGCCTTGTTTTCAATATTTCCATCATAGCCTGCGACATCGGCAACGCTATACCATGGCTCAAGACAGATAAATTCATCAACCTCCTTCGACCATATTCCAAAATAAGGAAAGCCCTGACAATCCATGGTCACATAAGCCTTTCCCGCCGCATCAAGAAGCTCAATGTGGTTCACCTGATTATCCAGAACAATAAGCGCATCCTTATCGAACATATTCTCCGTTATCCTAGCACAGCTCTCCGGCATATCAAGCACATACTCCTGTGACATATCAATACAGCCCGCCGTATTCAGAAGGTGATATCTCAATTCCCTTCTGGTGGCTACGTTATCACTTATATTATTCCCATTAACAGCCGCCGTTCCACCATATATTCTCAGCGAACAGTCAACCGGCTTCACATCCCTCGGAAATGTAAACGCAGGATGCCCGCCAATTCCGTACAGCATATCCTCTCCGCCCTCAACAGCTTCATTGACAACCCTCCATTCCACCTTCACCAAACGCGAATCCGCATTTTCAAGGCTGTGCTTCACATACAGTGCAAATTCAAACGGATACACCGTAAGACTCTCCTCATTCCACCTAAGCACATGTGTCACAGACCCTCCATCCTCACTGACAAGCTCAAACTGCCTGTCGCGCGCAAAGCCATGCGATGTCATCTTATACTCTCTTCCCCTGTAGCTGTACTTTCCGCCGGCAACCTTTCCGACAAACGGAAAAAGAATCGGTGCATGTCTTCCCCATACCGCCGAATCACCTCTCCATATACGCTCGGCATTACGGCTCTTATCCCATACACTGATAAGCTCGGCACCTGAGTCGCTTATTGTTACCTTTAAATTATTGTTTTCTAATACTCTGTTCATCAATATTCTCCATTTCTTCCATAATATATTGATTATGCCATCCGATATGGATGGCATAATCAATATACAAAAACTTATCTTCTCTACTGTGCGCTTCTTCCTTCTGAGATTCCATACTTTATATAATGCTGATAGTACATTTTCAAATCACTTCCGTATGCAGCATTCAAATCACGATACCTGTTCATATATGTATATACATTAAAACCAGTGCTTGCCTGTCTTCCCTCATCCATACCATATTTTACAAAATGTTCAAACAGAGCTACGCTGTCGGAACCGAAGGCATTAGCCAAATCACCATAATGGTCATGATAATATCCTGAATCAAATACAGCCGAATAGTCTATACCATCATATATATATCCACTACCTCCCACTGCACTTCTTCCTTCAGCCTTACCATATAGAATATAGTGAATATAATAAGTTCTGATATCAGAACCAAATGTTTCAGAAAGATCTCTATATCTTTCCCTGTATGCTTCAACATTGAACTCTATATTTGCCTGTCTTCCCTCATATATGCCATATGTCATAAAATGATTGAATAAAGCTTTATTGTCTTTCCCAAATGCATTGGCGACATCTCGATGTGTGCTATAATAGTAATCTGCGTCAAACACAACCGAATAATCAATTCCATCAATTACATAATCATAATTCGGTTTAACATCCGGCGTATAATCCGGAACAGTATCAGGTGTATTAATATTAACACCGCTTCTTCCCTCTGCTTTTCCGTATTTTATGTAATGAGCATAATATGCAGACAAATCTTCTCCAAATGCGGCATCTAAATCCCGATAATTATTTCTATAATTCAAAGGGTTAAAAGACTCGCATGCCTGTCTTCCCTCATAAATACCATAACTAATAAAATGATTAAACAATGCCTGTGCATCTTTTCCAAACGCATTCGCTAAGTCAGCATTATGTGGATAATAGTAATTTGCATTAAATACCGGCGAATAGTCAAGCTCTCCTATAGTATATGATGGTAATTCCGGTATATCCGGGGTTGCAGGAACGTCCGGAGTATCCGGCACATCCGGGACATCCGGGACATCCGGCTCACTCGGGGTTTCCGGCACATCCGGTATATCTGGCTCACTTGGAACATCCGGTACTTCCGGAACGTCCGGGATATCCGGCTCGCTCGGGGTTTCCGGCACATCTGGAACGTCCGGGTTATCCGGCTTGCTCGGGGTCTCCGGCACATCCGGGACATCCGGCTCACTCGGAGTTTCCGGCACATCCGGTATGTTCGATGTATTCTCGTCATCCGTTGTAAATGCTTTTACACGTAAGTTAGAAGGGTACGCATAAAACTTATCTCCGTATTTATAAAATGTTTTTCCATCATTAAGGCTGACCCTGCGCTCCCAAATCATATTAGAAAAATTCTCACCATTCGCTATGCATGTAGCCTGCTCACAGTCAAGAGCCGGCTTATCAACGCTCACAACAATAGCAAATCTACTTCCCGGAACAATTTTTACCTCATTATTTAACTCAATAGTATACCTGCCAGCATAGGCAGTTGTCCCCTGTGTTGTGGCACTCTCCTGTTTGGTTCCACTTAACGGATTTTTTTCATCTGTCAAATCAGTATAAACTTCTATAGTGTAATTGACATTGGTTGACATTGATGTCGACAACGATACTGCCTTTAATGTCTCTGACTTAACTTCATTGTCATTTTTAGCGGTAAAAACATTAGCCATTGTTGTATAGCTCACGGAACATGTCTCAAGTCCGCCATCTAGCTGATAGTTGTTGTCATACTCATCACTTGCCTCAAAATCAAATACCCACGCTGTATCTTGCAATGACGCTGTCTCATATGACATCCAGAAGTAATCAATATAATTTCCCCAGCTATTACGAATAAGCCATGCCCCATCATTAGCCGGCTGAGCCCACGCAAAATTATTCCTCGAGTATGTATCATCCCATCCAACTATCATCACAGCATGTCCACCACCTGAAGCTGCTGTATCATAATAATTATACACTGTACCATCAGAAGCTGAAGAAAGATTAAAATCATCGTGATAGTACATAACACCAACAGCTCCATGTTCCATAATCTGCTGTTTTACATCATCAGCGTTGTGCCTCAGTGAAATCCTATACACATTGCGTAAATGCGCAACATTATAATTGTATGCATATTTACTATCCAGTCCATTAGAAAGAACCATGGAAGCGTTTGAATATGGAACCTCCGCTTCCGGAATCCCACCTATCCATTGCGACAATCTCCTTGATGCCATTTCATAATTTCCACCATAGTCCAGATACGATGTTGAGGCATTAGCATTATAGTAGTATGCAAAATCTCCCTCCGTACCGCCTAATGGGTCGGTAACTGAATTAAACAAAAAATATATAAGCTGCAGTTCGCTCAAATCAATACTGTTATCAGCAGTTCCGTCATTAATCAAATCAAATTCAGCAAGTCCCAACGATGCAAACGCCCAACATGAACCATAAGGATTCTGGTTCCGCGTAACCGGATATGTATTTTTAAAAACAGACATGTCATCGGGAAATCTATATGGAATCTCGTTATATAGTGAAAAATCACTTTCATAAACCGGCGCATTATTATCCCATTCATTAGCCACATATCCATATGTATGTGTACTATTATTACTTGCATCATCATTTTCTGATGCCAGCTCATATTCATTCATGTTGAAAGAAGCATATAAATCATTCTTAATATACGCTGCTGTAAATGGATTCAACATTATTCCTGTCATTACTGCCAAAGGCAAAAACTTTCTCATTAAGCGTCCTCCGAATTAAAGTTATATATATTATATCGGTCGCTGCAGTAACTTTATTAAGCTTTTTTATATTATTCCAATGATGGCTATGTATACGAGATTATAACATAATATACACTTTTATCTATGTTCATACACTATGTCACAAAAAGCATGCACTGATATACCGGAAAGCATATACTCAATGACCATGCAGCGTAAATTGATCCATTGGTATTTACAAAGCCGGAAAAGGATTCTTTTTTAACTGATAGCCTAGTACTTTGTACTTACATAGTTTTGATACTATAGCCTAATACATTGCTTCAAAAATTTAAAACTGTAATCATATACATGATGGATAATAAATAGTTATCCGTCAGTTTTACAATAATTTACATGGAGGTAATTTATGAAACCAGAGTATTTTGAGGACTTAGTAAACTTATGCACAGAACTTTCAACACAGGAGAATAAATTATTACCACTATGTGCCGCAGAAAATGTGGTTTCTCCCTTTAGCAAGATTCCTCTGGATACATTTCTACAGGAAAAATATATTATGGGAGGAGTAATAAATTATCAGGAAGAAAGTAACTTTGTCGGGAGTAAAAAATTGTATAAAATATATGAGTTGCTAACTCGCCAATGTAATAAGCTATATGGTTGCAAATATGCCGATGCACGAACTTTATCTGGTGTTAACGCTGTTATGACTTTACTAATGAGTTTATTTTCTTCTGGCGATACCATTCTCATCTCTTCAGAAGAATGTGGCGGACATGGATCAATGCCTAAAATTTGTCATAGATTAGGAATTAATACAATAGAAATACCTTACAACTATGATATGTACGACTTTGATTATGAAAAAATGAATGAACTTTTAAGAGCACAAAAAATTAATGGAATATTAATATGCCTTTCAGATATCATTATTATGCCTCAGCTAAGTAAAATTGAATTACCAGAAGACTGTGTTCTAATATTTGATGCGACACAAATACTAGGCTTAATAGCAGCAAAGAGTATGGAGAATCCCTTGCAATGGTTCACAGATAAACAAAAATTTATTTTAATGGGTGCTACTCATAAAACATTACCTGGTCCTACCTGCGGACTAATCATGACAAACAACTTAGAGTTGGCTAATCAATTTGACACTTTGATAAACCCAGACTACTTGCGAAATAGCCAATTGCATCATATATTTAGTCTAATTCTAACATTAATGGAATTAGAAATGTATGGCCAGCAATATTGTTCTTTAATTGTAAATAATGCAAATGTGTTAGCTAAAGCACTTGTCAAATATGATTTCAACATTATTAAGGTATCTCCTAAATATACATATACACATCAGATTTTTATTTCTATGCCAGAAAATGATGCAGAAAAATTTTATAACAAATGTTTGGATTATGGAGTAAGTATCAATTTAAGAAATAAGCAATTATATAAAACGTGTGGATTACGCATTGGAACACAAGAGATTTCAAGATATGGATGGAACGAAGCAGAGATGCTAATTATTGCTGAAATATTAAGAGATATCCGGGATAACGAACAGTTTTCCAAAGATATCTCTCAAAAAATAAATATGCTTTCATCAAACAAAAAAATATGCTTTACAATTGAAAATAATTATTATGATATGATATACACACAATTACATCACAGTTAATTTAAGATTGCATTTCTCGGATTTGCTTTTGTAAGCTAAAGAAAGCAAATCTGAGTATTGCATTTTTTCCCAGTAAGTTACCATTTCTTCAGGAATATTCTCATCTTCAATAACATGTTTTACATACATGGCATAATTATAATTAATGTTCAAGTCAAATTCATGTGTCTTTGAAATAATGGTTCTTAGTACATCTGTATCTATTTCATAGCCATATTTTATATTCAGTAGCATTACCCCAAGTTGAGAACTGCTTTGTAAATTATAGTCATGCACTCTTTCTGCGAATTGTTCGGCTTCTAAATAATAAGCGAAACTTTTTTCATAGCTGTCGGAACTATTATCCCTTATTCTATATATCTCACCTAATTCAAAATATATATCATACTTAATGCGTAACGGGGTTACTTCTAATAAATGTATTGTTTCTTGCAGTATTCTTTCTGCCACATCAAAGTTGCTACAAATTTTATACTCATAGATTGCTTTGTGTCTAGTTACATAAGGCTTCCAAACTTCATTTTTTACGTCCCTATACATAATTTGATTTATTATCTCAAATGAATTTTCATAGTGATAATTCATATCACCTTGAAACATTTTAATAGATGCAGCGGAATAAATCGAACGTATCCTTATCTTATCATCTTTATAATCAGTAGCATTTGCCAAATCCGTAAAAACCGTATATGCCTGGTTCAAATCTTCTCCAATGTGTCTCAAACAATGTGCATACAAATATTGGCATTTGACCTTTTGTTCTTTAGTCGAAGCTTTTTCCAATAAAGCATATGAAAAGACAACCGCATTTTTCAAATAGTTTGTGAGATGATCTAAATCAATTAGTAAATACTGGTATTCAAAGTCTATATTGCTATTTATATTCAAAAGGTTAAATTGATTATCATACTTGTCAACCACTTCTCTTGCTTTATCATATAACCCCAGTTCAAGAAGAGACTTTAGATAATAATATCGTATATATGTCCAACACTCTTTGTCTTCACGCAAATATGGATTTATTTGTCCACTAAACTCTAATTCGCCAATATCTATCAACAAATAAAAATTATTATCCGCATACTGTTTATGTAAAAGTTTTTTTATTAATGTATAATCATATTCAAAATTTGATTTTAGAGCTGCAACTAAAGCAATATAAGAGGTATTCGGCAATCCTTTATAATACTGATAAATTTGATTATAGCTTTCATTCCTATATTCTGACAAGAAATCCATACATTTAAGCGAAATAAGTTTATCTGTATAGATCCTATCTTTGTATAAATTAATTAATGAACATGTTACCAGACGTTTTATGACAGGAGGTGTTATCCGATTGTCTATTCCACATATAATTTTAGTTTCTATTCCATCTTGCAGCAATTGGCTAAGACAAATTATCAGCGACAATGAGTTTTTTTCAAGGTTACTTAACGAATTAATTAATTCCTCAATATAATTCTCAAGATTACGGTAATCTATAATTTTAACACCTTTAGTATACGCCTCAACACTATAGCGCGCATAAACGGGATATCCATTCGAGAGCTCAGAAATTTCATATCTGTCAGATTGCTCTATCTCTATATTATAACTATTCGCAAGTAATTCTATTTCGTTTTCGCCAAATTTGCCCGGAGATATGTGAAATGTATCGTCATTACTATCTACAGCAATTACGACTTGATTATTCTTGTTACAGTTTATAAAGGCTTTGGCAAATTCTGTACATTCTACTAAATCAATTTCATAAATATTGTCAATGAATAAAATACTATTTCTTTGAAATGTGGAGTTGTTTAATCGTTTACTAATATCCGTTACAGAAGCATCTGGATGTCCGCAAAATTTATTTGAAAGAGCGTGCGTTATGGTTTTAGTATGGTTGTTATTATAATAAAAAGCGGCATAAGACTTCCACTTTTTTCTGTGCGTATAATTTATTCTATCGCATGACATTTTCATGAATAACGTTTTGCCCATTCCAAATTTACCATTAATATATATTATTCGATCTTGTTCGCGTTGTATCAGATTCGATAATTTTATGTATTCGATATCTCTATCTACGAAATGCTCATCATTTAAGTACCGCTCAATCAAAGTATCCTTTTGAAATTTCCTAATATATATGACCAAAGTGCAATAACTATTGTAAGTGGTATGCCTATCAGCGTAGCAAACACACCAGCAGTTCCTGAATCATTTTTATACAAAAAATATGCAGCACCTCCAAAAAACAATGCACAAACTAAAGTAAGCATAACTACTATTCCTATTTGGAAATAGAATTTACTTCTTTTCATAAAAACCACCTCTCTTTTGGACTTAATTAACAGATAACTATTTATTATCCATCTCCTTTATATATTTTCTTTGGTATTAAAGTAAATGCCTCCTAGTGGGTACCCCCACATAAATATATCTCTCTGCAAAGCGGTACATTTCCATCCTCCAGGAATACTCTGAGATATTTTTCCTGGTTGAGAAGATAAGCAAAGCCTTTTCCGGTTTTGCTCTTTTCGGAAACCCTGCACTGATTCTGTTTTGTCCACGCAAACAAAGCAGCTTACCGTACGGTATACCCACATGTAATGCTGTGAACCGTCACTGCATTTCTCCTTTGTTACACGTACCGGGGTTTCATCCATCTGTAAGAGCTGGCATTTATACATTTACCTGTGCAGACAGTCATACATACGATTACTTATAAGTAAATTCTACTACACTTTTCTCTTTCTGTAACCTGCCAGAGTTGTCATATTTTCAAATTACACCAAGAAAATTAATGTAATCGCATCATAGTCCGTACATTGTACTTAATATGAACTTATTCGTATCTTAAACAAATCAAAAGGATTTAAAAAGTGGATAACATTACAACACTTATAACTGAATATTTAGATTTATACAAACCCCAAAAATGTCTGGATGAAAAGTTCATTAACACCTTCCGCAAACCTATTATTTTTCCTAAAACAATTTCTCTTCATTCCGTTGAAAGCCTTCTTTCTACCATCAATACTCAGTGTTCCAACGTCACTTATCGCCAATGAAGTCCCTCCATGATACTGTAATTGGACTTTCATTTTCCTCCAAAATAAGAATTAGCGAACACTGCAATCCAGAAAAAAATAATGTTAATCTTATTGAAGGAACAATACTGATATATGAAAATGGTAACAAAGAACATCTCTATAAAATAAGCAACCCCTTCATCAGAAAGGATGGCACTGCCTAGCAATTGTATTATAACAGCCTCTACCTACTCCACAAACTCCCTGGCCTTCTCTTCAGTCATTGAGAATTTCTCCATAATTTTCTGTACAATAACCTCTTTAGGAGTCCCCATATCACTCAATATATCAACAAGACCTTTAATCCCCCTCTGCATTCCCTGCTGCATTCCTAATTCAATTCCGCGTTCTACAACCACGTCACTCAGATTACACATTCTGTTTATCCTCCCTTCCAGCTCCAGCGTCATCTTCATAGCATACTTCTCTTCAAGCTTCCGCTTCTTCACATCGGAGTCTTCGCGCGATAATACGTCCTCAAGCATCGCAATAAGCCTGTTCCTCGACTCAGTGACATTACAGCTGTTCCTTATGCGTATGACCATACCGCACATCTTATCAAGCTCCGGAAAGCCATAAGGCATTCCAAATAATGTGTCCTGCTTAAGAGAAATCCGGCTGATTGAATCTCCATCATCATCCGCATCCATACATATCCATATACTATAAACCTTCTTAATCTTATCGTACTCACTATTTACAAAGTTTATACCCTTTTGTGAGGATATAAGCCTTGACAGATAGAATACCATACGATTCTCCAAATGATATCCAAGGGTGCTATATGCCATGCTCCGCTGTGCTTCAACATTGATAATTATTTCTAATTCAAGTTCCACAACTATAAGCATAAAGCGGATATCGTATGTCACATAACCCTCATTAGGTACTGCGTCCTCTGTCTGTACACTATCGACCCTGCCCATATTGGTCAGACCCGGCTCCACGGGAACCATACCAATACAGATACTGTCATGGTCAATGCAGTCCATTATCTGCTCTATGCTCAGATTCTCCACTTCAACAACTGTGTGTTTTACAATCCGTGCAAGCACCTGTATGTCTGCCAACAGCTCCTTCACGAATTACGACAGTAAGCGCAAAATATCCCCACGCCGTGACATATCATTAATTTAGCCTCATAATACCAATACACCACTTTACAACTTTTTCATAAAAAAGATATCGTACAGGACTTTCTGATGTATAATGGACTTGCGAAAACATTACAATGGAAAGTGAGCCTGTATGACAAAAATATTATACAATAAAAAGTATAAGGTAAGTCTCAACACATACTATTCATTCGACATACTTTTATAATAATCAATCACATTAACAAACGGAATTGTGATTTTACCATTATTAAATATATTTCCAGAAATAGCTTCAATTTTACCACGCGCAATCCCAATAAGTGCCGCAGCACCATTTATTATTACCATGTTCTTAAATGAATCCACATCAATTGTCCCATTCGATACAAATGCTCACTCCATTGTCATCTGTATCTTACATAACTTATCTCGATTTCAAAATCTATGAGCATATTAGCCATCACGTAATCAGATCCTGTTTTAAATTCCGGTTCATTTATATTAAAACCAAAATTATTTTTTCCATTATACCCAATATCAGCAATATTATTTTCTATATTCAATTTTTTTATTGCAGTACCGACCAGACGTATTCCATCTACAATACAGTTTAATTCCATCAGGCTATTGCCCCCTCATAATCATATTTTTTAATCCAACTATTATTTTTTGTTCCAAATTTTATTTTATCCATATTATCTTTATCCCACTTAACGTCTATATATTTTTTCTCATAATCTGTGGATATTTCTACAGTCATATATAATTTCAATTTGTCACAAATTTCATTAAGTGTTTTTACTGTAAAATTATATTCTCTGCTCTCCCACTTAGATACCATTCCCTGTGATACTCCCATATAAGCAGCAAACTCCTTTTGTGTCATTCCCATATCCAGTCTACACATTTCTATTTTTGCAGAAATTTTTGCTAATTCTACAGTTGTCTTGATATCAGATTTTGACATTCCGTCTGCAACCCACTGTGTTTTTTTTGCGTTTGCAATTTTCTCATTAATTCCCATTTAACTACCTCCGTATTATCAGCTTTTAAGCCACTTCAACCTGCTAGAAGCAGTTCTCATAGCATTTTGATATGGTGCACTATGACATCGCTTACAATTGAAGAACGATTCTGTATATTTACAAATGCTGTTTTTACCTCTTCAAATGTATGATATTGTTGTATATACTTCTTATATATTTGATGCATCCTCAATCAATTAATCAATGCGTTTCATTGTTGACGAAAGAAGACTTCTTACATTTATTTCTACACCTTCCAATCTTTCAACTGCATACTTAAAAACAAAACGATAAATTTCACTTTCCCCAACATTCAATTGACTTGACAATTCTTCTACAATTCTTCTTGTTTCATTTTTACATTTTCCCCGCACTTCACCGCGTGCTTTCAGAATATTGTTATATGCCACTTGTGATGAGAAATTTGACATATTCGTTTCATATTCTACAAGATTAATATCTTCAATGACCTGATAATTCACCTGCTGATTACAATATTCTAATCTGATTTTATTTAATATATTTACCCTATCTTCTTTTAATTGTTTATATAACAACACCTCTGGGGTAAATGGAAGAAAATGTATTTTTCTTCTATTTTGATTATACATATCAATAATATCTCTATTACCATAAATCGAATATGGCATTATATCTGTTTCCACATCTTTATCTAAAAAAGCAGTTACATATACATTATCATAAAAAATATAATTTTGGGCCTCAATAAAAAAATTTATAATATTCTGATATCCACCTACTCCTAATATGCGAATATCCAAATAATTACTTTCTGGGCATAATTCAATATACTTTTTCAAAAGTGCAGAAAAAAATGCTTTGGCCATTTCATCTTCCACAATTACAATAATATCTGCCATTGTATCTTCTCGCATACCGATAGCACCTATTGCCTTCGCCGGAGGGCATGAATTATAAACCTTCACTTCATGCATTTCCTTTTCTAACAAAATCACACTTTTCTGCGCTTTAATTATGCTTGCAGAATGAGTTGATATTAATATTGTCAAGTTTCTTTGAGAAGCCATTTCTATCAGATATTGCATCAATCTAATTTGTGCTGCCGGATGTAATGCCATTTCCAACTCATCAACAAGAACCAATGAATTATCCTCTACGTTTTCTATATCATATAATAAATTCAACAAAACAATTTCTCCAAAGCTGAAATTTTGTTCTGTATAATAATTTCGCCCCTGCGTAATTGCAAATGCAGTATTTCTTCTCCTTTTATCAGCATTTCCTGTGCGTGAACGCAAATCCCCAACAGTTATTCTTATCATATTAGAAAAACGATTTGTATTTAAAATACGGTTTAATGCATCTATCAACCACCTATCTGCCGCTTGTTTTTTTCTTGGTGCTTCAACAATTTGTGTAAATATACGTTCGCTTCTTGTGCTTATATGGACAACACTTGCAAATCCATACAAATCAAAAATATTATTTTTAACGTCTGGTTGCCATCTACCACTAGTTCGTTTGCTATATACAACGCTCTGTTCATCTACACAATAAGTTACAGTTCCCATATACTCGTCATAATTATTAAGATTTGTAGTTGGAAATCCATTCCTATAAGCTTTATTATTACATATTCTGCTTAAACAAGTAAATAATGTCGTTTTTCCTATTCCATTTTCACCAGTAATTATATGTACTCCAGCATTCGGTATTTCAAACTCCAAATAGTCAATATTTCGTATATTATTAATGATTATCTTCTTCATTCCTTTCACAACCTCCAAATCATCCCATAATAAGTCTATCATTAAACCCTCAAGCGTAAGACTACTGGCACGGCATTCCATAATCAGTCTAAACTGCTCATCTGCGGGAATACGTGCTATTCTCATAATCTAACCTCCAAAAATAAAGTAAATTGCTTGCATTTAGTATTTCCAGCAATCTTAAATAGAGTAAAACGCTCGCATTATCTATTTTTATTATGAAGCTAGGTTAATAATATTCCACAGCGTAGGGAAGTTTTGCGCTTACAGTAAATCCATGAATGCAAGCATATTTACATTATCCATACAAACAGTCAAGTCATCAACAAAATAATTTTTCAACATTTCACGATCGTGTCTAACATTAAGCCCCCAATCTGTCCATTACTTAAATTGTTATCCAACAAGGAATCATTATTCAAATATTTTATATATTTCTTGTAAATCATGCAGCATTCTTCCCAATGTCTTATTTTTCATTATATTTGAATCAATTTTGGGGCCAAATATCATTTCCTTAATTTGGATTGCAGGAATATTAGTGATTTTGAACATTTCCTGAAGCTGTGTGTCCGAATATTGTTTTAACTTTTTCTGTAGTTCAAGTACATCTTTTCTATGAATCTGGTATGAGTTCTCAATTTTCATTTCACTTATATTATTTTTAAGCTTTTTACAATCTTCATTAACAACAATCTGAATTCTAGTTATATCATCACCGTCTGTTAATAAACTAAATTTCAATCCATTATCAAAGTCTATATCAAGGTCAAATGGTGAAGCAAAGTCACATTTTTTAGAACTTTTTATTCTGTTACAATTACCACATACCGGCACTAAATTATACAAGCATAATGAAAATATTGGATATGTACTTTTGTTATAAATATGATCTAATTGTGCTCCAGCACAGTCCTCGTCTCTGCTGTTAATATATTCACGATTACAATATGGACATATTGTCAAATCAAGTTCTTCAACCATTCGTACACTCATTTTTTTCCCATCATATTCAGACTGAGAAACCTTTGTATATTTGTCCACATATTCGTTGTGCATATCATTATAAGTTTTTTTATTATTGTTACAAGAAAAACATTCATATTCCATTTTACTATGTGTATTAGCATTAATATATTCATATGCTTTTTTTAATTTTGGAAATTCTGCAAGTATCAACTGCTCAAATTCATCCTCATTGGTGTCAAAGAAATCTTTTGGCATATATATCATGCAACTTTTCAAAATTTTATCTTGTAATTCTTTACTAACTTTTTTTCGAACAACCTCTAAATACTCCTTACTAAACTGCTCTGAATACATTCCGAGTCTTATCATTTCTTATCATTTGACCCTTCCTGACTAATTTTTTTCAGTTTTTCCTGAAGTTTCTCTTTTTCCTCATCTAATCTACTAATTTTATTTTGTATGCTTGACAAAGTTTCTTCTTTTGATAATTGTGATTGTGACAACATCATCTTTAAATTAATTTTATATACAGGCTCACCAATCAATTCAATCATGTTTTCAATTTTATCGTAATCCAAAGCTTCAGTATTTATATAATTTTCTAAATCATTATTTTCGTTCGGATTAGATATATATTTTGAAATACACTTTATAAATTTTTTTGCATACTCTCCTATTGTTGCTTCCATAAAGAAATTATCTGTTAATAATTTATGTATATTCTGCCCCAGCGTCACACCATCCACACCAATGTGGCTATTATCGTTATTTTTATTTGATAAATATATAACATCTTCACCTAAGACATCTGAAATAATAAAAGGAGAATTTGTTGTTAATATAATCTGTACTTTTCCTTCCCCTTCAATATTTATAATATCCAATAAATCACTTATGTATCTCCTCTGCCATTCAGGATGATAATATACCTCACCTTCGTCAATAAATATGAGTGTTGCTTCATCATGGCTTACACAATCTTCCTGCAAATAATACCAATACTTTTCAAAAAAAGGTATATCTATCCCATTTTCTTTTCCATTTAAAAAATAATATATCTTTGAAAAAAGCATAAATTTAAAATACTCACCCGATGAAAAATGTTTCAGAACAGCTAACGGATTATTTTTATAATCATCAATGATTTTCTCAAAAACATCTTTTTTTCTTAGCTGGGATAAGTCTAAATTATTATCTTCAAAATTTTCTATATAAAAATGTTTAGATTCTGTATAATCGAACATACTTTTTAACCTATCTTCCTCTAAATTATAAAGAAAGAATAATTGATAAAATAAATCCCTATTTATTAAATCTATATTTTCCGTTGCATTTTCTTCTTTTTGATCTTTTAGTTCATTTGCCTTTTTTTCTTTTTGATTTTTTATTTCATTTATTTGATTATGTTTAATTATAAAACTCTTAGTTTCGGAAAAATCTTTTAAATTAATTTCTTTTAAGAGCTCCTCTCTTTCATTATTTTCTTTATACCAGTCGTAATCATAAAGCTGTATCTGATCCGCTCTTAGCATATTAGAAAAATAACCAACCTTTCCAATACTATTGATATTAATAACAAACTCATTAGTCAAGGGATTTACATCATTTGCACTAACACCCGACATATTGGTTATATAATAGCTATTGTCGTTTATATGAAAAACCACAACAAATTCTGCACCTTCATCAAGTATCCCATATTTCTCGTAATTCTTTTTATCTATACATCCTCTTTCTAATCCTCCATTTTTCTTAATAATGTATAGCATACCAAAAAAAGTTTCTCTTAAAAAATCAACTATACTTGTTTTACCTGTACCATTTTTGCCAACTAAGCATGTCAACGAATACACTTTTTTTCCATAAAAGTGCACACTACTATTACTAATTTTCTTTGTTATCTTTTTGTCTATTTTATTATAACCATATTTGTGATCAAAACTAATCAGTCTATTTTTTAACCCTCTGTATTCATTTAAATACAATAATGAAAATAATATCTGATCCTTCTTGTTATTTAAATTCCTGTCATTTAAAAATATTTTATTATAGTCAATATTTACTTGCCAATCATCAGAATCAAAATTCACATCATACGCTTGTCCATAGAATTCTATATTATCTATTGAAAGCTCTGCATTAATTTCATTGTTAACATACAACGTCCATTTTTCCCAAGCAGTATTTTGCCAATAAGTTTTTGGTGTTTTTAACACATCTATATTATTTATAATAGTCTTTTCCATACCAGAAAATGCGTACTCTATCTGTACAGAATTTTCCTCTTTTATTATTTGAATAATTTTCTTATTCAAATATTCTATAATCATAATAGCATCTATACACCAGAATTTAATTCTTTCTTTTTCTTCTTTTGACATACTGGAATACATTATTATACTTACAACCTGATGTCTAAAAACACTCATAAGAGTCAGCCTGTCTATTGGATATAATTCTAAAATATCTTTAACTATCTCTTCTGGTAAATTTCCTATATACTTTCTAATTAATTCAATTCCACCGTATGCATATCCCAAATCATTTGGAGTTCCTGCTGATGATACATGTTTATACAACGCCTCTCTAATTACATTTTTTTCTTCTTTACTAAAATCACTGATGTTTTGGGGATAATATTTACATAATAATTCAATTGCTTCTTGATTATCATAAAATCTACCATAAAACTTACTGTAAAAATTCGCCAAGCCATTATATAAATTTCTATTACAATTTTCATCAATATATTGGTCAAACTTTTCTTTAAGGTTCCTTATATTGTTTTTTTCATCTAATGTAATATCATCAGCTTCTTCACTATTAATACAGTGATAAAAACTATATGCCACATGTCTTTGACACAATAATTTATTATAGCTGCTATTATCCTTTAATTCTTTATATATTCCGTTTTCAATAATACTATATACCAATGTATTGGTAAAGCTTCGTACCTCATTTTCATATTCATCAGTTACATAAACTTTTTTGTGTTCATCTTCTATCTGTTTTTCACATTCTTTATAACACACTACATATTTCATCAATTATTTCATCAATATTATTGGTCTTAGTATCATATACTTTTTCCAATTCTTTAACATTATGTTTATAAAGCGCAGCAATTAATTTTAAATCATTAACATCCATATATTTTTTATGCCTACATTCTATTGGCAACCTTTCTCCTTCCTAGTTTAAATAATCTGGAAGTATACATCACATGTCCAGCTTATGAATCAGCATCTGCTGTATCTTATATACTAATCCGGCTTTTACCATTCTCCTAAACATCTATTAATACCTATTTGTAATAAGCAAAATATATATTCACTATCCCTCTAAATATTGAAAGCAAAATATTTAAAATCATAAAAATAAACACAAACAGAAATATTACCTGAAGAGTTCCAATATTGGTTATTGTAATTAAAAAATAATAAACTAATATAATTAACAAAAGTAAGATTTCACTAATCAATGAAAAAGCAAATTGTATATGAAGTTTTTGAAATAGGCTTATTTCCTTATTATGTATTTTTATATCAGATTTTCTTTTTTTAAGCTCGTCTACTCCGTTACCACTACTTGTTAAGAGAAGAGTGACCAACATTACAGAAAAACCAATAAGAATTGATATAAGACTAATTAATACATCAGCCAGCCCCTTCGTGGCAAATTCAACTTTTCCACAAAACATACAAGTTGTTGAAATTATAATACCACTACCAAGAGGTACAAAAACATCAAAGACTCTCTCCTTCAATTCTATTGATTTGAAATAGTCTATAATCAATATTAACCATTCAAAGTATAATATTCCCCCAATTGATTTTTGGTTTTTTTTCATATAGCTTCCTCTAAAAGTCCTTCCATTTTATTAAAAATGGAATCCGAGTTCACTGTACCATCCTTTTTTAAATCTACTGTAATTTCTTCAATACGCTTCACCATATTTGTATCAATTATCGTATTCATATTATTCTCATCTTTGGCATACATTCTCATACGCTTTGCTCTAGTTTCGGTAGCTACAATCTTTTCAGCAAACGTCCTAAAAGTTCTTCTTGGTAATCCCTCCCTCGGTTTCGCCTTTATCGTTATTACAATATCATCCCTTGACGCACCATCTAAATCTATCATATTCATAAATCCTGATCCTAATAATGCTTTATCTACAATCAACTCTGCCGCCATTATTCGTTCACTCTTATTAATTAGAGTAAAGAAATCTTCTGATGGTATTATACCTTCCTCTATTTGTCTATTATCATTCGTATTTTCCTGCATGTTTAAACCAATAAACTTCCCATTTAAGAACTTTATAACATTAGACATTGATACACCTGAGCGTCTTTCTTCAAATATTGCATATGCTTCATTCTCATCAATTCTTAGAAGCATATGCGTTATTTCCTTCTCTCCCTCATTAAGCTTTTTATCCGTTTTTCTTTCAGAGCCATCTTCAGATGACATATAATTAGGTGAGTGATTAAATTTACATGACTTAAATATTATTTTTGCATAATCAATATCATCTTTCTGATACATTGTTATGCTTTCAATGTCCATTGCTTTGTTAGCCTTAGTATCCTTAATAACCCTATCTTTACCTCCAAGACCATTAATATACACTAATAATCTTTTAAACAAATCCTTATCAAATGTTCTCTCATCCGTATCAAGTTCAGTAAAATCCATAAAATAATATCCTATTCTTCTCGTTGGCACACTCATATTATATTTCTCCTTATTCATGTATATTTAAGAAATCATCTTTAGTTAATCTTACCACACTACTTTCTGCATGTAACCTGCCAGAGTTGTCATATTTTGAAACCACCCCAAAAAATATTCATTTTCTTTCCCTCCTTGCGCTCCAAATATTATTTTATATGATACTGCATTCCCCAAAATAATACCATCCTTCCATCAAAGAAAGGGTGGTATCAATCTAACAACTATGTTTCTTAACTTCCAGAAGTCCAGTAAGCCGGATGATTTCTCGATATTTGGTCATAATCGTGACCTCCTCATAATGAATTTACACTATAAAGTGCATAACATCATTATAAGGTTTTAGGAAAAATGTGATTCCCTTTTTGCCGGAATCGTGATTCCGTAAAAAACGGAATATTGATTTCCATACGCCGGACAGGTGATGGATTTCACCCCGGATTATTCAATTGAAAGCCTGAACTCCACATACCGCAGGCTTAACCGTCAGAGAAGCGTATTTCCAAGCGATACGGCACTGCTTAAAGCGCTGTACCTTGCAACATTTGAAGCTACAAAGAAATGGACGAGTACCATCCGCAACTGGGGACAGGTCTACGGAGAGCTTAGTATCATGTATGAGGGACGGCTTCCGGAATAATCTGTTTATTTTATAAAGACGTTTATTAACGTCTTTACTTGACATACACAAAAATATATCGTATATATAAAACAGGCTGGTAAGCACAGACTTATATGCTTACCAGCCAACTATTATCATAGAAGTTCTTATTTACAGACTTTTCTTCATAGACTCAAGAAAACGTCCGCACCCCCAGTGGGTCAATTTTACTTGACAATCAACAATCGTCTGTATAGTAACATCTATCTTAACGAGATGATAAATAGCCGCACCCATTCCCATACATAAAATAAACATTTCCTAAAATTACCAAATGAAATCCATTTTCATCTTCATGTTTAGGATTCTTTATAAATGTGTATCAATTATCCATACTTGTATTTATCCCTAGATCTCATCCTCCCGTCTCCAAAACATTCTTCTATAGTCCTCTTATCGTAAATTATAACTCTCGTTATAACTAATGCCTGTCCGTTCTGCACATTCCTTTACTACACACTCAGGTTCCACATATTCAATCCATTTATCTAAACACTGTGTGGAATTATGTATGAAATAGAGTTCTTCATAACTCTCTGCTATCAACGGAAGCAGGAATGAGTAAATCATAGAATCCCCACATATCAAAATACGTTTTTCGTCTACATTCGGATTTGTATTTGTATAATGCCAAAATAGAGAACCGTCTTCATCTAACATTTCCGGCTTATTCGTTGTACACGTTATTGTATCTGAAGCATTGTAATTCATTTCAAGAATTTTATCTGTATAAGTAAATGAACCATAAAAGCTTTCTTCTATCTGCCTTTCATTAAAAGTTACATCCTTTTCTTCAAGTATATATATTTCTGGATCATTAATTTTTATATGCTCCATTAATTCTTTATATCCCAAATATGCACCATAAAAATTCCAATGTGATGCATCGTATTTCTGATTAAATGAAGGATATATATCATCTTTATGCTTCAACAATATTTCTGACATATAAATACAGTCCACATTGGAGTTTTCTTCCAAGTAACGAATTTGTGCTTCTGCTCTTGAGATTTTTCCTATCTTATGCACAGAACTAGGCATATACTCTGGATATACATTATCCTTCATGGGTGCAATCATAAGCACAAATTCACAATCACGTTCTTGTAACTGTTGTTCTAATGTGGAAAACACATCACCTAATGCATTCAACCCTTCTTCTGTTGGTAGTTCCGTATTCTGATATTCTCTTAACGCTACTCTTTCTTCATCTTCATAAAACCAATGATTTTCTTTTCCTAACAGCCAATCATTCTTAGGAAGCTCATGAAATACTTTGTATTGTATACTACTGGCTATTTGAATACATTCTCTTCTTAATCCCACATGATCTTCAAACCAATCTTCAAACATCATAATCGGATTTTTCGTAAACTTCAAATATCCATCTTTATATTCCCAGAAAGAAGTCATTTTTGCTAATGTTCTATTTTCATCCACCGACACCTCAGTGGTATAGTCTCCGGTACATAGGGGAACGAATAATGTAACAACAAAGCATGCTATAAACCAATATTTCTTTATAATTTTCATAATTCTCTTATTCTACCTCATTATCATGTAATATAGCCAGTTTATTTTTTATCCTACTCAATTTAATACTTCACAATTAAAACTGAAAATAAATAAACGGATTATAACTATTTGTCATTAATTCTATTATTGCAATTCCAAAAAGTAAAAACATAATGCCTCTATACACATTTGGGAATTTATAAATAATCTTTTTCTCAAAAAAATTCTTCACAACAGGTGCACATCCTATTACTGCCAATATTACCACCCATATCTTAGCTACAGTCATATAATAACCAATTCCAAACAATGTGAATTCGTTTTTAACCAGTCCAAACATAATTTTCAAATAACTAAAACCTGTCGTTACACTTTCAGCGCTGAACATTACCCAGCCTACTAATACCACTAGCATAGTATATGTCCATGTCAATATATTACTTTTCAAGTGTCCTTTCTCTTTGAACTTTCTTTCTATGACTATAAATAAACCATGCCACATTCCCCATACTATAAAAGTCCAATTTGCTCCATGCCATATTCCTGTCAATAAAAATACTATTATCAAATGTACATATACATTCCCCTTGCGGCTTCCTCCCATCGGAATATATACATAATTTCTAAAAAAGCTCGATAGCGTGATATGCCAACGCCTCCAAAATTCCGTTATATTTCCTGCCATGTACGGGAAGTTAAAATTCTGCGGCAAATGGAATCCAAACATTTTTCCAAGTCCTATTGCCATTTCAGAATATCCTGAAAAATCATAATAAATATGTAGCATATAACAAAATGCTCCCAACCATGCTACACCACACCCTAAATACTGGTAATCTGAAGACATAATTTGTTCCGAAATTGTAGCGACTGTATTAGAAATCAATATCTTCTTAGCAAATCCTATAATAAAATCATAAATGCCCTCTTCAAACAATTTGCTATTGCACTTTCTATTTCTGATTTCTTCACAGATATCACTATACTGAACAATCGGTCCCGCAATTAGCTGTGGAAAAAAACTTATGTAAAGCGCAACTTCTTGAATTTTCTTGGCAGGTTCTACTTTAGCCCAATACACATCTACTAAATAAGAAATGCTTTGAAATGTGTAAAAAGAAATTCCTATCGGCAACACTAAATTTAGATTTTTCAATGTCCCTAAATGAAGCATATTAACAGTTTCTGCAAAAAAGCCCTGATATTTAAAAAGAAATATCATTCCTAAGTTATAAAATACTCCAATTGCAAGAGGAATCCATTTCCAATGTTTCTTAGTACTACCAATAATTCTTCCCACAAAATAATTAATTGCAATAGACGCTATCATCAGCAAAACATGCACTGGTTCTCCCCATGCGTAAAATAATATACTCGCAAAAATCAAAATTGCATTTTGTATGCCATTATTTCCCTCTCGTTTTTTCAACCATTACACTACATAACAAACCACTAATACGATAGGCAAAAAGAAGAAAACAAAAGTAATTGAACTAAACACCATGATACTTACACCTCCGCAACAAATTTTCAACTTTTCTTAAAATATACCTGTATAACCAGGTAAAAGCACTTGCAATTATTATAGTACTCACAACAATTACTAAATAAATTACAATAGCATGTTTTATGCTATAAACTTCTTTTACCTGCCATAACAAATACGCACCTACTGTCAACATCACTGGCATATGTAAACCATAAATAGCAAAAGAATTTTTCCCAAGAAACTGCATGCATTTATCGCCTAATACAACTGCATGTACATTTTGTGTCTCCTCAAGAATATTACCACCTAATAAAATCAAACACCATGCAGACGCTGCAAGATATTCATAACTTCTTATTTGCTGAAATGGAGTATATACATAGTATTTACATACCCATAAAAGTAATATTCCCACTATTATCAGCTTTTTACAGTGTTTCTGCCCAAATTCTTTTATATTTAGCTTAGAATTAACCACTTCTAACATTACTGTAATTGCCATGCCTCCCAAAACCATGAAACAATACAACCAATTTAGACATAAAAACAATGCGGTTACTATCATTATCACACCAAGCTGTGTCATTGGCTGTACTTTTTTTAACAGCAACATTGCCAGCATTGCTAAAACAGCACCAAAAAACTCCCATCTTAACATCCAAAATGGACCAATCAAAGCACTTGCACCCTTAAAAAAAACACGATATGCCGCATCGTATAAAGCACTTTGTATATTCTTACTACTATCCATCCAACGAACTATGCTTACCTCTGGTCTCACTGTAAATGATTGCGCATAAAAACCATGTCTAATAAGAATTGAAACAAACAGACAGCACATAAATGTCATTAGCATTAGTCTAAAATACCTTTTTATTACTTCTAAAGGCACTTTTCTAATTGTGATTGTACTCGCCTTATTTGCCATTCCAAATCCTGTCAAAACAAGAAAAAATGCAATAGGAATACCACCACTAATTAGTATTCCTACCGGCGAAAATTCAATAATTTTTCCAATTATTGTCTTCTTCCAATCTGGTATTAACGCAGGAATCACATGACAATTTAACACTGCAATTGCGCCATATCCTCTAAGAGCTTCTATCCACTGCTTTCGATACTTCACTACTTATCTCCTAAATCCATTTATCTTTTTGAGTATAAACACAAATAACATTCATCTTTTTGGGGTAAGTTCTCCACTCAAAATTTCTGACATACTATTCATGGCTACCTAACTACAGCCTTGTCTTTAGTTCATTATATTTTTCCTTGTTTCCAATACATTATCTGTATACTTGAAATCAATTTCAAAAAACAATCTTTTTAATTCTTTATATAGATGGAAACTCCCTTCTACTTTTTGAGGATAGGAAACGAATGAACAACCTTTAATTTCCTCCCAATGCGCCTTAAACAAACACACTATTTCATCATGAAGTTTAATATAGGATGATTCAAAACTTTCTTCCGTATCATCAAAATTCACTTCTTTTTGATATAGAATGTCTCCATTATCAAGTCCTTCATCAACCATAAAAATGCTACATGAACACATTAATACTCTACCATGTACTATTCTACCGTAACGCTCTTAGCCAGATTCCTTGGCTTGTCCACATCAAGACCCTTGGCCACCGATACATAATAGCCAAGAAGCTGAAGCGGTATAACTGCAAGTGACGCTGTGAAATATGCATCCGTCTTAGGAATGTATACCGTAAAGTCACAGGTATCCTCAGTCTCATAGTTTCCGTAGGTTGTAAGCCCCATAAGGTACGCGCCACGGCTCTTGCACTCAACCATGTTGCTCACTGTCTTTTCGTAGAGAGCATCCTGTGTGAGAGTTCCTATTACAAGAGTTCCATCCTCGATAAGGCTGATTGTGCCGTGCTTGAGTTCTCCGGCAGAATAAGCCTCACTATGAATATAGGATATTTCCTTGAGTTTCAGGCTTCCCTCAAGGCTCACAGCATAATCGATACCACGCCCTATAAAGAAAATATCACACATGTTAGCCTGCTTAGCAGCAAACCACTGTATACGTTCTTTATCATCAAGTATCTTCTTAACCTTATCAGGAAGTGCCTCAAGCTCCGCAAGCATATCTGCGCACTGCACCTCTGTCAGCTCACCGCGAACTTTGGCGAACTGGATTGCAAGACAGTAGGAGGCGATAAGCTGTGTGCTGTATGCCTTTGTTGTAGCAACCGCAATCTCCGGACCGGCAAGCGTATAGAATACACTATCCGCCTCGCGCGCAATGGAGCTGCCTATAACATTTACAATGGCGAGTGTCTTGACGCCCTTCTCCTTTGCAAGACGAAGCGCTGCAAGGCTGTCTGCCGTCTCACCCGACTGGCTGATGATTATAACCAGATCATCACTTTTAAGAATCGGCCTGCGGTATCTGAACTCCGATGCCACATCAACTCTCACCGGAATCTTTGCAAGGTCTTCTATAACATACTGCGCAACAACTCCAACATGATACGCCGAACCGCATGCCACTATATAAATCTGTGAAATTTTCTTAATGTCTTCATCTGCAAGACCAACTGATGATAAATCAAGCACTCCATCCTTATAAACAGAATGAAGCGTATCCGCAATCACGCGCGGCTGCTCATGAATCTCTTTCATCATGAAATGCTCATAGCCCGCTTTCTCAGCAGCTTCGGCATTCCACTTAATCTCAACAAGTTCCTTTTCTATCACATCACCATCAAGGTTATAAAAAGTAATCTCTCCCTTTTTAAGACGCGCCATCTCCATGTTACCAATATAATATACGTTTCGCGTGTACTTAAGTATAGCCGGTACATCGGAGGCAAGATATGACTCTCCATTATTTACACCAAGAATCATCGGACTGTCTTTTCTAGCAACAAAAATCTCTTCCGGATAATCCTTGAACATAAGTGCAAGTGCATAGGAACCGCGGATACGCACTATCGCATGGTTAATTGCATCAACAGGAGTATGCTCATATTTCTTATAGTAATAATCCACAAGCTTTATAGCTACCTCTGTATCTGTTGATGAGTAAAAAGTATATCCTTTTCTAATAAGCTTCTCTTTAAGTTCCTGGTAATTTTCAATAATACCATTATGTACGCCAACAACATTCCCATCATCTGACATATGCGGATGGGCATTAATCTCAGAAGGCTCACCATGTGTAGCCCATCTGGTATGCCCTATACCGCAAGTACCACATACAGCGTTTCCATCATCTGTTTTCTCAGAAAGAGCCTTAAGTCTTCCCTTAGCCTTAACTATCTGATATTCTCCCTCTCCATCGCGAACAGCCATACCCGCTGAGTCATAACCACGATATTCCAGCTTGGAAAGACCATCTAATATAATCGGTGCTGCCTGATGCTCACCTGTAAAACCTACAATTCCGCACATATTATCTCCATTTACAAATAATTATTTTTAATTACGATTCAAAATATCAGAAATATGCTTGCAATATACTTCAATCATATTTTCTAATGTATATTCTTTTATTTTATTTAAAGCTTTTTTTTGAAACTCTTCTTTCTCACTATCAGTTAATGAAAAATATCTTGTTATTGCATCCGATAATTGTCTTGTATTATCTACATCAACTATATATCCATTATCAGAATCATCCACAAGCTCAACTCCTCCAACGCACATATTAGTAGTTATTACTGGCAATCCCGATGCCATTGCCTCATTTACAACCAATCCCCATACATCAGACCTTGTAGGTAATACAAACAAATCACTTGCTTTTAAATAATTGCTGATTTTATCATGCTCTATAAAATCAATAAAATGTATATTATCAAGCTTATGCATGTTTATCATTTGTTTTAAGTTTTCTGTTGGCTGCCCACCAATTATAATATACTGTATATCTTGATCAATTTGTGATGCAGCCTCAATCAGTATATCATATCCTTTGCTATATATTATCCTCCCTATTGATATAATTATATTTTTATTTATAATTTTTTTATTAAATCCCAATTGTTCTCGTAATTTAAGCTTTTGCTCTCTTGTAAGAACAGAAGATACTATATCAGCATTCTTAATTGAAGTAAATGGGTATCTATATATGGGCGCAATACCATTTCCATATACTTTAAAATACTCGTCTGTTTTTTCCCCTGATGAAAAATATCCCCTTGCAGCTCCAATTAAATGTTTTTTTAATTTATATTTCAATCCAGTTGTACCTGTTATAATTCCTCCATCTGCATGCAAATAAAAAGGAATTCCTTTAAATTTTAAATATTCAATTGCAATCATTGCTGTTGGAGCTGAATAATTACTTATAATAATTAGGTCATATATTTCTTTTGTAAGATATTTCAAAATATCTATACATAGCGACGATTCATCACCTATTTTTAATCCCTTAAGGTAAATTTCTTTAAATTTTCTTTCATCTTTATTTACCCATTTATCATCTCTTGTAAGTGCCTTTTTTCTCTCATATATAACTGTTAAGTCAAATTTTTCGCCAATTCCGTTAAATAAATCAACTGCATATGGTGAAGGAATATTGGTCAAATACAAAATTTTACTCATCTACTATATGCCTTTCTATATTCATAACGTCAGTTTAATAGTCTTTTTGTTATTATCTTTAAATCATCTGCCATTGCCCAAATACTGCAAAATAGTGCAGAATACACTTCAACTCTAAATGCTCTAAAGTACATCTAGCATATATCTTCACCTTATATTTACATATTATTTTGTAATGTATTTCTAAAATTTAAAATATTATCCTTGTAAGAGTTAACTTCTCCCTTAAATATGCTAGAAGTACCTGCAACAAAAATGTTAGCTCCACAATCATATAATATCTTACCATTTTCAGGAGTAATGTTACCATCTACTTCAAAGTCAATTTTTCTATCTTCATATTTATTCAAAAAATCTTGAAGTTTATGAGCCTTTTTTAAAGTACTTGGAACAATCTTCTGACCTGCAAACCCAGGATTAACAGTTAATAAATTAATTCCATCAATATAATCTAATACTTCTTCTAAATTATAGATAGGTGTTGCAGGATTGATAGCCAGAAATCTTTTACAACCATATGGCTGCAACCAGTCTAAAGCTCTCTGCACCTGATATGTACTTTCATAATGTATTGAAACAATATCACTGCTCTTTATTCCTAGCCATTGTAATTTGTACTCAGGATTCTTTATCATTAAATGTAAATCTAGAGGTATATCAGTAAGCTCTCTTAAACCCTTAATATAATCTACTCCTAATCCAAAATTCGGTACAAATTCACCATCCATAATATCTATATGTAAATAATCAATTTTTTCCTGCTCAAATACTTGAATTGTCTCTTTTAAATCAATAAGTTTTGAGCACATCATTGATGCTGAAATCTTTATCATGCTATCTTTTCTCCTTCATCTTAGTTCCACAACATCATTACCTTACAGTAAATCTCTTTTTTATTTTTCATCAAATCAAGACCAACTGCCAAACTATCACTCTTAAACCTATGAGTAATTAATTTATTAATCATATTGCCTTCACTCGCTATAAGCTTTTGCGCTTCTGTCCAATCTGATTTACCCAGCCCATTATACGATGAGTTCCAAGTTCCTTTCACTATAAGTTGCTTTCTCAATATTCGCCAATAAACATCTTGCTTAAGAAGGATATCTCCATCTGGGTTTCCTATCATAACAATAATTCCACCTGAATTACATATTCCAATTGCCTTATCTATGGCATCATTTGACCCCACTGCCTCAATAACTTTGTCAAATTTTTTTTCTACACTATCTATTGTTAAAAATTCTAAGTTATCAATATTATCTATTAACTTTTTCTTATCATTCGTTCTACCTAATACACTAACTTTTGATGCACCATTCATCAACGCAATATGTGCACATACAAATGCAATCATACCCGTACCAACAATCGCAACTGTATCCCCAAATTTAACCTCCAATTTTTTCACCGCATGTACTGCAACTGATAAAGGTTCCATCATAGCTGCATCTTCAAAAGTTACATTATCATCTAAAAATACAAGATTCCATATTGGTACTGCAACGTACTCTGCAAACCCCCCGTCTCTTCTTGAGCCTATATAATCATAACAATCACACATTTCATAATGTCCCAATTTACATTGAGTACATTTCATACATGGAATTAGTGGAAATGCACTTACCTTTTTTCCTATTAACTCTCTTTTAGAACTATTAACCTGCTCTACAATTCCAGAAAATTCATGTCCTGGTATTGTTGGGAAGTGATATGTCCCCTTTGTAAATATTCTTGGAATATCTGAACTACAAATTCCACTTGCCTTAACTTTTACCAATGCCCATTCTGGATTTAATTCTGGAATTTCAACATCTTCATACCTCAAATCATTTATCCCATGCAGGTTATATGCCTTCATAATTATATTCTCTCCTCTATATTATATTTGCTCTTTCTTTTCATGGTTTCAAATTTTAACAAATCTGTTGGCGTAGTAATTTTAAAATTTTTCTCCTCTCCATTTATAATACATACCTTTAAATTATGTTTATAAGCGATTTCTGTGGTTCCTTTAATATTTATAAAATCCTCTGATGTATAATTTTTATTTATATCATAATATTTTTTTAAATTAAATGCTTCTGGAGCTTGTCCAGCAAATAGTGTATCACGATTTAATAATCCATCAATGTTTTTTCCATCATTACTTACATAAATCGTATCTACAACCGGAATAGCTGGCATACAACCATCATATTTTTCTATTTCATTTAAACATCTTAGAATCAATTGTTTAGATGCTAATGGTCTTACTGCATCTTGAATAATTACTTTATCATTAACATCTATCTCCTTATTTGCAACGCATGCTTGCAATCCATGAAAAATTGATTCTTGTCTTGACGAACCTGGTAAGGCAAAAAGTATTTTTTTTCCCACACTTTCCACTATATTTTTTCCTATTTTCTTTTTCCACTCCTCAGCCATTACAATTACAATTACGTCTATTATTGAACATTCAGCAAGTGTTTCTAGCGTATATTGTAAAATTGTTTTCCCTTCAACCTGTAAATATTGTTTTGGAAATCCATCCGTTCTCATGCGTGTTCCAATTCCACCAGAAAGAATTATTGCATAATTCATATCGTACCTCTTCTATATTTATTTTATATAATATGCTTCATTATCATGAACTATTTGTTGCTCCTTAGGAGGAATTTTCATGTAATCTCCGTACATTTTTGTTAAATAGTAATCTGTTTTTTCAATACATGAAAATTCATCATTGCAAAACATAATTTTACTGTTAAAATTATATACATCTTTCTGCATGATTTCTCGCTCCCCATATCCATCAATAGAAGCTACAAATTTACATTTATCAAAGTCATACTTAACAACTTTCTTGTCAACCCATTTAATCAATATATCTGTAGGAACAATTTTATCAATTATACATAAGCAAATATTCAAAACACTTTTTATTATACCTAGTTTTAAATTTTTCTTATATTTTGCTATTTTTATCCGGTAGAACATTTTTGTTCTGAATCTAGCTGAATTAAGATGATGTATCTGCTGTTTCATTGTAGCAGGCATACCGTCTAAAGGAAATATATCAATATACACATGTGATCTTATTTTTTTACCAACTGGATCTTCAATAAGCTCTGTATCCATATCACACAATTTCCCATATGGATATATTGTTTCATCACTGTTATAAGGTGTTATTAACTTATATCTCTCTGGTAATAATTCTTTTATATTTAAAAGTTCTAAATAATCTTTTCTCGGCATTACTACATCAATATCATCATCCCAAGGTATAAATCCCTTATGTCTTACTGCACCTAAAAGAGTTCCTCCGCATAAACTATATCTTAAATTATTTTTTTTACATATACTATCCAATTCTTTGAGAATATTATATTCACATTCTTGTAATGTTTTTAAATCCATCTTTTCCTTTATCATAATATGTTCTTTCCTTTTTTTATTTTATTCAATGCAATAATAATAGTGTCTTTATTTATTACTAAAGCTATAATTAAACAAATGCAAAATAATATATATAATATAACATCCTTTTGTATGTTATATGTAATTATCACACATAACATTTCAATACTCATGATTAAAAAGTTTCGTGGTTTTATTATAGCTCCTGTATGTTTTTTTCCACACAAATATCTTATCATTCCTATAAAAATATATGCAATTAACAGACTCAAGCTTGCTGCATTTATTCCAAAGCGATTAACTGTAATTTGTATTAAAATAACATTAACAATTGCCCCAACTACAGTCGAAATCAAGATAGGCGTTGTCTTTTTGTTTACAGCAATTAATATACTTAATATACCTGAAAATTCAGCTATAAATGTAGCTAGAACTGATAATGGAATATATTGCACAGACTCTATATATTGTTTTCCACCAATAATTGGACATGCTTTATATAAAAATATACAGTATAATGGTATTGATAACCCAACTATCTTAATAAAACCATTAAGATAATACGTATACTTTTTAGCCCTATCTTCACTATTAGAATTTTGAAAAGCAACTTCTTGCCATGATAATGTAAATATTGATATTATTATTGATAAAATAGAAGAAAACTTTAAGATAAAAGCATAATACCCACTAGCACTCTCACCTAATACCTTTAAAATATAATTTTTATTATAAGTCCCTAAAAATAGAAAAGAAAATGAGTTAATCATAAGCGGAAAACAATATTTAACAACTTCTTTGCTTACAACAGTTTCCGCTTTCTCACACAATGAATACCTTAATGCTTTCGTACGAATCTCCACATATAAAGATGCCAACAAGTATCCTAATGTTTGAGAAATCAATACATATACAATACCCTTTTTTAGAAGTACCACACATATTATAGATAAAACACTGGAAAATGTAGCACTTATAACACCCGAAATTATGTAATCAACATTTTTTTGTAATCCTCTACATATACTGTTATATATGGTAAATAAAAAATAGGATAACCCAAATAAAACCGTAACAATTGGATATTTGATATCCATTATAAATGACAATATCAATATTCCAATAAAATAAAATATTCCCAAAAATGGAATTATTTTAATTACTGCTTTAATAGGTTTATACGGATTTTCATAATCAAACATGAAACGTAATGTTCCTGACCATACTTCTATAAATGCAATTGATACCAACATAGTTAAATTTGTAACCAATACATCATAGTATCCATAATCCGTGGTTGAAAAGCAACGTGTATATATAGGAATTAATAAAAAAACTATTATTTTTGAAAAAAATATACCTAAACCATAAATTAAAATTTTCTTTGCCATATTACCCTCTCATCTTATAAACATAAAACATAAGGAACTGTGTTTCCCGGGTTAGTGCTTAAGTAATATACATATATAACCATTGAAGCAATCAATACTAAACCTTCTAAAATATAAAACATTTTTTTATTGCTAGTTTTTATACTCATCAATAAATCAGGAATCAAAAATATCATAAAATAGTCAAAATAATAACTTATTCTGAACATAAATGGTATTTTAGCAGCTAAAAATCCCATTATAACTGCAACGGCAAGTATACCCGAAAGCACTGTATACTTCTTCTCGCACAATTTTTTATCAAAATAAACATATATAATCAAGCCTATTTCAATTATATTGTATACTAAACGCATTTTCCCCATCCCTGCTTCTGCTATCATTTCTTCAAAATAATACTTATATGACGGAAAAATAAAAAGTGCTAATTTCAAAATATAACCACTAAAAATAAACCCTATAATACCTATTAACAAAATAATCAAACTACTCTTTTTATGATTTGAAAACAAGTATATTATTATAAGTGGTATTGCAAAAATAAGAGCTGTATCATGAAATAATAGTGCTATTATACACATCAACCCTGCTTTTACATATTTCTTTTCCATCAAAAACGGGTACATCCAAAACACAAAGCCCATAGCAATAAACTGACGCCACGAAACCATAGAGGTTATAAAAAAATTGAAACCAAAAAACAATGCAATACTTACTACTTGTAAACTAGAAACTTTTTTTATTAACATAAAGTTAGATGTAATAATAATAACACTTACTATTACCATCATTGGTCTTATACTATCTGTAATCCTTGATAATATTATATTTAATACACTATATCCTAACTCAATATCCCTCCAAGGATGAAATAGACTCGTTATCTTAGATATATCACAATACTCTTTAAACCAAATTGTGTATTCTGCAACATCCTCTCCTATAGTTACATCTCTTAGTCCTTGTACAATGCAAATTAATACAATACATATAATACTATATACATTATTATACTTATTCTCATACTTTTGATTAACCAGTCCCATTATCACAATAAATCCGAACAATACTATATATACAGCCATACTTTCTCCCTAAGCGCTTATCTATATTACCATAAACATATTGCTATTCAAAAATATCCGAATACATATAATAACAATCACTATTTTTCACTAACTCCATACACTGTTCTAATTTATCCCACAAATTATATTGTTCTATCTCCCAGCTATGTCCCCAAATCACTATAACTCTATCTTCTTTTTTCTTTTCCCTTTGTATAATTCCATTAATTATATCAAAATAGTCCTTCATTCCATGTGTTAAAACATATAACATTTCTTCATAGCTATTATGCTTAAACGCATTACCTAAAAGAGACTTAATCCCTCTTGGATAAAAATGTATTGTAGGAACTAAAAGACCTCCTTCATATTTGAAATTCATTGTATCAGCTGTCCTTATTGTTTCAAAGTGCCTATACACAATCGGTAAAATTTCTTTTGTATATTTTCCTCCAGGAAGGCAAAAATGCTTTATCTCATGTCCTAAACACTCTTGTAAATAATTCTTATTTAATAACACCTCTTCCTCCACATCTTCCAACGGAATTGACGTTAAATATGTATGATTCTGTGTATGTCCTCCGAACTGCACATACTCTGATTCAGAGGATCTTATCATTTCCTTTGTAAGTACTTTTCTTCCTTCTCTATTAAATGTAGGCACAAAAAACATGCCCGGTATTTTATATTTTTCATGCAATTCAAATAATTTTTGATCTTCTAATGCTCCATCGTCCCAACTAAATATTATTTTCATTTTTTCTCCTATTTAATCCATTGATTATGGTTTCTTTACTTCCACCCGTATCATACGTTATAACCATCGTTTCACAGGCCAATGCCTCAAGATTTACTGTGGGATAATTATCTTCATATGTTGGATTAACAAATATATCTGCCGTTGTATATATGCCCGCCAAATCTTTTACAGAATCAGTGTGTTGTATACATACAAACTTAGAGCATGTCATTTTCCCTATTTCTCCGTCATATTTTTTTCCTGTTATAGTCTCATATAATATATTTATATCTTGAATTATCACTCTACTTCTCTCAACTGTAAATTCATTATTATACTTTTGTTCTGCTTTTTCTTTATGACTTACTAATATATTTTCTTGACTATAAACACGGCTTGTGCCCTCTACTTTTACCGCTGTATACTCTCCTACTACATTTTTACTGAATTCATTGATTTGTTTTTCTGAAAGACCAACTAACACTATAGCATAATTTTCATCCAGCATCTGCGCCAGACTATAGAAATCATTTAACCCCTTTCTTTCATTCCAAACATTGGCAACCCCTAAAACAATTATTTTATCTTCCAATCCATATTTTTCTCTAAACCCTGTGTCAGTAGGCTTAAAAACATCTGTATTTATTTTATTATATACAACTTCAACCTTATAGTCTTTAAGATAACTCTGATAAACCAGTTCTGCCAACCATTTACTAGGTGTAATAATTGTCATATGCTTTACACCTACAAATGCTTTCTTTTTTCGCTCATAATTCTTTTTTACATTTGATATTCCATAACAAGCTGGGTATTCTCTAAGTTGTGTACAATTTACACAGTTTTCCTTCCATTGCCCACATTTTGCAACCATAAAATGGGTACAATGTCCTGTCAATGCCCAACAATCATGTAAAGTCCATTTCACCTGCATATCAGGTCGGCTTTTTATCCAAGCAAACAGCATTTCAATATTTATATAATAGCCATGTATATTATGTAACCATACCACATCCGGATTATATTCCTCTGCCCATTTAAGGAATTTTCTGGTTGCCCTTTTTGACGCAAATCCATTTATATCAAATAAGCGAGTCAAAACTCCATGCACTTCGTAGTCTAATTTGTTTCCTATTTTTACAGTCTTAATATCATCGCAATTAGCTTTCCAACGCCCATATGCAAATACACATTCATGTCCTTCTTTTTGTAATTCACGACATTGTTCTGCTGCAATCCTGCCTGTACTGGTATTGCCAGCAACTACATTAATAAACAAGTATTTCATTTTTCTTGCTCCCTAAGATTTTAATACCATATTCTTATGTAGATTAAGCAATTATAACCTTCGCAATCTCCATAAACACACTTTCAAATATATATAATCGGCTAAAACCATTGTTACGATAATTTCTATATCTCAACTTTATCCGCTTCACGACACCTGCAAAAGATTTTTCATTACTAACACCACCTACAGAAAAATTAGCAAGCGCCTTATCAATTGTTATAATTTTATATCCGTTTCCCGCTATTTTTAAAAACATATCATAATCCGCATATAAATTATTATTATCATACTGAAATCTATTATATATTTCTTTCCTAACAAACATAGTCGGATGGTTCCAATCTCTTGTTGTCTTAAATTTTCTTATTTGAGCTTTCTTTAATATTACAATTCCATTCTGCTTCACAAGATTAAGATTTGCAAAAGACATATCAAAACATTTATTTGCATATGCTTCATTTACCTCTTTAAGTGCATCTAATTCATACCAGTCATCACTGTTTATCATGCCAACAAGTTCACCGTCAGCTATTGCAATCCCTTTATTCATCGCGTCATATAAACCATTATCTTTCTCTGATATAACTTTATATATTATACCTTTTTCTTTGAATTTCTGTTCATACCGTTTTGCAATCTCTACAGTTGAATCCTGAGATAATCCATCCACAATAATATATTCATAAGGTTGATAAGTCTGGTTATACACTGATTCTATAGTTCTTGATATAGTTTTTTCGCTATTATATGACACAGTAATTATTGATATATTTGACATCTTTAATGTATTCTCCTTACGTATCTTTAATTATTTCTATGTAATTATAGTTTACATCTCTTTTCAAGTCAATTTTCAATTAAGTATATAGAGAATAGAATCTCAAAAGAGACTCCTTATTGGTAACTCCAAAATAATACAGCTTATTAACATTAGAAATAGTATTATCCACTATATCAAATTCAATAATCCCATTTTCTTGGTCTGCCTCCGCCACATAATATCTTCCATCAATCCATGTCATCAGATACGGAGTTCCTGCAAATCCAAGCTTATTATATATGTCTTCATAATCACCACTAACTATATTTTCAAGCTGTGTTGTCCTGATAAATCCCGGATTTCTGTTAAAACCTTTATCCGTGTATATTGTCAGATAATAATAATCCTGAACCTTACACAGCCCCACTGTACCCTGTATTTCTTCTGGAAGCTCATATATATTTACTATATCATAATTATTCTGATAGTCAATTCTATATATACTGTTTCCGACAATATACATATATCCATCTATGATTGAAAATGATCTTGTATATGATTCTATCTTTCCGTCAAATGTGAGATGGTTTACCAATGACAGATTCTGATTTTCATTTCGGAATATCAGTAATTCTCCATTATTCGCACCCAATATATAGAACATCCCAGCCACATCATCATAGTATGTATAATGTGGTCTGTAACACACGTTTTCTATGTACTGAACCAGTTCAAATCCATTCTCATTCCTTATATACACACGTACAGCATTGTTATCCGTATCGTCACATACATATACGCTTCCGTCCGATGATATTGTATGCCCTCCCAATATATCGTCCGCCAGTGTACTCCACTCAGATATAGGCTTATCAAGACTGTCGCTGTATATTATTCTATGCTGCCAGCAATCATTGATAAAATACAGATCACCGAATTTTCTCAGTTCAGTCGGGCTGTACAATCTCTCATTCCAGCTTAGTTCATCTCCTGTATCAAGCCCCTCAATCTTATATACCGAATATTTTTCTGAGTTTGTCTTCCCGATGCAGTTCATCCCAAGCTGCTCTAACGCTTTCACATTATAGCTCTCAGACTTTATTATGACATACTCTGTAGAAGTATTTATAAGTGCTATTCTCAATACATCTGCGCCTATTACATCTTCTCCACTATTTGTAGACACAAATGCTGCAAGAATCCCGGTCCAGTCCTGATTCTCCACATACGAGCTAAGTTCAGCTCTATCCCATATAGATGCTGAGTATGTTCCGTTATGCGCTGTGACAATGGATGAATCATAGGTTCTTATCTCCATACCAATCTCACGCTCATATAACACACGAACTTCCTTGTCCTTATCACCCTTATCCTTCTCAATTATATCTGCCGCCTCAACAGCATCATTACTTATCTTATATATGTTCTCAACAGCTCTGAATTTTTCATGTCCACCAAGTGTATTGTAGTGCCCACTGACAACCTGTTGACAACCTGTTATTAACATAACTGCAAGACAGAACCACATTGCAATAACGCGTACTCTTCTCTTCTTTCTGAATGCCAGCTCCGTAACAAAGTATGCCAGTTGCATGTACATAGGATATAACCAGTAATACCTGAACACTCTCCAGTCAAACGCCGAACCAAAAAACTTACGCATTATTATAGCCGACCACGGATTGAGAACCATTACTGTTAATATAACTGTTTCACTCAGCAGCAGTACTCTTTCTTTCTTATTACCATACACAAGATAATATATTGATATTACAATAAAAGAAAATACAAGCAACCATTCAATTGGTGAAAACCTATTGCTTATAACCTCCCACCACTTGAAAAAGAACTCTATGCCTTGATAATCACTATAGTTAAAATGCATAACTACCACCTTATCGTCAAGTCGATAATTCCCTTCATCACCATTATGTAATATAGAATTGACAGTGCTGATGGCACCATCATTATGCACCAGTTAACTGCCTGTCTAAAGCTTTTCTGAACAATAGCAACAGGTATAAACGCAAGCAGCAGGAACGGCAGTATATACATTGTAGACATACAGAATGTAAATGAACCGAAAAGTGCTATCACAAGGCATATCAGCGTATGTATATCCCGCTCATTGTCATATAGCTTCCAGAAACATACAAACACATAAGGTATCAGTAACATTCCGAATATAGTCTTTCCCTCAAACGCCCTGTAGAACAGGTAATACGCCGGTATGTATACCGACTGTGCACACAACAGTATGAACGCCTGATATGCAAGCCAGAAAAACAGTACCTTCTTCCTCTTATTCTTAAATATAGCTCTTGCAAGCTCATAAGTAATAAGTCCTGACAGCAATATAACTACCTCTGACATAACCCCACGCATCTCAACAAGTGGAGCTATTCCGCTTATCTTGCATACCACCGCCGTGTGGTGTACATACGTCTGAAGAAAGTACATTGTATTAAATGAGCTTACCATTGTTCCGATCTCAGGTTCGACAACACCAAAATGATTCTTGAATATATCCGATGCCGCCGCTCCCACAAAATAGGCTGCCCCATTTCCGTCAGTATAATTACCATATAGCAACTCATATATGAGCTCTGCTCCGATAACCATGCCTACAACTATTGCCGATAATTTACAGGCTGAAATCCTCCTGCACGAGTCTGCAATGTTCCTTCCAATATCTCTATGCCATATCAATACAATGGTGCCAATGGATACAAGCCATACCACCGGCCATATCCATGCAACAGTACTTACCTCCACAAGCGCAACCTTAAAAGGCAATACGAATATAAAGAACAGCAATCCCTCTGTCCAGAACCCCATTATAATTGCGTTTATCATGGATATATGCTGTGCTTTGCATAGCTTTGCAACCGCAAATCCATACAGATAATATGTTATTATATAAATTATAAATAAGAATCCCGCCCTAACCAGCATCATCATACTCCTACTGTCATCTCGTTGCTATAAATCAATTTAAGTTCTTTTTTTCCTCTGATACTGCCGCTTCCCCATTACTTACACCCATTGCCGTTGTAGCACCTTCTGCTATCCCCTCTGTACTCTCTGGCATAAATAATATTTTTACAGTAGCAAGCATTATCTTAATATCCTCAATTATACTTGGACTAGCTATATACATTAAATCCATCTGTAACTTATCATATGGTGTAGTATTATATTTTCCATATACCTGAGCATACCCTGTAAGTCCTGCCTTTGCCTGAAGTCTAAGATTGAATTCAGGTAACTCTTTTTCATACTGTGCCGCAATCTCAGGTCTTTCAGGTCGTGGCCCCACTATAGACATATCGCCAAAAAGAATATTAAATAATTGTGGAAGTTCATCGAACCTCACCTTTCTGATAAATTTTCCTATAGGTGTAATTCTATCATCCTTATCTCCTGATGAAAGTCTTGCAACCCCATCCTTTTCAGCATCAACCCTCATACTTCTAAACTTAAGTACCATGAACTGTTTTCCATTCTTGGTAAGCCTGCACTGTTTATATAATACCGGTCCTTTATCTGTTACTTTTATTAAAAAAGCAACTACAATCATTATCGGAGATAAAATAATTATTGCAATCAATGATAATATTATATCAAATAATCTCTTTATAAAAAGGAATTCCGGATTAGGATTATATCTTCCAACTCTAAGCATCGGCAGGTGGAACATATGCATTTTTCTTGCTCCACTCATTATAACATCTCCAACTCTTGGTATTACATACACATTTATTCCTTTTGCCACACAGTACTTTAAAATTATATTTCTATCATGACTGTGTATTCCACTCAAAAATACCGTTTCGACTTCATCCAAAATGCTCAAATCATTGATACAAGTGTCTGACTTAATCTCAAACAATACTTTGAATTTCTTATCCATTCCATACTCATCTATAAGTCTCTCCATCCCCTCTCGAGCATCATATATTATTGCTGATTTTTGCGGCGGGTAAACCTTGAAGTACCATGTATGTGCCCCCATACTCCACACAATACTTATTGCAAGCTGTGTGACCAATAACACCAACATAGGAATTACATTAGGGAAGCTTCTCATAAGAAGGCATATAACTACATACATAATGGCATTTGTTATAAATGCTGCCAGCATTTGGCTGTATACCATTTCCGATATTCTGTTAATTGAAACAAGAAAACCATCAAATATTTTACAATAAGTAAAGTACATTATTGCAAATAATGCAATTACACCCCAGTTTCCTTTTGAATAATATGGAATAATTAATCTCTGTGAATAGTATGCATACCAGCATATCGCAAATGATGCTACCATCAAAATCAAATTAATTAATTTTACACATCTGACTGCAATACTATGTTCCAACACCTTTTTCATTTTTTTACGTTTCTCCTTTAAAAATAGTAATTTTAGTATTTTTATCTATTTATTCCCATTCCACCTTGAACTCTCCACTGTTGTGATACAGTTCATAATACATATCGTGATAGTTCCCGCCATTATTCATATATTCTCTCCAGTAAGCAAGCTCATAGTCTTTCACATCCCTGTAGAATACTGCATAATATATTGCACTGGCAGCCTCCTCTATGCTCAATCCTCTTTCAGCAAACTCGTCTGACGCAAGTAGTTCATACGCTATCTCATCAAGCATTTTTTCACCACTACCTATACTCTGTATCCCAGTATATACCTCTTCATAGGTTCCGCGTCGGCCTAGCAGATAGAAATATACACGTCTTACATAGCCCCAGTAATCAACTCTCATAGGATAGCACTCTCTGTCTCTGGCATAGAGCGTTCTGCTGCCATATTCCCCAAGCTTAGTATAACCTACCAGTTCCATATACTCATCCATTCCAAACTCTGTCTTTATAATAGTATATTCAACACAATTAATCGACAGCATTTCACGTATCAGATTGTGCTCTGTCTGACCGCCTCCTACTACCATTGAATAAATAAGCGGCTTGGATTCCTGAAGGTTTCCTGCCCATGTAGTATCTGCAGGGTCGAAAGCCAATACATACCGGCCATCAAGTCCTCGCAGATAACCGGATATCTCCGGCTCCGCTGCAATACTTATATACTCTGATTTATCATAAGCGTCATTGCATATTCTCTCTCGTCTTGATTCAACATCCGCAGCTATTACCTCGGACATCTGCTCCAAAGCATTCTGTTCTGTTCCATATCTAAAATTCTCTGTTACAGGCTTAATATCCTTTTTAAAAAGCATTATTCCTGCCACTACTATACCAACAATAAAGATAAGCTTCTTCCACCACTCATTCTCCTTATCAAGAACTGCATGTGCCAGTGCTGCCGCACATACAATGGTTGCAGGAAATGCACATATTAGTGCATAATATGCACTATCACTCCATACCATCTTAACAGCAATATACATAATATCATTAAACAGAAGCACAACCGCTGCCATGATTGCAATATATACATGGTTCGATGTCCTTTTCCCCGCCTTAGAAAGCAAGTATATAATAGCGGCTATCGATAAAACAAATATAGCCGTATCATCTTGATAATTGTTAAATAGCTCTATAACATTCTTCATCGCTCATCGCTCCACCCGAAATATTTATATGCATATTCGGTAAATCATATTGTATATTATTCCCGGAATCAGGCACACAAGACCTCTTAACATCGTTCTATATTCGTGTTTACATACGGAAACTGTCACTATGCCACACAGTGTAATCAATGGTACAACCGCAAGAGCAGCAACAGACAGCGCAGCACCCGCCATATTAGATAAAGCCACAAGTACCCATCCTATAGTGGTCTTATTATATCTGATTATGTATATAAATCCTAAAGCAACCGCAGGAATTAAAATATATGGCAGCTGCGCCATACTGTCATAAGCTCCCGTGAAAAGGAAATAATGTGCACCACTATAAAACAGCAGATATACATTGACAATCTCATAAAATAATATCAATGCCCATGTGTACCTTATTGATGCTCTAAATATTATCCTTCCAATCAGGTACACCACATCTATACTCACCAGTATGCTTATTATTCCCATAACATTGTGCTGCATAATCACCGGACTTACTTTAAATATACTACACAATACCGCTGAATGCATGTAATATCCTGAAAAAGCATAACTCATATCTGGCGCGTCAAGTTTCATTCCTGTATATACGTCTCTCATAAAAAGTCTGCCGCTATACACACTGTCTCCAACCGCACTATAGGCATATCCGCCATCACTTATATACGATACGCCGCATACATAAACCACCAGAGTACATATAGTCATCATAGCCACTGGTATAATAGCCTTCCAATTCCGTTTCAGACCGACAAGCGTATTATATGCCAGAATAACATAACCTTTCCCACGCATTATTGTCATAATGCATAGTGACACCACAAGCAGTGTTATTACAGTTATCTGCCATACAACCTTAAGAGTATTAAGACTGTTATCAAAAGCCAGACATAATAGATAGACAATTTCGAATATACCATAATATATCATATATCCCATTAAAAAATTAATCGTCAATCTCTGTCTGGCTCTAATTATTGTACTTAATGTTGTACCCAATATTCCAAATATTCCCAACAGCAGCACCGCCGCTAAAACCCCTGACCAATTCATTACAATTTCTGACCTTCCATTCTGTCATCATCTATTTTCGAGTCTCTTCATATATAATGTATACCTTCATAATTTTACCTTTTTAATATTTTTTTGTCAATATATATTACTAATATAATGAACATTGATGCAGCCACTTTTTTATTCATCTCCCACAAAAGATTGCCATACCTCTTGGCTTATGTTATAATTATGTACTGCTAATTGATTTTATATAAACAAAGAGGTTAAATATCCATGAATAAAACAACCATCGTTGTTCCTGTATACAAAGACTGGTCAACACTCAGTTCTTGTATTGAATCACTTAAGAAATACGTTCCATCCGGAAATTCCGTTCTGTTAATCAATGACTGCGGACCGGAGTGGGAGGAGCTTGAACATAATATTCTATCGGCTATTGCAGACTGCCCTAACTTCACCTATGCCAAGAACGAAGAAAACCTTGGCTTTGTAAAGACATGTAATCATTCCCTTGAGCTTGCCGACCCGGCAACCGATATTCTTCTTCTCAACTCCGACACGGCAGTCACTGAAGGCTTTCTCACCGAGATGCAGGAGGTTCTCTATGCCGATGAACGTCATGGTGCCGTATGTCCGAGAAGCAACAATGCGACTCTTCTCACCATGCCTCCGAGGAAGAATACCACAGCCGAGCTGACCCCCGAGGTAAGCCACTCCATATATGAAACGGTCAAGGACATGCTTCCTCGTTGGACTATACTTCCTACAGGTGTCGGTTTCGCACTGCTCATAAAGAGGGACGTTCTTAATCGTTTCGGACTATTCGATGAGATATACAGTCCTGGCTACAATGAGGAGAATGACTTCTGTGCACGCATCAACCAGTACGGCTTCAGCATCGTGATGGCTAACCACGCGTATGTATATCATTATGAGTCTAAAAGCTTCGGTTCAAGACGTGCGAAGCTTGATGCGGAGCATTTTGCTATACTAAACAAGCGCTATCCTTACTATTCAAATCTTATAAGCACTTATTTTCATGGTGGAATGGAACCTGTTGACTACTTTGCCGACCTGATTGGCGATGGTCTATACCATAAGAAGCGCATACTGTTCAGCCTCTACGAGACACCTGCTTCGTACAACGGAACTGCCAAATACTCTATATCCATCTATGAGGCGTTTCTCAGACTGTACGGTGACAAGTATGATGTGCACCTTCTTATCAACCGCGCTGCTGATAACTTTCACAAGCTTTCCGAGCGCCACAATAACGTATGGTACCCTGACACAATAAATGACCAGACATTCCATATCGCATTCTCTCCATCGCAGATATACCATATTGAGCATATGTTCATACTTAACAGAACCTGTCTCAAGTATGTATTCTGCATGCAGGACATTATCAGTATAAGAAGCTCGTACCTATTGGTTCAGGATCCTGAGCGCAACGAGATATTCCGCTCATCAATTCACTACTGTGACCTTATGACATCTATAAGCGAATTCTCACTCAAGGATACTGTAGACTTCTACAAGCCTGAATTCGATAAGCGTAATATACCTACCAGAGTTATATACCACGGAACAGATAAGCTGTATGACCCTGCTAAGAACCCCGGCTTCAAGCTGCCATTTGATAATTACTTCGTAGTTTTCGGCAACTTCTACAAGCACAAGTTTGTGCCTCAGCTGCTTGAAGCACTCAAGTCCTCGAAGCACAGGATTATCGTAATCGGAAGCACTTCCGAAGGAGCTATCGGTAACAGCATGTATGGATATAAGTCCGGCAATCTGTCCGACGAGTTCATAGATTATGTACTTGGCAATTCACTTGGAATAATATTTCCTAGTATATATGAGGGCTTTGGTCTTCCGTTTCTGGACGGAATGAGCTACTCCAAAAAGATTATCGTAAATAATACTGAATTAAATCGTGAGCTTAGGAACTACTTCGATGCATTCAGTGAAAATGTATATATCTTCAACTCACTTGATGAGGTAGATGGTATACTTGATAAGGTCGAAGCCGATCCTGTAATACACTATAAGAACAATGATTCCCATATAAGAAGCTGGGACGACTCTGCAAAAGAGCTTGAGGACTGTCTTGCAGGCGTGCTTGCAGCTCCTGTCAATGTTGAGCTCCTCTATGAGCGCTGGCATTTCTACCAGTACCTATCGAATGTGCACCGCATATATGCAGGCAGTTCCAACATGAAGAAATCCCGCTCCATCGAGATGGAAGGCTTTCTTCAAGGGCTTATCAACCGTTTTCCTCACATATATGGGGTATATAAGAAGGTAATCGTAAAATTCGACCCTGACCACTATAACTAATCCCCAGATAACCGCTGTAACACAATTATACATGAAAAAGTCCCAACCTGATACCTATTGCATAGCGCAAAGTATCAGATTGGGACTTTCTTATATCTTATCCTGTTTTCTACCTTCCCTCTGCCTTTCCCACATTCATGTAGTGAATATAATATCTTTCCATATCATATCCAAAGGCTTCCCTAAGGTCACTGTAAAGTGTACGGTACAGGTATGGATTGAACTCCTCGCATGCCTGTCTGCCTTCTTTCATTCCATATTTTACAAAATGCTCAATAAGCGCTCTCTCGTCATCACCAAATGCGTTCCTTAAGTCACCATATTTTGCCAGATAATAATCCTTGTTATATACATCCTTATAGTCAACACCATTGTACACGGTAGAGCTTGTCGCTATCCTATGCTCTGCTGCCCCATAGTCTATATAATGTATATAATATGCCTTATTATCATCGCCAAATGCATTCTTTAAGTCCGAATACTGCTTATATGTCTCCAGGTCAAAGTCGAGACTGCCTTTTCTTCCTTCTGCCATTCCATTCACAATAAAATGTTTTAGAAGCATATTGGAATCTCTTCCGAATGTCTCTGCCACATCAGGATTATTATTATAATAATATTCTTCATTATACACCTTGGAATAGTCTCTCTCATCATAGAAGGTTCCATTGCAGATTCTGTTCTCATACTGACCATACAATATATAATGCAGATAATATGTGTATATATCATCACGGAATGTAGCCATCAGATCCGGATTATATTTGGCATAAGCCTCTATATCGAATATATCATTACCTCTTTGCTTATTTCTTGTCCCCTCCTCAACAAAGTACTTAAGCACAAGATAATCATCATTATCATATCTCTTAGCAATATCAGGATACCTTGTTATATAATACACCTTATTGTACACTGCAGCATAATCCACTCCGTTATAGGTTGTATTAGACAGCATGTGTGACGCAATTCTGCCTTCATTTAATCCGTATGTAATATAGTGATTATAGTATGCAACAAGGTTATCCCCGAATGCATTCCTAAGATCCTCATAATTCTGCTGATAGTAATATACATTGAACTTCTCGCATGCCTGATGCCCGGCTGACATTCCATAATTGATAAAATATTCCTCTGCCTTCGTATAGTCATTGCCACATGCAGAAGCTACAGCCGGATATTTCTTGAAATAATACACCGGATCTACCAGCTCACTATATCTTGATATTATATTAAAGGAAGTCTTAATCTGTCCACTGTACTCCCCAATTCCGGTTACTATGACATTCGCCACAGGTCCCTTCTTGTTATGTGTATAGCTGAGGGAATAATCATCATTCTGAGTCAGAAGCTCACCATTATAATGCACCTCAACAGAAGGTGTATAATATTCTCCTGAATACAGCACATCACCTACAGGACTCACACTCGCAGCAGTAATATCCTTTTTCTGCGGAGCATTACATGTTATCTCACCCGCCGGTGTTACAGAATCTGTCGCATATAGGGCTGCTGTGCTGTCATTTCCTGTGTATCCCGCTGTGTTCCATGTATCACTCAACCATATCTCGACCCTGTCAATGCTGTTTCTGTACTTCCATCCGGATAAATCAGTATATATATACTGTCCATCCCCCGCTGTCAAACTTCCATACGCATCATATATATGGTCTTTACTTGTAACTCTTATTCTTAACACTGCAGCTTTATCAAGATTGATACCCACACATAAGTAAGGTACATTTGACAAATCAAGCGAATCAAAATATCTTACCCTGCTCGAGTATATGGCATCATCCTGATTCATATCCCATATATCAGTACCTCCCCGAAGCTGTACCGCCTCCTGAGGCACTAGTGAATCAGCATTTCTGAACACACCCCCATGGTCTATACTCTTCATCTGTGCAAACATATCAGCTTCGAAATTGTCTATAACTTCATTCCATGAACCAATTCCCAACACATCAAGTGCAAACTGTGTGTATTCAAGTGAATCCGTTGTATCCATATATTTAAACATTTCATATGACAGCTTAGGTATCTCAGTCTTGTAGCGAAGCCCGAACTGAAAATACGGACTGCCCTCACTGATATCCCTGTGTGCCCTGATTATAAATGCCTTGATATACGGGTTGCTCTCAGCCTTATAGTATGAGTATGCTATATTAGCAGCCTGTTTTGCCTCATTCTGACCACATATAACAGAATAAGATGTATATCCTACCTCTGATACTATTATTGAGCGTACCTGCCCACTCTGTGTGAGAAGGTTCTTCGTAAAGTAATCCGTCAATACATCTATATTCTTCATGGATACTAATGGTGTATACTCATCCATCGTAACCTCACCGCCATAGGTAGGAGTTCCGTCCGTGTCCGTTGTCGGCTCGTCACCATCATCGAGAGTATCAGGATCACCGAGAGGATATGGATATGGATGCCATGCCACGCCCCAGTCCATCTGCTGATCCTTCTTTTCGTTGCGGTTAAATTCCTCGAGGAACCACCTTGCACCATAATCTGTCATAGTGTTTGCCGTCTGCCATCTATGCTCTAATGGTATATATATTTCAGCCTGTGGATTAATTTCTTTTATTATATTGTAAAACATCTTGAACTGCTTATAATACTCAGCCACATAACTGCTTCCCTCACATGGCTTGAGATAGTTGTACTGAAGATTGTCATTCACCTCATTTCCGATAACCCAGTCGACAACCTTCCCCTTATCCCCACCATTGTATCTCTCAGCAAGGAAATAAGTACATGCCTCTATCAGGTTGACACCCTCCTCAGTCACAGCATTGAAGGCATAGTACTGTGTTCCATCATTGAAGTCAACACCCGGATACCGAAGCTGTGGAAAATCCTTATTGTAGCCATTCACAACCGCAGCCACTATGCTTATTCCCGCATTGGTTAGCGTGTTTATCGTATTGTCATATAACTCCACCTTATCTGCAGCATAGTAATATGTCTTTCCTTTGTAATCATAGAAATATTCTGTTGGTTCAGTACTTACAAGTTCATTATAAAAGAAATTAAGAAAGCCATAGCTTACACCTATATCCTGAATATCCACAAGAAGCGGATAGTTTCCATCAACTATCTGAATACCCTTCTTAGATACTTCATCACCCGGTTCACTACTCTGTGTCTGTGCTGTATTTTCGCTGTCATCCGCGAAGCTATACGTTCCCCCTGCTGCTATACATACTGCTGCTATTATTATCAACAGCAATGTTCTTAATGAAAATCTGCTCAATCTGAATCTCATATGTGTATCCTTTATTTTATATACTTATATATCTACAAAACATTTTTAATAATACACCAACACTGCCCATACACACAAATGGCAGCGAAATACTTTATCCCGCTGCCATCTGTCATACCCATGAAAAGATAAGCTCTTTTCCGGTTATTAGTGACTCTTTCTGTTTTCCGCCTTACCATACTTGATATAGTGGATATAATAAGTTCTTGTATCATCACCGAATGCATTTACAAGGTCTGCGTTATTAGCCTTGTATACATCAACATTGAACTCTTCACTTGCCTGACGGCCTTCATAGATTCCATAGTTCATAAAATGATTGAATAATGCCTGCTTATCATTGCCGAATGCATTGGCTACATCCTTATGGTGAGCATAGTAGTAATCAGCATCGAATACCGCTGAATAATCTATTCCATCAACCACATAGCCCTGATTTCCACTATTGTCTCCTGTAGCTTTTCTGTTTTCTGCCTTGCCGTATTTTACATAATGTACATAGTATGTTCTTGTGTCATTTCCAAATACACTTACAAGATCCGGATTGTTGGCCTTATATGATTCTACGTTGAATTCCTCGCTTGCCTGACGGCCTTCGTTGATTCCGTGATTCATAAAGTGATTGAATAATGCCTGTGCATCATTTCCAAACGCATTGGCTACATCCTTATGATGGTTGTAGTAGTAATCTGCATTAAATACAGGTGAATAGTCAACACCATCTACCACATAGTTGCCCGTAGTTGTTCCACTCTGGTTTCCGCCATTGTTTCCACCGTTATTGACACTTCCTGTTGCCTTTCTTCCCTCTGCCTTACCATACTTTATATAATGTACATAGTATGTCTTGGTATCACCACCAAATGCGTTCACAAGGTCCGGATTGTTAGCCTTGTAAGAATCCACGTTGAATTCTTCACTTGCCTGACGTCCTTCGTAGATACCATGCTCCATGAAGTGGTTAAATAATGCCTGTGCGTCCTTACCAAATGCATTAGCTACATCTTTATGGTTATTATAGTAGTAATCTGCATTGAATACAGCAGAATAGTCAACTCCGTCTACCACATAGTTGCCTGTAGTCGTTCCACTCTGATTTCCGCCATTGTTTCCACCGTTATTAACACTTCCTGTTGCCTTTCTTCCCTCTGCCTTACCATACTTCACATAGTGTACATAATATGTTCTTGTATCATTTCCGAATACATTTACCAGATCCGGATTGTTAGCCTTATATGAGTCCACGTTGAACTCTTCACTACCCTGACGTCCTTCGTTCATACCATAGTTATAGAAATGATTAAGAAGCGCTTCTGTAGTACTTCCGAATGCATTTACCACATCCTTATTGTGCTCGGCATAATACTTAGGATTGAATACCGCTGCATAGTCAACGCCATCAACTACATACGACTGACTTGGTGTAGGTGTAGGTGTCGGCGTAGGTGTTGGTGTCGGAGCCGGAGAATCTGATGATACAGCTGTTCTTCCTTCTGCCTTACCATAATCTACATAGTGCTCATAGTATTTCTTAAGATCATCTCCGAAGCTGTTAGCGAGATCCTTATAATTGTTCTTATAAGCTTGAACATTGAACTCTTCACTTGCCTGAAGCCCTGCTGCCATCCCCTTAGTAATGAAATGCTCTATGAGGAGAACCGGATTATATCCTACCGCTGCTGCCACTTCTGTATTATTGTTATAATAGTAATCAGCATTATATACAGCAGAATAGTCTTTACCGCCATATACTGTAGAATTAAATATACTGTCCGGTACGCTCACTGCCGGGTCATTCACTGCTCTTGACTGTGCCTTCGCTCCGCTTAAGCCCGCTGCCTTCGTAAAATCATATACTGTGAATACACCATCAAAGCTCTTGCTTGTAGTGTTCTCCTTAACCCATACCGCAACCTTGTCAACTGCTGTCTTTCCTGACCAGCCTGAAAGATCCACAAATAAATTGTTATCTGTATTGACGTCAACCTGACAGTTAGCATCATAGATATTGTTACCGCTGTATACTCTCACTCTTACAACCATCTTATCTGCATCACCGCTTGTATACTGTGGCATGAACTTGATTGTAAATCCAAGATATGGTGTCGCACTGAAATCCTGTGCTGTTTCGAACTCATGGTATATTGCCTGATATGAGAAACCGGTACACTTAGGATCAACAACTGCTGTACCCATAGGATGATACTGTGCCGTGCCTGCTACACCGTCCTTATTATAATTATATATACTGAAGGATGGTACATTGTAGCCCTTCTCCCAGTACGGCTGTGCCGCTACCCAGTTGCCACTGCCATTTTCTGAGAAATTACTTCCGAGTCCCTCTGAAAGAACAACTGCACCTGTTGCGCTGTCCATTGATGAAACACTGTAGAGTGCTGCATTATTGATGCTCTTCATGCTGTTGAATTTAGAAGCATCAAAATTGTCTATAACTGCATTCCATGATGTTATGCCAAGTGTTGCGAGTGCAAAATTGGTTACATCAAGTGAACTTGCCGTATCTATGTACTTGTACATAGTATATGCGTACTTAGGTGTTGTAGCAACATACTCATTCTTCTCATTGCTCCATACGGAATTCCATAATCCGAACTTATAGTAATTGCTCTCAACAATAGTATCAATATGTCCATTGAGTATGAATGCGTCAATATATGGATTCATCTCAGATGCATAATATGCATAGGCTATGCTTGCAGCCTGAAGTTTCTCATCCGTTCCCGATATAGGTGACTCTGATGTATAACCCTGTTCTGAAAGAATGATGGATCTTACGTTGCCATCCTTGTTGCGCATGTTGGAGTTCTGCATATAATCTGTGAGAACATTGATGTTCTTCATGCTGATAAGCTTCGTCTCCTGATCATCTGTAATCTCACCACCATCATTCTTAACTCCGTCCTTGTCAACTGAAGGCCAATTGTCTGTAAGGACATTATTATTTGTGATTGGGAAGGAATATGGATGATATGCAAGATTCCAGTATATATTACCATCCTGCTTTGAAAGTCTGTCAAATATCTCAAGGAAGTCTCTTCCTGCATATTCCTTGCTGGTATTGTCTGTTGTCCATCTCTGCTCAAGAGGAATATATACATTAGCCCCTGCATTCTCTGCCCTCAAGGCATCATACATAGTCTTGAATGTCTGATAATATATCGGAACGTACTGCTCAATTCCCATCTCTCCGATATAGTTATATGCCATGTTATCGTTAACCTCGTTACCGATAACATAATTGGAAATTCTTCCGTTGCCTGTTCCATTATATCTTGCAGCTACGAAATGACATACGGCCTCAACTGCATTCTTACCTTCCTGTGTAGCCGTGTTGATGGCATAGTAGAAGGTTCCGTCATGTCTTGTAACTCCCGGATATAAAAGGTATTCATATCCATCCTGATACTGGTTAACAAATGCAACCGTTACATTGATTCCTGCCTCGGTAAGCTTACTTATAATGGTATCATAATCCTCAATTACTGTGTTAAAGTAATAGGTCTTCCCATTATAATCATACGCATACTTAGTTGCCGAATTGCTTAAGACTCTCTCAAACGATATGTTGAGAAATGCCTCACTAATTCCTAACTCCTCAACATCAGATAGCATACCGAAATCTATCTGGAGTCCCTTCTTGGATACTGCACCCTTGGCAGGATTCGTGTAACTTCCGGCAGCCGCATATACATTGGCAGGCTTAACCGAAACAAATACCATCACGAATGCTGCCACAACAGCAAGTACTCTTCTGATAACATTTTTTTTCATTCTGCTTTCTCTCCCTTTCTTATTTTATTAATAAGCATTCGCAAGACTTCCCTCCTGCGATCACTCATTTACACATAAACTAGGACATAAGTCCCATAAAAATATGATACACTTATGTCCTCTCTTTGTCAATTGCAAGCATGACTTTTGATGATTTTATGTAATTTCTGTATTTGAAACGTCTTTTCTGAACACCGGAAAATACCTTGTTTGTAGCCGCTTCCTCAAGGTGTTCAATGTGAAGCTGCGGAACATACGCCGGCACCAGCCCTGCCTTCAGGAGATGATGGTACAGTACATCCTCCTCCATATACATATATGTTCTATTATCAAAACCTCTAAACCGTTCAAAATACACCGGTGTGAACACAAGGCAGCATCCATGCAGAGCCACATTCTCGACATTATCTTTTATACGTATATCTGATTTCTTAGACTCGACATACTCATTAAAAATTCTGTTGAACGCAGCATCCAGTGATACATAGCTGAGTGCAAGCAGCACACGGTTCATAAATATAAACGCATGAAGCTTCCTATTGCTCATAGCCCTGTCCCTGCCGGGATTATCATTGCTTGCCTGCCCCTGCTTATAAATCTCCGGTCCGATGACCGCATATTTTTTTTTAATATACTCTCTCCTGACTATCTCACAAAACTCATCCTGCATAAGTCTGGTGTCGCTGTTAAGCACTACCACATAACTGCATCCATCCTGTCTTGCTCTGGCAATTCCGACATTGTTTCCGCACGCATATCCTAAATTGCCCTCGTTTACAATAACCTTGATGTTACTGATATCGCTATATAACTGCCTGAGTGCTTCACCCGAGCCATCCGGTGATGCATTATCAATTATAACTATCTCATGCTCTTCTTTGACGTGCTTCCCTATGGACCGTACACATTCTATCGTCTCATCCATAGTTCCATAGTTAAGAATTACGAATCCAAACCTGTCACCCATCTACATATTCCCATCATTCTTATTATTTCTTGAGTTTTTCTCCGCTTTTTTTATGAATATATCATAATTCAGCTTAAATATCTTTAAGAATGTTTTCTTATCAAGGTGCCTGTATAGCCACCGTTCAATCTTAAAAACGATTCCACTGTTTCTCGACCCAGTCTTCCTGTAATCGCTCCATTCTGACATTCCAAGATATTGGTCGAATATTCCGGTATCCGGGTGAACTGATGCCTTATCCCACGGAAACTGTCCAAGAAACCGGAAGAAGTGGATTATAACCGGCTTCTCCACCGCTGAATCAATCTCTTCCGCACTGTAATACCCATGCTGTCCAAAGTTCTTTACATACAGCTCATACTCATAGACTATATGAATTGGCTGAACATTGTACTCTGCACCAAGTCTGTATACCTTCTTACTCAGCACCACATTCGCAAGATCCTGATCCGGTGACATGTAATGTGCCCTAACATTCTGCGCATGCTCTATAATCCTCTCTGTGCACATCTGTTTTTTCCATTCATCAAGATTGAACAGCATAACGCCTGTGTTGTAGTATCCTTCTTCCTCTGATAACCCTATAAGTGCCTTATGCTTTACTCCGAGTGAATCAAGCGACATGCCAACCGGCATTCCATTCATAGACATTTCAAAAAGCGGCAGTATATCACCTGTCACCACTGTGTCACTGTCTATATACAACAGCTTCTGTATATTTTCCGTAAGAACCATAGGTACAAACAGTTTAAAATTCGCTGTGTACGAGCCTCGGTAAGTAGGTATGCCAAGCTCTTTCATCGTATCAATAAGCTTATTAGTGTCAAGATAGGTTATGCTTCTCCCATAGCTATCTGCTGTCTTAGAAAGCCTTTCGATGCTGTCATCGCTAAGTCCATCACCCAGTATATATATATTTATATCGTCGATATGCTTGTTGTTTTCATACAGCGATGTGATTGATACACCTGCATAAGGCGCATATCTCTCATCAAACTGGTACAGGATGTCTGCCCTTGTCCTTGGATGAAGCTCCGCCTTATCAGGATAATCCTTCGTTATCTTATCAACATGCAGCTCTATCACAATTTTTCCATTCTCTGCATAGCGCCAAGGGTCATCAACTATAAGCTGAGGGTCATCCGTCTTAAAAACAAGCTCCGTGCCATACCATTCACCATTTCCCGATATCTCCGGTGAATGTTCATCTATCATGCAGCCACACAACCGTATCCCCGTAAGTACACATGCCATACTCCTTGGGTCAAATCTCACACGCTTAATATCCTGTGTAAGTTCTATCTCATATCGCCTGTCATAACGCTTATATACAATCTTGTTATCTTCAGAAAATCCTTCGCCATAATCAAGATATACTATAGGAAGATACTGCTGTTCATTCCTTCTCCCAAGCTCCATGAGTTCTTCCCCATAATAAACAGGCTTACCTATATCCTCGTACAGCTCTGCCGCCGTCACTCTGCTGCCCTTGACATACTTCTGAAAATTCGACTCCATATAATCAAATATATTTCTGATTTCACTCGTTATGCCTGCGCGCTCATAAAGATCGTATTGTAAAAGTGCATTTCTCTTTCCCCCCGAGTACATATATGTACGAATCGCCCTGTACACCACGTAGTCCGCAGGTAAAGGGAAATCGAATACCCACTCATAGTCCGTTACATACTCCCCGCTGCCCGACACTATAACATTCTCAGGCACCAGATCGATATCTGCAAACGAACAGCCCATTATCCTTTCCGGCTCAATATTGCCAAGCTTCACTGTTCCGAACACATTTTCAAACTGTTCCGAGTTCTTCCATACGTCCGGGGAATATAACCGTCTTATCCTGTCGCAGAAAGCCATCAGTAAATCAGCCGCACCATCATAGTCTCCACAGTCTATCAAATTATCTATTATATCGCTTACACTCTCTCCGTCTATGAACTGATACTGCAGAATACCCTCTTTCAATTCTTCATCATTCATGTAAGCCCCTGCAAGCTTAAGCCCCACCTGATTATATCTATCCGAATATTCCCTATAATATCTGCTCTGTCTCTCTAAGTGTTCTCTTCCCTCAGGAAACATCGCATGTTTTTCAACCCTTTTCCCTGACTGCTCACCATCACCCTTCTGAACAATATCCGTCCTTATCGCAAACCGTCTGTCCCTGTCATTGGAATATTTTGAAAAAATTATCCTTCCCATATCATTCTCCACTCTTACTTACTCGCATTCCACGAGAAACGAATTAGAAAAGAAAGGGAACATCCCCTCCTCCACAATCTGCTCAAATGCCCTGTCCTCATCAAAAAGCTTCATTCTGTCATTGTCATAATTGAGATTATTGTTTTTTAGTTCGCCCGCCTTTGGAAGCCATTCATCAGAATATATGGTTGTCGGAAGCTTATAGTCGGGATAAGGATAGAAAAAGCGTGCCCTGCTAAAGCCCGCATCCAGAACAAGCCTCTCAAGTCCCTTTCTTGAAAATGTTCTTACATTATCACCCTCATTATATCCTTCTATTCCGGCAAAGCATCTCGCTACATGATCCTCACTGCAACCCGCAAAATACTTAAGACCATACTTATTCTCAATCGCTATTATAAGTCTTCCTCCCGGCTTCACATGACGTCTCGCTGTTTTTACGAACTCAAAATAAGGCTTATCCGAATGAATATATAACCCTCCATATTCAAGCACTCCAATCAAAGTGACAACATCATACTGCTTATCAAGCTTCGCCTCTACCTGCTCGAAATTGCCAAGAAGTATCTCTATATTATCATATTTCTTATTTCTATAAGCATTTATCATACTTCGTTTTTCAGAAAGTTCAATACAGGTAACGCTCTTTGCCTTGCGCGCAAGAGCCCCTGTTATTGCTCCACATCCTGACCCGATTTCAAGTATCTCAGCTGTATTTTCAATCTGAAGCCATTCTACTATATTCTGTCTTATATCCGAAAGATGATACATCACCGCCCATGATTTTTTTTCATCAATTATAGAATTAAACTCCTGCTCCTCATGATTCTTCACAATATCAAGAAGCACATCTTCTATACTTCCGTCACTGTAATAATCCTTTCCCGGATAATTGTCATAATTGAGTTTAACTCCACCGATATATTTTTCCACAGACAACCCTTTCTATTCCACCTTAACTTTGGAATCCATATCGAAAAATCCTACTGTATCTTTCTCAGAAATAACTGTTATCGTACATACATCGTACATTCTATGGTACACTTCGAAGTTTTCTCCACTGTAACCGGTACAACCAAGCGATATAAGGTATTCTCCACCCTGAAGATTCATCCTCTGTGTGAATGTCACTGTCTTCTCGCTGCCTGCCTCCGTCACGTCTATAAACACTTTCTCATACATTGTATTCGTTCCCGTAAGGTCTGTTCCACGCAAATTCTTGATTGTAAACGCAAATATCGGGTTAGTCATCACCTCATGGAAACGCACCTTCATCTTGATACTGAAATCCTGCAGCTTGTTGACACAGCTGGTATATGTTCCCTTAGAATCCATTATGGCAAAATCCACAATCTCAGCCTTCTTACTGCCATACTCCTGCAGCGAAGGATTTAGTTCATAGCTACTTTTCCATAGTCTATTCCCCGTCTCTACCTGCTCACTGCCTGCCGATTCTGCTGTTGAATTTTCTTCCTGTGTCTTATGGGCAAATCCATTATTACTGTCATCAAGCTGATTTACAAGAATCTTCTTATATATATCTATTATCTGGGAAGGACTTCCCTCCGAGAGTTTAACACCCTTATTCAAAAGTATGACTCTGTCACAGTATTTATTGACACTGCCAAGATCATGACTAACAAACAGTATTGTCTTTCCAAGTTTCTTAAACTCCTCGAACTTATGGTAACATTTCGCCTGGAAGAAAACATCTCCGACTGACAGTGCTTCATCCACAATAAGAATCTCCGGGTCAATATTGATAGCCACAGCAAATGCAAGCCTTACGAACATACCACTTGAATATGTCTTTACCGGCTGATACACATAGTCGCCGATATCCGCGAACTTCAAGATATCTTCAAGCTTCGCATCTATCTCTTCCTTCGTATATCCTATCATCGAACCATTAAGATACACATTTTCTATTCCTGTGTACTCCATATTAAAACCGGCACCCAGCTCAAGCAGTGCAGATATACGTCCTCTGATATCAACCTCTCCGTCAGTCTGATTTAGCACACCTGTAATAATTTTAAGTATTGTGGACTTACCCGAACCATTGGTTCCTATTATTCCGACCGTCTCTCCCTTTTTCACCTCGAAGCTCACATTATTGAGTGCATACTTTTCCTTGTAGCACTTCTTTCTTGTGAGTCCCAATGACTCCTTGAATCTGTCCTTGGGATTGTCATACAGCTTGTACATCTTACTGACATTGTACACACCTATAGCAACATCATCACTTCTCATCATCTGACCTCATAACTCTACAAAATATCGGCAAAATGCGGTTTTAACCTCTTAAACACCACTCTGCCAAGCACAAATACCCCTACTGTAAATATCCAGAAATAAAGCGTAAGCTCCGGTCTTTGCCAGAACCATACTCCATTTATAAGCGTATCCCTATATCCCTGCACTATGTAGTACATAGGATTAAGCTTAAATATCGTCTTAACCATTCCCGATATACCTATTGTATCTATATTCCACATGATAGGCGTCATCCATATTCCAAGCTGCAGCCATATATTGATAAACTGTGTGAGATCTCTGAAAAATATCACACAGGAGCTTGTAAGATAAGCCTGTCCAAGTATCATCACAAACATGCACAACGAATAATACAAAAGCTGCACCACTATAATTCCCGGAAACATACCATAGACCGTATACAGCACAAGTATAAGTCCTACGAAAAATACATGTATTATAAGGCCCGACAGCATCTTGACAAGTGGAAGTATATCTATGTTAAACACAACCTTTTTTACAAGATAGCTGTACTCAAGCAGAACATTGGTTGCCATACTCCATGTGTCTGAATAATAGAACCATGGAACAAGTCCCGCTATAAACCATAATATAAAAGGAACTGTCTCCCCTGATGAATTTACCACATCCGATGATCTGAACCCCACCTGAAACACAAACCAGTATACAAGCACTGTCACGACAGGCTGTATAAATGACCAGATTACTCCAAGGTAGGATCCTGCGAACCTGCTCTTTAAGTCATTCTTAGACAATCTTGACACCAGTGCCCTGTTACCCACAATATCATATATATATCCGTATACGCGCTCCTGATTGAGCAGGAAAAGCACATATAGCAGATCTATAGCAATACATGCTGCAACCTTTAACACTATATTATATGTTCCTCTTGAAGACGCCACAGCAATCTCATCTACAATATCGTCTAATCTGATTACAATATATCCGTCCGTATCCTGCGTAGTAATACAAAGCGTTCCACCACGAACTGTGCACTGCTCTAACTGATTGTAAGCTATAATGCGGCTTGCAAGCTCATCTGCTGCAATATCCCTCTGCACGCCATTAAGCTTGATCGTCACACTGTGCAATGACAGCTGCGCATTCGCCTCCTCAGGAAAGTCCAGCCTTACAAAGCGGCTGCCCGCATTGACATCAAAATCAATCTTACCATTATTCCCCTTTTCAGCAGCAATAGTCTTTACTCTATCCGCCGTAAAGCAATCCTTGGTATAATTGCTTTTTGAAGAGTAGAACATCTGGAGTTCTCCACTCACATTACTGTCTATCTCCATGGTAATATTCATTGTATAATCATTTAATATGAGTTTCCTGTCATTAAATACAATCAACAGGTTGGCGACCACGCATATTATACCAAGTAACACGGATGCCAATATTTTCTTTCTATTCATCCTGTCCATTTCTGCCTTCCGCATAACCAAAATTCAAATAGTGTATATAATAGAAGTTAAGGCTGTCTCCGTAAGCATTCTGAAGATCCTTATACCTGTTCTTATATGCATACACATTAAATGTATCATTTCCCCTTCTGCCCTCTTTCATACCATACAGTGTGAAATGTCTGCGTGCTCCTTCAGCTCCCGGATAGCTTCCTACAATATCTCCGTTATGCTTCATATAGTAATCAGCATCAAATATCATGGACATATCAAGGTCTTCCATACGAAACATATTTCTATTTTCATTAATTCCATACTGTACATAATGTCTGTAGTAGCTTGGTCCGTCCTGTCCAAAAGCATTCAGAAGGTCAAGGTTACTTAATGCATAACCCAGCACATCGAAGTCTGTACTTCCATTTCTGAACTCTGTCTGTCCATATGTGTAGAAGTGCACAAGCGCACCCATATAATCTCCAGCATAATGTTCATCCACATCACTATTATTTGAAATGTAATACTTACCATTAAATATAAGGCTAGCCTGTCTTCCTTCGTATGCACCATACTTGAGCCAATGAAGGAACAGCTGCCCTGCACCTTCACCAAGTGCGTTCACAACATCCTTATTCTTCTGTGCATACACAGCCGGGTCAAACAGCTCCGCACCCATGGTATATCCTGTGTATGTATTATCATCAGCTGTGTGGATTCTGTTTTCCTTATCCCTGTTATTCATGTAATGCTCATAATAGCTGTTAAAGTTATATCCAAATGCAGCATACAGATCCGGATTACATGTCATATAAGCAAGTACATTAAACTCATTGCTACCCGAGTAACCCCTCTCCATTCCGAATATTGCAAAATTGCCTATCACCGCTTCAGATGAATCGCCATACTTAATAGCATTGTCACCATATACACTTGTATAATAATCATATGAATACAGCTCCGATGGTCTTCTCTTCTCGTAGACTCCATAATTCAGCCAATGTGCAAGAAGCGTTTCCTCATTCGTTCCAAGTACATTCACGACATCCTGATTATACTTTGCATAATCCCCTGCATTGAATACCTCTGAAGCATCCTTAGACAGCGTAATCTCTCCTGTCTCCTTCTCGCAGTAATGCCAATATCCGTCAGCATAACCTATTCCACCGATTACCTTAACACCATTCTTATCATAACAATAATTCTTATCATCTATCTGAACCACCTTACCAGTAAGCATCTCACCTGTTGTTGTGTCAAAATAGTACCATTTTCCGTCAACCTGATGCTCTCCCTTAACCATCACACCCTTCTCATAGTAGTAAGTCTTGCCGTTAGATTTTGAAAAACCTTCCTGATAGTACATATTATTGTATACAGGAATCTTAAACACAAATGCCTCATCAAGCATTCCTGCCTTCTCGTATGCTTTCTTTACATTTCGTCCTTCATTTGATGGTGCTGCGAGATTCTGCATGTACTGATGCCAATACCTCCCATCATAGTTCCCATCGACATCGAATTTCTGAAGATAAAGTGTATCCTGTCCTCGAAGTATATATCTGTTAGCAACTTTCTGCGCTCCACCTATGAGTGCTGCATATCTTGTGTTCCATCCTTCAGATTTTGCTTCGTTGAGTCCGTTGGTAACTATCTGCTCACGATTAGAACCCGATGCCTGTATATTATAATAGTTGTAATATCCTTCATATCCCGGATATGTACCTGATATAAGCTCCGAAGTGCCTGATGTCCCCTGCTCCTGATACACCCTGCTTGCAAGGTGTACAGGGCTGACGCCAATGTTGCATCCAATATCGCTGAATGCCTGAGCGTATGTAAGTCCTATATCCTCATAGTTTGTGTATTGATCCGACTGTATATATCCCGACATAAATGAGTTAGATATTACCTTCTGCACTGTTGCAATACCCTGGGTATTAGCATTATATGACAATAACTCAAACTGAAATATATAATCCTCCGTAAGCCAGTTTCTCGGATCAAGGTAGTAGTTCACCGCAGCCTCTGTTGCACATGACCACCCATCACCATAATAGTCACCTACAAATTCACTTGCAAAATATGAAGGAACAAGGCTTCTTGTAGCCGGATTCATCTCATTATATACAACTGTGCTCCAATCAAGTCCTGTATTCATCATCTGAAATGTCCAGTTAGGATGTTTTTCTTTAACAGCATACAGTGCCTGCCTATATGACTCTGGAAACTGTTCTATATCTTCATACTTCGTTTCAGCCTTTATATCTTCTGTTCCGCTAAATCCGGACATTATCCCTACAGCCGCTATCATGCCAGCCAATATCATCGCACACTTTTTCATCCGCACTTTATGTTGCCTCCCAATGTTATTTGTGTCTCATATTTACATTATCTTAATCCAACTAATTTTAATCTATTTTCCCACTAATATCAACATTTTTCTTGCGAACCAGCTTATTAAGCAGCTTGTCCATAAGATAAGCGAACACGGCAACCACCGGCACTCCAAGAAACATTCCCACAACGCCTCCTATACTTCCGCCGACGGTGATGGCAAATATTATCCAGAGAGGACGCAGACCCACTGTCTCACCAAGGATTCTAGGTCCGAGGTACAATCCGTCGAACTGCTGTATCACAATAATCAGAACCGTGAATATGATTGCCTTTATTGGATCGACCATAAGTATGAGGACAATACCCGGAACAGCGCCGATAAATGGTCCGAAATATGGTATCATGTTCGTAATTCCGACTATAAGGCTTACAATAGGTGTGAACGGAAGCCTGAGTATCGTCATAAGGAAGAAGCATATCCATCCTATTATGAATGAGTCAACCGTCTTTCCGAGTACGAACTGGCTGAATATATGGTAGCATTCACGAAGGGTCTCCATTATCATATCACCAGCCTTATCCGATGCTACACTGTAGAGAACTCTCTTGAAACCTCTTGCGAGAAGCTTCTTATCCGATACCATATATACGCTCACGATGAATGCAATCAGTACATTGAGCAATCCCTTCACAACAGATATTGATGTGGTAAAAATTACAGGCACCACGTTAGTCACCACATTCTTGGAAAAATCCATAAGCTGCGGAGTGATGCTGTTAAAAAAATCATTGATTATATTATAGTCAAAATCCGGATGCTCTTCCTCAAATTTCAGCAATCCATTGTTGATCTCCGCAATCCATCCCGGAACCTGATTCACAATTTCGGTGAGGCTTGTCCCTATCTGCGGGAGCAGATATACGAACATGATAACCACCACGAATATAACAAGAAGATATGATATGAGCAGAGACAGCATCTTGCGTGGCTTCTCGTGTTTCTTAAGCGGCTTTATTTTTCCGAATATCTTATTATCAAACAGTTTAACAAGATGGTTGATGAGGAATGCTATGAATGCACCCCACAGAAATGGTGACAGCACGTTCATAGCTCCCTTGATGTGATGCATTACATTGTCCCAGTCTATTACCGCCTTTATTATAAGTACACTCGCAAGTACAACCAGCACTGCGTACAGGCATATCGTCAGATACTTGATGTTCCAGGTGAACTTCCCATGTCTGCCGCCTTCTCTATGTGCTGCATTTGTTCCATCCCAGGACATATCATTGTCATTTGCATCCATTCGTGTCCTTGCACTATTGTAATCCTGCTGTGTGCCGTCCGGTTCCGTCCTGCACTGCTCCGGTGCAGCAGAACAGCTTGTTTCTGCGTTGTCTGCCGCCGCATTGACTGTCCCTGCTTCTCCATCAGAAATCTGCTCACCGCTTTTTTGGGGCTTGTATACTTTTAATTTCATACCCTAACCTCCCTATTTAGATAAGATAATATGTTTAATATCCGGTATTTAAAATTCAGGCTTTCTGCTGGACGGTTATGCCAACCTTCCCTTAGTGCTTTTAAGCCTTTATACCTATAATTGTTGTTATTTTTTTGTATTGCTTGTATTGTTGTTATTTTTTATATTGCTTGTATTGTTTTGAATTTTCAAAATTTCTTCTTTGGAAAAATTATCTTTTATGATGTTTTTTGAGATTTTTATCTGATTTTTGTATATTAGCCCTATTTTTCAGTATACACTTATGAAAATATTTAAGCAACCCCGATTGCAATTTTTCCTTTATTTTCAAGGGTTTTCAAGTTTTATGCTAAAAAATTTTAAAATTTTTAAAAAATATAAAAAAAAAGCTTGCATTTTTCCCCGGCATGTGTATAATAATGTTTGTGCCGAAAACAAGACACTTATTAAATGTGCGCGATTAGCTCAGTTGGTAGAGCACCTGACTCTTAATCAGGGTGTCCAGGGTT